>ENA-ORCW01000535-ORCW01000535.1-marine-metagenome-genome-assembly--contig:-NODE-535-length-19754-cov-2.896936_pt1 | contig 19754 bp, 16 predicted proteins | sample MGYA00237784_ERZ508517 | MGnify/ENA primary metagenome ERZ508517 (study PRJEB26187, sample SAMN06268979) | marine metagenome | isolation source: Tt ae E1 feedstock associated aerobic enrichment on... | reverse complement strand
CCAGCCGCTCCGCATCATCCTGGATGGCCTGGGCGTACTGGTCCAGAAAACCGGCCCGGACCTCAGGGTCGATTTGCTCCAACTCCTGAGCCGCGGTTTTTCCCGCCGCCAGGGAGGCGTTAATATCTCCGGTCCCGGAAACGGGATAGGAATCGGGCAAGGATTCACCAGTGGCGGGATTCCAGGCATGGAAAGCTGCCTGGGCGTCACTGCTGGCGGACCAGTTTCCACCGAGGAGGATCTTATGGGAAGTCTGAATCATGGACAAAAATTGCTGGTGTAGTGGTTGTTCTATTTCAGGTAATGTCGTTGACGAGCCGGACATCACCGACCCGGATCTCGATCCGGTCCCCATGCTGCAAGGTAAAGGAATCATCGGGCACGATCCCGGTACCCGTCATCAGGGCAACTCCCTGCGGAAAACTCATTTCCCGGAAGAGGAAATTCACCAGTTCGCTGAAGGAACGCTTCATCCGACCGGTGCTGGTCTCACCGAAAAATACGGTATCCGCCCCGCGCTGGATCTGCAGCGAGACGGGCAGGTTTAGGAGGTGTTCCTCCTCATCCACGAGGTAAATTTCAGGCCCCAGGGCACAGCAGCCGTCGAAGCATTTGGCCTGCGGAAGATAGAGCGGATTTTCTCCCTCGATGCTGCGGGAGGAAAGATCGTTGCCGGCCGTATAACCGATGATCTCTCCAAAGCAGTTCAGGATCAGGGTCAGCTCCGGTTCCGGCACGTTCCAGCTGCTGTCGGAGCGGATGCGTAAATTCTTGCCGGAGCCTCGCACCCGCCAACCGATGGCCTTGTAGAAAATTTCCGGACGCTCGGCCTCATAAACCCGCTGGTAGATGTCGCCCACGGACGACTCCGCCTCCCGGGCATCGCGGCTGCGCAGGTAGGTCACCCCGCAGGCCCAGACTTCCATCAGGGCTTCAAGGGGTGCCAGGGCGGCACCGTCGGCCATGGTTGCCGACCCGGCTGAGGCAGCCTCCAGCGCCTTTGGAATTTCGTACCGCCTCAGTGAGAGCAGGGCGGAAAGGTTGAAATCCGCCGGCAGGAAATTGCCATCCAGCGCCCAGCGCGGACCATCGGGAGTTTCATGTCGGGTGAATTTCATGGGAGAGCGTAAATCCTATCCAGAAAAGGAATGGGCAGGCAGGCCGTACGCACCCGGGCGGCAGCAGAAGAGCATACCCGCCTCGGGAAACTGCAGGGCCTGTTCTTCGGTCAGGCCAATGGAGGCGGTCGTGATGAAGAGATCCTCGAGGTCCGGGCCGCCAAAGGCGCAGGAAGTGACATTCAGGGCGGGAAGGGAAATCCGCTCCAGCTCCTCACCGGAAAGGGGATCAACTCGGATCACCGCGCCGCCTCCCCAAAGGGCGATCCAGAGCCGGCCATCCCGGTCGATGGTCATTCCGTCAAGGCGGGGCTGGTCGGGGCCGTCCGGATACTGCAGGATGATTTCCTGCCGGCTTATGGATCCGGTGGAGAGGTCGTAGTCGAATCCGTAGAGCCGGTTGGGCGTGGAATCGATGTAGTACATGCGGCTACCGTCCCGGCTCCAGGCCAGGCCGTTGGAACAGCCGATCCCCTCGAGCTGGACCGTGACTGACAGGTCCATGTCAACGCGATACAGGTGGCCGATTCCGCGGCCGTCCTTCTCCGCGATGGTCCCGGCCCAGAAGCGACCGGCCGGATCGCATTTTCCGTCATTGAAGCGCCCGGCCATTTCCTCCTTCCCGAGAGCGGGCAGGCGGGACAGCTCCCCGTTGGCGGGATTGAAAAAGTACAACCCGTCCTCCATGGCCAGGAGCATGGCATCCCGTTTGAAACAGGGCACCACGGCGCCGACCTTCGACGGCAGCTTGAAGGTTTGGACCTCCTTGCGTTCCGGGAGACAGGCGTGCAGCCGGCATCCGTCAATGTCCACCCACCAGAGCCGGTCCTTCCACCATACGGGACCTTCGCCAAGCTGCGCGGGTTCGTCATGTATAATTTCAATAGGCATGGGAAAATGGATACCTCAGCCGAAGGGGTAAGGAAAGGCCCAATGGACCAGCAGCACCTCGACCAGGCCGGCCAGTGAGACCACACTGACTGAAATGGTCCAGGTCCTGAGGGTTTCCAGCTCGCTGAATCCGGTCATCTTGCAGACAATCCAGAAACCGCTGTCGTTCATCCAGGAACCAAACATGGCCCCGAAGGCTATGGCCGCGAAAATGTAGAAGGGATCGAAACCGGGAGCGGAGCCTGCCCCCAGGATGCCGGCCATGATGCCTGCGCAGGTGATCATGGCGATGGTGCTTGAGCCCTGGGCGACTTTCATGACGGCGGCGATGAGCCAAGCCAAAAGGACCATTGAAAGCCCGGTGCCACCGGTCAGGGCGGTCAGCGATTCCCCGATGCCGGACTGGCGGATCATCCCGCCGAAGGCCCCGCCCGCGGAGGTGATGAGGATGATGGTCCCGGCCATGGAGAGCGGGGATTCGAGTGAGCGCCAGAGGGCCCGCCGGTCCAATCCCTTCCAGCGGACCAGCAGGTAGAGGGCGATGAGGGTTCCCAGGAACATGGCCACGTGCTTGTAGCCCAGGACCTCGATGACCGGGTAGAAGGCTCCCATGTGCTCCGGGCCGACGAACTCCTCAAGGATGGAAGCGAGTGAAATCAGCACTACCGGCAGGAGCACCGGCGCATTGGACAACCAGAGCGGGGGCAGCTCGGACTCGGGCTTGGCGGCCACGGCCTTGAGGTCCTCAATCTTAACCACGCCGCCCGGACGCAACTCGATGGGCATGCGGCGGTCTATCCAGCGACCCAGTCGAAGAGCCAGGAAAGCGGGCAGGATCCCCAGGGCAATTCCCCCGAGAATGGTCAGGCCGAGGTTCAGACCGAGAGACTCGACGACAATCAGCGGACCAGGGGTCGGCGGAACGAGACTGTGGGTGATGAGCGCCCCTGAGCAGATCGCCACCACGATGTAGGCGTACTGTCGTCCCATGCGAAAGGCGAGGGCCTGGGCGAGGGGCACCAGCAGGTAGAACACGGTATCAAAGAACACCGGAATTGAGAGAACGAAGGCCGAGGCCAGCATGGCCAGCCCCGCGCGTTGCTCACCAAAGAGCCGGAGCATGGCCCGGACAATGCGGTCGGCCGCTCCGCTTTCCATCAGGCAGTAGCCAATGACAGCCGCCAGGGCAATAATCCAGGCGATACCGGCGGCCGTCTGGCCGAACTCGCTCATGGACTCCTTGCAGGCTTCAATAATGGGATTGCCGTCTTGTCCGCTGGTGAAACGGGTAAGCGTGCCGACCAGGACCGCCGCCAGCATCAAGGACAGGAAGGCGTGGACGCGCATCCAGGCGATCAGGATCACCACGAGGATAATACCGGCCAGCAATATCCAGACCGGCTGCAGGGATCCGTCCGCCAGGGCCAGGGTCGAAGGGCTGTTCATCACGGTTGAGGAGTCAGTGAAGGAGGAATAGAGGTGACTCCTTATTTGCAATAAACCCCTTCAGGGCAAGCCTGAAGGGGTTGACGAAAGATGGCTGGTGATTCAACCGGAAATTACTGGCTCAAATCATTGTAAAGGATCTCCGTGAAGCGCTCGGTGTTGATGAAGGCCCAGGACCATTCGTCATCAAACTTGGCCAGCGGGTTGGCCTCCTTGACCTCCTCAAGGCTCTTTCCCTGCTTGACGAGGGCGGCCACGGAATCTTGGGCCGACTGGACCATTTTCAGGGATTTCCGGACCGCGGCCTTGTTGCCCGCGGGGCCGTGCCCGGAGATGATCCGGGTGGAGTCATCGCAAAGGGAGGCCAGTTTCTCCATGGCTGCAATGTAGCCGGAAACCGAGCCTCCGGAACCGAGATCGATGTAGGGATAGATCCCATTGAAGAGGACATCCCCGGAATGGATGATGTTGGCGTCCTTGAAGACGACAATGGAGTCCCCGTCGGTATGGGCATGCTCCACGTGAAAGGCGTGGATCTCATGCCCGTTCAGGTAGTAGGTGCTGCTCTCCGAGTAGGTGATGACCGGAAGCGCCTCCTTGGGGGACTGCTGGTCACCCGGGGCCGCCATGCGGGACCGGACATTGTCATGGGCCATGATCAGCGCGCCCTTGCCGGCCAGGTTGGCGTTGCCGCCGGTGTGGTCCCCGTGCCAGTGCGTATTGAGGACAAACTTTACCGGCTGGTCGGTCACGCTCCTGACCGCGGCCAGCAATTTCGGCGTGAGGGGGGCGAACTGATCGTCGATCAGGAAGGCGCCGTCCTCGCCGACCGAGAGGCCGATGTTGCCTCCCTGGCCGACCAGCATGTAGATCCCGTGGCCAAGGTCGCTGACCTCGTATTCAACATTGTCAAAATTCCCCTGGGCCTGGACAAGACCGGGCAGAAGCAGGGAAGAAACGGCTAAAAGGAGAGAGGTTTGCAATTTCATGGAGGTAAGAGACCCAAGTTACCCGATTCCGCAAGTGGGAGAGGGCATCTTCAGCCGTGAGGCGCTGGGTTGAAATGCCGTCTATGGCCCGCTGGTGCGGAACGAATCCCGCGTTCCGTTCAGATAGTAGAACCAGCCGCTGCCGGATTCGGTGAGCCAGGCCCATCGCTTCGTTTCGCCGAGGTAGATCCATGCGCCCTGCTGGATATCCGTTCCGCTGAAATAGAAGTACCCCACTTTCTCGTTGTAGAGCCAACCGGAAGCTGCCTCGTGGATGAATCCCATGGTGGCATTGAAGCTCCAGCCGTTCCCCATGTAGTATTCATATCCGTGCTGCGGATCGCGGACCCAGCCCTCCGGGCGGGTCATGATGCCGTCCCTTACAAATACCGGCCTTCCCTTGTCCGGCTGGATGCCGATGCCCAGCTGGCCGGTGTCGTTCTGGCCCACCGACCAGGCGCTGCCGTCCTCGGTCAGGTACAGGCTGAAGGTGGAACCGCCGGCGATCGCGAAGGCATCCCTGACGTACCAGACCTGCTTGGGGTTGGTCTGCATCCGCCAGGTCCCGTCGCCCAGCTGGCCGAATTCATTGTCCCCGGTGGCCACGACCCTCCCGTCCTCCCGAATGAAAAGGCTGTGGTACCAACCTGCGGCCACGGCGGATATGCCGACGCCACTCATTATCTGCACCGGGGAGGCTTTGGATTCCGTTCCGCCGTCACCCAGTTGGCCGTTGAGGTTGTTCCCGCAGGCCCAGACGGTCCCGTCCTTCTTGAGGATGAGGGTGTGATAATACCCGGCCGCCATCCCTGCCACATCGGTCATCAACTTGTAGGGATTGACGGAGCTGGTGTTGTTCCCGTTGCCCAACTGGCCGAAGAAATTGCTGCCCACGCTCCACAGGATGCCGTTCTTTTTCAAAAACAGGTTGTGCAGTCCGCCGGCCGACATGGCCTGGATGTCGATCAGGGCCGGTACGGGCGTGAACCGGTCCTCAGTGGTTCGGTCGCCCAACTGCCCGTACTGGTTGTCCCCGCTGGCCCAGACCGTGCCGTCGCTTTTCAAGAACAGGCTGTGGTCCCCTCCCGCGGCGATGGCTGTAACGTCCGTCATGACCTGGACCGGACTGATCCGGGTGGTGTCCGTTCCGTCCCCCAGCTGGCCCCGGTCGTTCAATCCGCAGGCCCAGACCGATCCGTCGGTCTTCAGAAACAGGCTGTGGTTATCCCCGGCCGCCACGGCCTTCACCTCCTGCATCACCTCCACCGGAATGTACCGGTTGACCGTCGTGTGGTTGCCCAATTGGCCATACTCGTTGAGGCCGCAGGCTAATGCCGTACCATCGCTCCGGACAAAGAGGCTGTGGTGCCCGCCGGCGGCGAAGCTTGTTTCAGAAGGGTCTTGGGCGACGGCAAGGGAAGGGATCAGCAGCACGATACTGCAGTTGAGGCACAGTCGGATCAGGTGCCGGATCGGAAGAGGCCAAGTGAATCTGGACATGAGGATTGAGCGACGGGTCTGGCGGTTGACAGGACGTTTGAGGAGATAGGTTAAACACCCCTGATCAGCACTGTAAACCCCTCAAGCGGCCTGTCAAGGCCCGGCCCGACAGGCGGTCAACCAGCAGGGCAATCGAAATCACGCCCAATCCTTCAAACCGGGCCTCCATGCCGGAGGCGCCACAGAAGCGGGACCGGTTTTAACAGCCAACTTCATCGTGACCGGTTGCCTATTACCAACCATCATAAGCTTTCCAACTTGGATTGATATCCAACGAGGCCGGAGTTCACCGCTCTTGTTTGTTGAAAAAAAGTGACAACAATCCGCGCATGCATGCGGTATCAGGAATCTGGGGACTCCTTTGGCGGAGTATGGCAGCCGGTTTGGCATATGTAGTCGCCCTTGTGGCGACGGGAATGGTCTTCGGTATTCTCGGTTTCATGCCCCCGGCGGACAGCGCCGAGGGTGGGGCGCTCCTCCCATGGATTTTCCTCTCGGGTGTACTCATGGCCGCTTTCGTGGGTCCCCTGGCCCGTGGAATGCCGGTGGGCCGCAGCCGCCACCTGCTCGTCTGGACCAGCGTCATTTTCTTCAACCTGGCCTCGGTCGGTATCGAGGGTGCCTACTTCGCTCCCGACCTGATGACCATGCCCCTTCCGGCATTTCTCGCACAGCAGCTCGTCTCGGCAGTCATTGCCGCGCTTCTGATAACCAGCTTGTTCGCCCCGAAACAGGGGGCGGACTCCCGGACCAGGAGCAAACCGGGCCCGCTCTGGGCCTGGTACGGATGGCTCTGGCGCCTCCTGGCCGGCAGCGCCACCTACCTGCTGGCCTACGCGGTGTTCGGACTGGCCAACTACGAGCTGGTGACGCGGCCCTATTATGAAAGCCATGCCGGGGGACTGACGGTGCCCGAAGGCTGGCTGGTCTGGGCCGTGGAATCGGTTCGCGCCCCGATGATCGTCCTCTCGATCCTTCCCTTCATCCTGTTTTACCCGGCCGGGAGGAAGCGGCTGGCCATCCTCAGCGGCCTGCTTCTCTTCTGGGTCGGCGGCATCGTCCCGCTGGTCTTCCAGGCCGCCGCATTGCCCCCGGTCCTGATCCTGGCCAGCGCGGTCGAGATCTTCCTCCAGAATTTCAGCACTGGAGCGGTCGTGGCGCTGCTCTTTTTCGTTCCGCCCCTCACCCCAGATAGGACATGACCATCTTGATCAGGGCCAGCGACCCGATCCCCCCCATGGGCGTCAAGAGCGCCAGGACAAAGGCCTGGTTCAGGACCGGTGCGTAGGCACCACGACGGATGCTCTGGAGCTTGCTGACATAGGCTTCCGTCGTTCGACCCTCGACACCGATCGGCTTGCCGATCAAATCCCGCCGGTCGCGGTCCAGCAGCACCTGGATCACCCGGTTTCGCAACCTGATGGCCGAGAAACGGATGATCACCGATGGAAGCAGGCACAGGGCGAAGAGGGTGAAAGCGGTGAAACTGACGAAATTTGTCCAGGCCCAGTTATCAAAGTCGGTGCTCTTGGAAAGCAGGAATATAAACAGGACAATGAAAGGAAAGTACATGTACCGGTTGGGGATCTCGGTCAACTGGGAGGTAAAAGCCACGCAGCGGGCGGCCAGGGATTCTTCCATCTCGTCATCCTTGTGTTTGCAATCATGGTTGAACACCGTCTTTTTCCGGGGAACTTCCTTGAGAATTCTTTCCGGATCGAATTCGAAGCCGCCTTCCTTTTTCATGTTTCGCGAACTGAGTCGGCGAACCACGACCATGACCCAGAAAGACTCGAATACGACATAGGAAAGCAGGAGCAGCATCGAGCTGAACTGGAAATACTGGATGTAGCCCAGCAACGTGGACATGATCACGCCCCTGGTGGGTTTGAAGCTGCTGGCCCCCATGACGGCCCACATCCAGGTCAGGATCATCAACATGAGGAGGGGAAAGAGAAAGGAACGGCAAATGTCCCAGGATCTCGACTGGATGGGGTAGGCATGTCGTGTGGTTCCGGCATCACTCTTCCTGCAGAATGTAACAAAGTAACCCCGGCCCACCAGATATCCGAAGGCCAGGGCGACGCCTGCCAGGGGCATCAGGCAGAGCAGGGCGGAGGTGATGCCCGCCGGTGCGAAATGCTGGACGTAAACGGCATAGCTGATCGACACGCTGAAATAGAGCATAATGAATAGCGGTTCAGGGGATTGGCCGGCCATGAGTTTCCTTATCTTCCTTTGATGGATGCCCTCCTTTTCATAATTCAGGGTGAGGTTGCTCTCCTTTTCTATCGCTCTCAGGATAAAGGCCTTGCGGGTAACCCGGATATGGATGCAAAACCCGACGGCCATGGCGGTGTTAAAGACCAGGAGAAAGAAGCAGTACCAGCTGCTCGTCCCGTCAGGCCTTGCCAGTGGCTCCAACTGGGCCGCCGGGATTCCAAGGATGAACAGGGTGGTCAGGAGACTGAAGACGGAAAAGATGACGAGCGCAGTCAGGGTGCTGACGTCCTCGCTGGCCGCTTTCCTGACGGCTCGCCACATGAAACGGATAAAAACCAGCCACAGGATGATCACCATCAGCAGGGGCAGGGAATTCAACGCGACCAAAAGGAATTCCTTAACAAAAAGGCCCAGGGAGACCACATGCTCATCCATGGAATCCAGCTCAGTGATATCCAGTTGGACATGGATGATTTCCAGAATGTATCCCAGGTAAGCAACTGAGAAGAAAAGGAAAAGGATGGCCAGGGAGTTTCCGTAGGCAAACAGGATGACCTTGCGATAGGTAAGGTCCTTCAGGGAAACGAAAAACACCAGCGGCAGGCAGAGGAAAACCAGGATGGAGGCCAGAAGCAAGGTGGACAGATGGGCATTGCCGAGGAAACTGTCCAAACTCTCCCGCCAGTGGCTGACCAGGTACAAGCCACCAACGACGACAGTCGTCAGGGCGGGGAAGGCGATGACCTGCTTGAAGCCCGGACGTTCCGGACAGAAACCACGGAGACTGTAATATGTCCACAGAATGGCTGCAAAAGAGGCCATCAGCACGATAATCCAGCCTCCCATGATTCTGGCGATGTAGGGTGGCGAGGGCGCATCAATGGGAAGAAGGTCCTGGCCCGGATTCGCTTCGGCCTCGTTCATGGAGACTGGGTTAAATTTACCCCCCGAGATGTAGATCGGTCCCCGGGTCCCGATTTCGTAAACCATGGGTTCGTAAGCTTCCACTCCGAATGGGGGGCCGATCGCGTTGGCGGCCATCAGAACGGAGGCAAAGAGGCTGGTCTGGTAGTTGTTCCGGAACGGGGGAACGAAGCCCTGAACCTCTTTATCGAGCCGCAGCCCGTAACTGGATCCAACGATCAGATTCCGGGTAAAGTCGATTTCACTGGGATGCCAATACAGGGTCTCCATGTCTGTGGTAAAGAAAAGCACCTCGGGAAGCTGTGGCTTCAAGGCCCTCAGCAGGAGAAGCTTGTCATACATGTCCGTACTGACGATCCCAATGGCTTTGATTGGCCGGTGCCCCTCTTTGGTCTCCTGCTGGATTTGCTCGGCCAGCCGCCGGATGTAGTCAATCTGGTGCGATCCATGTGGGGGAAGGTCCTGCCACTTCGCCTTTTTGGCAGTTGGGACTGCGCTTAAGGAAGATTGTACCTCATCCTGCTCTGCCGCTTCTTCCGTCTGTTTTTCAGAATATCCGTCTATACCTCTGACGTAAGGGAAATAGCGGATCCTGTCCCAGTTGGGGATTTCCGCCTGAAGGTTCCCAATTTCCTTGTTCAGATCCTCGATTTGCCTTCCGGTCGAGGCATCCTTCTTCTCCTCGAATTGATCGATTAGGTCCCGGGTCTCACTGATCTTTTCCTGATTTGCTTCATACTCCTTATTCCAGAGCTCAGTTGCGCCTTTATAGAGATTGTTACGGGCGGCCCTGCCGTAGCGGGTGTCCGATTCCACAATCAGGGCAATATGGTCCAAATCACTCATTGAACTGATCGTGGAACGCACTTTCAGCTCATTCAGGATCGCCTGGAATACCTGGGAATCGTTGTGGATGGTCCGGATGTAGCGAATTCCCATGACTTTCTCCAGGACTCTCCTGGCGATGAACAGTTTTCGCTGGGCCAGTTGGGCTTTCGAGACATCCGGATCATCCGGCGTCACTTCCTCCCCCGGAGCGATAGGATCCGGCTTTCTGGCTGTCGTCTGCCGAATAAGGGTTTCCCAATCCGCGGTCGCGAAGGGGGCAATATAGTACTCGGAATTGATGACATCCGCGCTGTTAAAGAACGGTTCAGCCAGCAGTTGGTCGATCTTCTTGTTGATCTCTTCCGGATTCCATTCGTCTTTCAAGTCCGGCGACTTCTCAACCAGATCGACCAGGCCAAGGAAATAGTTCTGGCCAGATTGCTCTCCATCTTCCCTTTTCGCCTTCAGATCCGCCTCTGCCTTCGAAATGAGCTTGGCGAAGCTGTCATCCATGTCTTGAGAATTGGCCAGTAATTCCGCAGCCCTCTCGGAAGCCTCCGTCAGGATACTGTTGACCATGCCGGAATCGACCGGACCAATGACCCGGACATGTAGATTTTCCGATTGGTCTTTATCACATCCCAGCCTTGTCAGCAATTTCCTGTAGACCGCCCGGGTGCTGGCAATCGGGTCCTGCTCCACATCCGATTTGCGGATGTAGGCCACGATGATCTGGTCGAATGCCTCGCTGAAATCTCCACCAATGTCGGGATAGGCCACGCTCAACTCCAGGTAGCCCTTTATCCGTTTGGGATTGTCGGCATTCTCATTCCACCTCGAAGACAGGTAGTCGCCGGAAAATGTCTCCAAGGTCAGCTTGAAGGTCTTTTCTCCGCGAACCAGGCCGGGATAATCCTCCCCGGAGTTCCGTCCGGGATAATCCTCCACCGCATAAAGGGACCCTCCGGCATCCGACAGGTAACCCGCTTCACTCAGGGCCAGGTGCAAGGCGTAGCGACGACGGATGCGTGCCTCCCGCTCAGAATGGCTCGGCCCATCGGGAAATATGACCGGCATCAGCAGGACGTTCTTCTTGAAGGAAACCGATACCTGCTTCTGGAGATCCTTTTCGGTTTGCTGGACCGGTTCGAAAAACCAATTCGTATGGAACGGATCGTTCCAGATCCGCTCGTTAATCTCATAGGCTGTCTTTTCAAATTTCGGTTCCCCGTATTGTTCCCGGCTGGGCTGGGGTGGACGAAGGGAGAGAAGAGGCTTTTTGGCGTCCAGGACTGCGACAATAGAAAAAGCCGCCAGAATGAGAAAGGGAATGAATGAGTATTTCTGCTCGCCGGATTCTTTCATCTTAAGCTGGGCAGGGAATCAGGTGGAAGCGACGATCCGTGCCTCCGCATGCATGGATCCGGTTTTCCGCTGGCAATCCCCAATGGCCAAAAGACAGACCAACGGACGTTCCTTCGAATACATCCGCGCCCGACAGTGGCCAGCTGCTTGACCAGAACAACATGGAGAGAGATAGGTTGGAGTGAGAGTGCCCTAAGGCGTTAAACCCTAAGCTTATGCAGGCCGGGAGAGCCGGTCAAGGCTGATTCCTTGACACTTCAAGCACCTCTTTTTCGGCTGAGGCAGCCCCGGAAACAGGCTCCCGCCGGTGGAGAGCACTTCCAGCCGAAACCCGGCCCTCAGCCCGGCTTGATGTTCTGGTTCATGCGGAAGAAATTGTCCGGGTCGTACTTTTTCTTGAGATCCTTCAGTTTCTGGAAGGTGGCCCCGTAGGCAAATTCCAGACGGTCCATTTCCTCCTCGGTGAGGAAATTAATGTAGGCCCCGCCGCTGGCGTAGGGTTTGGACTTGTTGAAGAATTCCCGGGCCCAGCCGATAACGGCCTGGTCCTCGGCAGGCGCCTCCCAGCGTCCGTGGACATTCATTACGTAATTGGCATCCCGGCAGGAATAGGCCATGGCCCCGCCATCCACCCTGGCGGTCTGGCCGCCAATGGTTCCGATGAAGATCTCGCAGTGCGGCGAGGGCAGCTTGGCCGCGTACTCAATGATGGCATCGATGACCCCCTCGCTGATCTCGGTGAAGTTGTGGGATTTCCAGTAATTCCGCGCCCCGGGGGTCAGCAGGGGATCAAAGGCCTTCTGCCAGTCCACGAATGGCTGCGCGCCGACATGCTCGCCGACGACCGTTCCGAATCCCCGCAGGGGCTCGACCAGTTTTTCGCCCTCCGCCGGATCGCCGGCGTAGCAAACCGCCAGCACGGCGACTTCCTTCCCGTGGACTTCCTCGGGCAGGAAGGGCAGGGGAGGCGCCTTCCGGGTGACAAACCAGACATTGAGCTCATCGGGCATTTCCTGGGTGAATTCGGCAAATTTCAGGAGGACCTGTTTGGCCTCGTCAAAGGGGAAGACGATCAGGCCGCTGAGCAGGTCCGGGCCCACCGGATGCAGCTTGAAGGTGAACTCCGTGACGATCCCGAAATTGCCCCCGCCGCCGCGCAGGCCCCAGAACAAGTCCGGGTTTTCGCTTTCGCTGGCCACCACCTGTTCCCCGGCAGCTGTCACCACCGTGGCCGACAAGAGGTTGTCGATGGTCATCCCCAGCTTCCGGCTCAGCCAGCCAAAGCCGCCCCCGAGTGTCAACCCGGCGACGCCCGTGGTGGAGTTGATCCCGGTCGGGGTGGCCAGCCCGTGGGGCAGGGTCGCCTCATCGAGGTCGGCCAGGGTGCAGCCCGGTTCGACGGTCGCCACCCGGGCTTCCGTATCCACTGTGACCTTTTTCATCGGGGACAAATCGATCATCAGCCCGTCATCACAGACCGCCTTGCCGGCGATGTTGTGCCCGCCGCCCCGGACCGAGACCAGCAGGTCTTCGTCGCGGCCGAAATGGACCGCCTGGACCACGTCGCCGGCGGTCTTGCACTGCGCGATTACCGCGGGCTTGCGGTCGATCATTCCGTTCCAGATGGCCCGCTCATCATCATATTCCGCATCCCCGGGAAGGATCACTTTCCCGGCGAATCGATTCTTGAATTCCCTGGCTTTCTCATTGTTCATAGTCGCCATTGTTTCCTCCTTCGGCTGTGCCGTTTGGGTGTTCTTTTTTGAGAGAGAATCTTACCCCTCGTATAGTCCTATGCAGGATTCCATACAAGAACTTATATTTTATATTAGTCTGGCTTATTGCCGGTTGCGCGGAGCATCCCATCCCTGGCCAAGCGGAATATTCCCAGCCTGGCTGGACATGCTTCAGGACCGCGGCATGACGGTGGCCAGGCTGACGCCTACCGCCACGGTGGCGAGCCCGAGCAGGTCCCATAAGGTGACCGTATCGTCGAAGACGGCCCAGGCCATGAGCATGGTCACCGGTGGCCCCATGTAGAACAGGCTGGCCACGCGGTTGGCATCCAGGCGTTCAATCAGCCACCACATGAGGCCATAGGCGCCCAGGGATACCCCCGTCACCAGCCAGGCCATGGTAAGGAGGAAGGGCCTATCCGTGTTGGTTTGGAGTCCTTCGAAATAAAGCGCCGGCAGGCTGACCACAAGAGCGGTTCCCAGGGCCTGGTAAAAGAGCGACAGGTCGAGGGGAAGCCTGTCGGGTTCATCTTCCTTTACCCGCCGCCTCTCGAGAAGGCTGGCCAGGGTGATGGCCAGGACCGATCCGAAAGGAAGCAGGTAGGCCAGGATGGTGGAGGGTTGGCCGGGGTCAATCCGGGCACCGACCGTGATGAACACGCCTCCAAAGCCGATCAGCCAGCCCAGCCATTGCCTTCCCGAGCTGCGCTCTCCCGCAATGAAACCGGAGAGAGCTCCGGTCAACAGCGGCTGCAGGGCCACGATCAGGGCCACGAGTCCGGCCGGAACCCCGTACAGAAGCGCATATGTGACACATCCCAGCCAGGTACCATGGGCCAGGATGCCGATCAGGCAGGAATGGGCGACCATGCCGTTGCCGGGCCAGGCAAGGCGTCTCCTGGTTCCCAGATAGACGGCCAGGATCAGGCAAAGCGCCCAGTACCGCCAGAAAAGGAGCGTCAGCGGACCTACATTCGGGAGAACATATTCCGCCCCGATGAATCCGGAGTTCCAGAGGAGGACGAATCCGGTACCGCCGAGAAAAACCATGGCTGTCCCGGGCGCAGTGGACCGGCTGCCCGGTGGGCATGGTTCCTTGTGCGTATTCGGCCTGCCCATATGGCCAGACTGCCGGGCTCCGGCGGCGGCGGCAATGCATTAAAGGACGGAGTACGAGTTGCCTTCAGGACCTGGAAGGACTTGTTCCGCCCGCTCAAGGATTTCCCCCGAACTCGATCGGGGAATGCAGGTGGGTGTGGGTCTTGATTCCCAGCCTGTTGAATTCATCCGTGAGGGCCTGCCCGACCTCCGTCCGGATCGACCAGGCGTCCGCCGGATTGTCGACCCACATGGCCAGCCAGCATTTGACGGCCTCCTTTTCCATTCCCATGACCCAGAAGCGGGGCTCCTCCTTTCCCACCAGGTAGGGACTCCGCTTGGCCAGCGAGACCGCCACCGACTCCACTTTCCTGATGTCGGCGTCATGGGAGACAAAAAATTCAATTTTCGCCCAGAGGAAGGAGTCGCGCGTGCTGTAATTGATCACTTCCTTGGACAACATGCTGCTGTTGGGAACAATGTAGCGGCGCCAGTCCCAGAGCTTGACCACCGTGTGGGTCGGGGTGATGTCCTCGATGGTCCCGTATTCCTTGTCGATGATGATGGTGTCGCCGGTGTGGAACTGCTTGGAGAAGGTCAGGACAAAGCCGGCAATGAGGTTCTCCACCATCGGCCGGGCCGCGATCCCGACGACGACGGCGCCCGCCGTGATGGAGAGCGAGATCAGGGTCGCCGGAACCCTTCCCGTAAAGGGGACGATGATGGCGATCAGCCAGACCAATATAACCAGGGAAAGAAAGGTCCGCCGCACGATGCTGAAGCGGGTCTCCAGGCCTTCCAGGGCCTTCATGCGCGAATGGCTGGTGCTGCTGCCCATGCCCGGCGCGTTGGTGTCGATGGCCTCGAAGTGGGAAAGCTTCTGGATCCGTTTTGCCCGTCGCTTCTCGATATGCTTGAGCAGGAAATGCAGCCAGAAAACAAGGGCCAGGGCGACCCCGCTGACAATGAGCAGATAATATAGGCGGTTTTCCATCTCCATGGCGTGAGCCTTGTGAGTTAACGGGCGCAACCACGGGTTGTCAAACGCCGGGGGGCCAGTGTGCTGATCCCACTCCCGAGCTGTTTCGGAAACAACCGTACGGACGGCTTACCCCATCTTCCTCCCAAACAGGGAAACGAGGTAAACAGGCACGGGCCGGATGAACCTGAAAATCACATATGCCAGCAGGGCCACGATGGCGGCAAATACGGTCGGAAGAATGGCGCCGAAAGTGAAGGTCATGCTCAGGACAAACCCGAGTACATACTCTGCCTTGAATAGGGGAATGAAGAATGCCAGCACAAGTAATCCGGGCGGCATCAGGGAGGTAATGATTTCAAATCCCTTGAGGAAGGCAATCGAGAGAACGACTCCAAAAAGAAGGGATCCGATCAGCCGGACGATGACGACCCTGGACCAGGGGCCGGCTTCACGCCTGCCGATACGGCCGGCCAGAAACCATGTCAATGCCGGCAGGAGCAGTATTCCCCACCAATTGGAAATCGCCGGTAAATCGCTCCTGTGCAGAATGTGGTGGCTGACCACACCTCCATGAAGATGCTCCCATAAAAGCAGGGTAGATATATAAACAGTTGCGACTGTCGTAATGAATACCTGAATGCGCCTGGATTCCCGGTTGCTCATGGTTGATCCGCAGCTTGCAGGTGCTTCCTGTCCCTGTAAATCGAAATTGGCAGGGCCTGATTTCCTGCTTCAGGGTCCAATGCCTGATCCATGGCAACTGGAACATCTCACATCGCCCGGTGCGGCTAGGATCCCCAATCCTCATGTATAAGATTTTCAATCAGACCAATCTCGGTAAATTCAGAACCAAGATTGACGCTACACTGGATGCGCAATTTGGCCACTACCCGCCACAATTAGGTACCCTCGAGGCCGGGGAAGTGCGCCAGAAGGCCTGCCTCAGTGCTTTATACGGCCAAGCTGGGTCCGGATGAGGTTTACCGAGCTCATTCCGGGAGCCTGGAGGGGTCGAGGGAGAGGGTAGCTCGGGAATTTCCTGAATTTTGGCAGTATTGGAAAACCAGGATAAAATCTGGAAATAGGGGCATAAAAAAACGACCTGGGAACTTCCGTAAGTCATTCTTTATCAAAGTTGCCCCCATGCTTTGCACTCCGTGCCTGGAAGGGTGCTCATTGGGTTTTCGGTCTAGACCCATGTCTTGGCTGTGCCATCCGAAGCCTTGGCGAAGGATGGCACGCGGCAAGGGAGTCGAACCCCTAACCTCCTGATCCGTAGTCAGGTGCTCTATCCAATTGAGCTAGCCGCGCACGGTAGGGAAAGGAGGCAATCACAAGGAGAATGGGGGAGGGGGCAAGTTTTTTTCGCAAGAAATTTTGACCGGAGGGGCTGCCCTGAACCGGGCAGGCGGGGCGGTTGCGGCAAGGGAGCGGCCCAGGCAGCCTGGATGAATGGACACGGAGCGCCAGTCGACCGGGGAATGGGGGGAGCTGGAGGCGGAACGGTACCTGAGGAAGGCCGGCCTGCGGACGCTCGACCGGCGCTGGCGGCATGGGCACGGGGAGCTGGACCTGATCATGCGGGAGGGGAAGGTCCTGGTCTTCGTGGAGGTCCGGGTGCGGACGGGCCATGGTCATCCGCTGGGCACCTACCAGAGTATCGGGAAGGGAAAGTGGCGGGTCCTGCGTCGGACGGCGCTGGCCTACCTGCGCCAGGCCCCGTGGCGGCCGGATGCGGTCCGGTTCGACATGGTCGGGATCCGCCGGAGTGGTGCCGGGGGCCTGATCGACATCACCCATTGGAGGAATGTCGGGGTATTCGGGAGGAACTTCAGGTATTAGGAGAGGGATTCTCGCACGGAGGCACGGTGAATCGGGTCGATAATCTCGCACGGAGGCACGAAGACGCGGAGAGGATTTATGGATGAGAACCGGATTGGGGGAATTGTGGTCGATTGCGCGGTCAAGCTTCACATGGCCACCGGGCCCGGGCTCCTGGAGAGTGTCCATGAAAAAATGCTGGTCCGGATGCTAGTGAATCGGGGTCTGCAAGCGCAGCGACAGGTCCCGGTTCCCATCACCTTTGAGGGTGAGCATTTTGACCTGGGATTCAGGGCGGACATCATTGTTGAAAACAAGGTGATCCTGGAACTCAAATCCATTGAGCGGCTGAGCCCGGTCCACAAAAAGCAACTTCTGACCTATCTGAAACTCACTAAATTAAAGGTCGGTTACCTGCTGAATTTCGGGGCGCCGCTGATGAAAGAGGGCATCACCCGCCTGATCAATGGCACCCTATGAAAAATCTCCGTGCCTTCGTGCCTCCGTGCGAGGTATTTTGTGAATCTCGCACGGGGACACGGGGACACGGAGGAAGGTTGTCTTGTGTTTCGCTGAGGCAGGTAAGAATTACTTGTCTCCGTTCTCCGTCTCTCCGCCGGAACCGGCCTGGGCCAGCTTTTCCATCAGGTCCTCCGGCAGCGCGTCGCTGTTGGCCACCATGCGCAGGATGGCGCCGATGGGAAAGCGTCCCTCGATGTTCCCGATGACCACGGAGTCGTCCTGGGCCACGACAATGGCCAGGCCGGCCATGCGTTCACCGGACTCGTCGCTGACCGTGAAGATGCCGACATTCTCCTCGGGAACCGAGACCACGGGAATCCAGGTGGCCTGGAGCTCCTTGTTCAAGGCTTCCACGGCTTTCATCAGGACGGGGTAATCCTCGGAGGTCTCCGCATCCTCGTAGACGACCAGGCGGATCGACTTGATGTCGGCAATGACCGCCTTGAGGTCGATACCCATTTCTTCAAAGGGGTTGTTTTCGTCCGCCTCGTAGCCCTCGATCACCTCGTTGAGGAGGAACTTGGGCATGTTGAGGTTGACCGTCGGCTGGATGCCGACCCGGGCCAGCGATTCCGTGATCGGAAGATAACCCGGCTTGGCGGCGTTGAGGCTCACGGCGCCCAGCAGGGTGGCGGCCAGTAAGCCGATGGCGATGGATATGTTTCTGTTTTTCATGATCTTGTCGGTTAGAGGTTTTGTGAAAGGTAGGTCCGCAACTTGAGGTAGGGATCCGGCAGCTTGCCGTTGGAGTCGGCCAGGATACGGCCTTCCGCCTTCTGGCAGGAATCCACGATGACCGAGCCCATGTAGGCCAGGCTGGCCATGGTGGCTTCCATGGCCTGGTCCGGATCCTTTGGAATTTCCGCGACGGGCGCCGGTTCAACGGCACCGGAGCGGGTATTCATCGAGACCTGGTAGGAGATCCCGACGACGAAGAAGAGGATCACGGTCACGGCCGCGACCATGGAAAGGTAGGGCAGGGTATCGCGGGACTCCGGGCGCTCGAGCGCGATGCGGCTCCGCGCGCGGTTGACGACCTCCCTGGGGCACCGCTCGTCCCGGAGCTTGCCGATCAACTGATGTAATGACGGATCCATGACGATTCCTTGGTGAGGGTTTTCTGCAGGTTTTCCCGGGCCCGGTTCAGGTAGACCCGGGTCGTGTTCAGCGGGATATCCAGAACCAGGGCGATCTCCCGGTAGCGGAGACCGTTGACCTCGTAGAGGACAAAGATGCTCCGCTGGATTTCCGGAAGCTGCCCGAGGGCGCTGTCCAGTTTCCGGCGCAGCAGCTCGGCGTCGGCCCCGTTGGAGGGGTGGGGCTGGAAATCATCCGGTTGTTCGAGGAGATAATCGGGGGCCTCGGTGACCTTCCCCTGCCGGCGGGCCCGCTCCCGCAGGATATCCAGGCACTGGTTGCGGGCGGTCCGGAATATCCAGGCCCGGGGATTGCGGAGGGGAATCAGCCCGGTTTGCCTCCACAGCTTGAAAAGCACGTCCTGGGTGGCTTCCTCGGCGTCACTCCGGTTGGCCAGCAGGGCCAGGGTGAAGCGGAAGAGGTCATCACTGTACCGGCTGCACAAGCTGTTGAATTGTCGGTCGCGCCACATGGTTACCTTTAATAAGACGGAATGGCGCGGAAAAAGGTTACAGCTGCCGGCAAATTAGTCTCAACGTCATCAAGGTCCGGCCGGGCCAAAAAATACTGCGGTAGACGATGAATTATTTTCAAGTTGTCCGGAAAGCCTCGCCCGGTGGGGCAAAAGCGCCAGCGGAAAGGGGTCCCAACCGAAATCCTCCACAATGACCTTGCCTGCCGTTTGTCATTTGATGAAAAATGAGGAAGATACTTTATATGCCAGAAGGAGACGACAGACATCCCTTTCTGGAGGGCCTGAGCCGGCACCGCGGCGCCCCCTCCACCATCATGGTCATATTCGGCGCCTCGGGCGACCTGACCGACCGCAAACTGATCCCGGCCCTGTTCAACCTGGCCCTGGACAATCTCCTGCCGGGGGAATTCCATCTCATCGGCTACGGACGGAAGGAAATTCCCGACGAGGAGTTCCGCCAGATGGCCGGGGAATCGATCAGGAACTTCTCCCGCCGCCCCATGGACGAAAAGCCATGGGGGGACGTGAAGCGCAACCTGTCCTACCATGCCGGCGCGTACGACGACCCGGAGTCGTTCAAGAGCCTGGCGGAGAAGATCAGTGAGATTGAGAAGGCTTCCGGCCGGGAATTGCAGCTCGTCTTCTACATTTCCACGCCGCCCACGGTCTTCGAGCCCATCATCGAGAACCTCGGGGCCA
>ENA-ORCW01000534-ORCW01000534.1-marine-metagenome-genome-assembly--contig:-NODE-534-length-19817-cov-3.052938_pt1 | contig 19817 bp, 10 predicted proteins | sample MGYA00237784_ERZ508517 | MGnify/ENA primary metagenome ERZ508517 (study PRJEB26187, sample SAMN06268979) | marine metagenome | isolation source: Tt ae E1 feedstock associated aerobic enrichment on... | reverse complement strand
GTTGCCGTGGTCAGGACGTCACCCGCGCCGGAGAGGTCGTTGACATAGAAATCATTGGTGGTTTCCGGAATGGCGAAGGCTTCTCGGTTCCGGTCGTCGATGGAGGGTGAATCGGCGGAGACCACGCGGATGAAGTAGCGCTTGGCGTCATCCCCGGAAATCCCGTTCATCTGCGGGCTCCAGAAGTAGGAACCGTGGCTGGCCGGCTGGTCGAAGACCTGGGCCGGGACGTTGCCAACCGAGACCGTGGTCATGTCGAGCAGGTACCCCACCCCGTCCTCGATCAACTCAAGGGTGACGTTGCCGGTGACATTAAAATGCTCCCAGACGATCCGCCGGGCGTTGACCTCGGTGTAGTCGAGATAGTAGTTGGGGGAGAGGACGCGGATGTAGGAAGCCTCCGAGAGTGCCGCCAGGGCCGTGTCTCCATAGGCGCCCTGGTTGATGCGCAGCCCGTTGGGTCCACTGGAGGGGCCCGGCTCATTGGAGAAGTCGAAACTGGGATCGCCGGAATTGATGGTGGTCGAGGTGAGGTCGACGACCTGGAAGTTGCTGCCGGCCAAGTCGACAAAGGCGGGCTGGTCGAGGGCCGGATCGATGCGGGTGGTCCCGATTGAATTGAGGTCCAGACCCAGCTCGATCTGCCAGTCCAGCAGGTCGTCGAAGATCTTGATCCACTCGAAGAGGACGGCGCCGCCGGAGGCGTAATAGTTGTTGTAGTCGCTGGTCAGCCCGTCCCCGCTGGGAAAGTCGACACCAAGGACCGTGCCGGTCCCGTCGTTCCAGACAATATTGTTGCGCAGGTCGGTGTTGGAGGAATTGCCGGTCAGGCGAATGGCGTAGTTGCCGATCGAATACACGGTATTGTTCCAGAGGGAGGAGCCGTCGGAGCCGATGACCTCGACATCGGAGTTCACGTTGCGGTGGATGATGTTGTGGTGAACGTCGACATTGTCGCCCAGCACCTTCAGGCCGTACTCGTTTTCGTAAACCTTGTTGAAGGCCACCGCCTGGTCGCCCTCGGTCTGGATGCCAATGTCATTGAGGGTGACAAAATTGTGCCGGTCGGCGTTGCGATCGTCGTTGCCGAGGAACCCGCCACCGGAAAGGCCGATGGTATTGTTCTCCACCCGGTTGCTGAAGAGGCCCGGGACATCCGGCTCGAAGCGGATCCCCACGCCGGATTCATAGACCCCGTTGCCGGTCACCTCGGCATAACCGATGGCATGGATACCATCACCGGAGTAATCCGTCACGGAGTTGTTATCGAGGACAATCCCGGAGACGTAATTATTGGCGACCAGGATGCCGGTGGTGCCGGTGGTGAAGGTGTTCTGATGGATGGAGGAATCCATGGAGAAGTCCGCATCCAAACCGCCTACAATGGCCCCGGTCTCGATCCGGGTGATGATGTTGCCGAAGACCTCGATGTTGTCCGAGGCACTCAGCTCGATACCGGTGCCAAGGAGTGTACCGGTGACCTCCATTTCCGGATCCGGGGAAATTTTCCGGACGGTATTCACGTCGATCTGCCCGACGCTGACATTTTCAAAGTGGATCCGGCTGAATTCACCCGTGGTCCCCTCGAAGGTATTGTTGCTGACCGTCACGTCGCTGCTGTCGACAATGTGCAGGTTGCCGTTGAAGAACAACGAGTCGTTCCAGGAGGCCCCGTTCAGGTTGGCCGCCTCAACACTTCCGTTCAGCTCGGTGAAGCTGGCTGTGAGCCCGGTCACATCCAGAATCCTGGCCCGGACCATGGTGGGATCCAGCAAGCCGTCGCCCGGGGGCAGGACCCCCATCGTGAGCTGGTTCAAGGTGAGGTTGCTGCCGGGCGAGTCCGGATCGCCGGCCAGCCCGATATCGAGGGCATAACCGTCGGCCACGGTTCGCAGGGCGGAATTGCTGATGGTGGTATCATCCAGTCCCCAACCGCGGATGGCCGTGTCGTTTTCCAGCGTGACCACGTTGTTGATCCCGCCCGTGGCCAGGTTGCTGAGGTGCATCCCGGTCTGGTAGCGGCGGATATCGAGGTCGTCGGCCGTGAGTCCGCCGTGGTTGGATACGCGGATGCCGGTCACCCCTTCGCCGGTGTAGACCGGCTGGCCGAACTCGTCTTCCGTGACCTCGGCACCCTCGAGGAGCAAGGTCTGGAGGGTCAGCCCGGAACCGCCGTCGGCCACGACCGCGTTCTCGACCTCGGCGGTCTCAAGATTGGTTATCGCGGTGTCGATGGTGTCCTGGAGGACGAGGCCCTGGTCCAGGAGCTGGATAAAGGTGTCGTTGACCTGGAGTCCCGTCGTGCCGGAGGCGGAAAGGCCTGTATTGACCGGACCACTACCGGTAAAGCTGTTCCCGTCCAGGAGGGCGCCCTGGGAATCCTGCAGGTCGAGGCCGGTCAGGTTGTTTTCGTAAGACAGGTCCAGCCCGCTGAATCCGTCACTCTGCGAAACGGCCAGCCCGGTATCGCTGTTGGCGAAAATGAAGCGGACCAGGGTCAGGTCGCCGGTGGTGGAGACCACCCCGCCGGGATTGCTGCCGCTGCCCTCCAGCTTGGAGCCGAAGACGACTTCAGCAGGCAGATCCTTGAAGTGCCCGGTGGGGGCCCCCGCCAGCATCATCCCGGCCGGAGCGGAGGTGAGGTTGATGGCATCCAGGTAGGTCCCGGTGTCGAACAGCACAATATCGTCGGGGGTCAGGGAATACAGCGCCATGACCCGTCCCAGGGTCGCGGCCGGATGAAGCGGGCTGCTGCCGGCGGCGGCGGGGCTGTCGTCGCCCGGGGCGAGGCTGTAGAAGCTGTGCACCTCCGGCGGCAGGGCGGCCGGGCTGTTGACGTAAAAGACGCGGGTGGCGCTGGAGCTGCCCGGGTCAATATCCAGGTCATAGGCGGCAACGGCGTCGGAATCGGGCGCCTCGATACCGACATAGTAGACCCCCGCCGGGAGCACTCCGGTACTGAGGCGCTTGCGGTCGTTGCCGGGCGCCTTGGCCCCGACCACCAGTCCTGCCGCATCGTAGAGGGTCAGGCCGAAGTCCGGATCGCCGTCGAGGACAATGTTCAGGGCTTCCGGCTTGATGAGCTCGAACTTATAGTAATCCGCATCTCCCGGTGAGCTGATGCTGGCCCCGCGAAGGTGGATACCGGGGGCAATGCCGAGGTCGGCGGCAAAGCTGCGGGTGTCGTTGTTCGGACGGCCGTCCTCGAACTGTTCCAGGCGGTCCGGAATGAGGAAGTTGAAGCAGTCAGGGTCACCGCCGCCGGATGCTTCCCAGAAGGTGATTCGGGCAAATTCAATGGAAAATACGGTTACCGGACCGACATCCACGCTCAGGTTGGCAAAGCCGTAAATTTCGCCGTCGGTGATGAAGAGGCACTTGATGGCCGGGAAGAGCCCGCGGTTCTCGACGAGGTTGGCGATCTGCCAGAAGTAAAGCTTCCCCTCGCCCGGATCGATAAGGGAGAAATTGGCGACCAGGCCGGCACCGATGTCGACCGCGACGTCGGCAATGCCCAGACCGACGGAAGCCCCGCCGTAAATCCGTCCGTAAAGGGTCAGCTGCGGCGGGACATTTTCCCCGACGGCGACGTAGAATCCGCCGAAGAGGTCGCCGATTTCGCCGTCTTCCTGCAGGTATTGCATAACCCCGGAACTGTCGTAGCCGAAGGTCAGGTTGGCCGCGAAGCCGACGGTGAATCCGAAGCGCACCTTGACCACCGGAGGCGAGAAGACGATGAAGGAATTACTGTAGGAAAAATCAAAGGAGATCTCCGGCAGGGTGTAGGTGAAGAAATCCACCGTCTGGCCCATGATCAGGCGGATCAGGTTCTGGGGATCCAGAAGGAGGAACTGGAACTTGCCCTGCTTGGCCTGCGTTTCATCGGGGTTGTAATCCGGGTTTTGGTCCGCGGTCGGGGTCCCCGTCTGGGTCATGGCGAAGATGTTCGCGGCCTGCCCTCCCAGCGCGGCAAACTGGTCGGCCACAGAAGTACCCGAACCGGTAAAGTTGTTTTGATCAAAGAAGTCCCCTTCCTCGAGGGTCATCGAGCGGAGATCCATGTTGCCGAAGTTGTAATCCCCAAGGCTGATGGTCAGGCCACTGCCCCGTCCGGGAGCCTGGTCCGTCTCGAAGAGCTTGAGGATGTCGAAGATCAGGTTGACCGCATCGAGGAAATCGTAGGCGGTGGGGCTGATGTTGCCGCCAAAGACGTCCACCAGGTCGAGCATGGTGACTTTGCCGTCCTTGTTGCCGTCAAAAAACTTCCTGACCCCATCCCAACTCAGGAATTCAAGTTTGGTGCTGAGAAATTCAGCGATCGGCTGCAGCGGCTCCAAATAGGCGGCAACGGTCTCGACGATGGGCCGGAGGAAGTCGGCGAAGAAAGTGCCGACATCGAGGCGGATGTTGTCGAAGCGGACCTCGGGGGTGCCGCCCAGGCTTCCGCCGCCCTTGGCGCTGGCGTCGAGGAATTCCCAGCGGAAGAAGAAATCGGCCAGGAAGCTGGGAAGGGCATTCACGGGCTGCCCGGAGAGATCGGCAAAGCCGAGGGTCAGCTCCAGATCGAGGACGGCGTCCCCGTTGAGGGTGACATCATAGTCAGTGAAGCCGCCGGCCCCGGTGAGCTCGCCGAGGGTGACCATTCCGGTCACGCCGGGATTGATGTCGATGGCGGCCTCGAGGTCCAGTCCTGCCCCCAGCCCACCGTCACGGGTCTGGGCGGAAAGGCCGAGAAAGCCGAAGGAGCCGGTCAATTGGGTGTCCGGGAAGCCGGCGTCCAGATGGATGGTCATCTCGTTTCCGGATCCGGTCTTGATGTAGAAACCGTTGGTCCGGTCGACCCCGAAGATTAGGCGCCATTCCCAGGCCATGGTGATTTCCATGGTCGTGTCAAAGCCCAGGTTGAGGCCGGGCAACCCGTCCTCAAACCCGATATCCAGCCCCACCAGGTCGAGCAGCTGCCCCAGCCGCATCTCGATCTCAATGCTGTCCGGGTTGGAGGAATCCGGTCCGATGTTCACCGAAACATCCGACAGGGAGGCTGTCTCCAGCCCGTTGGGCAGGCCGCTGCCTCCGATAGGCAGGAGAAAATCAAGGCCGGCCGGACCAAGGGCATCGTAAAGGATGGTCTGCAGCTGGTTCTCGGTGTAATCGGTGGCGCTGTTGATGACCTCCTCGATCTTGTTGCGCAGGTTGACCAGGAAGGTGGCGGCTTCAGCCAGCTGATCCCCGATGAAGGGAATTTCAAAACCGAAGATGTCCCCGTCGGCCACTTCCTCGAGAGCGAAGAATAGCAGGTCCAGCCCGTCGGCCATGGAATCAAAGAGATTCAGGCTGTCGAAGAGGGACTGGAAGTCCGGACCGCTGAAGCTGGGATTGCCGAGGTCGTTGAAGTTCAGCGAGAAGGTGATGTGGTCCGGCAGCGGATCGGAATTCTCGTAGGGGAAATGGACCGGCAGGTCGGCCTGGGCGGTGCCGACGACGGAGAAATTGAAATCGGCGAAGGAGACCGAACCGAGGGCGAGGCGCCCGGGGCCGCCGGAATCAAAGGCAAAGGTGGCTGAGGCGGGATTGCGGTCGACGGTGCCGTCGTCGATGCGGGCCGTGCCCCCGCGGATAAAGAAGCCCAGCGGGGCGGCTGCGGTGAAGTTGAGGTTCTCGGCGGCGAGGAGAATCTCGAAGACCGCCTCCGTGCCATCATAAAGGAAGGGGGCCGGATTCATTGGATCGGTCAGGTCGATCCCGAAAATCATCTGCACCCAGGCGTTGAGGGCGGCCTGGATCATGGATTCGACACGCACGTCCAGGATGCGCCCCAGCCCGGGAATGGCCCCGTCAGGATCCAGCTCGAAGGCCAGGTCCAGGCCGGCATGGGCCAGGAAGGTGAAGTCCACCGTGAGGACATTGTCGACACCATATGAGACGAGAATCTGCGGCTGCAGGGCGTCGCCCGGGAAGGCTTCGTCGAGAAGATCCTGCAGGAGGAAGGAGACCTGCTCGGCAAAGGCTTGGATGGTGGCCGGGGCGTTCTGCTCCAGCTCGTCGAGGAAACTGGCGAAATCCTGGGCCGCCTGCAGGGCGTCGTTGACACTGCCGCCGATGAAGGGAAGCGGCTGGTTCAGGAAGTCGCCCTGGACGACATCCTCCAGCAGGCCCAGCCCATCGCGCAGCATGGCCACCATGGTGGCGAAATCCAGATGCTCGAAGTCCGCCATATCGCCGAAGTCGCCGATGAAGTTGACCTCGACCTGGGTCCCGTCGGCGGGATCGACCGGGTAACTGGCCCCCGCGGAAAGGCTGATCGAGATGGCCGCTCCCGACCCCGGATCGGCGATGAAGCCGCCGTCAACGGTGATCCCCTCGAGGAGGATGGCCCCGGAACCGGCCACGGAAATATTGGGAGCCACGGTGGAGGGGTCGTCGGCAATCTGCAGGAACAGGTCCCGTACCGGCTGCGGGCCGCCGGGCAGGAAATCGAGGTCGAAGTCGAGGGTCAGGCTGGCGGAACCGTCATTGACAAAGATTCCGACATAGCCGATACGGGCCCCGGCCGTGAAGTGGTCCGCGCTCAGCCCGGCGCTGAGACTGGCGTTGAAATTGGAAAGATCCGCGAATGCGCTCGGTTGGTAGGTTTCGTAGGCGGACTCGGTGAATCCAAGCGCGGCCACCGGTTCCACCCCAAGTGAGGGCAAGGGCCCGCTGAACGTGGTGGTGAGGACGAGGGTGTCGACATCGAGGCTGGCCTCGACCAGGCCGGCCAGGAGGGAGGCATCGATGGCGGTGTTGATGTCGTCGACCAGGTCCGCGGCGGAGGCATTGGTATCATCGGGCGCGACCTCGATCCCGACTGCCTGGCCGTTGGTCAGCGCACCGCCACTGAGCAGGATGGGCAGGATGGCCGGTTCGGCCAGGATGCCGTCCGCCGGCAGCGGGGAATCGCCCTTGACCGAGGCCACAGGCGTTTCCATGCCGAGGGAGAGGTCAAAGTTGAAGCTGCCCATGCCGCCCACCGTGAGATCGCCGCCGCCAATGAAGATCTCCAGCGGGGTCAGGTCGTAGCTGAAGTCCAGGTTCTGTTCCTCCAGCATGAAGCCGTAGTCGAACCCGACCGCGAAGCTGAGGGTCCTGGCCCCGCTGTCGTAGATCCCGCCCGTGTCGGAGGGGACGGCCAGCGGGACGGCTTCGAAGGTGCTCATGGCACTGGCCGGATTCATGCTCCCGTTGACCAGGGTGATGAACTCCTGCAGGTTGCTGAAGGTCAGGGTACCGTCCTCGTCACGGAACTTGTCCACCAGGTTGGAATCGAGCAGGGAGGCCAGGTCGAGCACGGTGGACAGCGGGACGTTGGCCACAAAGGGAATCGCCGCCTGCAGGGCCGGGGAATCGATGATCCGGTCCAGGGTCACGACCAGGGTCTCGAAGGCGTCCTCGATGCTGGCCGTGGAGAGGGAAGTGAAATCGATAAGGCTGCCAAAGCCGGAGGTCGAGAGGTTGGTCCGCCCGTCGAAGATATTGTCCTCCGAGAAGCTGAGGACCGGGGAGAGCGACGGCAGGCCGGGATAACTGACCGAGATGGGCAGGGTGGCCTCCACACTGGCGAACGGATTGGCCGCCTCCAGCAAATCAACCGCGCCAATGAAGCCGCCCCCGTTCAGGTTGAGCTCCCTCTGGGTGATGTTGTTGCGGGAGGTCTTGATGGTGTCGTTGAAACCGAAATTGATACCGGCCGCGGTGGAGACCGTCCCGCCGACAATCTGGGTGCCGAGAATACCGACATTGAGGGCCGCGTTAAGATCGCTGGTATTGGCCTCGGCCTTCATTTCCACCTCGTTGATGCGGAAGAAGGGACGGTCGTTGGCCTGCAGTCCGGGCCGCATGTCGTACCCGATGACCAGGTTCGCAGCGAGAGTGGCCGTATACTCGATGGTGGCGCTGGCATCGATTTCGAAACCCAGCAGGCCGGCGTAGTTCCCGAGGCTGAGCGGGACGTCGCTGGTCTGGGAGTACTCGATGGGTATCTGCACGACAAATTCGTTCAGGAAGTCCTCGGCGGATGGACCGGCGCCAATGGCCGTCTGCAGGGCGCTGTCCCCGAGGGTGATCAGGCCGGCGGCCACTTTGCTGTTCTTGAGCTGCAACTGGCGGTCCGGAAGGGTGATGTTGCTCCCGACCTGGGCGTTGATGAAGTCGACCAGGCCCTGGCTGCCACCATCGGGGTTGTCCACCAGATACTGGAGAATGGGCACGGCCACGTAGTCGTTGAACAGTGCCTCGAAGCTGATCAGGTCCCCCAGCTTCCGGTCGGTGAAGGGAAGTTCCCATTCGAGGGGATTGCGGGTCGTGGTGATGACGCCAGCATCCTCAAGGGACTCGGCCAGCTTGTCGTCCAGTTCGCCGTAGCCGTCGGCCATCATCCCCAGGGCGGTCCGGATCCCGGTGTTGACGGCGAAGCTGGGGAAGTCCGCCCAGTCGGCCTCAAGGAGCAGCTCGGCCGGATCGAGGATCTGCAGGCTGAGGACCGCCACCAGCAGCTCGACCTCGTCATTGGCCTGGTCGATGGAGATCTTGTTGGCATCGAATGGCAGGCCCAGCTGGGTCAGGATCTCCGTCTGCAGTTGCCGGTTGCTCATGATTCCGGTGTGGGAAATGGAATCGATGTTGATCTCGTCGGTTTCGGTGAGATTGGGCTCGTCGATTTTCAGGATATTAAACCGGGTGGCGCTGAGGGGATCCCGGTCGAATTGCTCGAAGGAGGATGCCGTGGGGACCGTGCCGTCTCCCTGGGCCGAGCTGGTTTCATCCATGTACCATGCCTCGTCCGCGGCCGGGATGTGGCCGTAGAACTCGTCGAAGTTGGTCACATTGTCATTCCCACCCTGCGGGCCGAGGGCGTAACGAACGGTGGTCACGGTCTCCCATGGCTCCGGGGCAACCCCGGAATAGGAGGCCGGCTCCACGAAGGACCCGTCGCTGTAATAGACATGGGTGGTGCCGGTCCACTCGGCCCATTCATTGGGATCCCGGTTGGACGGATTGAGCCCGTCGGCAAAGTTGTCGACGGAGAAACTCTCGTCCAGCCCGGCGTTGAGGTCGAGGATCCAGTCATTGGAAAATTCGCCCCCGTTGGCCGTCACGGGATCCGTGCCGCCATCGGGAATCAGGAACTCGAAGGTGGCCAACAGTCCACGCACGGTGGGAACATAGGCCTCGACAAAATCCTGCGGACTCATGGGATCCCCGCCGTTGGGGATAAAAATGTCGCCGTCGGCCCCGTAGATGGTCTCCCCGTCAAGGTACATCTCATAGGCCCGGTCCATGGCCTTGGAGAGCACGATCTGGTAGGCGATGTCGGAGCTGAAATTATTTTGCAGCGGATTCCAGGCCTTCGGAGCTCCCCGGTTGGGGACCGCCACCATGAAGAAATTCTCCACCGTCGGCAGGCTGGTGCCGGTGTCCTTGGTCGGATAGGCGGTGCTTTGAATGTAAGTCCGCCCGACCAGCCCGCCCGTGCTATGGGCAATCACGTCCACCGAGCTTGGCCGGGTGCCGTAAAGTGCTTCCCAGCGGTCCAGGGCGGTTTTCATCCAGTACCCCATGTAGTCGACGCCGAATTCATAGACATCGTCGGTCAGGGATTCCTCGGTCAGGCCGGTGACCACGCCGTCATACATGATTTCCGGGTCGAGGTTGTAGGCCGGAGCCGGGCCCGGGGCCATGCGCCAGTCGTAGGCGGCTTCGAAGAGGTTGTCCCCCAGTGTGTAGCCGGCGGCATCGACAAGGGATTCCCGGATGTCGTTGTAAAATCCCGCCAGCGGATCCACCTTGAGGAACTCCGGGGCAATGCCCCGCTGGGTGTACCATGCCTCCTCCGCTCCGGGTGCGGCAAAGGTGCCGGCAATGCCGGGCAAAATGAGCATGGGACGCGGAATCGGTCCCGGATCCTGGAAGGCCAAGGCCTCGCCGGGCGGGGCCTGCCCCGCGTTGAGGGTGGTGACCAGGATTTCCGACGCCTCGTCGCCCGTTTCGGACTCGGTTTGCGCCGGGGAAAGTGCATTCTCCGGGGGAGGCTGGACAGCGACCACGGTCTGTACCTGGACCGCCTCTTCCGCCTCCTCGACGGCTGTTTCCTGCTCTGCCGGGAGGGCTTCCGTATCGATATCAAATAGGCCGTCCTGGCTTGTCTCCGAGGTAACGGAGTCCGCCTGCGCCGCCTCGAAATCGACCACCGTCTGACTGTCGGCAAGGTCGATTTCTTCCGGATTCACCACCCCTGTGACAGCATCTGCCGAAAGCAGCAAACGCGGTTCAAGGGATTCCAATTCGAATTTGGAGGTTTGACCGGACATGAAACAGGGAAGCGTCCCGTCCTGTTGGGATCAGGCAAAAGGGAACCTAATAGAGGTAATAAATCGCCCTTAATGCTGACAAGGGAAAAATAAGGATATAACCTTAATTTTGGTTAATTTGACCCCCTGAAACGGCCCGCAAGAATAAGTCTTATCGTGATTCGTCCCACTCACAGGGCCGGATTCGGAACCGGAACGCATGACCATGACTGAAAGAGAAAAAAAATCCAATCTCCGCCTCCTGGGGCTGCTCCTGGCGGGGACCTCCCTGCCCTTCCTGGGGGGCTGTACCGTGGCGGCCTATGAACAGACCGGGGTTTCCAGGGCCGGAATGCAATTTTCAGACTCCCCTCACCTGGCGGGAGCCTCATCCCTGCTGAGCTCCATGGAACCCGGGACCGATGAGCGGGGAGGCGCCAGCGCTGCCGGCTGCACCGTCTGCCGATGAAGGCGGCGTGGTCAATTCTGGGAATCCTGGCCGCCGGCGGAGGTCTCGCCGAGGCCGGAATGATCCCCGGGTGGTCGGCGACAGCGGAAGGCTTCCTGACGGGAGACATCCGGATCATGAGCGCGGAATCGCGGGGAACCCTGGCCTTGAAACCGGAGGCCAGTCTCGACTGGGGCCTGCAGGCACTTCGCCAGGAGGTTGAGTACCGCCCCAACCGCCCGATTGATCCATTTGGCGAGGAAACAGAACTGGAGGACATCCTCCTGGAAGGACACATGGCCCTGGTGGCGAAAAGCTCCCGCTGGGAGCACCGGGCCACCCTCTCCGGCTACACCGGCTTCCGTAGCTACACCGCCCTCTGGATCGATGAATACTACCGGCAGCAGTATGGAAACGGCGGCCTTCCGGGGGTGGCTTACGAGGATCCGGATCCCTATGGATATGGTCTTGAATGGTCCTCCCGCCTGGAGTGGAAACCAGCTTCCGCCTTTCTTACCTTTTCCGCCGCCTACCTCCTGGACCGGGTGGCCCCGGGCTATGAAATCGAGGACCTGGGCAGCTCCTTCGAGCTGGTCCGCGGGGAAACCCGCCTTCACACCTGGACGGGGGCCATGATCCTGGAGAGCGTGCTCAACTCCTTCAGTCGGACCCGGCATAGCATTCGGGTCACCAAGACCACCTCCCGGGAAGTCCGCTGGAGCTGGAACGGCGCCCTCAACCTGGCTCTCGGGAATCACTGGATCGCCCGCACCGAGGGCGCCTTTGCGAAGGAGGATCCCCGCTTCGAGGCCTGGTCGGTCAGGCAGGCCCTGGAATTCGAACTGAGCGATGGCTGGGCGGTCTCCGTCACCGCCCGCTATTACGAGGACACCGGCCAGATCGAGTCCGCCAACCTGGTCTCCAGTGCGGCCCCGGCACTGGATACCCGCTCCATTTTCCTGACCCTTCGCCAGTCCAGCCCGGACGGGGAATCCGGTTTCTCCATCAGCGTCGGGCCCTACCTGTCCCACTACGCCCCCACCGGCCTCGGCACCGAGCGCTTTGCCGGCCTCTACAGGGACCGGGACTGGTGGTGGGGCCGTGTCGCCTTCAGCAAAAGCTATTAACCTGTCATGAATCACCTGTCCCCAAGATCCCTCCTGCCCCCTCTGGAATATCACCTGTCCCTAACGGGCTTCCGAAAATATCACCTGTCCCTAACAAAGCTGTCCCGGACGGTGCCGATAAATTACCTGTCCCCAACGGCCCTGACAGGCGCCTCCCGGACATCGCGAATAAATTACCTGTCCCTACCAGGCTTGCTCCTGGCCTGCGCGCTACTCGCTGCCTTCCCGGCACGGGCCGGTGCCTATGTGGTCGGGGACACGCTGGATGATTTTACCTTCACCGATTACCGGACCGGGGAGGAAGTCAGCCTCTACGAGCTGGGGGAAGGCGGCGGGGTGCTGGTCCTGGAGTGGTTCGCCTGGTGGTGTCCCTTCTGTGCCCGGGCGGCCGGAAACGTTGAAACGGGCATCGTGCAGTATTACGGGGCAAAGGGCGGAAACAAGCACGGCCTGCCGGTCCGGCACATCGCCCTCAATGTCCAGGGCGGGGCGCGCGACCAGAGCGACACCTTTATTGCCACCTACGGGATGGGCACGGTTTTGGAGGACTATGACCGGGCCTATTTCTACCAGTTCAACTATGGCGGGGGACAGCCCCTCTTCGCCATCATCAACGCCGAGCCGGATTCCCCCAGCGCCGGCCGATGGGAGCTGCTCTACACCCGGCTCAATTATGCCGGCAACGAGGCCCCCGACATTTCCGCCCTGATGCGGCCGGTGATCGACTCCATCATGCCGGGAGTGGTACCACCGATGGTGGAGGATGTTTTTCCCATGGCCGGAACCGCGGTTGAGGGCTGGCGCCGGAGCCCGTGGTTCGGCTGGTTCCAGCCCGACGGGTTTCCCATCGTCTACCATCCCCGGCTGGGCTTTGCCTGGGCGGAAGCCGGGGCGGAGGGCCACGTCTACCTGTACAGTCCGGAACTGGGCTGGATCTGGACCGGTCCGGAGATGTTCCCCATTGTCTATTCCTACCGCGAGGGCGCCTGGCTTATTCCTCCGTGGGAGTAAGCTCCTCCGGCCGCAGGTCCCGGATCCGGTGCAGGATGACCACCGGTTCCTCCGAGAAGAAGCCCGGGTCATGGCAATGCGCCTCGAGGAAGGCCTGCAGGTCCTCGGTCTTCGAGAAGACCGTGGAAACCCCGTCATCGATCTCGGTAAAGAGCAGGCCGGCCTGCTGGAGAATGGGCTCCGGCTCCTCGGCGATCTGCATTTCGTAGAGCCTGAGTTCATCACCCGCATACTCCAGCCGGTAGACCATGAACAAGGGTGCCGCCAGTGGGAAGCTGACCTCGGTCATGGGCAGGTCCCCGCGCAGCTGCAGCAGGAACATGCCGCCAAACTCGTGCAGGGTGGCCCCGAGGCGCTTCGGGATCGGGCCCAGGACGGACAGCTCCGTCCGCCTCAGGTCGTCGTCGTTGAACCAGGTCAGGTTGTAGTAACCCCTGCGGGCACAGGCGTTTTCCGGGTTGGAGCAGGCGGAGACGAGGACCAGGTCCCCGCCGTCCAGGTCGTCCTCGGAATAGACCAGGCAGTCCCCCTGCCAGACGCCCAGCAACTGGTCATCATCAAGGACGGACTCATCATCCATCCACGGGGAAAGGGCCCGGTAGCCGCAACCGGTCAGCATCAGCACGCAGGCCGGCAAAAGAATTTGTAGCAGGAACTTCATGACAATCCTCCTCTCAGTGAGGAAGTCAGGCTAACGCCGGGAAAGCGTCCAGGCAAGCCTGTTCCCTCCCGGGTCCGCCGCGGCCCGCCTGGGCCAAACGGCCCCCCTCTTTCGGTCAGGGTCCCATGGCCAAGGCCGTTCGGTCAATTGTCAGGAACCGGGGAATTCATTATTCTCCAACCCGACAAACGAAAAACAAACCCACAACTTAAAAGGAAAATACAATGAGCACTACCATGAACGAGACCAAGACCGAACGTAAGATCCCCGAGCCGCGCAACGGCGTCGACACGCACACGCTGTTCGCCACCATCAACGCCGTCGACGGGCAGCGCGAACTGGCCAACTTCCAGTTCCGGGCCACCAACAAGTGGAAGTCCGGCACGCACAGCCAGACCACCGTCAACTCCTACAGCGGCGCCTGCGCCGAACACACCCGGGAAAAGAGCTTCATGCTCGACGGCGACCACCCGGCCGTCCTGGTCGGCAAGGACAACGGCCCGACTCCGGTCGAGTACCTGATGGTCGGCCTGGCCTCCTGCCTCACCGCCGGGATCGGCAACATCGCCGCCGCCCGCGGGGTGACCCTCGAGTCCGTCGAATCGACCGTCGAGGGCAACATCAACCTCCTCGGCCTGCTCGGCCTGGACAAGGAAGTCCGCAACGGATTCCAGGACATGAACATCCACTTCACTATCAAGGGCGACGCCCCGGCTGAAGAACTGGAGAAAATCGTCATGCAGTCCCGCAACCGCTCCGCCGTCTACGACGTGCTGACCAACGGGATTCCGGTTTCCATCTCCGTGGACGCCAACTAAACCCTTCCCCCGAACCCGGCCGGGTCCCATCCCCGGTCCGGGTTCTTTTCCTGAAAGGACCACCCGCAATGCAATCCATCCATACCGTCATTATCGGAGGCGGCCAGGCCGGCCTGGCCATGAGCCGCTGCCTGGCCGAGCGCGGCATCGAGCACGTTGTCCTGGAGCGCGGGCGGATCGGCGAGCGCTGGAGGACCCAGCGCTGGGACTCCCTCCGCCTCCTGACGCCACGCTGGATGACGCGCCTGCCCGGTCACCGGTACTCCGGAACGGATGCCGACGGATTCATGGGGAAAAACGAGGTGGTCGACTTCTTGACGGGCTATGCCCGCTTCATTGATGCGCCCGTCCAGACGGGGGTGACAGTGCTTTCCGTCGCATGCCGGGATGGCCGTTACCGGGTCCTGACAACTCGGGGCGACTGGACCGCGCGCAACGTCGTTCTGGCCACGGGCTACTGCGACAAGGCCAGCATTCCGGCCATGGCCCGGGGGACCAGTCCGGAAATAACCCATGTCGCCCCGAACCGATACCGCAATCCGGCGCAGTTGCCGGAGGGCGGCGTCCTCGTGGTCGGCGCCTCGGCCACCGGCATCCAGCTGGCCTCGGAAATCGCCCGCTCCGGGCGCAAGGTGATCCTTTCCACGGGGCGCCATATCCGGCTTCCCCGGAATTACCGGGACCGGGACATCCTGTTCTGGATGGACCGGGCCGGCGTTCTCAGCCAGCGATTCGACCGGGTCCCCGACCTGGGTGCATCCCGCCGGCAGCCCTCCCTGCAGCTGGTGGGCACCCATCCCGCCCGCAGCCTGGACCTGAACACTGTCCAGGATGAGGGCGTGCGCGTGGTCGGCCGACTGAGGGAACTGGAAGGCTGCCGGGCCGGATTCGCCACCGACCTGGTCGAGACCGTGGAGCATGCCGAGGCCAAACTTCAGCGCCAGCTGGACCTCATCGACCGCCACATCGTGGTCAACGGAATGCAGTATGCCTTCCCTCACGGCCAGCGACCGGATCCGATTCGGGTCCCTTTATGCCCCGGCGGACTGAATCTGCGTCGGGAAGGAATCCAGACCATTCTCTGGGCCACCGGGTACCGGCGCGACTACAGCTGGCTGCAGGTCCCGGTCCTGAACGCCTCAGGAGAACTTATCCACCGCGGCGGCATTACCCCGGCACCGGGGCTGTACGCCATGGGCCTGAATTTCATGCGCCGACGCAATTCCAGCTTTATTGACGGCGTGGGACGGGACGCGGCCGAGCTGGCCGACCACCTGGCGGCCCGCTCCCGCGACCTGCTTCCCCAAGCCTGCTGATCCGAGGAAATTGACATGACGACTCAAATGACATCCCTTTCAACACCGTACGAAATCATCATTGTCGGAGCCCGGGTGGCGGGCGCCGGACTGGCCCTGCAAACCGCCCGCGCCGGGCTCCGGACCCTGGTCATCGACCGCGACCCGCCGGGCCGGGACACCCTTTCCACCCATGCCATGATGCGGGGCGGGGTCATGATCCTGAACCGTTGGGGCCTCCTTTCCCGTATCGAGGAACTGGATACGCCGGCCATCCGGCAGACGACCTTCCACTACGGCGAGGCGAGCTTTCCGGTCTTCATCAAGGAACGCGGCGGGGTCGATGCCCTGTATTCCCCGCGGCGCTACGTCCTCGACCGGATCCTCGCCGAGGCGGCCGCGGATGCCGGGGCCGAGGTCCTCCACCGGACCCGTTTCGAGGACGTCCTCCGCGACGGCCGGGGCCGTGTCTGCGGGATCCGCATGACCGGTCCGGACGGCGTTTCGCATTCCGTTTCGGGCAGCCTGGTCGTCGGGGCCGACGGCATTGATTCCCGGGTGGCCGCCGCCTGCGGTTCCGGGATCCTCCACCAAGGCCGCAACCGGAGCGGCGTCATTTTCAGTTACTGGAAAAATATCCCGCTGGACGGCACGCACTGGTTCTACGGCCCGCAATCGGCCGCCGGGGCCATTCCCACCAACGGCGGATGCTGCGTCTTTACCTCCTTCCGGCCCGAGCGCCTGGAGGGCATCAAGCCTTCCGCCCTGCCCCGGCTTTTCCAGGAGGTGCTGTCCGAGGTGAATCCTGATTTCGCGGCTTATCTCCGCCATGGCAGCCTGGACGGGGGCTACATCAAGTTCGGCGGCCGGAGTGGATTCATGCGCCAAATCTCCGGCCCCGGCTGGGCCCTGGTCGGGGATGCGGCCTGCTTCAAGGATCCGATCACCGCCCACGGCATGACCGACGCCCTGCGCGATGCCAGCGAGCTGGCCCGGGCCGTTGTTCGCGGCACCCCGCAGGCCTGGCAGGAATGGGAATCCGGCCACGAACGCTTTGCCCGCGCCTTCGTCGACCTCTCCGACAGGATTGCCGCCTACCGCATGCCGCTGCCCGAATTGCAGGCCGCCCACAAGGACCTGAGCAGGCTGATGAACGAGGAATGCGACTACATCGAGCGGGGGGAAGCCGGCTCCTTCGCGGAGCAGCCCGCCCTGGCCATGGCCGTCAACGATTGAGCACCTCGAGGGCCATCGCTGCGGCGGCCGTCCGGTTCTCCACCCCGAGCTTGAGGTAGATACTCTCCAGGTGCTTCTTGATCGTGGTCAGCTTGATCCCGAGGATGATGCAGATATCGGAATTGGACTTTCCCTGGGAAACCCAGAAGAGGGTCTCGCATTCGCGTCCGGTCAGCCCCAGCTCGACGAGCATTTCCGGAACCGGTTCCGGCTTGGCCCCGTCGCCTGCCAGCTGACTGACCCGCTTCAGCCGGGATTCCAGGGTCTCGAGGAGCTCGGAAGTCTCGAACGGCTTGCACAGGTAATCATCGGCCCCATGGACCATCCCCTTGCGAATGTCCTGCCGGTCGCTACGGGAAGTCAGGAATATGAAGGGTATCCGCGCCGTGGCCGGGTCGTTGCGCAGCTCCTCAAGGGTGGCCATCCCGTCGAGCTCCGGCATCAGGATGTCACAGATGATGAGGTCCGGGAGCTCCTTCCGGGCCAGCTCCACGCCGAGGCGCCCGTTTTCCGCCTCACGGGTCTCGTATCCCTCCATCTGCAGGATGGTCAGGATGTTCCGGCGGATCCGGTTGTCGTCCTCGATGACCAGGATGCGGGTACTCATGCCTCCTCCTTTCCGGCCGTGGCGGGAACACCGCCATTGGGCAGCAGGAAGGTGAAAGTCGTCCCCTCCCCCTTGGCACTCTCCACCTCGATCTTCCCGTTGAGGCGATCCACACAGCGCTTCAGGACCACCAGCCCGAGGCCGGTTCCGGCGATGCTGCCGACATTGCTGGCCCGGTAGAACATGGTGAAGAGCCGGGAAAGTTCCTCCCGGGGAATCCCGATCCCCTCGTCCCGGATGTGTACCGCAACCTCCTCCCGGCGGGGCTCGATCGTGATATACACCGACTTGTCCAGGGTGGAGTACTTGAGCGCGTTGCTGATGGCATTGCTGAATACATGCCGCAGGAGCTGCTCATCCGAGGCCAGGGTCGGGTCCGGATCCGGTGACCTGATCTCAATATTCCTCGGAAAGCCGAAATTATCGACCACCGTGTCCGCCACTTCGCGGATCAACTGGCAGAGATTGACGGCCTTGACGTGGATCACCGCCTTTCCGGAATCGGATTTGCCGATCATCAGGACATCCTCCAACAGGTCGGCCAGGATCCGGGTGCTGCGCTTGATGTCCTCAAGGCGTTCCAGGCGTTCCCGTTCCCCCAAACGGTCGTGGTAGCGGATCAGGATATCGGCGGAAGACTGGATAACGCCCAGCGGCGTGCGGTATTCATGGGTGATCATGTGCAGGAACTCCATCTTGATCCGGGCCAGTTCCCGCTCATGTTCCATGGCCTTGAGCATCTCCTCCTCAAGGGCTTTCTCCCGGGAGATGTCCTCGATGGCGTAAAGGAGGCATTTCTCCGCTTCGCTTTCACGGCAGGAGCCGGGTTCAATCCTCCGCCAGTGTCGCGTCCCGTCCCGGTCAACGACGCGGAACTCGATTTTACCCTCCACCGGCTTCCCGGCATGCCAGTCGCGGAGGGCATCCCGGCAGGACAGCAGGTCGGCCGGATGAATCCGGGCCAAAAGGACTTTCATCGAGGGGGGCGCGGACCTGTCGGCCAGACGGAAAAGCCCGTAGGTCTCCGGCGACCAGACCCATTCGCCGGTTCCGGTGAAGTACACCGCGTTGCCCACGCGCGGCTGCGGAAGCACTTTCCTCAATCGCTCGAAAATGCTTTCCATTGCTTCCTCCCCCTTGGATTTCATCGCAGCCATGGCCCTGAATTTTGCCCCGTGTTACAGGTTGGATAAACCAATCGCCATGCCCGATGGCAAGCCCGGACATCCCATGGGCCAAAAGGCCCATTGCGCATTTACCCCGGGCCTGCTAACCTTCTGGCGATGAGTACGAACACGACCGGTCTCGACCTGACAGAGGAGGAAATCGCCGCCGTGCAGGCCTCCATTGAGGAAATCCTGCCCAACGGCCGGGTCGTCTCCCTGACTTTCTACCAGACCCTTTTCCAGCTGGATCCGAAACTGGCCGGTCTCTTCCACGGGGACATGGTGGCCATGGGACAGAAGTTCATCGACATGCTGGAGTTTATTGCGGTGCACCTCAGCCATCCGGAAGTCCTGGTTCCCGCGGTCGAGGACCTGGGGATCCGGCATGCCGGTTACCGGGTCCGGCCGGAGCACTACCAGACGGTCTGTGAGGCCCTGGTCAGGACCCTGTCCGCCAAGCTCAGCCCGGACATGGCCGAACGGGCGGTCCCCGCCTGGGGCAAGACCTATGCCTTCCTTTCCGAGACCATGATCCGGGCCGCTGAGGAAGCGTCCGGTGATGCTGCCCAGGCTTAGCAGCCCCATTCCCATATTGGATCGCGGAACCGCTCAGGGACTACAGGGGCCCAGGTGGGCGTTGGGATTGTTGAAGAGGAGATCCGCGGCACTCTCGCGGTTGACTGATATCCGCCGGCTCTTGATCCCGTTATCAAGGCACAGGATCACCTTGTCGGGATGCTTGGGATCAATGTCGTTTTCATCGATGACGAAGACCCGGACCACGTTTGAAGAAACCGCACAATCGAATCCGGGAGCCACCTCGGTGACCCTGAATTCCAAGGAGCGGAAAAAGGTGTCGGGAATCCAGATATCCAACGGGTTTAGTTCCGCAACGGTGGCTTCCAGCCAGTACCAGTTGGGATCTCCCTCGGGCCTGATTTCCCAGGCGGCGAAGAAGTTGGTCCCTCCGGAATAGTCCAGGATCAGCGGCTCGCCCACCATGACCAGGTTGGTTGAGGCGGACAAGGTTCCCACTTCGACCACCTCCACGACAAGTTCCCTGTACAGGGTGACCTCACAACCGCGCCCGCTCAGGTCGGTGAAGGTGACGGAATAGGTCGTC
>ENA-ORCW01000533-ORCW01000533.1-marine-metagenome-genome-assembly--contig:-NODE-533-length-19819-cov-2.942458_pt1 | contig 19819 bp, 14 predicted proteins | sample MGYA00237784_ERZ508517 | MGnify/ENA primary metagenome ERZ508517 (study PRJEB26187, sample SAMN06268979) | marine metagenome | isolation source: Tt ae E1 feedstock associated aerobic enrichment on... | reverse complement strand
GCGTGAATTTGTCCAGGCGGCCAATGTCGATGTCAGCGGATGGGACGCCGAGGACCGCCAGGCCCTCCTGGTCATGCGTTCCCAGGTCGCGCTCGGTCTCGGCGAGGAGGATGCCTCGATTGATCTTCTCGAACAGGTGGTTCAGGAAAACCCGCTCAACGGACAAGCCCTGCTCCAGCTGGCCGAATACTACCGCAAGCAGGACAACCGCGAAGAATCGGTTTATTACTACGAGCGGGCCGCCGCCCTGACCGACCAGGACATCCGCTTTGAGGCGCTGGTCCAGATGGCCACCTATGCCACCGAGGTCCAGGAATACGCCAAGGCCCGCGATCTCGTGCGGCAGGCCCTGGGCATTCGCGACGAGGCCCGGCTGGCCTCTTATCTGGAAGCTTTGGACCGGATCGTGGAACGGGAACAATCCTGATTTTTACGTGTCCGGAAACGTTCAAACTTTCCGAGAAATTAGTTGATTTTTGACCGGGTAGAGGCATGCTTCCTGCTGTCTATACCATTACAACAAACTAACTAACACAGCTATGAACAGACTACACTGGATTAAGAAGCTGGGTTATTTTGGGATCGCAGCCGCGGTTTCCAATATTGGCCTGGCGCAAGATAACGGTGATGACCTGGAAGAACTGACAACCCTTTCCTTTACCGGTACCCGACTGACCGGTGCCGAGGTTGAAGGCAGTCTTCCGCTGGTCACCTACACACAGGAAGACATCGCCATGTCCCCTGCGACCACCCCGGTTGAGTACCTTCGGGACTTGCCGATCATCGGTGGTACTTCCACTCAGAGTTCCAACTTCACCAACGGTACCGATGGTGCCGCCCGCGTTGGTCTTCGCGGGATCTACGGTGGCAACACCCTGATCCTCCTCAACGGCCGTCGCCTGACCCCGTCGGGCACCGGTTCCACGCCCGACCTGAACCAGATTCCCCTGGCCGCGGTCAAGCAGATCGACATCCTCAAGGCTGGCGGTTCCGTGACCTACGGTACCTCCGGTGTTGCCGGTGTCATCAACTTCATCCTCGACGACGAGTTTGAAGGACTTGAATTCGGCGCCAGCTACGGTGCGGCTGAAGACGGTGGCGGTGCCGCCGAAACCACGATGAACTTCATCGTTGGTGGCCGTGGTGCGGGTGGTAAATTCAATTTCACCCTGGGCGGTTCCTACCGCAAGGAGAACGACATGATGGCCACGGACCGCCCGTGGATGCTCGGCGGGGGCACCAGCTCCACCCCGAATCCCGGCCGTTTCCTCTTCGACACCAATGTTGAAGACCAGATCATCGCCGCCAACGGATACACCGAAGACCAGATCACCGGTGACTGGACCCTGAAGCCGGGTGTCTCCGTTGCCTCGAGTCCTTCCGACTTCCAGCCGTGGATCAACGAAAACCCGTATGACACGGACGATCAGGGCCGTAACGGTAACCGTTTCCCTTACGAAAACTACACCATCGCCATCAACCCGAACGAGCAGAATGCCGTCTTCGGTACCGCCGATTACGAAATCAACGAGAACTGGAGTGTCTTCTCCGAGTTCGGCTACAGCTATTCGGAACTGGAGTTCAAGCTGGCTCCGGCCCCGACTGCATTCTACATCCCGGGTTCCAACTACTGGATGAATCAAATCTTCGACGGTGTTGACCAGGAAGATGATGCCTACGCGGTCGCTTACTACCGCTTCATCGAAGTGGGTCCCCGTATCAACTACATCGAGCGTCGCTCCCTTCGTGCGGTTCTCGGTGTGCAGGGGGAACTGCCGGGCAACTGGAATCTCGAGGCCTACGCCCTGTATTCCGACGAGCACATGGATGACAACGAACTGAATGGTGGTTCCGAGACCCTGGTTGACGAATTGTTGGCCCTGGGCACTCCGGACGCCTACAACTTCTTCGCCGCTTCGTGGCTCTATGGCACCGAACTTGGTGGTGGCATGATCAACCCGGAAAACCCGAACGGTGACTTGGCCGACCAGGTCCGCGCCGACAACCAGACCGAAGTCTTCTCCAAGACCGAACTCCTGGACGCCCGCATCAGCAACAACGACCTGCTGGAGCTCCCGGCCGGTCCGATGGAAGTCGTTTTCGGTACTGAATACCGCAAGCAGTTCGCCCAGTCCAAGCCGGACGCCCTCAAGCTGGAAGGCTCCCTTGGTTGGAATGCCGCTGACGGGATTACCCGGGGTGGCCGCGAAGTCTACGGTATCTATGGTGAAGTCGGTATTCCGGTCATCACCAGCCGCTCCGGCCGTTACGAGGACTACAAGGACGAGTTCACCACCGACGTGTTCGGGGCCAATGTCCGCTGGCAGCCGATCAGCGACCTGACCCTGCGCGCCAGCTGGTCCCAGGGCTTTGTCGCTCCGGAACTGATCGACATCTACAACCCGGGCTTCGGTTCCTTCCCGGAACTCAATGACCCGTACTTCGGCGCCACGGACCCGAGCCGCCTCTATCAGGTGGAAACCTACTACGTTGGCTCGCAGGTAACCGGGGTTGCCCTGAAGCCGGAAAATGCTGACATCTACAGTGTGGGTGCCACTTACTCCCCGAGCTTCATCGAAGGCCTTGACATCACCGTTGACTGGTGGCGCCTCGAGAAGACGGACCTCATCGTTTACTCGGTGCAGGGCCTGGTCACGGAATTCCGCCAGAGCTACCCCGGTGGCGCCGACGGATCCCAGACGCCTCCTCCGGAAAACAGCCCGTACCTGTACCGCAATGGCGGCCAGATCGAGTACGATTACAACGACTCGGCCGAACCGATTCAGATCATTCATGGTGCCGGTCCGCGTAACGTGGCTGGTGAAAACATCGAAGGTATCGACATTATCATCCGCTACCGCTTCGACACCGACAGCCTGGGGACCTTCACCTTCACCAGTGACAGTTCCTACACCCTGGATTGGGAACAGCAGTCCGCCACCACCGGTGAATGGAATTCCTTCATCGGGGAATACGATGGTGACGTTGCCTACCCGCGCCTGAAGAGCACCCTCTCCGCTGTTTGGCAATTCGGTGACTTCACCGTTGGTGCCGACGCCCAGTACATCGGCACGACCCGTGACATCAATGTCAACGAAGGCGACGGCCTGAAGACCCACGTTGAAGAGCACATCGAAGTTGACTTCGTCGTCAGCTACGTCCTGCCGTTCTTCAAGTCCGACCTCCAGAGCACCACTCTGACCGTCGGTGTGGAAAACGCCTTCGACGAAATGCCGCCGCTCATGGCGACCGCCTTCTCCAACAACTATCCGGAGCGTAACTACGATCCGCGCGGCCGTTACTGGTTCGTTCGTATCAACCAGAGCTTCTAATAGTTGACGGATAACTGATTTAGCAGCCCCCACCGTTCGCGGTGGGGGCTTTTTTATTTTCACATTTCCAATTTCCCGGTTAACCCTTTTCGCGTGAATCGCTTACCATACCTACTGTGTCTTCTTGCTGCATTGCAATTAACGCCGGTCCGGGGAACCGGAAAGGATCTCCTCGAGGACTTCTGGGAGGATACCGGGTTCTACGACTTCCGGGTTTCCCCGGGGGGCCGGTTCGTCTCCTACCGCGAACGCGACAAGCTGGTTTCCAAGCTGCACGTCCGGGATTTCCAGGAGGATGCGGGCTATTCGCTCAAGAGTGAGCGTGATTCGGCCTTCGGCAGCTACACCTGGGTGGATGGCGAGACCATAGCCCTCGAGGAACTGGTGGATATCCGGGACGTGGACAGCCAGATGCCGCGTTCGTACATATCGGTTTTCAACTACAAGCTCCGGCAACAGAACGCCAACTACAACCGGCCCAGCCGCTTGAGCATGGAGAAATCCCACCGGGATATTTTTCCCCAGATCCTCTCCGGCGTTCCCGCCCGGGAGGGCATCCTCCTGATCGAGGAGCCGTCCTCTTCATTCTGGTCGGACTCCGGCCGGGTCCGCCTGGACTACAACAAGGCGAGAAGCATCGTCCACCGTTTAGACACCCGCAGCGGCAAACTGGATACGGTCGTCAGTGAGCCTATCCATGACCGGTGGATCGCGGACAGCAAGGGAATGGTCCGCATGGCCATGGACTATTTCGGGGAGCGGGGCGTCTTTTACCGGTCCACGGAAGCGGATGAATGGCGGCGCCTGCCCTTTGAAAATCCCGAGGACACCTTCCCCATCGACTTTCTGCCCGGCGACCAACTGGTCCTGGTGTGCCATCTCCCCGAAGGCGGGGACAAGTATGTGGTCCAAGCCTACAATCCGGAGCAGCGGAAATGGGCCAGCAAACCCGTCGAGGATCCGGTTTATGACATTGTGCGGGATGGCGGAGAAAGTCCGGCCACGATCCGGGACCAGAACACCGGTAACATCATCGGCATCGTGTATGACAGGGAGAAGCCCGAGTACATCTGGTTTGATCCCTCCTATGCCCAGGTCCAGAAGGTCCTGCAGAACTCCTTTCCCGGGGCCGTCATCGGCATCAAGGGCCTGGTCAAGCCGATCAATTCGGTGCTGGTCACCGTCCATTCCGACCGTATCAACGGCGAGGTGCTGCTCTTTGACCTCGAGTCGCACCAGCTGACCCGGTTCATGGCCACCGAGCCCCAGCTGGATGGATATCAATTCAACGAGATCCGTCCCGTCGATTTCAAAGCCCGGGACGGGGCGACCATTTACGGATACGTGACCCTGCCGGCAGGATACAAGGAAGGGGGTCCCCCGCCGCCCATGGTGGTGGCGGTCAAGGGCGGTCCCATGACCCGTCACACGTGGGCCGAGGGGATCGATTTCTTCGAGGACCAGTGGCTCAGCCGGATGGGCTTTGCCGTCCTCAATGTCAATTACCGGGGCTCGACCGGATACGGCCAGGCCTACGAGGGGCAATCCACCCTCTTTGCTGCGGAAAAGGGCGTTGAGGACGTGGTGGACGGGACCCGGTGGGCCATTGAGAACGGCTTCGCCGATCCTTCCCGCATCGTCCTCATGGGGGCCAGCTTTGGCGGTTATGTCTCCGCCATGGCGCCCGCCGCGGCACCGGATCTCTATACCATCACCATTCCCGCCATGGGCGTCTACGATTGGCTGGCCATGATTGATTTCGACCGCGAGGAGTCCCATCCCTTTATCTGGGACCAGCTCAAGGAGCGCTACGGCGACTACGAGGCCAACGCCGGCCTCTACCGCAAATGGTCACCCGCTGAAAACGCGGACAAGATCCGCATTCCCATGCTCCTCCTGCACGGGGTGGGGGACCAGCGGGTGGACATCGACCAGGTCAAGATCTTCGAAAGCGCCCTCGACCGGGCCGGTGTGGACTACCGGTCCGACCACTACACGCGTGGCGGCCACGGCTTCGGCGACCAGAAGGGATGGCTGTCCTATTATGAGCCGATCGAGGAATTCATCCGTGAACACATCGAATTGCCATGAAGAAACTGATCTGTCTCCTTCTCTCCCTCGTCCCCGTGTCCCTGCCTGCTTCCCCGGACGGGGGCAAACCGGTCATTCCGGACCAGGTCTTCCAGGCTGCCGGCCTCTCCAAGTTGACTCCGGAAGAACTGACGGTCCTCGAGAAATGGATACAAACCGACCGGGTTGAAGTGGCTGTGGCCACCGAGGAAAAGCTCACCGTGGACTTGCCCAAAGGGGACGACGCCTTCGGGGTCGAGCAAATCTCGGAACGGGTGGCCAAAATTTTCCAGCGTGAGGAAAAGGAACGCATCGAGACCCGCATCGACGGGGAACTCAAGGGCTGGGGCGGAGGCACCTACTTTCACCTGCAGAACGGGCAGGTCTGGCGCCAGATCGACAACGACCGCATGCGCTACAACCTCGACAACGCCGAGGTGGTCATCTTCCGCGCCGCCATGGGAACCTACTTCCTCAAGCCCAGGAAGCTCAATTCCCGGGTCCGCGTGGAGCGGGTGAAGTAGGAGCCGTCAAGGACGCGACCGACCCGGCCAGCTGGAACCGGCGCCTGCTCAGCCCGCCCGCAGCTGCTTGAGGTGCTTGCCGAGGTGCTTTTCCAGCACTTCCGCATGCAGGTCGGCGTGCTTCTCGAGGATATCCATGATGGCCCCCTTGAAGGACTGGCCGGCCGCGGTGTTGCCCTTGGTAAGGACCGAGCCGAAGGTCACGTGCAGGACCTGGCGCCCCTTGTCCTCGTCGAGGAAGACCTTTTCCAGCTGGTCGTTGGAGGCCTTCAGGAGTCCCGGAACATCGTCGTCGGTGACGGAAATGTGGTAGGAGACCTTGTCCGTGCCGAAGCGGCCGCCGCTGTAGTCGACAATTTCCCGGAACAGGGGAGCGTCGGTGCGGGCCACCACCCGGAGGGCTTCCAGGTAGCTGGTGCCGGCCGTCTTGACGTGCAGGAGGTTCTGGCAGACCCGGCCGATAACCGGGTAGATGGAGAACTTGTCCGAGCCGGAGTGGACGCTGACCTTGTAGGGACCGAATTCACGGGCGATGGCCACGTGGACCTTGAGGGCTTCCTCGAAGGCCTTGATGTCCCCCTTGTAGTCGATGCCCTTTTCAAATTCCCCGATGAAACGCGGTGCCAGGCTGACCACGGTCACGCCGCGGCGCCGCAGCTCAAGCGCGAAAAAGAGGTGCTCCAGGGCGGAAGTGGGGGAGTCTGTCTCGTCCACCGAGACTTCGATCTCGTACAGCTTGCCGGCGTTGGCGGCGTGGATGAAACCGGCCATTTTCTCACAGTGGGCAATGGCCCGGCCATACTTGACGGCCGCCCGCAGGAGCGGCTCCTCGGTGAAGGTCAGGTCCTTGCCGCCCACGGAATAGATCTTGCCGAGGTACAGGCCCTCGACGCTGTCGCCGCCGTAAATGCCGTCCTTATTCTGGCTGGCCACGGCCTCCTTCAGCGCTGCCTCGTCCATCGTGTCGGCCTGGTTCACCACGTGCTCCGAGGGATCAATTGTAAAGAAGCAGAAGCCCGCGGCGGCCGTGTATTCCACGTCCTCCTGTGTCTTCAGGTGGTCGGCGTCCGCTCCCCAGGGGTCGCTGTAGCCGGCCGCCGAAAGGGCCTTCCTGGCCGCCTCCATGACATCGGTGGGGGTCCGGTCCGTACGGGCCATCTCCCGGATCGATTGCTGCGCGAAAATCGGGGCGAATCCGCTGCCCTTATGGGCCGCCAAATGTCCCGGCGTGGCCAGGCCGAGACGGTCTCCATATCCAAAACTTGGTACCAGTCCGAGGGGTACCGGACGTAAATTCCCGTTGACATTGCTCATAATTCCAACACGTGTTGGATTTTATGCCTGAGTCAACCGCAAAAATGAGCGAGCGCCCCCCGGAGGTTCGGGGAACGGCGGGATTGGCCAAGCATCTGGGGGTTTCCCGGTGGACCATTTCGCGGGTCCTGAACGGGCATGCGGGGGTCCGCGAGGAGACCCGGAAGCGGGTATTGGCGGCGGTCAAGGAGCTGGGTTTCGAGCCCAACAAGCTGGCCCGGAGCCTGCGCGGGGTGCCGAGCGGCCTGGTCGGGGTGAGTTTCCCGCACCTGGAGGCGATGGTCATGGCGCAAAAGAGCCAGGCCCTGCAAAAGGAGCTCAAGGAGGCCGGCTTCCGGGGGATTTTCGAGATGCCCCAGGGAGATCCGGAAATCGAGGCTGCGGTGGTCCGGCATTTTCTCTCCATACAGGTGGACGGTATCGTCCTCCTGGGATCGACCCTGAAGGCGGATGATCCGGTCCTGCGGGAGGTCAAGGCCCGCGGGGTCGGGATTGTGGCGGTGGACCCGCGTCACCCGCTGCCTGTATCGCGGATCACCCTTGACCGCGGGAAGGCCATGGGGATGAAGTTGCGCTACCTGTATGACCTCGGGCACCGGCGGATGGCGATCCTTGGGATGGGGAGCGACGACATGTACCGGAAGGTACGCACGCGCGGCCTTAAGGAGGCTGCCGATACCCTCGGCCTGGATTTTGGCAGGGACCTGGTCCTTCTCGACGACAGCAGCTTCAGCCACCAGGACTACATGTTCGGGGCGGGGCTGGCCCGCCAGGTGATGACCATGGGACCGGAGGGCCCCACAGCCCTGGTCTGCCTCAACGACCGGCTGGCGATCGGGGCCATGCGCGCCCTGCAGGAGGCGGGCAAACGGGTCCCCGAGGACTTCTCGGTGATCGGCTTTGACAACCTTCCGGAGACGGCCTGGTCCCATCCCGCCCTGACCACCGTGGACCAGAATATCCGGACCCAGATGAAACTGGCCCAGCAGGCCCTCTGGAGATCCATCAACGGGAACAGCCAGTCGCACCAGATTGTCGAGCCGCGTCTGGTCATTCGCGGTTCGACCTCCGTGGCGCCTTCCCTATAATCCATTCAACCAACCTAAGAACCATGAGAATCCTACTCACGACTACTTCATTCCAGGACACCCCGGGTGCCCATCATGACCTGCTCAAGGAGACCGGCTGGGAAATCATCACCGCCCGCGGCCCTCTCTCCGAGGAAGACACCCTCGCCCTGGTGGGCGACGTGGACGGCTTCATCTGCGGCGACGATGCCATTACCCGCCGGGTCCTGGAAAAGGCCCGGCCCCGGCTGAAAGTGCTCAGCAAGTACGGGATCGGGGTGGACAAGATTGATGTCCAGGCCGCGACCGACCTGGGCATTCCGCTCTGCTACACCCCTGGGGTCAACCACACCACCGTGGCCGAGCATTGCTTCGCCCTCCTGCTGGCACTCTACAAGAACCTTGTCGCCGAGGTCGACATTACCCGGTCCGGCAAGTGGAAGCGCCTCATCGGCCATGAAATCATGGGCAAGCGGATCGGGATTGTCGGGCTGGGGCGGATCGGCAAGGAAGTGGCCATCCGGGCCAAGGCTTTCGGGCTGGATATCGCCGGTTACGACATCTACTGGCCGGATGCCTTCGCCGAGGAATACGGCATCGAGCGCATCGAGGACCTCGATACCATCCTGGAGACCTCGGACATCATTTCCCTGCACACCAACCTCAACGAGCAGACCCGGAACATGATCAACCTGCAGCGCCTGTCCCGGATGAAGGACGGGGTGATCATCATCAACTGCGCCCGCGGGGAACTGGTCAATACCGGGGCCATGGCCCATGCCCTGCAGATCGGCAAGGTGGGCGGCTACGGCACCGACGTCCTCGACGAGGAACCGCCGCCCCCGGATCATCCGCTCCTCAAGGAGCCGAACTGCATCGTCACCCCGCATATCGGCAGCCGGACTTACGAGAGCGTGGTCCGCCAGGCCTCCGCCGCGGTCAACAACCTGATCCTGGCCATGAAGGGCGAGAAGCCCCTGGCCCAGGTTAATGACGTCCCGACCAAGCGGGACTAAGGACTAAGGACTAAGGACGAATCCAGTAACCCGCAACCCCTCGACAAGCTCGGGGCTGGCCAGTAACCCACTTTTACCATGAGCGAGAAATTCTATATTATTCCCGAGGACCAGCACAACGAGCTGGTCAAGGCCGCCTACGTGCACCGCGGTTTCAGCGGGGAGGAAGGCGAGGCTGCGGCCCGCTTCGCCTCCTACGCCACGACGCACGGGGTCCGCACCCACAACGCGCTGAAGGCGCTGCACCTGGACCACCTGTTCGGCAGCGGTTCCAAGGGCTGTGTGCCGAATGCCAGGATTGAGAAGCTGCCCAGCCGGTTTTCCTCGACCCAGGTCTGGAATGCCAACCGAAAGCTCGGACAGGCGGTCGCCTACGAGGCCATGGAGGCTTGCATCGAGATGGCTGACAAGACAGGCGTGGGCGTGGTCAGCGTGGACAACGCCTTCCACTACTTGTGGGGCGGGGGCTACGTGATGGACGCGGCCAAGCGCGGCTACATCGCCTACACCAACTGCACGGCCGCCCTGGCCGAAGTGGTGCCCTTCAAGGGGAAGTTCCCGACCCTGGGGACCAATCCCCACAGCTGGGGCTTCCCGACCACCGAAGCCGTCGGCTTTCCGGTGGTCATCGACTGGGCCACCTCGGTGGTGGCCATGGGCCGGGTCCAGCAGTTTGCCCGCGAGGCCCTGCCCCTGCCGCCGGACGCCGCGGTCGATGAAGGCGGCAAGCCGACCACGGACGCCTCCAAGGCCAAGTACCTGCTTCCGTTCGGGGCCCACAAGGGTTACGGGCTGTCCCTGATCAATGAAATTGTTGGCGGCCTGATCGGGGGAGGCCTTCCCACCCTGCGCAGCCGCTGGACCGATGATGAGGAAAAACACGCCCCCTGCTTCTTCTTCCAGGTCATCCATCCGGATGCGGTCAGCAGCGGCGCCTTCGCCAAGGGACAGTCCCAGTCGGAAAATCTCAAGGCGGTTATCGGGGACATTCTCGGTCACGGCAACGAGAACTGCCTCCTTCCCGGACAGATCGAGGCCGAGGCGGCCAGGCGGTCCGCGGCCAACGGGGGACTCCTCTTTACCGAAAAGGAGATTGAAGCCTTCAACGAATTGGCTGCAGAATGTGGCCAGCCCGCATGGTCCATCGAGTCCCTCTCCGTGGCCAGCTAAGCAATCCAGTAACCAGAAACCAACAACCAGAAACCAACGAATTTCCATGAGCTTGAAAATACGACCCGCCAGTGAATGCGCCTATGACTGTGTCTCCCTCGGTGAAGTGATGCTTCGCCTCGATCCCGGTGAAGGACGGGTCAAGACGGCCCGCTCCTTCCAGGCCTGGGAGGGCGGCGGCGAATACAACGTCACCCGTGGTCTGCGCCGCTGCTTCGGCCTGCGCACCGCCGTGGTGACTTCCTTTGCCGACAACGAAGTCGGCCGCCTGATCGAGGACTTCATCCTCCAGGGCGGTGTCGATACCCGCTTCATCAAGTGGGTTCCCTACGACGGCATCGGCCGCACCGTCCGCAACGGGCTCAACTTCACCGAGAGGGGCTACGGAATCCGCGGCGCGGTCGGGGTCCCTGACCGTGGCATGACCGCCGCCTCCCAGCTGAAGCCGGATGATATCGACTGGGATGAACTGTTCGGCAAGCTGGGCGCCCGCTGGTTCCACACCGGCGGCATCTACGCCGCCCTGAGCGAAACCGCGGCCGAGACGACCATTGCCGCCGTCAAGGCCGCCAACAAGCACGGGACCATTGTCAGCTACGACCTCAACTACCGTCCTTCCCTTTGGAAGAGCATCGGCGGCCTGAAGAAGGCCCAGGAAGTCAACCGCGAGATTGCCCAGTATGTCGATGTCATGATCGGCAACGAGGAGGACTTCACGGCCAGCCTCGGCTTCGAGGTCGAGGGCGTCGACCACAACCTGTCCGAGCTGCCCATCGACAGCTTCAAGAAGATGATCACCAACGCCACCAAGGCCTTCCCCAATTTCAAGGCCACTGCCACCACGTTACGCGCGGTCAAGACCGCCACCGTCAATGACTGGGGCGCCATGGCCTGGATGGACGGCGAATTCTACCAGAGCAAGGATTACCCGGCTCTGGAGATCCTCGACCGTGTTGGCGGCGGGGACAGTTTCGCATCCGGCTTCATCTACGGCCTGATGGTCAAGGGCGATCCCCAGGCCGCCGTCGAGTACGGTGCCGCCCACGGGGCCCTGGCCATGACCACCCCCGGCGACACCACCATGGCCAGCCTCAAGGAGGTGGAGAAGGTCGTCGGCGGCGGCGGGGCCCGGGTGGATCGGTAATCGGGACTAAGGACTAAGGACAAAAGACTAAAGACTAAGGACTAAGGGCTATGGCCTTTGATTGAAGGAAAGTTGTCATGAGTAACTTGATACAGGAATTGTTCTCCCTGGAGGGGAAGGTGGCGCTGGTCATTGGCGGCACCGGCGAGCTCTGCGGGGCCATGGCCGAGGGCCTGGCCGGCGCCGGGGCCCGTGTGCTGCTGGTCGGCCGCAATGAGGAGAAGGCGGCGGCACGGATGAAGGCGATCGCCGATGCCGGCGGGCAGGCCGACTTCCTCAAGGCCGATGTCTCGACCAAAGAGGCCCTGCAGGGGCTGCTGGACGATGCCCTGGCCAAGGGCGGCCAGGTCGACATCGTGGTCAACGGGGCCGGGGTCAACTCCCCGACGCCGTTTTTCGATGTCCCGGAAGAGGAGATCGACCGGATCATGAACCTCAACTTCAAGTCGGTCTACCTGGCTTGCCAGATTTTCGGCAAGTACCTGGTCGACCGCGGCGAGGGGGGCAGTATCATCAATGTCGGTTCGATGTCGGGCGTGACTCCCTTGTCGCGGGTTTTTACCTACAGCGCCAGCAAGGCCGCGGTCCACAACCTCTCCCAGAACCTGGCCCGGGAATGGGCCACCAAGGGCGTGCGGGTGAACATCATCGTGCCGGGCTTCTTCCCGGCCGAGCAGAACCGCAAGGTCCTGACCGAGGAGCGGGTGGGGCAGATCATGGGCCACACCCCGATGAAGCGCTTCGGCGAAGCCTCCGAGCTGGTCGGGGCGACCCTCCTCCTGGCCAGCGACAAGGCCGGCAGTTTCATTACCGGACACGAGCTGATCGTCGATGGCGGCTACGCCTGCATGACGATTTAGGTAAATGGTTTCGGGTTTCGGGTTTCGGGTTTCGGGTTGCTGGTTGCTGGTTGCTGGTTGTCCGGCCAGAGTCCCTTTCACTTTCTAAACCAGTAGTCAAAGTCCCGATACCCGAAACCAGTAACCAGTAACCAGTAACCCAAAACCAGTAACCATAATGACGTTTATCACTGAAAACTTTTTGCTGCGGAACGACGTGGCGGTGGAGCTTTTCCACGGCACTGCCAGGGACCTGCCCATCATCGACTACCACTGCCACCTGCCGCCGGCCGATGTGGCGTCCAACCGCAAGTTCAGGAACCTGTTCGAGATCTGGCTGGAAGGGGACCACTACAAGTGGCGGGCCATGCGGACCAACGGGATGGACGAGCGGTACTGTACCGGGGACGCTTCGCCGAAGGAGAAATTCCTGGCCTTTGCCAAAACCCTGCCGGAATGCCTGCGCAATCCGCTTTACCACTGGAGCCATCTCGAGCTGGAACGGTACTTCGGGATCGATACCATTCTCGGACCCGATACCGCGGAGCAAATCTGGAAGGAAGCCAACGAGAAGCTCAAGGATCCCTCACTGAGTGCCCACGGCATCCTGGAGAAGTTCAAGGTCAGCGTGGTCTGCACGACCGACGATCCCACCGATTCCCTGGAACACCATGCTGCGATTGCCAAGAGCGGGATCGGTACCCGGATCTACCCGACCTTCCGGCCGGACAAGGTCATCGCCCTGGCCAATGTGGAGGCCTGGAATTCCTGGGCCGACAAGCTGGCCGAGGTGAGCGGGAAGGATTGTGGCTCGCTGCAGGGATTCTGCACCGCCCTGGAAGCGCGTCACGAATTCTTCCACTCCGTCGGTGGCCGGCTTTCCGACCACGGCCTGGAGCATTGCTATGCGGAGTTTCCGTCGGGCACTGAGGCCGAGGCCATCTTCGACCGGGTCAGGGCCGGCAAGCCGGTATCCGTCGAGGAACAGCACCGCTTCGCCTCCTACATGATGGAATTCTTCGGGGAGCTGGACGCCAAAAGGGGTTGGGTCAAGCAGCTCCACCTGGGGGCCATGCGGAATGTCAACGACAAGCTCTACGCCACTCTCGGACCGGATGTCGGCGGCGACTCCATAGGCGACTTTCAGCAGGGATCCCGGCTCGGACGCTACCTCGGCCGCCTGGCCGGGCGCAGCATCCTGCCCAAGACCATCCTCTACAACCTCAATCCGCGGGACAACTACCTCCTGGGCACCATGATCGGCAATTTCCAGGGCGACGGCATTCCCGGCAAGATGCAGTTCGGCAGCGGCTGGTGGTTCCTCGACCAGAAGGAGGCCATGACCTGGCAGATCAACGCTCTCTCCAACCTCGGCCTGCTGGGGCACTTCGTCGGCATGCTGACCGATTCCCGGAGCTTCATGAGCTACTGCCGCCACGAGTACTTCCGGCGCCTGCTTTGCCAGATCATCGGCGAGGATGTGGTCAACGGCGAGCTCCCGGATGACATGGAATTGCTGAGTCGGCTGGTCTACAAGATCTGCTACGGCAACGCCTCGACTTATTTCGGCCTGAAGCTGGGCCGGTACCAGCCTTGATCGTTTCCACTTTCAGGTGGGCAGCGCCTCAGGAGTCCCCGGCGGATCTCCACCATTTGAATTCCGCCCGTCTGCGGCCGTTTCCGGTGCCGGCGAGATGCTGGTGAACCACCAGGCGCACGGTCTCCTGCAGGAGGCCCTCGGGAATGCCCCATCCGGCCAGCCGGCTCCGGGCCTGGTCGATGTTCCCGGCGTGGACCGTGGCCAGGACCCCGTGTCCGGTCAGGGCGGCCCGGCAGGCCACCTCGGCCGATTCCCGGTCCCGCATCTCCCCCAGGAAGATCAGGTCCGGGTCCTGTCGCAGGAAGGCCTTCAGGGCCCGGGCAAAGGTCCAGCCGGTGTTGAGGTCCACGGCGGACTGGACGCCGAAGTCCAGCTCCCTCTCCACCGGGTCCTCGATGGTAAGGACTTTCAGCGGTTCACTCCGGATTTCCTCCAGCACGGCGTAGGCGGTAGTGGTTTTTCCACTCCCCGTTGATCCGCAGACCAGGATCAGTCCACGGCCGGCGATGGCCTCGCCGCGCAGCAGGACGGGCAGGGGCCGGGGCATGCCCAGCTGGTCCAGCTTCCTCAGGCGGCTCCCTTCCCCGGGCATTCGCAATACGGCGCTCTCCCCGTCCACAGTGGTCAGGTGAGAAAGGCGCAGGATCCGGTTCCTCCCGCCCGTGCAAAGGAGTATCCTTCCATCCCGGGGAAGCGAGGCGGCTGCCGGGGCCATGGCCGCCCAGCGCTTGAGGATCATCAGGCAGTTTTCGGCCCGGCCGTCGGACCATTCCCCGACGGTGGCCATTCGGCCGCCCTTGTGTACCCGAATTTTCAGTACATCACCGGTCCTCTCGAAGTGGATGTCGCTGGCCCCCAGCGCCAGCTGGGTGGCGATGCTCTCCCGCACCCATGCATCCATGCCCGGACGGTTCGCCGGCGACCCCGCTGATCCAGTTCCTGTTCCTCCACGCAGGGGGGAAAGCAGAACCCACGGCGGAAGGGCGGCTGCTGATTTCCTCAAAGTCTGCAGGTCCGGTGGAAGATTCGGCCCTCCGCACAGGTGACGGCGGCCGGTTCCCGAGCGCACCACGAGGAAGCCGTTGGCCTCCAGCATCTGCTCCTCCGGGGTCGCCCCGGACTCCAGTCGGTACTCTTTTTCCAGCAGGTAGCCGGTCCCGAGCACGCCCGCAAAAGCCTCCAGCATTTCCCGCTCCGGCAGCAGGCCGGTCTCCACCAGCCACTCCAGCAGGCTTTTTCCGGCCCCATGGCGGCGCCATCCCTGTTCCCCCTTATCCCACTTCCCCGGAGACAGCGGATCCGGAACCAGGAACTGCCTAACCAATTCTACGTTAGACTCGTAGGCGAACGGCTCCCGCATGGGTGACGGTGGGAAGATCTCCGGATCAGACGTCCGTGAACTGGATACCGGATTCGCGGAACTTCTGTTTCAGTTCGTTGGGACTCTGGGACTTCTCCAGGGCGACATCGGGATCGACCAGGCCGCGGTTGACCAGGCTGGCCAGGTGGGCGTCTAGGGAGATCATCCCATACTGGGAACCGGTCTGGATCTCGGAGGAAATCCGGTAAGTCTTGTTCTCGCGAATGAGGGCCGCCACGGAGGTGGTGGTGACCATGATTTCAAAAGCCGCGATCCGGCCCCCGCCCTTCTTCTTGAGCAGGACCTGGGAGATGACCGCCACAATCGAGGAGGCCAGCTGGGTGCGGATCTGGTCCTTGGTGGACTCCGGAAAGGCGTCGACGATCCGGTCCACCGTGCGGGCGGAACCGGTGGTGTGCAGGGTGGCAAAGACGAGGTGACCGGTTTCCGCGGCCGAGACGGCGGACTCGATGGTTTCCAGGTCGCGCATTTCACCGACGAGAATGACATCCGGGTCCTGACGAAGGGCACCCCGCAGAGCCTCGGAGAAGGAAGGGGTGTCGTTGTGGACCTCCCGCTGGGTGACGATGCAATGCTTGTGCTCGTGGTAGTATTCGATCGGGTCCTCAATTGTGATGATGTGGCCGTCCCGGTTCTCGTTGATCCAGTTGATCATGGAGGCCAGGGTGGTCGATTTACCCGATCCGGTGGGTCCGGTGACGAGGATCAGGCCGCGCGGGCGCTTCAATAATTCCTTGATGTGGTCGGGCAGGCCGATCTGGCGCAGGCCGAACATGTCCTTGGGAATGGTCCGCAGGACCATGCCGTAATTCCCCTTGGCCTTCATCACGCTGACACGGAAACGGGCCCGGTCCATGAAAGCGAAGCCGAAGTCGGCGCCCCCCTTGGTCTTCAACTGTTCCTGCATGGCATCGGAAGTGATGGCCTGCATCAGGACCTTGGTGTCGTAGGGCGTCAGGGGCGGTCCATCCACCGGGACCATGGAACCGCTGATGCGCAGGGTGGGTGGCTGCTTGACTTGGAGGTGAAGGTCACTGGCGTCCTGGTCGACCATCAGCTCCAGGAGGTCATTCATTTCGTACGGGCACTCAACTTGTCCTTCGACTGCTGCTTCGATATTCATAAATTATAACGTTAGTAGACATTTATGTTAAATACCACGCGCGAAACGGGCATGGTGGCGGTTTAACAAAAACCTTACAGATGGCAAAGCTGAAACTGTTGCTGGAGCGGGTCCGGGAGAAACGGCCACAAGGAATTAACAGGAATGCGCCCTTCCAGGCAGTGGTGGATGGCGGCCAGGAGCAGTCCTTCGCGGGTGGGACGGGGACTTTGCCAGTTTTCCGGGGAGGCCACCGCGAGGCGCCCCCGGAAACCCGCGTGACAACCGGAGCATCCGCTGGAAAGGGGCAGCGCTTCCGGGACCGGAACCCCGCATCCGGACAGGAGGTTCCCTTCGAGTTCTGGAACCGGATGCCTGCTGGAACAGTCGGGGCAGAGCCTCCGGACCAGCCGCTGGTGCAGGATCAACCGGCACACCTGTTCTCCGGATTCGGGGGATTGCCCGAGGTCGAGGAACCGCCGCCGTATCCCGGATGTGCTGCGGGCATGGATTGATGAGAGGACCCGGTGCCCGGAGCGGGCAGCCTGAAACGCGGCTTCCGCCGTTTCAGCGTCCCGTATTTCCCCCACCAGGAGGCAATCCGGGGATTGCCGCATGAAGGCCCGCAGGGCCAGGTCAAAGGTCAATCCCGGTGGATGTCCCAACTCAAGCTGCTGGGCCCCGGCAAGGGTCCGCTCTACGGGATCCTCGATGGTCAGGACCTTCTCGTTTTCCATCACCGACAAGCCCAGCAGGGCGTGCAGGGTGGTTGATTTCCCGGATCCCGTGGGGCCGCAGACCAGCCACAACCCCTCGGCCTCCCGGTAGCTTTCCCGGATCCGGTTTGCCTGTTCCGGGAGGTAGCCAAGGCACTCAAGGCTGTTCTCCCGCCCGCTCCCCGGATGGAGAAAGCGGGCCGCCACCGCTTCACCGTGAAGCGCGGGAATGATCGATACCCGCACCGTCAGCTCGATGCCCTCCTTGGCCGGAAACGTGAATTTCCCCTCAAGCGGTCTTCCGGGGGGTGTCTTCTCAAGCCCGCAGCTGGATTTCAGTGAGTTGACCAGCCAATCCCCGAGGGCCCGGGAGACCGGTTCCGGTGCCAGCAGTAATCCATCCAGGCGCAACCGGGAGGCGTATCCGTCCTGGCGCGGTTCCAGATGCCAGTCCGTGGGCCGGTCCGGACCGATCCGTTTTCTCAACCAGGCGTGAAAGGCGGCCGGGGAGCCGGCGGTTGTAGAGGCCCGCCAGGTTGCTGTCGGTTCACCGTCCGGCACTCGCCGGTCGGCACAGGAATGGAGGTGCCCGAACAATGAAGGCCGGGCCAGGGCCGGAAGGCGTGATTCGTCAAAGTTCCTGTCGAAGCTGGCCAGGGCGGCCGGATGTTCCATGACGAACCAGTTCCCTTCAGGACTGTCCACTTTAAGGCAGCGGTAGGAGCCTGCCTCCTCGAGAACTCCCGGACCGGATTGAACCTGCCATTCCGTCGCTGGCTCGGCCAGGAAATGCAGGCCGTACTGCTCCCGGATGCGGCTTCCCAGCAGGCTCCAGTCCGGCGGCTCCTGCAGAAACCGCTGCATTAGCACCTCCTCGTCGAGCGGGTTGCCCGGCTCGGCCCGGATGCAGCTGCGCAGGTCCGCGGGCAGGAGGGGAAGCAGGAATGGCTGGTAGTCGGGCATTTTCAACCGCCACTCTGCCCCGGCAACGGAAAAGGACCAGCGGTTGCTTCGCCTGAAACCGGGCGGCCCCGATGCCTGAAATCAGGTGCGTGGCACGAAGCCCGACTTCCGGTACACCTTGGACAGCATCTTGTAGGCCCGTTTCTGGGCCACAGCGGCGCCTTCCTTGAAAACCTGGTCCAGGTAGGCCTTGTCCCCGTGAATCTCCTCGTAGCGCTTCTGGATGGGCTCCAGCACGCTCACCACCGCGTCCGCGACCGCATTCTTGAAGCTGCCATACTGTTGCCCGGAGAATTCCTCTTCCAGTTCACAGATGGACTTACCGGTCGAGGCGCTGAGGATGGACAGAAGATTGCTGATCCCGGGCTTGTCCCCGGCGGCCCGGACCTCCGAACCGGAGTCGGTCACCGCGGAGCGGATCTTCTTGCGGATGACGTTCGGCGGATCCAGCAGGTAGACGCAGCCGGACTGGTTGGGATCCGACTTGGACATCTTCTTTTCCGGATCCTGCAGCGACTTGATCCGGGCACCGGTCCTGGGAATGTAGACCTCGGGGACCCGGAAGGTTTCCGAGAAGGTATTGTTGAACTTCATGGCCAGGTCGCGGCACAACTCGACGTGCTGTTTCTGGTCCTCGCCCACGGGGACCCGGTCGGCATTGTAGATGAGGATGTCGGCCGCCATCAGGACCGGATAATTGAGCAGGCCGGCGCCGATGAATCCGGAATCCTGCCGCTGCGACTTGTCCTTGTACTGGGTCATGCGCTCCAGTTGCCCGATCGGACACAGGCAGCCGAGTATCCAGGCCAGCTCGGTGTGGCCGATGACATGGCTCTGGCAGAAGAGGTGGCACTTTTGCGGATCCAGCCCGCAGGCGATGTAGAGGGCCAGGTTCCGGTAGGTGGCCTGCCGCAGCTCGGCCGGGACATAGGGAACCGTGATGGCGTGCTGGTCGACGATGCCGAAGTAGCACTCCCATTCATCGATCATGGAAGCCCAGTTGCGGATGGCGCCAAAGTAATTGCCAAGGTGCAGATGCCCTGACGGCTGGGCGCAGGTCAGGATGACTTTGCGGTCTGCTTCGGACATCGCTTACCGGGGCAGGATCTTCTTGGCGGCTTCCAGGTAGCGGGCCTGGGTCTGGCGGATCACTTCCTCCGGAAGCGATGGGCCCGGGTAGGTCTTGTCCCAGTCAAGGGTTTCCAGGAAGTCGCGCACATACTGCTTGTCAAAGGCGGTCTGCGGCCGTCCCGGTTCATAGGCGTCGGCCGGCCAGTAGCGGGAAGAGTCGGGGGTCAGGACCTCGTCGATCAGGAACAGGTCCCCCTTGTCGTCGGTCCCGAACTCGAACTTGGTGTCGGCCAGGATCAGGCCGGCCTTGCGGGCGGCAATGACCCCCAGCGCGAACAGCTTGAGGCTGAAGTCCATGACTTCGTGAAAGCGCTCCTCGCCCAGTAGTTCCTCGCCCTGCTCATGCGATATCGGCATGTCATGCTCACCGGCGTCGGCCTTGGTGGTCGGGGTGAACATCGGGGCCGGCAGGGCGGAGCTGTCCTGCAGGCCGGAGGGGGCCTGCAGCCC
>ENA-ORCW01000531-ORCW01000531.1-marine-metagenome-genome-assembly--contig:-NODE-531-length-20098-cov-3.386194_pt1 | contig 20098 bp, 16 predicted proteins | sample MGYA00237784_ERZ508517 | MGnify/ENA primary metagenome ERZ508517 (study PRJEB26187, sample SAMN06268979) | marine metagenome | isolation source: Tt ae E1 feedstock associated aerobic enrichment on... | reverse complement strand
CGTTCGCAGATCACTGGCAGGCCAAGACGCTGCGCCTCGGCCATGAAGCTCTCTTCGCGATCGACAAGGCTTGGTGTGCCGGCCTGCGATGTGGCAAGTGCGATGCGGCGGCAACCGGCGCGCAGGAACGTCGTCAAAGCCATGCCAGCCGCCTGCGCATCGTTGAGCCGGATCTGAATCGAACTCGTATGCGCATCGTCGCGATTGATCAGAACGAGCCGGAGGCCGTTGCGGTGGCAAAGCGCGGCAATGGATTTTTCCGGCATGCCGGATAACACGATGGCCGCTTCGGCACGGTAGCGGATTGCTTGTTGCAATGCGAGGTCGACCGTGGAATCCGAACGGTCGGTGTTGATCAGGATCGCGACCTTGCCGGTCGTTTGCAGGCGCTCCGTCAGGACCCGCAGGAGTTCGGACCGGTACGGGGTGGCGAGGTCGCCTCCGATCAATGCGACGATGCCCGTTTTCCGGCTGATCAGGCCACGTGCGAGATGATTGACCTGATAGCCCAGCGCCTCGGCGGCAGCGAGAACCTTGTTGCGCGTTTCTGCCGAAACGCTGGCGCCCGGCGTAAAGGTGCGCGACACCGCGGCTCGGGAGACCCCGGCCCGAGCGGCAACATCCTTGGCACTTACGGAAGTCTTGCGCCCCGCCACCGGTCCCCCTGACTTCGAACGACAATTTTGAAACGAAGATAAAGCGCTTTGTACGCGTGTGCAAACAAAGTCACCGCAGAGAGCGTCGTTTTGGGCAAAATAAATGTGGAATAGGGCATTGACTTGATCAATGCAGGGTATGAACATTGCACAGGTGTGCAAAACCAAATCCAATATGCACCAAGGGAGGGTTTTATGAGGAAAAACTATCTGGCCACGGCGGCGCTTGCCGCGGGCTCGATTCTGGCGTCTCAGGCCGCCGCGAACGCAGCGGAACTGAACCTGATCTGCTCGGCCGACGTCGTCATTTGCGAACTGCTCGTCGAAACCTTCGAGGCGCAGCACGAGATCGACGTTTCCATGGTGCGGCTGTCTTCCGGCGAAGCCTACGCAAAGGTGCGCGCGGAGGCGCGCAACCCCAAAACGGATATCTGGTGGGGCGGTACGGGCGATCCACATTTGCAAGCCGCGGCCGACGGGCTGACCATGTCATACGAGTCGCCCATGCTGGAGGAGCTTCTGCCCTGGGCGGTGAAACAGGCCGAAAGTGCCGAGTATAAGACCGTCGGTGTCTACTCCGGTGCGCTTGGCTGGGGCTACAACAAGGACGTGTTGGCCGAAAAAGGCATCGAGCCGCCAAAATGCTGGGCGGATCTGCTCGACCCGTCCCTGAAAGGCGAGATCCAGGTCGCCAACCCGAACTCGTCGGGCACTGCCTATACGGCGCTGGCAACGCTGGTGCAGCTCATGGGCGAAGACGAAGCGTTCGAATTCCTCAAAAAAATGAACGCCAATGTTTCGCAATACACCAAATCGGGGTCTGCTCCTGTGAAAGCGGCTGCGCGCGGCGAAACGGGCCTGGGCATCGTCTTCATGCACGACGCGGTTGCTCAGGCTGTCGAGGGCTTTCCCGTCGGTGTCGTCGCGCCTTGCGAGGGCACGGGCTACGAGATCGGTTCGATGTCCATCGTCGATCGTGCGCGCAATGTCGAAGAGGCGAAGGTCTGGTATGACTGGGTGCTGAAGCCGGACGTACAATCGCTGCTGAAGGACGCGAAGTCTTTTCAGATTCCGTCCAATGCGTCCGCCACGGTTCCCGAAGAAGCACCGAGTCTCGATGAAGTGAAACTGATCGATTACGACTTCACCACCTATGGCAGCTCGGAAAAGCGGCGCGCGCTGCTTGAGCGTTGGGACCGCGAGATCGGCGCCATCGCCAACTGATCTCGCGTTCCGGAGCCTCGGGTTTCGTTGGGGAGAAACCCGAGGCGCTTTTCACCGCACAGGACTGCACATGATGACGCGCGAAAACCGTCGGCTCGACGTTATGTTCGGGCTGGGCCTGGCCGCCCTTTGTCTTTTGCCGTGGTATCGGGTGGAAGGCGGCTTCTTCGCCTTTCAGTGGGTGGGGGACATGGCGGGCGATCCGGATCTCTATCCGGGACTGCTTCAACCCTTTCTCGGCCGCTTCTGGCTCCTCGCCGGGTTCGCTCTGTTCGCTGCTGCCATTGCGACGCGCTTTGCAATGCCGGCAGGAGAGCGGCGCGGCGGCCGATTGGCGCTGATCGGCGTGATGGGCACGGTCTTCATGGTGTTGCAAGGCCTCGCGATTACCTTCTGGGGCTGGGCGTGGGGCATTGGCGACACGCTTTTTGGCGCGCTCGATCCCGGCCAGCCGGCGTTCGGCGCCGGTGCCGTGGTCCTGTCGCTGTGCTTCCTCGCGTCGTTGTCGTACGGGCTTGCCGAACGCGGCGCGATGAAAGGCGATGCGTTTACCGTCGGCTCCATCGTGCTCCTGATGGCCCTTGTGGGCGTTTTCGTCTTCTATCCCATTGTTTCCATGTTCGCGGGATCGTTTCAGGACTTCGACGGTTCGTTCAATCCGAACGGTTTCATCCGGAACATGCAGGACCCGGCAATCTGGAGCCTCGATTGCGTGGTTGGCGGCGCGCGCTGCGGCGTTGCCTGGCGCACCTTCTTTCTTGCCGTGATGACGGCAAGCGCCTCGACTTTGCTGGGGCTGGCTTTCGCGCTTGTGGCGACCCGTACGCGCTTTCCCGCAAAGAAGGGGCTGAGGCTCCTGACGGTTTTGCCGATCATCACACCGCCCTTCGTGATCGGACTTGCATTGACCATGATGCTTGGCCGCTCCGGCATCGTGACGGGGTGGATCGAGGCGCTGACCGGCGCCGAACTTGGCCGATGGCTCTATGGTTTGACGGGTATCTGGATTGCGCAGGTCTTGTCCTTCACGCCCATTTCCTTCCTCGTTCTGATCGGCGTCGTGGAGGGGGTCAGCCCTTCCATGGAAGAGGCCTCGCAGACGTTGAGGGCCGGGCGTTGGCGCACCTTCCGCAAGGTTTCGCTTCCACTTATGGCGCCGGGGCTGGCCAATGCCTTCCTGATCGGTTTCATCGAGAGCATGGCCGATTTCGGCAACCCGCTGGTGCTGGGTGGAAGCCACGGAGTTCTGTCGACCGAGATATTCTTCGCCGTGGTCGGTGCCCAGACGGATCCTTCACGGGCTGCCGTTCTGGCGATCGTTCTTCTGACGTTCACGCTGTCGGCGTTTCTGCTGCAGCGTGTCTGGCTTGCCGGACGCAACTTTGCGACGGTTACGGGCAAGGGGGATTCGGGCAAGCATGCCGCATTGCCCGGGCCGCTTGCGGCACTGCTTTACGCCGTCGTTGTGCCGTGGATCGTCTTTACGCTCGCCGTCTACGGCATGATCGTGTTCGGCGGTTTCGTGAAAATCTGGGGTCTCGACCACACGCTGACGCTGGAGCACTATCTGCGCGGCTTCTCGGTCGAGTGGCGGGACGGTGCGGTGGCCTGGACCGGTGTCGCCTGGGACAGTTTCTGGACGACGATGGAGATCGCCCTCATCGCCGCGCCGCTGACCGCAGCCGTGGGCCTGCTGACGGCCTATCTGATCGTGCGGCAGAATTTCTTCGGCAGAAACGCCTTCGAATTTGCGCTGATGATGAGCTTCGCCATTCCCGGCACGGTGATCGGCATCAGCTACATCATGGCGTTCAACCTGCCGCCTATCGAAATGACCGGCACGGCACTGATCCTGATCGCCTGTTTCGTTTTCCGCAACATGCCGGTGGGCGTGCGCGGCGGCGTGGCGGCGATGAGCCAGCTCGACAAGAGCCTGGACGAAGCGTCGATCACGCTGGGTGCAGGGAGCCCGCGCACCATTCGTCGGGTGATCCTGCCCTTGCTCAGGCCTGCGATCATGGCCGCGCACGTCTATTCCTTCGTGCGCGCGATCACGTCGATCAGCGCCGTCATCTTTCTGGTCAGCGCCAAGTACAACATGGCCACGGCGTATATTGTGGGACTGGTGGAGAATGGCGAATACGGCATCGCCATCGCCTATTCCTCTGTGCTGATTCTCGTCATGATCACCGTAATCGGCGGTTTTCAGCTTCTGGTCGGCGAACGACGGCTGAGACGCGACAACGCCGCAAGCCGTCCGGCCGCGAAGAAGCGCGTCCATTCCAGTCTGGAGGCAAAGGCATGAGCAACCCGCAACGCGGCTCCGTCCGCTTTCGCAATGTGCGCAAGAATTTCGGCTCCTTCACAGCTATTCACGACCTCGATCTGACCATCGATCCGGGAACGCTGGTCACGCTGCTCGGCCCATCGGGCTGCGGCAAGACGACGACGTTGCGCATGCTGGCGGGATTGGAAGCGCCGACTGCCGGAACGATTGAAATCGGCGGTCACGATGTTACGCGATTGCCGGCCAACGAGCGGGATGTGGCGATGGTGTTTCAATCCTATGCGCTGTTCCCGCATATGAGTGTTCTCGACAATGTCGCCTACGGGTTGGAAGCGAGCGGTCAACCGAAGGCGCAGGCGCGGGAGAACGCTCATGCTGGACTGGTTCTTGTGGGGCTCAACGATTTCGACGCGCGACTGCCGGCCGAGCTTTCCGGCGGACAGCAGCAGCGTGTGGCGGTGGCGCGGGCGCTGGTGCTGGAGCCTCAGGTTCTTCTGCTCGACGAGCCGTTGTCCAATCTCGACGCGCGGCTGCGCCGTCGTGTGCGCACGGAAATTCGCGAACTGCAGCAGCGGTTGGGGTTCACCGCCGTCTATGTGACGCACGATCAGGAGGAAGCGCTGGCTGTCTCCGATCGCATTGTGGTGATGGAGAACGGGCTGGTGGCTCAGGAGGGACCTCCGCGCGAACTCTACGAAGAGCCGGCTTCGGAGTTCATCGCGGACTTCATGGGCGAGGCCAATGTGGTCCCTTGCGAGGTATTGGGTTTCGCCGATGGCAGGGCGACGGTCCAGGTTGGCGGATTGCAGCACAGCCTGCCGGTCAGAAAGCCGGCCTCGCCGGGGCCGGCAAAGCTGGCGGTGAGGGCGAACGCCATCAGCCTGAGCCCCGGCGGCGATGCAAAACTGCCCGGCCGAATCCAGAACTCCGCTTATCTCGGCGACCATGTGGAGTACGAGGTTGAACTGGAGACGGGGACGGTGTTCGTCGTCGATACGGGAACCACCGATCCGCTGCCTCCCGCCACCGACGTTTCGATCGGTTTCCGCGAGCGCGGCATCGCATTGATCACAGGATGATAACGACCTTTCAGGAGAACAGCGTGTCCCTTTCCGATACCGATCTGGCCGCACGGCTGGCCTTTGCCGAAACCATGGCGAAGGCGGCCGGCGCAACGGCGCTCGACTATTTTCGACGGCGCGATGAACTGGTCATCGAAACAAAGCGCAACCCGCAGGATCTGGTGTCCGAAGCCGACAAGAAAGTCGAGGAGTCGATCCGCGAACGCATTGCCGCAAGCTTCGCCGACGATGGCGTTCTGGGCGAGGAATACGGGATGACGCCCGGCACCAGCGGGCTCACCTGGGTCGTCGATCCCATCGACGGCACAAGCGCGTTTCTCAACGGTATGCCCAATTGGTGTGTGTCGGTGGGGGCGTGCATCGATGGTGAGCCGGTCCTGGGTGTGATCGTCGCGCCCTGCTTCGACGAGTGCTACAGCGCCCGGCGCGGGGGCGGCGCGACACTGAACGGGGTGCCGGTGCGGGTAGCGGACAGTCTCGACCTGCGCACGGGTGTGGTTGGGCTGGGCTCGAATGACCGGGTGGAGCCCGCCGCGGCGGCGCGGATCGTCGAGAGCCTTTTCAAGATTGGCGGGACATTCGTTCGCAACGGTTCGGGCGCGCTGATGCTGGCTTATGTCGCGGCGGGACGATTGGTCGGCTACGCGGAGCCGAGCATGAACGCGTGGGATTGCATGGCCGGTTATTGTCTGGTGCGCGAGGCGGGCGGCATCGTGTTGCCGTTCCCGCAGAATGCACTTTTCGAACCAGCGCGCGTGCTGGCGTCAACCGCCGGTAGCTACGCAGAACTGGAACGAATTTCAGCCGTTTCTCCTCAATCTTTGGCGAGGGCCTGACCGCAGAAATCGAAAATTGTTCAATTCCCCGGTTTGCTGTCAACGAACTGGCAACGTTTGTGGTAAAAGTTGGGCGCAGAACAACTTGTGAGGGGGCACAAGACTGTTGGCGCACCAGACGCAGTCACAACGCATGGCGCGCGTTTTTCGCGATTGGGCGGGGACCGCAAGAAAGGCGTGTTTTCTGGCCTTTATAGGTGGTTCGGTCGCAACCTCGGTTGCCAACGCCAGGCCCGACTCCATCGACTTCGCAATGCAATATCTGGCTGATCTGCGTGATTCGCCGGAATGCGCCGTTGTCTTAGACGGAGAAGGGCGGTTCGATTTCGGAGCGGGGATCACAAATCCGTCTGTAGCCTGTCCCGATGCTTGCGCCTGGAAAATCTTCACCGAGGCGGTGCGTGGCGAGTTCTGGGCCAGCTCCTCCGTTGCCACGCGCGTGCTTCGGTGACGGAGAAGGGGTTGCCGAACTTGTCGATCTTCGTGAGCGATCTGAGTGACGCCGGCCTCCCGAAGAGTGCCAATGGCGTGCCGGCGCCGGAGCTGGTGGCGGTTCAGACGGATTTCGTCTGGGGCTTCCGCAATGCCTGCCCGACAGAGGTGGGCGCTGAAGGTCCGCACCACTGCGCATGGAAAGACTGACCGCCGGCGCGGTCTGCGCGCTGACCGAACGAAACAGACGACCCGATTGAAACAAGGCAGGATGTTCCACATGCAGATGAACCGGCGTGCCCTCCTTTTCGGTTCCACGGCTCTGGCGACCGTGGCGGCCCTGGCCATGTTACGGCCGGACAAGGCGGCGGTGGCCGAGGGCAGTGACGATCCGCGTCTCGTGCCGGCGCGCTCGCCGCTCGGCATGGACGGCGATCTGAAGAACCCGCGTGAGATCCACTCCGTCGACGGGCGTTTCCAGACCGACCTGACGATGAAGATCGCCCGCCACGACCTGCCTTACGCGAGCGCCGAGCTGCGGCTTTATGAAGGGGAGATACCGGGGCCGACCTTCCGTGTGTCGCCGGGCGACGAAATGGAGATCGCCTTGCACAACCGGATGCCGCCCAACCGCGACCACGACCCGGTGACCAACACGCCGAACCAGTTCAATTCCACGAATCTGCACTTCCACGGTTTTCATGTGAGCCCAAAGGCCAACAGCGACAACGTCTATCTGCAGATCAATCCGGGCGAGAGCTTTAACTATCTGGTGCAGCTTCCGGAAGATCATCCCGCCGGCAATTACTGGTATCACCCGCATCGGCACGGTTCGGTCGCGGTGCAGGTGGCTTCGGGCTGCGGCGGCATGATGATCGTGCGCGGAACGCTGGACGACGTGCCGGAGGTGGCCGAGGCCATCGAACGCGTGATGGTGTTTCAATGCCCGGTGGTGGACCCGGAAAGCGGCGAAGTCGACAGCTACGATACGATCTGGAACCTCGACTCAGAACGCTACTGGCTGGTCAACGGCGCGTATCAGCCGCGCATCTATATGCGTGAGGGCGAGGTGCAGCACTGGCGCTGGCTTAACGCCGGCGACGAGCAGTTCCTGCCGATGACACTGGACGGTCTCGACCTGTTCGAAATCGGTTTCGACGGCAATCCTTACGATTTCGCCCGCAAGACCGGCAATATCTTCATCGCGCCGGGCAATCGGTCGAACGTTATGGTGCGGGCGTCGAAAGTGGGGGTCTACGACCTGATCCGCCCCGCCTTTTCTCAGGGCAAGACGGCGCTTCCCGAGGTGCGCATGGCGCAAGTTGTCGTGCTGCCGGCGGATACGGACCGGATCGCGCCGGACGTGAAGATGGGCACGCGCGTTCCCGAGGAAGAATTGCCCGACAACAAGATCCTGACCGACATCACCGATGACGAAATCTCGAAGCGTCAGCAGATCGTGCTCGGCGTGACCGACACGCCCGGCATGTACAAGGACACGGTGTTCACACTCAACGGCAAGCCCTTCGACCCCTCGCGGGACGACATCGTCGCCAGCCTGGGCACGGCGGAGGAATGGGAGTTCGTCAACACCACACCGTTCCCGCACCCGATCCATGTGCATGTAAACCCGATGCAGGTGACGCACCTCAATGGCGAGGAGCTCGCCTACAAACACTGGCAGGACACGATAGCCGTGCCGGCGGCCGGTTCGGCCACGGTGCGCATCCGCTTCACCGAGTTCGACGGCCGTTTCGTCATGCACTGCCATATCCTGCCACACGAAGACCTGGGGATGATGCTCAATGTCAATATCAAGGCTTAGCCTCGCTGCGCTGCTTCTGATGCCGTTCACGGCCCAGGCGCAGGACAACACCGCCGTTCCGAAACAGGCCTCGGGCTGCGTCTCGTGTCACTCGGCCGACGGGAACCCTCTGGTGGCGGGCGTTCCCATCCTTTCGGGTCAGCGGGCGGATTATCTGGAAGCTGCCCTCAAGGCCTATCGCGAGGGCCGCCGCACGGGCGGGCCGGCCGACGTGATGGGCTTCTATACCAAGGAATTGAGCGACGAGGACATCAAGGAGATTTCGGAATGGTTCGCACAAAACTGATCGCGCTGGCCGTTGCGGCACTTTGCGCAACGCCGGCACTTGCAGACGAAGAGCTTCTCTATCTGACGAGCGAGCCGGGCGAGGCACGTTTGCTCGAGGCCGATCTCAACCGCGATTATTTCAGCCTCGCGACCTATGTGGAGAGCGAGCAGATCCTGACCTTCTGCGGACCGGCGACCGTTGCGGCGGTGGCCAATGCGCTCGGCATTCCGCGGCCCTCGCCCGACCGGCTTTATCCGTGGACGCTGTTCACGCAGGACACGTTGTTCAACGAGGCCAATCAGAAGCTCAAGCCTTATGCGATGGTTGAGCATGAGGGGCTGACGCTGGCCGAACTCGACACCTTTATCGAGAACGCGGGGCTTGCGGCCGAGCATCATTTTGCCGACGAAACATCCGTTGACGAATTGCGCAAGGCGATCAAGGAAACGCTTGAAGACCGCGATGCGCGCTTCGTCGCCAACTATTCGCGCAAGGCGCTGCCGCAGAAGGGAGACGGGCATATCTCGCCTGTCGGCGCCTATGACGAGGAGACCGACAGCGTTCTGATCCTCGATGTGGCGAAGTACAAATATCCGCCGGTCTGGATCAGCGTCGAGAAGCTGCACGAGGCGATGATGCTGGTGGACGAGGGTTCCAACCGCTCGCGCGGTTTCGTCAAGGTGTCGGTCCAGTGACTGGCCTGTGCCTTTCCCGCCGCGCCTTCCTTGCCGGAAGTTGCAGCGCCGTGGCGCTTGCACCGGTGGCGCAGGCCGCGCGTCTGGGATCAGCCTATGACGACACGGTGTGGGATGGGCTGGTCTCTGCCATTGCGGGCCCGGTGAAGTCGCCGCAGATCCTGCGCGACGCGCTGAAGCGCGATTTCACCAAAACGTTCGGTGTGCCCGCGCTGCAGGACCTGGTCGCGCATTTCGGACGTGCCGGCATCGCCACTGTGCTCGACGTGCAGGACGGCGAAAGGGAAGAGCAGGTGCGCTGGATCGCCGCCTATCTCTTCACCGGTTCGGCCGATCCGGCCGACAAAAATGCGCCGATGATCAACTATCCGTACGCGCTGGGATGGAAGTCGCTGAGTTTCGCCAAGGCGCCGGGTCTGTGTTCCGGGCCGGAATTCGGCTACTGGCTCAATCCGTGGGAGGCAGCATGAGCGACCTGCACGCCGATATCGTGATCGTCGGGTCCGGCATGGCGGGGGCGCATCTTTCGCGCAGCCTCGCCGAAGCGGGACGCGACGTGCTGGTGCTGGAAGCCGGCGACAGCAAGCCGCGCTCGGAGTATCTTGCCGATTTCTACGCCAATCCGGTGAAGGGGCCGCAAGCGCCCTATCCGAGCCAGGACTGGGCCCCGCACCCGACCGATACCGATTATGACGCCTTCTACGATCAGGCGGGGCCGGAGCGCTTCGTCGGGGCATATCTGCGCATCTATGGCGGCACGACCTGGCACTGGACGGGCTTTGCCGACCGGCTACGGCCCAACGACTTCAAGAGCGCGACGCTATACGGCCGAGGCGTGGACTGGCCGATCATCTATGACGAGCTGATCCCCTATTATGAAGAGGCGGAAGCGCGCTGGGGTGTTTCCGGCGACCCGGATTTCACCTGGGGAGCGCCGCGCAAGCCGGGCGAGGGTTACACGATGCCGCCCATTCCGGCCTCTTACATGGATCTCGAGATCCAGAAGGCGCTGGATCAGATGGGGCTCACCTCCAAGCGTTTCTCGCATGCGCGCAATTCGGTGATCTTCGACAACCGGCCAGCCTGCTGCGGCAACAATACCTGCGTGCCGATCTGTCCCATCGGAGCGAAGTACGATGCTTCTTTCGACATGGACAAGGCGGTGGCGGCCGGCGCGCGCATCGAGCTTCGGGCGCTTGTCACCTTCATCGAAATCGGAGCCGATCAGAAAGTCGTGTCGCTGACGATCCGCCGCCCGGACGGGGCGACGCAGAAGGTGACCGGCGATGTTTTCGTTCTGGGCGGGCACGCGATCGAGAACCCGCGTCTCATGCTGAATTCCAAGCAGGAAACCGCGCCCGGCGGCGTGGGCAACGGCCACGACCAGGTGGGGCGCTATCTGCTTTCGCAATACAATATCGACGTGACCGGCACTGTGACGGATCCGGTCTATCCCTATCGCGGGCCGCAGCAGACCTCCGGCATCATCGAATATCGCGACGGCGATTTCCGCAAGGAATACGCCGCCTTCGGCACGTCGTTCATGAACAATGGCTGGAGCGGCAATTCGGATGCGGAGAAGCTTTCGCGCGAACTGATCGGCAAGGGCATGCGCGGGGCGAAGCTGGTCAACGCGCTCAACGAGCAGATTTCACGCCATGTGCGGCTCAATTCCTCGGCGGAGACGCTGGGTGTGGCGGAAAACCGGATCACGCTTTCCGATAAGCCGGACACGTCCGGCGTGCCACGCCCGCGCATCGCCTTCACGGTCGACGATTACACGCAGGCCGGCATCGAGGTGGCGCGCAAGGTAAACCAGAAAGTGCTTGGCCTGATGGGTGCAACGGACGTCAAGGAAGACACGCCCTATCTCTCCAACGCCATCATCGCCGGGACGACCCGTATGGGAACCGATCCGAAGCACTCGGTTGTCGGGCCGGATCTGAGGACCCACCAGCACCCGAACCTCTACATTCTCGGCACGTCGACCCATGTGAGCGCACCGGTTAACGCGCCGTCGCTGACCATCGCCGCCATGGGGATACGTCTGGCGAAACATCTGAACGAGGGCTGAAACGCGCATGAATAAGGCCGCGTTGCCGCTGCTTCTTCTTCTGGTGCTGTTCGGCAACGGGCTGCGTTCGGTGGTCAGCTCCACGGTGTTCGTCTCGGAAGGCGCATTTGCGAGCTTTCTGCGGATCTCCGTCAACAAGACGTCGGTGATCATCGAATTGCTTCTGGGTGCGGTGCTGCTGTCGCTTCTGATCACGCCACGACTGATCCAGCGTTTTCCGGCGCGGCCGCTGGCGGCTGCGATGTGTTTCGTCGCGGGGGTTTCAAGCATCGGGCTGGCTACGCTTTTCTGGGTTGCGCCGCCGGTGGCGACGCGCGAGGCGCTGGTGGTGGTGCTGTTTCCGCTCATCGGCTTTTCGCTGGCGGCGCTCGCGCCTATCGCGCAGATGATGACCGGCTGGGGCGGCGAGCGGCATTCCAAGCTTTTGACGGGCGTTTGGGCCGTGGCCATGCCGGCGGCGTTTCTGATCACGCCGCAGCTCGTCCGGGTGATTGCGCCGCGCTATGGGTTGGACATTTTCTTTGTGGGCTTCGCCATGATGCCCTTTCTGCTGATGCTGGGCCTATGGGTGGTGCGCGAGCCCGCGGATGAAACGGCGGGCGGGGTAACGGAGGAGAAGGCGGCCAGTTTTGCGCTTCTTCCGGTGCTTGTTGCGCTGATTACCTTCGAGGCGGTGACGACACTGGTCTCGCTTTCGGGCATCAGTGCGCCGCAAACGCAGATTGCCGCCGCGTTGTTTGCGGCGAGCCTTGCCTATCTCATCGTTCGGGTGTCGCCGGGAAGGGGTGCGGCGCAGGCCCCGCGAACGCCCGCGGGCGGAGCGACGCTCGGCGTGTTCGCTTTTCTCTTTCTCGCCAATGTGGCGACGACGGGCTTCTATGACACCGCCTATCTGGTGAAGCACATGTGTTCCAACACGCTGATCGCCGACCGGGCGACGCTCGGTGCGCTGGCGCAGGTGGTGGCGGCCATGGGGGCGACGGCAATCCTTGCGAGAATGCCGATCCAGCGCACATTGATGATTGCCGGCGCGGTGATTACGGCGGCGGGGCTCGGATCCTACATGCTGTATTTCGGCTTTCCCTTTTACGAGGTTTATCTGGGGTCCAAGGCGCTCACCGGTTTCGGCACGGGACTGCTGACGACGGCTGCCGTTTTTGCGGTCACCGGCGCGGCAGGCAGGAACGCGCATCTGTCGCTCTTCATCGCCTTCGTGATCATCGTGGGAACGGAAGTGGGGCTGGAGCTCTTCGAGATCCTGATCCAGGTGATGGAGATGCTGAGTTTTACGCCGGATGCGGTCTATTCCAGCGTTTTCGTGCTGCAGGCCGTTCTGGTGGTGGTGGCGATGCCGTTCCTTTTTTCGCAGCGGGCATCGCCCGACGCAATTGCCGCGGAAGGTGCGGAAAACCCGAGCGCGCAGCACTGAACACGGGGCGGGACTTACCAGCCGGCGAAACGCTCCAGAAGCTGCGGATCGAGCCGTCCGGCCTCTACGTCACCCAGGGCCTGGTCCAGGATGGCGATGCCGCGCAGAGCCTCGTCCTTGCTCATCGTGAGGGGCGGAGTGAACTCCAGAACATTGGAGTTGATGCCCACATAGTAGATGACGAGGCCGAGCTGGAAGGCGCGGTAGACGACGAGCGCGGTCTGCTCGATGGCGGGTGTGCGGGCGGCGCGGTCGCTGACCAGCTCGACGCCGAGCGCAAGCCCGTGGCCGCGCACATTGCCGATGAGTTCGTGCTTCGCCTGCAGATCGCGCAGCGCCGTGAGCATCGTGTCGCCCACGCTGGCCGCATTGGCGACGAGGTTTTCACGCTCGATCGTGTCGAGAACGGCGAGGCCCGCAGCCGCGCAGACCGGATTGCCGTGAAGCGTCTGGAAGGAGAAGGCCGAGGCGTGGTTCATGATCGCCTCGGGGCCGACCGCCGCCGAGATGGGCAGGCCGCCGCCGAGCCCCTTGCCGAAAACAATGATGTCGGGCTCGATGTCGCTGTGCCCGAAAGCGTGGAGGCGGCCGGTGCGCCCGAGCCCCACTTTCACCTCATCGCAGACCAGCAGAATGCCGTGTTTGCGGCAGAGCGCCTGGATCTCCCGAAAATAGCCCGGCGGGGGCACCAGCATACCGCCATCGGACTGGATCGGTTCTATAAAGAAAGCCGCCACTTCCTCCGGCGGCACGGTGGTGGCGAAAAGCTCTTCCAGATGCGCAAGTGCCGCGCTGGATGCAGCTTCCGGGCTGCCGGCGGCGTAGGCATCGGGATAGGGAACGAGGCTCAGGCCCGACGCCTTGTCGATGCCGCCCTGCGCGGGGTGGCCGGAAATGGCCACCGACCCGACCGTGCCGCCATGATAAGCGCCCTTGAAGGACAGGATGCGTTTGCGGCCTGTCGCGGCCACCACGGCGCGGGCGATGGTCTCGTTGGCATCGGAACCGGAATGGCCGAACCAGACACGGCCAGCGGCGCGCTCCGGCACGATGGAGAGCAGTTTCTCGGCCAGCAGAACGCAGGGCTCGTTGGCGGTGGAAAGGTAGCTCGCACCCGCCTGATCCGTCAGCGCGCGGTTGACCGATTCGGCAAGGGCCGGGTGGCCGTGGCCGAGGCTGGCGGCGCCCCACGAGGCGGCGAAATCGAGAAGGTCGCGTCCGTCATCGCCGCGTAGGAGACAGCCCTTTCCGCCGGTCACCGCTTGCGGAAAGAAACGCAGATGGGCGAGCGTGGAAACGCTGCGGCTTTCGCGGTCGTAAAGTCCGTTCATGCCTTCTTCTCCTGTTTGCTTCGCGGCCTGCGAGCGGTCAGTAAACGGCTTCGTAGCGGGCGCAGCGTTCGGCTTCGGTAAGATCCGCAATATGAGCGAGCTCGCCGCGCTTGTGTTTCACATAGGTGTCGATCGCCTCGCTGCCGATCCACTGCGCGATCAGTGCGTTTCCGGCGAGCCGTTCGAGCGCGTCATCGAGCGATTGGGGCAAGCGCACGAAACCGCGCTCGGACAACGCATCGGGCGAAAGCTCGGACAGATCTTCCTCTGTCACCTGCGGGGCGGCGAGGCTCTCTTCGATGCCCTGCGCGCCGGCATGGGCGAGCGCCGCCAGCACCAGATAGGGGGAGGCTGCGGCATCGGCTGCGCGATACTCGAAGTTGTACTGTCTGGCAGCGCTGTCGGCGCTGGCGCTCGTCACTGGGCAGATGCGCACGGCCGCTTCACGGTCGTGATAGCCCAGATTGTTGAAGGCCGCGCTCCAGCGATGCGGCGTCAGCCGCGCGTAGGAGATGGCGGATGGCGCCGTCAGCGCGACGATGCTGTCCATGTATTTCAGAATGCCGGCGATGAAGGAGCCGGTCTTGGCCGACATGCCCCAGGGCGCATCGGGATCGTAGGTCGCCGGCGCGCCCTTTTCGTCGACGAAACTCATGTGCACATGGACACCGTTGCCGACACCTGCGGGGTCGCGGATCGGCACGAAGGTGACGGGTTCGCCCATGCGCTCGCCGACGAGCCGCGTGACGGCGCGCACCTTGACGGCGGTGTCGGCGGCTGTGACGCCGAGATCGGGTCCGTTGGTGACTTCGAACTGGTCGGAACCGTATTCCTTGAGAAAGGTGTCCGGCTTCACGCCGGCGGTTTCCAGCGCCGCCATCACCGTTTCGCCGAACTGGCGGTGTTTTCCGAAGCTTGCAAGCCCGAAAGCCTCGCCGGGGCCATCGGATTTGTCGCGGGCCTGGAACTCATGCTCGAAGGCGGCGACGAGGCGCAGGCCGGAGACATTCTCGAGCCGTTTCAGCGCCTTTTTCAGGATCGAGCGGGTGCAACAGCTCCACGGATCGCCGTCGAGATGAAGAATATCGCCCAGAACGAAACGTTCTATGGGGCCGCCATCCTCCAGATCGAGCGTTACGGCGGTGTCTGCATCGGGCACGAGGATCAGGTCGCCGAAAGAGCCGAAAGGACTGTCGGCAATGGTGTCGAAGCAGGTGATCTGCACGTTGGTCGGTGTCCACCCGACACCCTGGCGGAAACGCTTTTCCATGTCCTTCAAGGGAAACGCCTTGCCGCGCGTCACGCCGGAAAAGTCCGAGGTGGCGGCGAACATGAGTGGGTTACTGATCATCGTCGCGTGCTCCATGATCGAAGCGGAGCGAGTCCCAGGCTTCGATGCGTTTGCGGGTTTTGTCCCAGTTGGTTTCCGCGATGCGGGTCAGCATCGCTTCCATCAACACCATCGCGCCGGCATAGCTGTCCCAGACGGTGCCGCTTTCGATGGGTGTGGCGAAAACTTCGTTGGCGTGGTTGGCAGCCGGCGACATCCATTTGTCGGTAAGGACGACGATCTGCAGACCGCTCTGTTCGCGCGCCAGGCGCGCAAGCTCCGAAAGCCTGCGCTGATAACGCCGGAAATCGACCACGAACAGCACGTCCTTCGAACGCATGCGCAGCAGATATTCCGGCCAGATCTCCGGGTCGGCCGGCAGGTGGAAGACGCCGCTTCTGACCTGGCGGAGATGGCGTGACACATAAAGCGCGATGGCGTCGCTGATGCGCCCGCCGATGAGATAGATGTTGCGCTTCTCGTCGCCCAGAAGCGCGCAAACGCGCTCGAACTGGGCGCTCGTCGTGGCCGAGGTCGAGGCGGAAATGAGGTTCACCGCACGGGCAACGAAATCTTCCAGGAATTCGCCCTGAATGGGCCGATCGCCAACATGCAGATCGAGCGGCGAACGGTTCGATTGCCGGATCTCGTCGATCAGATGGCGCTGGAAATCCTGATAGCCCTGAAAACCCAGTTTCGCCACGAAGCGCGAGATGGAGGGCGGCGACGTGTTGGTCTTCTTTGCCAGATCCTGAATCGTGTCGAGACCTGCATAGGGATAATCCAGCAGTAGCGCGGTGCACAGCTTCCGTTCGGTCGCCGTGAGCTCGCTCGACAGGTTCTCCAGCCTTTGTCTGACTTGCATCGATCTCCTCCGAGGCGAAGAGACGATTTTGAAAAACATAAGTCAATATGAAAATTTATTGTTGACTGTGAAAAAATAATATCAAAGCTAGAAGGAGGGATCAAAGGGGAGTTCATGTTCACGTCATCGCGCCAGCACTTCATTGCCGCGGCTCTCGCCATCCTTGTTCTGGCCGTGGCGGGGGTCGTGATCGCCGGGGCATTCGGCGCGGCCGCGGAGCGTGTGCTCACGGTCTTCTTCATCTCGCTCATCGCCGTGACGGGGATCGGCGTCTACAGCGGCAACAGCGGCATTCTGAGTTTCGGCCATGTGGCCTTCATGGGCATCGGCGCATATATCTCGGGCATTCTGACCCTGCCGACGGGGCTGAAAACGGCGACGCTGCGCGGTCTGCCCGACTGGCTGGCAGCCACCGAACTGACGCTCATACCGGCGATTGCCGTTGCCGTTCTGGCGACGGCGGTCATTGCGCTTCTGATTGGCGTGGCCATCGGCAGGCTGGAAGGTTCGGCCGCTTCCATCGCCACGCTTGGCCTGCTGGTTATCGTGCATGGTGTGATCATCGGCTGGCGCGATGTGACACGCGGGGCGCAATCCTTCTTCGGCGTTCCGCGCGATACGACGCTGATCATCGCAGCCACGGCCTGTGTGATCGCGCTGGTCGCCGCACGCTGGTATCGCGATTCTCTTTCCGGCCTCCGTCTGAGGGCGGGGCGCGAGAACGCCATCGCCGCCAAGGCGGTCGGCGTCAACGTGCAGCGAGAGCGGCTTGTTTCATGGGTTCTGAGCGCCGCGATCATGGCGCTGTCCGGTGCGTTGATCGCGCATTTTCTGGGCGCGTTTAGCCCCAAGAAATTTTATTTCCACGACACATTCCTGCTTTTGGCGATGCTGATCGTCGGCGGCATGACGACGGTGACCGGCGCGATCTCCGGCACGATCCTCATCACGGTCATCACCGAGATTCTGCGCCGCTTCGAAAGCGGTCTGAGCATCGGCGGTCTCGAACTGCCGGCCGTTTTCGGCACGACGCAGATCGGCATCGGCCTGCTCATCCTGTTCGCCATGTTCCGCATGTCGGAAGGCGTCACCGGATTGAAGGAATGGGAAGAGCGCGTCTTCCCATTCAAGCCCAAACGCGGCGATGCGGAAGCGCTGGGCAAGCGGCGCAGCGACGAAAGACTGCAGGTCGAGCATGTCGCCATGCAGTTCGGTGGTCTGCGCGCGGTCGACGATGTCAGCATCTCGGTCAATCCGGGTGAGATCCTCGGGTTGATCGGGCCCAACGGTTCCGGCAAGACAACGCTGCTGAACGTCATTTCCGGTATTCTGAAACCGACCGAGGGCGATGTTGTTCTCGGCGACAAGTCGCTGACCGGCATCGCGCCGGAGAAAATCGCCGACTACGGTATCGCCCGCACTTTCCAGAACATCCGTCTGTTTCCCACGCTGACGGTTTACCAGAATGTTCTGACCGCGGCTCTTTCCACGCGCGGCGGTCAGAACGCGGAAGAACGCGCCGGCGCGGCGCTCGTGCGCCTGGGCATCGAAGAGCGCGCGGGTCGGGATGCGGGAACGCTTTCCTATGGCGAACAGCGTCGCGTTGAAATCGCGCGGGCGCTGGCCTGCGAGCCGACGCTGCTTCTGCTCGATGAACCGGCGGCCGGCATGAATCGCGAGGAGACCGACGATCTGATCGGGCGGTTGAAAACCCTTTCCACCGATCTCGGATTAGGCGTGGTGCTGGTGGACCACGACCTGAAACTGATCAACGAACTGTGCGACCGCATCGTCGTGCTCAACGAAGGAAAGCTCATCGCCGATGGCGCCCCGGCCGCCATCCGGGAGAACCCGGCGGTCATCGAAGCCTATCTGGGGCCGGGCAAGGCCGCCTGAACGACAAAGGCCACCAGGACGACCAGAACGACCAGAACGAAATGAACGAGAAAAGAAAGAGGGAACTGACATGAACAAGTTGCTCATATCCACGCTTCTCGCCAGCGCCATGGCGTTTCCGGCTGCCGCCGAAACGCTGCGCGTCGGCGTTGCAACCGCGCAGACCGGTGCGTTGGCACCGTTCGATACGCCGGTGATCGACGGCATTCACATCGCCGTCGACGAGATCAATGCCGCGGGCGGCATCGACGGCAAGATCGAGATCGAGCTTTTGGAGAAAGACGTGCGCTCCGACGCCGCGCAGACCTCCATCGCCACGCAGGAATTGGCGGACGAGGGCGTCTCTGTGATCGTATTGCCGTGTGACGCCGATCCGTCGCTGGCGGCCATCGGGGTTGTGACCGAGGCGCAAATTCCGGCAATCTCCACCTGCGCTTCCTCGCCGACACTGCCGGAGATCGGCGGCGAATACATGTTCGCCAACTTCCCCGGCGACAATGTGCAGGCGACCGTCTCGGCCAAATGGGCTTATGACGAAGGTCACCGCACGGCCTACATCATCTATTCGCCCGATACGCAATACACGACCATGCCGCTCTATTTCGCGGAGGTGTTCGAAAAGCTGGGTGGGGAGATGCTGGGCGAGGACACGCACACGATCGGTCAACAGGATTTCTCCGCCATCGCGACGCGCATCGCAGCGCTCGACCCCCAGCCCGCCGTCATCATGACCTCGACCTATGAGCCGGATTTCCCGTCCATGTTGAAGGCGCTGCGCGCGGCCGGCGTGGAAAGCCAGATGATCGGTTCCGACGGCATCGACAGCCCGACCACCTTCTCGCTCGGCGCGGTCGCCGAAGGGCTCGTCTTCACCACGGCCGGTCACCCGACCGAGGGCAGCCCGCTCGAAGCGTTCAACGAAAAATTCGAGGAAGTTCACGGCGAGGCGCCGCAGACGGTGTTCAACGGCGTGGGCTACGATCTCGTGAAGGTGATCGAGGCTGCCGTCATTGCTGCGGATGGCTCAACCGATCCGCAGACGCTACGCGATGCCATCGCCAATCTGGAGAATGTGCAGGGCGCGACCAGCACGATCACTTACAAGGGTACCAACGGTATGCCGCTGCGCGAGGTCAGCCTGATCCGCGTGAAAGATGGCGAGCGCGAGCTGATCGGCCAGCCGACGCCGGACGCCTCGCTCATCCCCGAACCCCGCGTTCAGTGAGGTAGGACACGTGTCTGCGCTGCTGTCCGTCCAATCGCTCCATGTGCAATACGGCGCCGTTCAGGCTGTGCGCGGTATCGATCTGGACGTGCGTGAAGGAGAAATCATCGCGCTTCTGGGCGCCAACGGCGCGGGCAAGTCCTCGACGCTCAACGCGCTGGTCGGCCTTGCGCCGGCCAGCCGTGGCAAGATCGTTTTCAGGGGGCGGGACGTGGCCGGCAGCGCGCCGGAGCGTTTCGCTTCCCTCGGCATGACGCTGTCGCCCGAAGGGCGGCGTGTCTTCGGCACGCTGAGCGTGCAAGAGAACCTGCTCATGGGGGCTTACTCGATGCGGGACAAGGCCGAGATAAAGTCGGCCTGGGAACGGGTGTTCGATCTGTTTCCAATCCTGCGCGAGCGCCGTGAGCAGTTTGCTGGAACGCTTTCGGGCGGCCAGCAGCAGATGCTGGCCGTTGGCCGTGCGTTGATGAGCAATCCGCGCCTTCTTTTGCTCGACGAGCCGTCGCTGGGGCTCGCGCCGAAGATCGTCGAGCAGATTTTCGAGCTGATCGCCGTGCTGCGCAAGCAGGGGGTGACCATGGTGGTCGTCGAACAGAACGTGTCGATGGCGCTCGAGGTGGCGGATCGCGGCTACGTGCTGGCC
>ENA-ORCW01000530-ORCW01000530.1-marine-metagenome-genome-assembly--contig:-NODE-530-length-20103-cov-4.158094_pt1 | contig 20103 bp, 13 predicted proteins | sample MGYA00237784_ERZ508517 | MGnify/ENA primary metagenome ERZ508517 (study PRJEB26187, sample SAMN06268979) | marine metagenome | isolation source: Tt ae E1 feedstock associated aerobic enrichment on... | reverse complement strand
TGCCTCCTATGAAAATAGACACGGGTGGCACGTCCCAGAACGAAGCGGAGCGGAGTGATGGGCGTGGTTCGAAAGGCCTGAGGCGCGAGGGCGCGAGGCTTGAGACTCGAGGAAAACACATGGCCACTCCGCTGCGCGGCGAGGCCATGGCACCCCACCCCCGTTTTCATCCTCCGGGGCGACGCTCCGTCATGACAACTCCGTGGTTACCTTTTCCGCTCCCTGACGGTCGCGGCTCTGTTGCCACCCGCATCGGGGGCCACCGCCGGCTTGCCCAGCAGTGCGAATGTCGTGTTGATGCACTCGCTGACGCTTCGTGCTGGTATTGCTACGTCGAACAACGCATGAACAACCCCGGAGCTCACGCTCCGGGCTCGCCGGGTCTGTTTCCTCCGTGTCTCCGTGCCTCCGTGGTGGTCCATTTCCGCTCCCTCACGGTCGCGGCTCTGCAGGGCTCCACGGCACGGTGCCATCAGCTGCTCACTCGACCGGCAGCAGCTGCAGCGCATCCAGAATCACGAAGCCGTTCGTCCCGTCGTTCGTGATCGTGATCAACGACTCCACGCCGGCCGCCAGCTCGACCTCTCCAACGGGACGAAACGCCTTGCCGTTCGGCAGCGGCACCGTCTGATCCACCGTCAGCGCCGTGGTATGCGTGCCGGACGTCACCCGCACCGGCACGTTCGTCGCCCGCGTCTCGTGTGCCGAGTACGCCATCAGCAGCCGGTAGCGACCATCTTCGAGCACCTTGAACCGGAACGCAGCCACAGCCCCGCCATCCCCCCGCTTCTCATCATGCATGTAACCGGTGCCGATGTGAGGACGAAAGTTCGTCGACGCCGACCATCGTCCCGTCAGTGTCGCCTGGCGATCGTCCAGCACGACGCCCGGCAGCGTCTTCGGATCGATCGACACCTTCGTCGACTGGATCGGCTTCAACTCACTCGGATCGGGCAGTTCGAGCACCTGCCCCTGCGCCAGCAGACGCTCACGCAGCTGCGGATAGGCCAGCTTCTGAACGGCCACCGCACGGTCCGCCGCCATGGCCGCAGCGATCCCCGCGCTCTGGCCGAGAATCATCCAGGTCGGCTCGACGCGAATCGACGAGATTGCCACGTGCGTGCAGGAGAGGGCCACCGGCACCAGCAGGTTGCTGCATTCGTTCGGCCGCGGCAGGATCGCCCGATACGGAATGTGATACGGATAGCCGTTGCGACGCCCCGGCATGCGGACCGGAAAGATCGTCCCCTCATTGATCACGCCGCCGCCCGGCAGCGCGACCCGCTGGCAGTCGTGTGAGTCGATCGGGAAGGACGAGATGACAACCGGATCGTCCTTCTCCGGCTCGTCCATGATGTCCTTCTGGCTCACCACGTACATCCCCTGCATGCGGCGGCCTTCCCGCACGTACAGCTGCGGCGACCAGTGGTCGTACTCGGGGAACTCATCCCGGCAGAGACCGAACTCCGCCAGCTGCTTCCGCAGATGCTCCGGCACCGCCGGGTCGGTCGTGAGGAACCGGTACATCTCCAGCGTGTACTGTTTGTGCGCTTCGAAGATCTCCTTCCGCCCCTGCGCGTCCGCTTCGCTCCAGCCGTTGCAGGCACCGATCAGCCCCAGCGAAAACTGCTTGCCGATCCCGTTGTTGGCGTCCCACTTCCCGCCCGGAAGCCTGTACAGATCCCACAGCAGTACCGGCCGCTTCTCCTGCGCGAAGTACCGCCGGACAACCTCGAAACGGGCCGGGTCGTAGTGCTCCGGTTCGGGGAACGGGACCCGGTTGGCCGGATCCTTCGTCAGGCACAGCCGGAAGCTGTACGTCATCACGTTCCTGTCGCCCGCTTCGTCCGGACCGGCATCGGTGGTGGTGATGAGCGGCAGCGGCTGGCCGTTCTCATCGAAGCCGCTGATGTCCATCTTCCTTTTCGGATACTGCTTGCCCGCCAGCGACTCGCCGTACGCATCGCGCCCTTCGCGACCGATCGTCCAGCTCACGCCGGCCGCCGCCATCAGGTCTCCCTCGTACGTGGCATCGACGTACGTCTTCGCCGCAAACTCTCCGTTCGTGGTGACGAGCCGCTCAATCCGCGTCCCGTCCTTCACCACCGACTGCAGCCAGCGATGCGTGAGAACCTGCACGTCCGCCTCGTCGAGCATCTGCTGTGTCACGCGGGCGGCGACGTGCGGCTCGTACGTCCAGACCGAGGCATCCTTGACCGACACGTCATAGGGAAGCTCGATGCCGCGGCTCTCGTAGTCAGCGGCGATCCGGCGATGCCATTCGTCGAACAGTCCCATCACGGTGCTGCGGACGGTCTGGTTGGAGTCGCTGAAGCTCAGTCCGCCGGTGTTCACCCCGCCGACGTGGCCGGTCGGTTCGAGCAGAATGACCGAGGCCCCTTCCCTGGCCGCAGCGATCGCGGCACAGAATCCGCCCGGCGTCGAACCGTAGACGATCACGTCCGCTTCGGTGATGTCAGCCGCCAGCGTGACAGTCGCCGGCCGGGCCAGCAGCAGGGTGAGAATAAACAGGAGCGCACGTTTCATGACGAATCCGTACCGGTTGTGGTGTCTCAGGGAAGGACGCATAACGCTGCCCCGCGTTGTAGAGAGTGTGGCAACGACGTTCAATCGCGCACGGGTGACGGCCCCGCACGGGTGCCACTGGCGGCTTGCCCGCAAGTGCGATCGACGTGTTCATGCACTCGCTGGTGCTTCGTGCTGGTATTGCTACGTCGAACGACGCATGAACAACCCCGGAGCTCACACTGCGGGCTCGCCTGGGGGCCGCTCAACCAGCGGGCCTCTCAAGACTCATCGCTCACCTCTCAAGACTTTCCCCCTCCGTGTCTCCGTGACTCCTATGAAAATAGACACGGGTGGCACGTCCCAGAGCGAAACGGAGCGGAGTGATGGGCGTGGTCCGAAAGGCCTGAGGCTTGAGGCTTGAGGAAAACGCATGGCCACTCCGCTGCGCGGCGAGGCCATGGCACCCCGCCCTCATTTTCATACTCCGGGGCGACGCACCGTCATGACAACTCCGTGGTGGCCCTTCCGCTCCCTCACGGTCGCGGCCCTGTTGACGGTCGTGAAGTGATGTGTGCCCTGCGATCACTCGAGACTCACAGCTCAATTCTCACCTCTTCTCAACCGGGGCATCGCTCGCGTTGCTCACTCCTGTCCGAAGCACCGTTCACGCAACGGGACTTCTCCCTCCCACCGATTGTCCCGTCGCCATCCGCGCGAGTATCCTGACGCTCGTCGCTGTTTCCGTTTGCCTTGCAGCGCAACGATCCTCCCCGACGAACACGCCACAGGATTCGCCATGACTCTCTCCCGCCGTCAGTTCGTTCTGTCCGCTGGTGTGGCCGGTCTGTCTCTGGCCGGAGCAGCACTCCCGACTCTCTCCCGGGCCGCGGACGGCGAGAGCCGCCCGCTGCGGGTGATTGCCTACAACGTTCTTCAGTGCGGCGGCTGGCCGAAGAACTCGCCGCTCGCCAGACGGGCCGTGGAACGCAAGCAGATGGCCCGCCGGTTCGCCCTGGAACTGGCTCTGTACGATCCGGACATCGTCACGTTCTCCGAGTCCCCTGCACCGGAGCTGACCCGGGAAGTGGCCCGGCTGCTGGGCATGGAGCACGCGCGATTCGAAGGAGGTTCGTTCCCAGGAACGTTCATGAGCCGGCTGAAGGTGATCGAGTCCCGCGATACTCCCGTGGTGGGAGAGCGCCCCGAGGGCCTGTTCACCCGGCACTGGGGCCGGGCGGTGGTCGAGCTGCCCGATGGATCGCCGCTGATCGTTCACTCGGCCCATCTCTTTCCGGTTGCCGATCCAACGGTCCGTCTGCGTGAAATCGATGCCATGCTCGCGTCAATGCAGTCCGATCTCGATGCCGGTCGTTCGATGATTCTCATGGGAGACCTCAACCACGGTCCGGACAGCGAAGAGTACAAACGCTGGATCGCCGCCGGCTGGGTCGACACGTTCGCGAAGGTCGGTGAAGGCGAGGGGCTGACGTTCAAGACGGACACGCCGGAGTACCGCATCGACTATGTGATGGCGACCGGTCCGATCGCCGGGGGGATTCGCGAATCGCGTCCACTGTTCGAGGGGGCGTTCCGGCACAATGCCGCGGACAGCCGGGGATTTGCTCTCAGTGACCACCTGCCGCAACTGGCGGCATTCGATCTCGGGAAGTGACCGGCGGGTGGCTTCTATGAAAGCCCGTTGCGAGTCAAGTGTCGTCTACTGCATGGCTGACACTTTCCGGAAATCCGAACCGAACTGTGTGTCCCAGTCTTCTATCCGAGCATCCGGACGCGGTCCGTAGCCCATGTGGGGTTTTTCGAAAGAGACCGACTGCCCCACCTGGGGACGAGCTGGCTCTCCGTCAGGAGAGACGATCCCAAGCCACCCTCGAGCTCGTCAGTCTCACGGGCCACAGTTCGATTCAGCATCTCCTCTCAATGAATCCTGTCCGTTCGTCGGTCGTCCGCAGTGTCCCGCGCGGAGTGCACGTCAGGGGGTGAGCAGTCGCTCCGGCTGCATCTGGTGATACAGTCGACGCACCCAGCGGTTGGCGACCGCCGCCACAATCACGTTGTACTGCTTGCCGTCTTTCTTGAGACGGTGGGCAAAGGCCCTCCAGTGCGGATCAAAGTTGATCAGTCGGTGGGCCGCCTGAATGAGCACCTGTCGCAGGTGGTTGTTGCCCGCCTTGATCAGGCCGGCATCTGCCTGTCGTTTTCCGGTCGAGGCGTTCCTGGGCGTGACTCCACAGTAGCGGGCCAGCTGCTTGCCGGAGTTGAACCGTTCGAAGTGGGCAATCTCGGCCCGCATGGTGACCGCGGTGATCCAGCCGACGCCGTCGAGGGACAGCAGGCGGGCCACGACGGCATCGTCCCTGGTCACCTGGTCACCTTCTTGAGTTGGGCTTCGATGCGGGCGATCTTCTCCTTGATGCGTTCGAGCTCCTCGATGTGTTCATCGCGGACGAAGGTCGTGATTTCGTTCATCTCGGTGGCTTTCAGCCACGCCATCCAGGCCCGGGTCCAGGGATTGATGTCTTTGGGGGCCTTCAACCGCAGGCCTCGCAGGAGTGAGCGGATTCGCAGTTTGATTTCGGTCTGGCGTTTCACGTACTGGGTTCTCAGCCGCACGAGCGTCCGCAGGTCCTGGATCTCCTGCGGTGCCAGCCAGACGCGGGGCAGATAGCCGATGCGGACCAGGTCCGCCAGGATGTAGGCGTCCGCCTTGTCGCTCTTGTCGGGGTTCTGCTTCATGCGATTGACGATCCCCGCATGTCCCAGTCGGACGGACCAACCGGCCTGTTCGATGAGTTCGTGTGCCAGGTGTGCTGCTCCGTTACAGGCTTCGAGTGATGCCTCCACGGTGAACTGTTCGCATCCGCCAGGAAGCGTGCGTTCGACCAGGGACGCGACGTCACACCAGTGGTTGTCCACATCACGGCTGGCGAGGACGTTGCCTTGGGAATCCATCACGCACACCCTCACAGAATCGTCGTGGTAGTCGAGTCCGACAAAACGTGCTACGGTCGACATGCTCGTTGCTCCTTCGGGCGGATTTCGTGGTTAACGACAATCGAAGTCTAACCGATCCGAGCAACGAGCTTTCATCCCCATCTGGGGCGCGGGATCGACGTGGCGCGGGTTGGCGGTAGCCATGCAGTGGAGACGCACAAGCGTGTGAGACGCGTCACGGCCCCAGGCGATGCACGGACATGAATCCAAGCCTCGGGTGGCCCGGACAACTTGCCTGTCGGGGTCGCGGAGCGACGTAGGGCCGGCTATTGCCGGCCGTTGGTTGCGGGCGGCCGGTTGGAACCGGCCCTACCATGCTAGTGGGTAGTGGGTAGGAGTTAGGAAGTAGGAATCAGGGGGCGGGTGCCTGGGGAGCGGCGGGTGGGCTTTCTGTTGCGGTCCGATTCCGCGGCTTCGCTCGCGTTGCGAGCTCCAGCCACGGCCACCTGCCGGTGGGGTGAACGTGTAGGGTGCCGTCGCCGGAGGCGACGCACCGATCGACCATGTGAACGCGTCCTGCAGCGAATGGTGCGTCACGGGCGTTGCTGTTTGCAAGACGTGAACCTCGACGCGTCGCGGCTCAGTGATCTGCCGTGACGCACCCTACATTGGGTGGCTTCCGCTCGTGCGCACGGCCGGAGGCCGTGGCACACATGTCGTTACCCCGGTGCTCGTCCACCGGGCTCGCCATCGATACACAAGTCGATTCCTCAAGCCTCGCGTCTCGAGCCTCACGCCTTCATGACCACGCCCGTCACTCCGTTGCGCTCCGTTCCAGGGCGTGCCACCCTCGCCCGTACGTCGGCGCGTTCTTACCCCCGGCTCACGCCCGGGGCTCGCCTGAGACACTGCCGGGTTTGCTCACGCCTCGCGCCTTGACGGCCACCCGAGGGTGGCTTTCCTGTTGGTCGCGATCGGTCTGTTGCCGTATCATCCCCGCTTCAACACAGGGACGAATACGGGCACGGCAGCAGCCGGGGGAATCGACATGGATGTTCGTGACAAGGTGGTGATGGTGACCGGCGGGGCGCACGGGATCGGCCGGGCGATCTGTCAGCGGATGGCCGAGGAAGGTGCCGCCGGGATCGTCGTCGCCGACCTTGATGGAGCCGCGGCCTGCACCGTGGCGGATGAAGTGCAGGGTGTGGCCGTCACCTGCGATGTGGGCGATCGGGCTGCCGTCGAGGAGCTTGTCGACCGAACGCTCCAGGCATACGGACGGGTGGACCTGGTCGTTTCGAATGCGGGGATCACCGTCAAGGGGGGCATCGACACGCCGGACGACCAGTGGCAGCGGATGTGGGACGTCAACGTGATGTCGCACGTCTGGCTCACGCGGGCCGTGATGCCCCATCTGCTCGAACAGGGGAGCGGCTACCTGCTGTATACGTCCTCGGCGGCGGGGCTGCTGACGGAGATCGGCTCGGCGGCATATTCCGTCACCAAACACGGAACGGTCGCGTTCGCCGAGTGGGTTTCGGTCCACTATCAGAAGCAGGGAATCGGGGTGTCGTGTCTCTGTCCGGCGGGTGTGGCGACCGACTTCCTTGATCTCGACGACCCGATCCATCAGTTTCTCCACATGAGTTCCGTCACTCCCGAGCAGGTGGCGGAGAACGTCATCGAGGCACTGCGTGAGGAAACGTTTCTGATTCTGCCGCACCCGGAGGTGGGAGAGTTCTTCGCCTACAAGACGACCGAATACGACCGGTGGCTGAAGAACTTCGCCCGACTCAACGAGAAACTGCAACGGTCCGCCGCGAAACGCGCCGCTTCGACGGAGGACTCCTGAGCGGCAGAGGAACCTCTTCACCGGGCCACCAGCCAGGACTGTCCGCATGAGTTGCGTCCCGCTCTGTTCCCGCCGTCACTTTGCCCGCCTGCTGGCAGTTCCGCTGCTGCTGCTGGTGGTCCTGCAGCGTGCCCCGGTCGCCGCTGCCGGGGAAACGCCCCCCAATATCGTTGTCGTGCTGTGCGACGACCTGGGATACGGCGACCTGGGCTGCTACGGCAACGACGAACTGCACACGCCCCACGTGGACCGTTTCGCTCGCGAAGGGCTGAAGCTGACCAGCTGCTACGCGGCCCATCCGAACTGTTCGCCGTCGCGGACCGGGCTGATGACCGGGCGGACACCGTACCGCGTGGGCGTGCACGACTGGATTCCGTTTCTCTCGCCGGTGCATGTGCGGGCGTCGGAGATCACGGTGGCGACGCTGCTGCAGCAGGCGGGCTACGAGACGTGCCACGTCGGCAAGTGGCATCTGAACGGATGGTTCAACCTGCCGGGCCAGCCGCAGCCGGACGATCACGGCTTCGACCACTGGTTTGCCACGCAGAACAACGCACTGCCGAATCACCGCAATCCGTACAACTTCGTGCGGAACGACATTCCGGTCGGTCCGCTGGAGGGATACGCGGCTCATCTGGTTGTCGATGAAGCGGAATGGTGGCTGACCGAGGGACGCAGCGGCGAGCGTCCCTTCTTTCTGTTCGTCTGCTTCCACGAACCGCACGAGCCGATCGCCACCGACGAAAAGTACGCGAAACAGTATCCGTCGGATGATCCGAGCTACGCAGCCCATCACGGCAACATCACGCAGATGGATGCGGCATTCGGCCGGCTGATGCAGACACTCGACGAGCAGGGTCTGCGGGAGAACACGCTGGTGTTCTTTACCAGCGACAACGGACCGGCCATCACATCGATTCATCCGCACGGCTCGTCCGGTCCGCTGCGACACAAGAAGGGGCACATGTACGAGGGAGGGATCCGCGTTCCGGGCATCATCCGCTGGCCCGGACACACGCGACCGGGCAGCGTCAGCGACGAACCAGTCAGCGGCGTCGATCTGCTGCCGACGCTCTGTGAGGTTGCCGGGACCGATCCGCCACAGGACCGGGCCCTGGACGGGGCGAGTTTCCTGCCGGTGCTGGCCGGGAAACCGGTCGAACGGACGCAGCCGCTGTACTGGCACTTCAATTTTGCTTCGAGTGAGCCGAAGGTGGCGATCCGCGAGGGGGACTGGAAGCTGCTGGCGATGCTGGACGATCCGGGGAAGCGGCAGGGCGGGGCGAACATCACGGCCGATCAGATGCGGGCCCTCAAGACGGCCGAGCCGGTCCGCTTTGAACTGTACAACCTGAAAGACGACATCGGCGAGACGACCGATCTGTCGACGAGCCGGCCGGAGCGGCTCGAAGCGATGAAACAGAAACTGCTGGCGATCTATCACGACGTACGGGAAGAGAGTCCCACCTGGCCGGAGTGGAAGTTCCCGCGATACGAGGGTCAGCGAATTGAATGGCCGGCCTACCGGAAGCGACGATGAGTGATACCGAACAGATGCCGCCAACAGCCGGTCGGCTCTCCCCGTTCGATGCGGGAAGCATTATTGTCGGGATTGTCGTGGGGACGGCGATCTTCAAGGCCCCGCCGTTCGTCTTCAGCAACGTCCCCGGGCCGGTCAGCGGACTGCTGGTGTGGCTGGCCGGTGGAGTGCTGTCGCTGATCGGCGCCCTGTGCTATAGCGAGCTGGCGACGACCTATCCCCGGCTGGGAGGCGAGTACGTCTACCTCACCCGGGCGTATGGATCGTGGCTGGGTTTTCTGTTCGGCTGGACACAGCTGACGGCCATCCTGACCGGCAGCGTCGGCACGATGGCGTTTGTCTTCGGCGACTATGCGCAGCACGTCGCGGGACTGACCGGCATCCCCGTGGCGGCCTCAGCGGTCTTCTCCGTCGTGCTGCTGACGGCGGTCAACCTGCGGGGGATCGTCGTCGGCAAGACGGTGCAAAACATCCTCTCCATCGCCAAGGTCGGCGGGCTGGTGGCAATCCTGCTGGCCGCGATGGCGGTCGGCATCCCGGAAGAGGGGATCTCTTCAACGGGGGGGGAGGGGAGAGGGGCGATCAGCCTGGGACTGGCGTTCGTCTTCGTACTGTACGCCTACGGCGGATGGAGTGATGCCGCGTTCATCGCGGCCGAGGTCCGCGACCTGAACCGCAACATTCCGCGGGCGCTGCTGATCGGCGTCGGTGCGATCACGCTGCTGTATCTGGCCGTCAACGGGGCCTATCTGCTGGTGCTGGGCTATGAGGGACTGTGCAACAGTGGCGCTCCGGCCGCAGACGTGCTGGAACGGGTCGTGGGGAAGACGGCCGCCGGCGTGGTGAGCGTGCTGGTGATGATCTCGGCCCTGGGAGCGATCAACGGGATGCTGTACGCGGGATCGCGGGTGTTCGCGACCCTGGGAGAAGACCACCGCTGCATGGGCTGGCTGGGGAAGTGGAACGACCGGGACGTGCCGGCGACGGCATTCCTCGCCCTGGCGGTGCTGTCGGTGGGACTGATCCTCGCCGTGGGGACCGAGGCCGGGCGGAAGCTGGTCGACGTTCTGCTGGGGCTGGTCGGCATTGCTCCGATGCCGTGGGAGCAGTATGGCGGCGGGTTCGACACGCTGGTCTCGGCGATGGCGCCGGTGTTCTGGGTGTTCTTTCTGCTGTCGGGGCTGTCGCTGATCGTGTTGCGGTGGCAGGACGGGGAGCGGCCGCGACCATTCCGGGTGCCGCTGTATCCGTTCACGCCGATCGTCTTCTGCCTGACGAGCGGTTACATGCTGTACAGCAGCCTGATGTATGCCCGGCAGCTGGCACTGTTCGGTCTGCTGCCGGTGCTGGTGGGACTGGTGCTGTATGTGGGGCAGAGCGTGTGGGGAGGTGGGCGAGTGGACGGGTAGGGTGTCGTCGCCGGAGGCGACGCACCGAACGCCCATGTGAACGCGTCCTGCGTTGGGTGGCCCGGACAACTTGTTTGTCCGGGTCGCGCAGCGACAGGAAGAAGCTGCCAGGGCGTTCGCACTTCGGGTGAACGGCTCCCTTTGGCTGCGTCGTGCAACACCAGCACGAAGCGCCAGCGAGTGCATCGCACGACGTTCGCACTGGCGGGCAAGCCGCCAGTGGCACCCGACAAAAGTGTCTCGGCCTCTTGCCGGCTGCGCCGGCCGCGGTTGGCGAGCAACCGCGGGTACTCTACTCATCGAGCCTCAGACCTTTCGGATCACGCCCGTCACTTCGCTGCGCTTCGTTCCAGGCGTGCCACCCATGTCGATTTTCGTAGGAGACACAGAGACACGGTTGACGAGCAACCGCGGGGACCCGATTCCTCGAGCCTCGCGTCTCGAGCCTCAGGCCTTCCGGACCGGTCGCACCCGGTGAGTTTTTACTCACAGCTCTCCGCTCAAGACTCACCTCTGCCCCCACCCTCGGGAAACCTCCGGTTGTCCCAGGTCCGTCGATACCTACAATCAGGATCGACAGGCGCTGATGTGTGGACGCATCCGCCCCCCCCGCCGACCTGCCCCCGCAATACGGCCCACCGATTCCATGATCTCCGCGCTGACCGAAACGCCGGAGCGGCTCTCGTCCGCCCGGGCCCGCCTCCTCGATCATCCCATCTATGCCGCCGTGTTCGACCTGCCCCGTTTGCAGGTGTTCATGCGGTCACATGTGTTCGCCGTCTGGGACTTCATGACCCTGCTCAAGCGACTGCAGCGTGACTGCTGCCGGCAGGAACTTCCCTGGATGCCGCCGTTCGATCCGAAGTTCGCCCGCTTCGTCAACGAGATCGTCCTGGGAGAAGAATCGGACGAGGACGGCCACGGCGGATACTGCAGCCACTTCGAGCTGTACCTGCAGGCAATGGATGAAGTCGGGGCCGACCGCGGGCCGATCGACACCTTTCTGGCCCGGCTGGGTGAAGGGGACAGTGTCGAGGCGGCTCTTGCGGCGTCGGGAATCTCTGATTCCACCGGCGAGTTCGTGAAGTTCAACCTGAGTGCCGCGGAAGAAGCCGAAACGCACGAAGTCGCCGCGATCTTCTGCTACGGCCGCGAAGACATCATCCCGGAGATGTTCGAGCGTCTGCTGGAACGTCTGCCGGGCGATCTGTTCCCTGAGGGGCGGTTCCGGTTCTACCTCGACCGTCACATCGAGCTGGATGCGGATGCGCATGGGCCGCTGGCCCGCCGGCTCGTCGAGGCGGTCTGCCAGGGCGACGACCAGCGTCGAAGTGAGGCGGCGGTCGCCGCAGCGGGGGCGGTCGAGGCCCGCATCCGGCTGTGGGACGGACTGATGGGGGAACTGGACGCGGTTTCGCCCGCATTGGTATAGCGGCTGGTTGGCGTCCGATTCCTGTCCGCGGCGGGACTGAATCAGTCGAACAGTTCGAAGATCGCTTCGATTTCGACCGGAATGTTGCCCGGCAGCGAGCCCATGCCGACCGCGCTGCGGGCTCCCACGCCGGCTTCGTCACCGAAAACGTCCCGCATCAGGTTGCTGTACCCGTTGATGACAGCGGGGTGATTGCCGAATTCGGGCGTGGCGTTGACCATGCCCAGAGATTTGACCAGCCGCTTGACGCGATCGAGCGAGCCGAGGTTCTGTTTGAGGGTGGCGAGGATCGCCAGTCCCACCTGTCGAGCGGCCTGATGGGCGTCTTCTTCGGAGAGATCGACGCCGACCTTGCCGGTGATGAGCGTCTTGTCGGGCTTGAGCGGGCCGTGTCCGGAAACGTACAGCATGTTCCCGACGCGGACGACCGGCTGGTAGACGCCGCCCGGTTTCGGCGCGGGGGGAAGTTCCAGGTTCAGTTCCGCGAGACGGGCGTCGGCACTCATCAGATCCGTTTCCTTGCGTTGAAGTTGTACGATCCGATCAAGCTATCGGACCGGTCCGCAGGTGACAAGCGGGGGCGGTGGCAGGCTGCGGAGGACGGGAAAACGTGCGGCCAGCGTGAATTGACCGGGTTGGAACGGATTCCGGCGATGGTGTGGTGGAGGGCGGCAACTGCCCGGAATCCTGCCGGTCCGGCCGGAGCGACTTGCAACGGGCCCGCCGCGATCGGGTATAATTTGCGGACTCGTTTGCCGGGCGGTCTTTGCGCCCGTATTCCAGGTACCTTACGTCGTCGGGAAGTCAGTCATGTCACAGGTGTTGGATCGCCCGGACGCCGCAGGTGATTCGGTGGATCGCGGCGACTACGGGAAGTTCGACTATCGCCCCGTTCCGGTCACCGCGGTGGTGGGGTGCGTGCTGGGCGTGCTGTCGATTACGGCCATGCTGGGTCTGTTCGGTATCCTTCTGGCCATGCTGGGGGGAATTGTCTCGCTGATGGCCGCGGTCATTATCCGCCGGTCCGCGGGGGCCCTGGGAGGCATGCGGCTGTCGATGATCGGCCTGCTGCTGTCGGTGGTCTTCTTCTTCTCCGGCTCCGCCTACCAGGTGTATGCGTACAAGACGGAGGTCCCGGAGGGGTACGAGCGGGTCAGTTTCACGCAGCAGATCTCGAAGAAAGGCTTCGTGATCGAGAAGGATCAGCAGAAAGTCCACCCGGATGTCGAGGCGCTGGTCGGCAAGAAGGTCTTCCTCAAGGGCTTCATGTATCCGACCGGACAGACCGCGGGTTTGACGACGTTTCTGCTGCTCAAGGACAGCGGGCAGTGCTGCTTCGGCGGACAACCGGCGTTGACCGACATGATCGGAGTGGTTATGGAGGAGGGGAAGACGGTCGACCATTACGCTGGCCGTGTCTCCGTCGCCGGAACTTTCGAGCTGAACACCAATTTCTCCGGCGCCGATTCGCTGGAACCGCTGTACCTGCTGCGAGGCGAGTTCTTCTCCAAAGCGAGGACGCAGTTTTAATGCGTTTGCTTCCAGTCTCCGAATGGTCCTGTCTGTGCATCCTCGGGCTGCTGGCCCTTGCCGGATGCTCGACGGGGGACGATGCCGAATACCGCTCCTACGAGGCGGTTACGCAATCGGAGACCGGTACCGCTGAAGAACCGACCGGTGTCGCGACCGGGACGGACGGTGAGGCGGCTCCGGAAACCGAAAACGCGACATCTGCTGAGACGGACTCCGAGCCGGGCGGGACGCCCGCTGAACCGGCCGCCGATCCCGAGGAGTCTGCGAGCGTCGCGATGCAGACGCCATCGGAGGCCGGCGAGTCCACCACTGGTGAGAAGCCGACTGCGACCGACGCTCCCTCCACCCCGGAAGGCGGGAAACCGGCTGCGATGGCAACGGCTGAGGGCGATCCCATGCCCGAGACCGTCGTCGAGCCGCGGACTGCGGTTCCCGGCGAGCGGGTCGTCGAGACAGGTGACGCAACCGCACCCGGTGAGACGCCGAAGAAACCGGAAGGGGGCGTCAAGCTGCTCGTTCCCGAACGGGAGTTTCAGGTCGAAGGCCCGGAAGGAGCCCTGCGGGTCAGCTTTGATGATCTCGACCTGCTGAAGGTCCTCAACATGGACCCTGTGACGGCCGACGCGCCGAACCTGCTTCCCGACTGGATGCGGGAACTGGACGGCAAGCGGATTCGCCTGCGGGGCTTCATGTACCCACCGCCACTCGAAACGGGCCTGCCCGGTTTCGTCCTGGCCCGCGATAACCAGATCTGCTGCTTCGGGCGGAACCCGAAGCCGTACGACATTCTTCCCGTCCAGATGCGTTCCGGCGTGACGACCGACTACATTCAGGGACGCCCCTTCGACGTCGTCGGGGTCTTCCACCTGCGGCCGGACATCGAGGACGGCGACGTGTATCAGCTGTACGAGATCGACGATGCGGTCGTCATCGACCAGTAGCCGCACGCGACTGAGCCAGCCTGAGCCCACCCCCAACCCTTCACCGCGACTGCTCCCCCAGGGAGGTAAACCCATGCGGACGATTCTGACTCGCACATTTCTCGGTGCCGCAATGGCGACCGTGCTGATCTCGGCACCGGCTCTTCTGGCGTGCCCGTTCTGCGAAGCACCATCGCTGACGCTGACCGAACAGCTCAACCAGGCCGATGCCGCCGCCCTCGTCCAGTGGGTCAAGGGAGAGCCGGCGGATCGCGAGAAGGGGTTTCCCGGCACGACGACCTACGAAGTGATCGAGGTCGTGCACGATTCGAGCGGTACGCTCAAGCCGAAGCTGCCCGTGGTGCTCGATCGTTACCGGGCCGGCAAGAAGGGGGATCTGTTCCTGCTGCTGGGAACGCAGACCGATTCGCTCGAATGGAGCAGCCCGCTGGAAGTGACCGAGACCGCCTTCCAGTACATGAAGCAGGCACCGACGAAGGAGACTCCCACTCAGGAGCGGCTCGCCTACTTCATGCAGTTTCTCGAATACTCCGATCCGATGATCGCCACGGATGCGTACGGCGAGTTCGCCAATGCTCCGTATGAGGACATCACGCCGCTCGCGAAGAAGATGCCCGTCAAGAAGCTGCGGCAATGGATCCAGGACGAAAACACGCCCGCGACGCGTCTGGGGCTGTACGGCCTGATGCTGGGGCTCGCCGGCACGGACGAAGACGCCGAGCTGATGAAGAAGAAGATCCTCGAGCCGACCGAAGAGTTCCGGCTGGGGATCGACGGCATCATGGGGGGGTACCTGGTGCTGACCGGCGAGGAAGGCCTTGCCGTCCTGGACAAGCACAAGCTGCAGGACGAAACGATCCCGTTCAGCGAAACGTACGCCGCCATGCAGGCCCTGCGGTTCATGTGGACCTACGGCGACGGCCGGATCAGCAAGCAGCGTCTGCGGGCGTCGATGCGGATTCTCCTGGACCGTCCGGAGCTGGCCGACCTGGTCATCACCGACCTGGCCCGCTGGCAGGACTGGTCGGTGACCGATCGGCTGATGGAGCTGTACGGTCAGGACGGGTACGACATCCCGTCGATCAAGCGGGCGATCGTGCGGTTCTTCCTCGTGGCGGAAAAGGCGAAGACCGCCGAGGGAGCCCCGGCTCCGCATGCTGCGAAGGCGGCTCAGTACCTCGCCACGCTGCGTGAGACCGACCCGAAGACGGTGAAGGCCGCCGAGCGGTTCTTCTTTGTGAACTGACGCGGGTGAACTGACGCGACGGGTGGCATGCTCGCCCTGCAAGGCGAGCATTTGCGCCGGGGCGAGTGCCACGGCTCTGCGAGCCGTGCGCTTGTGACGGATGTCGTCCACCAATCGGGGTGGCCGGGGCTCGTGTTCGTCGCGGCGCGTCAAGTGCGCTGGCCATGCAGTTGCGACACGCGAATGTCGTGCACGCATCACGGCCCCGGGCGGCAGATCGCGAGTGCACTCGCTGGCGCTTCGTGCTGGTATCACGGGTGGCATGCTCGCCCTGCAAGGCGAGCATGCACGGTCCAAGGGGGCGGCCCACGGGACGCAACCGGTGGGCTTTCAGCTCAAGACTGACTTCTCAAGACTCACCCCTCGACACTCACCCCTCCCCGTCCTCGATCTCCTCAAACGTCACGTTGCCGATGCGGTACTTCTTCCAGTCCTTGTAGTCGAAGTGCCACCATTCGAGCGTGTAGATCGAGAAGCCTTCCGCTTCCATCGTCCGCCGGAGCAGTTCGCGGTACCACCGCTGTCGGCTCGTCCCTCCCGGGTAAAGAGCGAACGAGCGGGGGGAAAACTCGTCGTAGCCGGCGACCATCTCGATCGGCTTACCCGTCTTCCGATCGTACAACGTCAGATCGACCGCACAGCCCCGGTTGTGCCGCGAGCCGTGAGCAGGATTCGCGACGAAGTCCCGCAGCTCGCCCGGCGTGGCGTCCCAGAACATCTTGGTGACGTACCACGGCCGGTAGGCGTCATGGATCAGCAGGCCCAGACCACGCTCCTTCAGACGCTCATGCGCCCTGGCGGTCGCCTCGGCGGCCGGCTTCTGCATGAAGGCCCGCGGCTGACGATAGAAGACCGAGCCGGTGAAGTTGTTCGTCGTCGCGTAGCGGATGTCGAGCAGAATGCTGTCGTCGAGGTCGACGAGCTCGGACAGTTCCGGTTTGCGGTACTCGCCCGGTTCCGGGGGCGGTGAGGCCGCCATCGCTCCTGCGCGAAGATCGTCGATCGGTTTGACGGGCGTAATGCGGAACGTCTCACCATCACGCGTGCCGACTTCCCTGCGATCGAACTGCACCGATCCCGCAACGACCTTCGTGGCCCGTCCCTGTTCGTCCCGGGTGAAGATCAGCTGCTCGCCGGGGTACATGCCCCAGTCGGGGAAGTCGAAGACGTTTTCGGAGACTTCCGTGATCGGGTAGTAGTAGAACCATTCCAGCAGCACGTACAGCTGTCCGTTCTCTTCGAGAATGTACAGCGGACTGTAGTCGGGACCGTACTCGCCGATGAGTCCCTTCCAGCCCGGCGGGATGTCGGCGGGGGGCTCGTCCGGCAGTCGCTGGTAGACCTTGTCGCGAATCTGCAGCCGGTCGCCGTCCTCCAGCGTCACGGTCGCTTCCACACCAAACGTGTCGTCGATGATGATCGAACCGTCGTCTGCTGCGGCCCGCAGGGTGAACTGAAACGGTCCCCATCGCAGAAAGACGTCGCCATTCAGTTCGAAGATGTGTGCAAAGCCATCGCCGTCGACTTCAGAGTACCGGCCGATCAGCTCGGCGGCCCGTTCCGGCGGAACCGGCTGCGTGGTGCGGTACGAGGGGAGCGGCTTGCCTTCCTGCTCGGCCACCATCAGCCGCAGGGCGTAGTCGGCCAGACGGGTCACCAGGCCGTTGCTGCCGTCCAGGGCCGCGACCGCGGCGACGCCCAGCTTTCGGTCCGGCAGAGCCGCGACTTCCGAGGAGAAGCCGTAGACCGCTCCGTTGTGCCCGATGCGCGTGTCGCCATCCAGATCACCAATATGAAACCCCAACCCGAAGCGTTCCGGCTTGCCGTCCGGACCGATGACCGGCTGTGTCATCTGCGCGAGTGTTTCCGGCTTGAGGATCGGCCCGTCCGGTCCTTCGCCATTGTGGAACAGGCAGGTGAGGAACTTCGACAGGTCCAGGACGGTCGAGAACAGGTTCCCGGCCGGCCCCGTTCCAAGCTGAAAACCGGGGGCGACGAACCGCCGACCGTCGTAACTCCACATCCAGCCGGCTGCGGTCCGGTCGGCCGCATCGGGTATCCGGTCAAAGCTGGTTTGCGACATCCCCAGCGGAGCAAGAATCTCCCGGCGGACGAGCTCGGGATGCGTGACGCCGAACTCTGCTTCGAGCACGGCACCCAGGACGGCGACGCCGGCGTTGGAGTACCGGACGGCGGTCTCCGGTTTGTACATCAGCGTCGTGTCGTTGAGGCTGGCGACCGTGTCGCTCAGCGAGGGCTCGCTGTCGTCGTAGAAGTTGCCGACCGGCGACTCGCGTACCAGGCCGGACCGGTGCGACATCAGCTGGCGGAGCGTGATCGGTACGCCGTAGGGATCTTCGGGAGCAAAGTCCGGCAGGTATGTCTGCACCGGAACGTCGAGGTCGAGGCGGCCCCGTTCGACCTGCTGCATGATGGCAATGTCGGTGAACAGCTTGGAGACCGATCCAACGCGATAGATCGTCTCTGCGGTGGCGGGGACTTTTGCGTCGGCGTCGATGTGGCCGAAGCCTTCCGCCCAGACGACTTGGTCGTCGTCGACGATTGCAATGGAGAGCGCGGGGACCTGCTTCTGTTCGACTTCGTAGCGGATTGCCGCCTGCAGTCGCTCGATGACGGACGCGGTGTTGCCGGTACGGTTCATGTCATCCTTACCGGGGCTGGGGGATGTCTGAGCCAGGAGGGACGTGTGCGCACTTGCCGCCAGCGAGGCGACAACCAACAGCAGACAACGAACATTCATGGGCAAGGCCCTCGACAGATTCCGGGGAGATGCGTCATGCCGACGGCTGGGTTGGTCCGCCGGCACCATCAGGTTAGCATCTGAAACGCGAAGTGCAGATGGTACGTCCGGCACTTCGCACTGTTGTGGATACAAGGACAGCACAACACCAGGGGCCAACTGATGACGTTGTTTTCTCATACTGCCGGTCGGCAGTTTGCGGTTGTCGATGTTGAGACGACCGGTTTCGGTCACTACGACCGTGTGCTTGAAGTTGCGATTGTCGTTCTCGACGAGTCACTCGAAGTCATTGACGAGTACGACACGCTCATCGATCCGCAGCGCGACGTGGGACCGGTTCACGTCCACGGGATCACCCCCTCGATGCTGGCGGGGGCACCGACGTTCGGCGAGGTGGCGGCCGCCGTTGCCGCACGGCTCAACGAGCGGATCCTTGTCGCTCACAATCTGTCGTTCGACCAGCGGATGATCTGCCGGGAGTACGAACGCCTGCGGGCCGATGTCGATCCCGGCGAGGGTGTCTGCACGCTGAGGCAGACCGGCGAGAAGCTCAACTGTGCCTGTCGGACCTGGGGAATCGAGCTCGATCATCACCACCGGGCCCTGGCCGATGCGCGGGCGACTGCCCGGCTGCTGCAGCGGGCCTTCGACGAATCTCCCTACGGAATTCCCGCCCGTGTCGCCGGGCTGCGACAGCCGCTCAACCCGCGCACGCTCCGGCGGGAGGCGAACAGCTGCGACGAAGTGACGCCGATGGAGCGTCTGGTCTCCAGGACCCGCTACCCGACCTCCGACGGTGCCCTGCTCTCCTACCTCGATGCGCTCGACTGGGTGCTGGACGATCTGGTCATTACCCGGGCCGAGGAGCAGCACCTGCTGGAACTGGCTGCCGATCTGGGACTGGGGGCCGATGACGTCGCCATAGCCCATCGACGGTATCTCGATTCGATGGTGTGTGCGGCGAAGCGGGATCATGTGATCACCGAGCAGGAGCACGCGGCGATCTCGCAGGTGGCCCGGCTGCTGCGTGTGGTGGACTATGCGATCCCCGATGTCACGGAGACTGCCGCCCGACCGGATTCAATCCCGGAGGGAACGCGGGTCTGCTTTACCGGTGCCGCCGTGGACGAGTGCGGCAACCCGCTGCGTCGTGGCGATCTGGAGGCGATGGCGGCTCAGGCCGGGCTGCAGCCGGTGGGAAGCGTCACGAAAAGGGGCTGCGATCTGCTGGTCGCGGCTGATCCGGAGAGCCGCTCGGGCAAGGCGGCCACGGCCCGAAAGTTCGGCATTCCGATCATGTCGGTGGGGGACTTTCTGCAGGAGTTAGGAGGGAGGAGTTAGGAACTAGGAACTAGGAATCAGGAGTTGGCGGGCACGGGGTGTGAGCTCCGTGGTGGTGAATCACGAGCGACGACGTTGTCGCAGAACGCTGTACGGGAGGTTCAATGTATAAACCGGAACGGCTGATGGCGTTCTGTGACGGCGTGATTGCGATTGCGATCACGTTGCTGGTGCTGGGGCTGGAGGTGCCGTCGGTCCACTCGATGACCGACCAGCAGTTGCTTGCGTTTCTGGAGGATTCGCTGCATCCGCTGTGGGGGTACGTGGTCAGTTTCATCCTGGTGGGGACGTACTGGCTGCAGCACTACGTGATCTTTCACTACGTCGACAAGGTGGACCGGATGTTTGTGGCGCTCAACGGGGTGTTTCTGCTGTGCATCTCGTTTGTGCCGTTCCCGACCGGGTTGCAGTCGAGTTTCCGCGATGATGCTCTGGCGATGGTGATCTACGCGGCGACGCAGGCGGCATGCGGAGCATCGCTGGTGTGGATCTGGTGGTACGCGACGCGTGGCCGGCGGCTGGTACGGGACGACGTATCGGACTCGGTGGTGAAGAGCATTCTGTGGC
>ENA-ORCW01000529-ORCW01000529.1-marine-metagenome-genome-assembly--contig:-NODE-529-length-20156-cov-3.863987_pt1 | contig 20156 bp, 15 predicted proteins | sample MGYA00237784_ERZ508517 | MGnify/ENA primary metagenome ERZ508517 (study PRJEB26187, sample SAMN06268979) | marine metagenome | isolation source: Tt ae E1 feedstock associated aerobic enrichment on... | reverse complement strand
CTTTAAGGTCGAGCTAACCGATTATTGGGGCAATAAAGAAACCGTTGATGCAACACCGCGCTCTAGTGATGGGCAGCTTCTGTTTCTCATGGAAATGGTGAGCAAAATGAAAGACCCTGCAATCAATGCAGGCGCCGCGGCTAACACATTAGGTGGTAGTCGCATCGCCTCTGTTCATAACGGTTCCAGCTTGTTTACGGGGGATGCGGGTGGTGGTGAGAGCAATATTCGCCGCTTTATCATCGAAAACGATATGCTCGATGCTATCGTACAATTACCCAACAACCTGTTTTACAACACAGGTATCACTACTTATATCTGGCTACTGAACAACAACAAGCCAGAAGCGCGTAAAGGCAAAGTGCAGCTGATTGATGCGAGTTTGCTATACCGTAAACTACGCAAGAATTTGGGTAACAAAAACTGTGAATTTGCCCCTGAGCATATTGAACAGATTACACACACTTATCTTGATTGTGCCGAAGTTGAACGCGAACTAGATGCTAATAATGACCCTGTTGGTATCGCTAGCCAAGTATTCAACAATGAAGACTTCGGTTATTACAAGGTCAATATCGAACGTCCTGATCGCCGCATGGCCATGTTATCGCCAGAGGCTATTGCTCCTTTGCGCTTTGATAAATCGCTTTCCGAAGTTATGGAACACGTATTCGAAGAGCATGGCGATAAGGTTTACGAAAAAGGTTTTTTAAAAGGCATTAGCAAAGACATTCTGGAATGGTGCGAAGACAACGACATTAGTATCAATGCCAAGGCTAAGGCTAAATTGCTGGACGAGAAATATTGGCAAAAACTACTAGCTATTCTTGAAGCCGCAAATCTGCTAATGCGGGAAATTGGCTCCAATGAATTTAGCGATTTCAATCTATTTAAAGACAAAGTAGACGCGGTACTAAAGGCTCAAAAAATCAAGCTATCAGCACCAGAGAAAAACGCCATTTTAAATGCCGTGAGCTGGTATGACGAAAGTGCAGAAAAGGTCGTTAAAAAAATCGTTAAGCTATCGGGTAGCAAACTCGATGAGTTACTTGAGCATTTAGGGTGCTTACAGGATCAACTTGTTGATTTTGGTTTTTATCCAACAGGCAAGGTAGGGGAATATATTACCTATGAATCTAGCTCGGATTTACGTGATTCAGAGTCTGTCCCCTTAGCTCAGGAAATTCATGGATATTTCCTTGAAGAAGTTAAACCCCATGTCGAAGAAGCTTGGATCAACTTGGATAGCACCAAGATTGGTTGCGAGATTAGCTTCAATAAGTACTTCTATCGCCATAAACCTCTACGCACATTAAATGAAGTAGCTAGCGACATTATCGATTTGGAGCAAAAAGCCGAAGGCCTAATAGCTCAAATACTAGGTGTTGATGTTGCTGAAGTGCAAGGAGATGCATGATGACAAATTTGTCAGGAGCAAATTTGAACAACGGCTTTGCCGTTGGCTCGAAGAGCGAGGGCAGGGATAGCCCGAGTAATGCTTTAGTAGCAATACCAAAATATGAAGCATATAAGGAATCTGGCGTTGATTGGCTTGGAGGTATGCCAAGTGAGTGGGATTTAATCGCCAACAAACATATTTTCAAATTAAAGAAACGTTTGGTTGGTAAACGTTCTTCTCTGTACGACCTGCTTTCACTGACTTTAAGAGGGATTATCAAACGGGACATGGAAAACCCTGAAGGTAAATTCCCTGCTGAATTTGATACCTACCAAGAAGTAGCCTCGGGTGATTTTGTATTTTGTCTGTTTGATGTTGAAGAGACGCCAAGAACTGTTGGCTTGTCGTCATTCGATGGAATGATTACCGGTGCATACACAGTATTTGAATGTTTGCCAGAGTTCGACAAACGTTTTCTTTATTATTTCTATCTTAACTTAGATAGTTCAAAACGTATGAAGCCGCTCTACAAGGGGCTTAGAAATACGATTCCAAAAGACGCATTTCTGTCTTTCAAAACATTTGTCCCTAAAAAATCTATACAGACGGCTATTGCTAATTTCTTAGACCAAAAAACAGCGCAAATCGACGAAGCAATAGCAATCAAAGAAACGCAAATCGCACTGCTCAAAGAGCGCAAGCAAATCATTATTCAAAAAGCCGTAACTCAAGGTCTTAATCCTGATGTGCCAATGAAAGATTCAGGTGTGGAGTGGATAGGTAAAATCCCTGAGCATTGGGAAGTTAAAAAAATTAAGTATCTCGCCAAGATATTTAGAGGAAAGTTCACGCATAGACCCCGAAATGACCCTTCTCTATACGACGGAATTTATCCCTTCTTTCAGACTGGCGATGTCGCGAGAGCTTCTAAATTTTTGAAAAACTACAGGCAAACATTAAATGAAAAAGGCTTGCGTGTATCTACATTAATTCCGAAAGGTACTGTGGTAATTACTATTGCTGCAAACATAGGGGATGTAGCGATTCTTGATTTAGATGCCTGCTTTCCTGACAGTGTGGTCGGATTTAGCCCTAGGGAAAAAATAGGCCGAGATTTTCTATACTTTGCTCTCGGAAATATGAAGCAGCAATTTATGGATTCGTCGATAAAAAACACTCAAATGAATCTTAATGTTGAAAGAATTGGTTCAAACTATATTTGCCAGCCTCCAACAGAAGAGCAGAAATGTATAGTTGAATATATTGAAAAAATTGAGGTGGACACGGAACTGGCAATTGATCTTCAACTAACTCAAATTGAGAAACTTAGAGAATACAAAGCCACTCTTATCAACAGTGCCGTAACAGGCAAAATCAAAGTGGCATAGCAAGGAGGCAAAGTGTTTACGGTAGATCATCAAGCTAATCGCATTAAAGCAGTAAAAACCAAGACATTCAGTGAGCTTGGTTTTACTGAGCGTAAGCACCTTCAGGAATGGCTTGCGCATGAGCCTTCGGCCTTGGGTGAAGAGCTACTTATTATCCAAAAGGAATTTGATGGCTTTGATGATACCCGTGAACGTCTTGACCTGTTGGCGCTCGATAAAGACGGCAACTTGGTCATTATTGAGAATAAGCTGGATGACAGTGGCCGTGACGTTGTTTGGCAATCCCTTAAATATGCATCCTACTGTGCCAGCTTAACCAAGCTGCAAATTGTTGAGATATTTCAGCAATACATCAACCGATACGAAAAGCCATCATCAGGCGAGACTGTTGCGGATGCCTCAACACAAATCTGTGAATTCCTCGATGCGCCTGATCTTGATGAAGTAAAGATCAATCTCGGCAATAGCCAACGTATCATGATGGTGGCGGCTAACTTCCGCAAAGAAGTGACCAGTACCGCACTGTGGTTATTAGGACAAAGCATCAATATCCAATGTTTCAAAGTCACTCCTCATGCGCTCGGTGAACAGCTTCTCATTAATATCGACCAGATCATTCCAACGCCTGAAGCAAAAGAGTTGATGATTGGTATTAACGCCAAAGAAGCCGAAGAGAAAAGTACCGAGGTAGTACTTAAAAATCGCCACAATGTACGCCGCCAATACTGGGAGCAAGCATTAGAAGTGTTCCAAAACAGCTCTTGTAAGCTATATAACAATATCAGCCCTAGTAAAGATCACTGGCTCTCAGCAGGTTCGGGGCTTAGAGGCTGTCCTTATAATCTGATTTTCTCCCAAAAAGAACTTCGTGTTGAGCTCTATATTAGTCGTGGGTTAACCGAAGAAAACAAGTTTATTTTTGATTTCTTGTTTGCTCGAAAAGAAAAGATCGATGAAGCTTTTGGAGATAAATTGGTATGGCAAAGGCTTAATGATAAAAAGTCTAGTCGTATTCAATTTTCATGTAAGGCGGATGGATTCAATAAAGAGCACTGGGCGGAATGGGTTCATTGGCATCTTAAGCACATGACCACATTTGAAAAGGCGTTAAAAACACCGCTACAGAAAGCCTCTGAAGCGTTAAAACAGCATAGTAAAGATGGTGATTTGTAAATGACTATTTATAAAATATTTTGTGATGAAAGTTGCCATATTGAGAATGATGGTGCTGACATTATGGTGCTAGGCGCACTTCATTGTACTGCTGATAAAGCGGTGCAATTGAGTAAACATATTAAGTGGTTAAGACATCATCATAATTACCGGCCAGAACTAAAATGGTCAAAGCTTAACAAGCATCAGTGGCCACTTTACAAAGATTTAGTGGATATGGTGGTTGATGATGCTGGCGTGCACTTCAAAAGCACGGTTGTTCTCAATAAGAATATTTTGGATCATCAACAATTTAATGCCGGTTCACATAATGATTTTTATTACAAAATGTTTTATTACACGCTGCGTGATTTTTTACAGGAAGGTAGTGAGCACCGAATCTATTTAGATTATATGGATACTTTGGGTGCAGAAAAAACTAAAAAGCTCTGTGAAATATTAAGATCTTATACAAGCGGTCAGCTACAAGTTTCAGCAACTATTGTTCAATCCTATGAAGTACAACTTATCCAATTAGCCGATCTGTTGATTGGGGCAGTAGCTTATCGTAACCGTGAAGATATCGGGCATACCAGTGCAATCAAAATGCAGTTTGTGGAATACCTTGAAACAAAGTTGGGCTACGCACTGAACTATGCGACACCTTGGTGGGAAGAGCAGTTTAATATTTTTCGCTTCCAGCCAAGGAAAAATCATGCTGAGTGATATTTTAGATCTGTCAAAAGTTGATGCAACATCACTCATTGATTATTTGTATGCTATTTTTCATCGTGACTTTATCGCCAATGATACTTATCTTGCTGAGCAAATTTATATTAATCCTCGCCGATATAAAAAAGATGAAGACAAAGAAATTGATTTTTGGCACTTAATTACCAGAGAGCAAAAAGAAAAGGTTTGGCAAAATCGTAAACCTGTTTGGAAGACGATTGGTCGCTATCCTGATTATCGTAGAGCTGAAAGGTTAGAGTGGGTAAAACAAATTTTAATCAATCACACTGACCAAGCTATTAAGTTGTTCTACCACAGAGAAACAAATAAGAAGCGGGATATTAGGCTATATTTATGGGCTTATGATCACGACTTTGTGGTTATCTTACAGAAGCTAGGAAATACAGAGTCTTTTCTAGTAACCAGCTTCTATATTGACCATAATGCAAAAAGGCAAGATTATCAGAAGCGATATGACAACTATATCAGCAAAGATCCTGATTTAGAGGGGTGTGAATGGTTTTGAATATAAAGGGATGGTCGCCTATTGTGGACCGGGCGATACGGTCACCTCTTTCTACTTAATAGTAGGTGAGCAGAAGGAATTCTAAACATTATGTTTAATTTGTCAATTATTATTGACTATAGTTCACCGTTAACTTGTGATGAAAACATAAGTAAAAGGACTCTACATTGGTTAGTCAAACAAACGAACAAGCACTCGAAGCCGCCATCGAAAAGGTACTAGTGGGCAGTTGCTTGGAAGAACGTAAGAACCAAGTGCAAGAAGCTGCGCCTGATTTTGGCAACAAGTTGTATCAAGTTGGCTATCCCTCTGACTTTAATATGCAGTATGCGCTCGATGAGCGTTTCTTCTGGACGTTCTTGGAAACGACGCAGGAAAAAGAACTTGAGAAGATAAAGCGTAATAATCCTAACGACTGGCAGCGCAAAATATATGAGCGCTTTGATCGACTGATCAAGAAACACGGTATTTTGCATCTACTTAAAAAAGGCTTGAGTGTTGATGATGCACATTTCAATCTGATGTATCCCGCACCACTGGCGAGTAGTAGCGAGAAAGTTAAACAAAACTTTGCTGCTAATCTGTTTAGTTGTACTCGTCAGTTACATTACTCGCAGGCTAACCCACTACAAGAAATAGATATGGTGCTGTTTATCAATGGTATTCCATTGATAACTTTAGAGTTAAAGAACGCATGGACAAATCAGACAGCCCGTTATCATGGACAGAAACAGTATTGTGAAGACAGGGATACCAGTCAGCCACTACTAAATTTTGGCCGTTGTCTTGTGCATATGGCGGTTGATACTGATGAAGTCTATATGACGACTAAACTGGCAGGTAAAGAGACATTCTTTTTACCGTTCAACAAAGGACATAATCACGGTCGAGGAAACCCACCAAATCGAACAGGCCATAAAACAGCCTACCTTTGGGATGAGGTCTTTAACAAAAAAAGCTTAGCCAATATTATTCAGAACTTTGTGAGGCTGGATGGCAGCAGCAAAGACCCACTAAATAAGCGCACCTTATTCTTTCCGCGTTACCACCAGATGGATGTTGTGCGAAAGCTTATTAGCCACGCTTCAGTTAATGGCGTTGGTCAAACTTATTTAATTCAGCACTCAGCAGGTTCCGGTAAGTCTAACTCTATTACTTGGGCGGCATATCAATTGATAGAGTGCTATCCAGAATCTGATACGGTTCAGGGTGCTAGAGGCGTTAATGAGCCACTATTTGATTCTGTGATTGTAGTGACTGATAGAAGGCTGCTTGATAAGCAGCTACGCGATAACATTAAGGAATTTTCCGAAGTTAAGAATATTGTTGCGCCTGCGTACAAATCTTCAGAGCTTAAGTCGGCGCTTGAAAATGGTAAGAAGATCATCATTACGACCATTCAGAAGTTTCCTTTCATTATTGATGGTATTGCCGATCTAAGTGATAAGCGCTTTGCCGTAATCATAGATGAGGCTCATAGTTCTCAGAGTGGTTCTGCTGCGGACAAAATGAACCAGGCACTGGGTGATTCAAGTGATCCAGACGCTGAAGATGCACAAGATAAAATCCTAGAAGCAATGAAGTCTCGCAAGATGCGAGACAATGCGTCTTATCTAGCTTTTACGGCTACTCCTAAAAACAGCACGCTAGAAAAATTTGGGCAACCTCAATCAGATGGCAGTTTTGAGCCATTCCATCTTTATTCAATGAAGCAAGCAATTGAGGAAGGATTCATCCTTGATGTGCTCGCCAATTACACAACGTACAAGAGTTACTACGAGATTCAAAAATCCATCGAAGATAACCCAGAGTTTGATACTAAGAAGGCACAGAAGAAGCTCAAGGGGTATGTAGAACGAAGCCAGCAAACGATTAATACCAAAGCAGAAGTCATGCTCGATCACTTCATTACTCATGTCGTGAATGCCAACCCTAAGAAGCTGAAGGGGAGAGGTAAAGGCATGGTGGTGACACAGAATATTGAAACCGCTATTCGCTATTACAAAGCTATAACGCGATTACTTGACGAACAAGGCAACCCATTTAATGCAGTGATTGCTTTTTCAGGTGAGAAGGAAGTGGATGGTGTTAAGTACAGCGAAGCTGAAATGAATGGTTTTTCAGATGGTGATACCAAAGATATGTTTGATAAGGCATATGTTGGAAAAGTTAAACCAAAAGGTGTTAATGAAGATCAATACAGGTTGTTAATTGTAGCTAATAAGTATCTCACAGGATTTGATCAACCTAAGCTTTGCTCAATGTATGTTGATAAAAAGCTAGCCAGTGTTCTTTGCGTTCAAACGCTCTCCCGTTTAAATCGATCTGCACCGAAACTGGGTAAGAAAACAGAAGATTTATTCGTACTTGATTTCTTCAACTCTGTAGATGACATCAAGACAGCATTTGACCCGTTTTATACTACAACGTCATTATCTGAAGCTACGGATATCAATGTGCTTCATGAGTTGAAAGACGAGCTGGGTGATGTTGGTGTCTATGAGTGGTTTGAAGTAGAGGAATTCGTTACGCGTTACTTCAACAATGAAGATGCACAAAAGCTCAGCCCGATTATTGATATAGCCGCTGCGCGTTTTAATCTTGAATTAGGGCTAGAAAATGAAGCAAAAGTCGACTTTAAAATTAAGGCGAAGCAGTTCGTAAAAATTTACGGGCAGATGGCTTCCATTATTCCCTACGAAATGGTTGTGTGGGAAAAGCTTTTTTGGTTCCTAAAGTTCCTGATCCCGAAGTTAAGAGTAGAAGACCCAGATACTGAGTTGCTTGATGAGTTACTGGAATCTGTTGATCTGAGTTCTTACGGCCTTCAGCGGGTGAAGCTTGGCTATTCAATCGGACTTGATAGTGAAGAAACTGAACTCGACCCGCAAAACCCAAACCCTCGTGGAGCGCACGGAGCAGAAAAAGAAACTAATCCGCTTGATGAGATCATTAGTACTTTCAATGAACGGTGGTTCCATGGTTGGAGTGCGACACCTGAAGAACAGCGTGTTAAATTCGTCAATATCGCTGAGAGCGTGAAGGCTCACCCAGACTACGAAGAGAAATATAAAAACAACGCAGATCCTCACAACCGAGAGCTGGCCTTTGAGAAAATACTTAAAGAAATCATGTTACAACGTCGGAAAGATGAACTTGAGTTATATAAACTCTTTGCTGCTGACGATGCCTTTAAGTCGTCATGGAAGCAGAGCATTCAGCGAATAGTGGATATGTAGCAGTTTGAATTAATTATAGATAATACATAAAAAAACTGTGAAAACGACGGTTTGCATCGGGTGAAGTAGATAAACAAGATGTATCAGTCGGCTAGTTAGATGATTTTACTTCGAGTTAGGGCAGCTGTTTTGGTAACTCCATCTGCGGTAGATGATTGGATAAGCCAAGTAAAAAGGCTTTCAGATCGGCCAGTTCTTGTTTTGACAGATCTAAGGGTTTTATTAGTGGCGATAATTGAGCGGTGGGAATGTCATCGGTTTTATCATCGAGTTTCGCATTTTGCCACCAACCCATATTGTACATGGCTAGCAGCATATCCAAATCCGTAACGAGGCCATTGTGCATATAAGGTGGCGAAGCGATACCTGTCCGTAATGTAGGTGTTCTAAATGCACCGACATCTTCTGCTTTTCCCGTCATTTTATAGCGGCCCTGGAAATTACCGACTTGGTCAAATGATGTACCCAAGTGATGAAATTGATTATCACTGAGTAAGGGGCCATTGTGGCAATGGATACAACGCGCTTTTGTGCGGAATAAGTGTAGGCCACTAATTTGCTGGTCGGTCAGTGCCGTTTGCTTACCTTCCATAAAGCGATCAAAGTCTGATGGCGATGATCGAACTGTTCGCACAAAAGTGGCAATAGCCTGAACGATACGTTCAGGCGTGATACTTTCATCACCAAAAGCGTTTTCGAAAAGAGCAGGATAAGATGCGGTCTTTGCCAGTCGTTTTGCTGCATTCTCAGGATTCGCTGCCATCTCAATCGGGTTGGTCCAACTTGCCAGCGTTTGTTCTTCCAGACTGTTGACTCTGCCATCCCAAAACAATTGCTTCAGCAAGCCTGTATCAACGATAGAGGGTGAGTTGATGTCACCCTGAATACGATTATGTCCAATGGCTTTTCTTCTGCCATCAGCCCAGGCTAAATCTGGATCATGACAAGAGGCGCAAGCAATCTGCTGTGATTGTGATAACCGTCTGTCAAAAAAAAGATGTTTACCTAGCTGTTGCTTTACCTCAGAAAAAGGATTGTCGAGTGGAAATTCAATCTGCTGGGGTAAGGGCATCAGTGGTTGCACCTCAACCCCAGCATCAATTTTAGCTTCAGGCCAATGTTCGACACCTTGCCTGTATTGCTCGATGAGCGTCATTGTTTCATTTTCTGCTAACGCCATTGTAGGCATCATTATCATCAGGAATAATGTCAGCAGCCGGCTGTTTATATAGTTCATCGTCGACATCAGTAGCGATACCCAATTTCGAACCAGAACTGACGGCCTAAACCAAATAACTGGGTGCCCGATTCCGTCGTCACCACATTTCGCTTATCTGAGACATTAATGATATCGGCGCGAATGTAAGGTGAGGAGGGGCGTGAAAGTAGCGCGTATTCAACACTGATATCCCAGCGCGTGGTTCGTCCTTGGTTTTCTGTTTCATAACTATCCAGGCCGGTATCATCATCTTTACCTAAACTTTTTAAATATTTATAACCGTTGGTAAAGGCCCAGCTATTTTTTACCAGTAAACGATCATTAAATGCCTGCATGATAATGTCCAGATTAGCTGTCACTGGTGTGGCGAAGTCACCGGCGGGTAATGCTCGGCGAGCGACTTGATTACCTTCAAATATGACCTGTTCATTCGCATCGACACTAGATAGATAACCGCCACTATCACCATAGCGAGCATCAGTGTCTTTATCCATCCAACTCACGGTTGAATTAACTAACCATTTCATACCAGCAAATCGGAAAGGTGAAGAGCGCCAGAACAGATCAACTTGTTGTGTATTACTGCTGCCTGAGTTTTCAAACCAACTGACTTCGGAAGTGGAATCATAATGGGTTCGAATTTGTTTACGTCCCTGGCGTTCTACGTATTGGAGGCCTGCTTGCCCACTTAATACTTCAGCATAGAGTCCTACGCTGTATTCATCATCATAAGGTGTATCGAGGTCGCGAAACTCCCACTCTTGTGTCGCATCAATAGTGGTCCAATTGTCACTTGCACTATCGCGTTCACGAATGCTCATGCGGCTACGCTCTTCTTCTCGTAAACGATAAGATAAAAAGGACTTACCGTAGTAACGGTTTGCACCAACGGTGATTCGTGCTGTTTGCGTGTTGTTTAAATAGACACCTGCTTGAATTCTTGGTGCTAAATTGACATTGTCTAACCAATCATCATGTTCCACTCGCACACCAGCACGCCAAAAGACATGCTGGTAGTCACCGTTTAATTCAGTAAACGCAGAAATATCCATATTATCAAAGGTAATTTTACCTGCGTGGTAAATGACTTCCCGGCTATGAAACTGATCGCTAGGCGCCCATGAGCCTGGTGAGGTTTGAGGAGGGAGTGGCTGAGTGAAGTCTAAGGTGTATTCATTGAAAGTAAAGTCATTTCCGCGATCCTGCATGTAACGAGCCCATTTCAGCTCGGTACCATAGCGCCATACATGGGACTCATTCAATGAGGTGGTAAAGTTAAGTGTTGAGCCAATCGTATATTGACGGTTGGCTAAATCACCATAACCACCAAAAATCCCCGCTTCATAGATACTGGTGTATTTATATTGATCAATGGTGTTGCTTTCAAACTCACGTTGATCGGCATTGGTACCTGCATTGAGATTAAGATCCATACGAGTGTCAGCGAAATGTTTCCCAAAATTAACACTCGCATTCAGACCTTGATGTTGTCCTTCAAAGTCTGAACCAATGTAGTTAATCAGGAAACTGTCTTCGTAATAATCGCTGTAGGCGACTGAGGCATTGAGATCATAATTACGTTCGAGCAGGTCAAATCTAACCACGCCGTAACGTGATTCTTTATCTAGGGTTTTTTCATCCGAAGGTTTAAATATACGTCCTGTGTCAGCAAAGTAATCAAAATCTAATTGCACCAGTTGCTTTTGTGAAATGTGTGATTCTTTTTCACTATAACCTGCAAAAACACCTATATCACCTATTCGTGTCGCGCCTTGCAGAGCTGTCTCTGATTTACGGAACTTAGGATGATAATCTCCGGGCAAGCCAGTTGGTAATTGTCTTGCCCCATCTTCAAAAAACTCACCTTCTTGAGACTCATCAACATGAAATTCCGTCCAGCTGTCTTGGGTTTTACGGTGTTTGATTTGAAATTCGTCTCGTCCTGAATATGCTTTGGTTTCTGCTCTAACGACACCACCAACAAATCCTCCTTCACTGGCTGAAGCATTCACATCAATGACGCTTAAATTATCCAGAAAAGTGGGGTCAACAAATAAACCTTGAGAGTGTCCGGCAACCCGTGTGTAGTTCGAAGCACTTTCTTCAAGAGCAGGATCCAGCCGACTGTCAATGCTCGCCCCATCAAGCATCAGTTTATTTTGATATGGAGCTGCGCCACGAATGGATAATTCTGCTGGCTTGATATCACCTTGTTGTAGACTTGAGCTGGCCGTGTCATCGACACGAACGGATGGAATAATACTGAGTGCCTCCGCCAGATCTGACCTCATCGATTGGCGCATTTCGATAGAGGTGAGGGTTTTTATTTCTGGGTTATGAGGTAATGCTTCAATATTCAGTTGTGGTAAATCTACGCCTGATTGATCCGCACTCTGAATAGGAAGGATGGTGTAACTTAATTCACCATTTTTGACGTATCTTAGCCCACTGTGCGCCAATATTTGGTCTAAAGCCTGATAAATGCTGCGAGCCTGCTTAGCACCTGGGCTTGATTGATCCCTGACTAAATCTGCTGAAAAACTAATCAGTAACCCTGTTTGTTGACCGAGTTGGTTAAGGGCAGTCTCCAAAGACCCAGCAGGTATGGAAATTTGCTTTGATTCGGTCACGCTAGTGGGCTTTGATGAAGTATCGTCTGCAAAGCTGATGGAAGGAAAGACAATACTTGTGCTGGATAGCAAAAGAATGTTGAGTATTGTCGAAGATAAATAAGTTCGATTCATAATGGATTCCGTGGTTTGTTCTGTTGTTATTACTCAGGACGAACCAGGGAAAAAATCAGCTCATTTTTTTTCAGATAAATGAAACCAGATGCCAAAACGTTTTGTGTAATTTAGGTTGAGCGCTCTACTAACAGCATTCATAACTGCTGCTAAATCGTCAGTTGGGTATGAGCCTGAGACTCTCAAGTTAGCAATCTGTGGTTCATAGCGGATAAAGGCATGATGGTACCGACTGAGTTCAGAGACAAAGCTGTTCAAAGGCATATCAGACACGATTAATATGCCTGTTTGCCAGGCAAGCGTTTGTGTATTGGCCTTGAACATCGACATTTCTCCTGACGCAGTCAATGTCATTGCCTGGTTTTCCTGAAGTGTCCATGATCTCAGAGAGTGCTTATCGGAAACGTTTACTTGGCCTTCTAATAGTGTGACTTGTATCTGTTCAGGGTGTTGTCTAACGATAAAGTGGGTGCCTATCGGTGTGATATCTCCAATAGCTGTTGTCACTTTCAGCAGTTGTTGAGGGTGCTGTTCGGCATGGGTGATGATCGCTACTTCACCTTGCTTGAGTACGAGAGTCATCAATGTATTCGTTTCGTCTATCTCAATAATGGTGTCAGTATTTAGGTGGACTTCAACACCATTTGCCAATGTCCAGCTACGGTGTTCACCTACTTTGGTGGCGATTGTCTTATTTTGTTGATGGGTGACAGGTGAACCGATAAACCATGGGGTTGAGCCAATCACCGCAAGACCAAATAGAGATTTAAGCAACTGTCGGCGAGGTCCGCGTGATGGCTGACTGAGAACGTGTTGGCTGATTGGACGACGCTGTGGCGCGTTAATATCATTAAGCATCATGTCAAAAGCAGCAATCTTCTGCCAGGCTTCATCATGAACCGATGATTGCTGTCGCCATGAACTAATGCGTTGTTGAGTTAAACTCTGATTATCAGAATTTTGTAGCTCCAACCACCAATCGGCCGCTTCTTCTGCAATGGTGATAGGGATTGTACTTTCGTTGAGTGATCGCATCGTTATACTGACAAATTAAAACAACAACTCAACATGGCTTGCTTCAAATGGCGCTTCACAGTGCTGATGGATATAGCGAGTCTATTGGCTGTGTCGGCATAATTTAAGCCTTCCAGCTGAACGGCGATAAATGTCTGACGAACATCTGTTTTCAGTTGTCTTAGTCGGTTATCCACCTGAATTAATAACTCTAAATGCTCCACTTGCTCTTCAGCTGATGGTGCTAAATCTGGCTCAAGTTCGCTAACGCATTGCTGATAAGCCGTTTCAATGTTCTTTTTACGCCAATGATCGGTCAATAGGTGGCGAGCAACCGTTTTTAAATAAGCATCACTATCTTCAATAACATCGTTTTTTACCCGTTTTAACAAGCGCTCAAAGGTATCGTGTAGTAAGTCAGCAGCCAGGTGGTTGCAACCCAATTGTTTATACAGCCAACTTCGCAGCCACTGTTGATTATGGATATACAACATTTCAATCTGCTTAGAAGCGTGTTGTTGTGAACTAGTATGTTTCATTAAAGAGATTTTATGGATGCTAATGATAATGTTTCTTATTATCATTTGTTGTGGCGCAACTGTAAAGTGGATGAATTTATATTTGAGAAACAGGCATTGATGCGAGAAAATGGCTCGTTTGTCGTCGATGACGATACTGAAACTCTTGAAAGTGATTAAATTATGTCTAGCCCAGTCCAAAAAGCGGCTTCAAAGCGCCGCACTTTTGCGATTATTTCGCATCCTGATGCCGGTAAAACGACCATCACTGAAAAACTCCTCTATTTCAGTGGCATGATCCAATCCGCGGGCAGTGTTAAATCTCGCAAGACTGATAAACATGCCACATCTGACTGGATGGAAATGGAGAAGGAGCGGGGCATTTCTGTCACCTCATCGGTGATGCAGTTTCCATGGCGTGATGAGATTGTGAATCTGCTTGATACACCGGGCCATGCTGATTTCTCGGAAGATACTTATCGCACATTGACTGCTGTGGATTCAGCCTTAATGGTAATTGATAGTGCCAAAGGTGTTGAGGAACGTACGATTAAGTTGATGGAAGTCTGTCGTCTGCGTGATACGCCGATTCTGACCTTTATTAACAAATTAGATAGGGAAGGTCGTGAGCCTGTTGAATTGTTGGATGAAATCGAAACAATTTTAAAGATCGGCTGTGCACCGATCACGTGGCCAATTGGCATGGGGAAAGGCTTCAAGGGGATTTATCACTTATTAGACGACAATGTTCATTTGTTCGAAGCGCATGCCAAAGAAGCGGGTGAAGTCATAGAAGGGCTTGATAACCCTCGCTTAGATGAGCTATTCGGTGGGCTGGCGGAAGACTTACGCATGGAGATTGAGCTGGTGCGTGGTGCCAGTAATGAATTTGATTTGGAGCTGTTTTTAGCTGGCGAGTTGTCACCTGTGTTTTTTGGCTCAGCGATGAATAACTTTGGTATTACAGAGTTATTGGATTCCTTTGTGAAATATGCGCCACCGCCACAATCTCGTGAGACAAAAACACGTGTTGTTGAGTCTGGTGAAGAGAACTTCAGCGGCTTTGTATTCAAGATTCAGGCGAATATGGATCCGAAACATCGTGACCGGATTGCTTTTTTACGTGTATGTTCGGGTAAATACACAAAAGGTATGAAACTGCATCAGACTCGTATTGGTAAAGATGTGACTATCGCGAACGCCGTGACGTTTATGGCGGCAGAACGAGAGCAAGCCGAGGAAGCTTATCCAGGTGATATTTTGGGCATGCACAATCATGGCACGATTCAGATTGGCGATACATTCACTCAAGGCGAAGATCTTCAATTCACCGGCATTCCTTATTTCGCACCAGAGTTATTTCGTCGTGTCAGATTGAAAGATCCACTTAAAAACAAAGCCTTATTGAAAGGCTTGCAGCAATTGAGTGAGGAAGGGGCAACTCAGTTATTTCGTCCACTTGATAATAATGATCTCATTCTGGGTGCGGTGGGTGTGCTTCAGTTTGACGTGGTGGTTCACCGGTTGAAAGGTGAATATAACGTGGAATGCGCCTATGAGGCTGTTCAAGTTCATACCGCCCGTTGGGTTTACTGTGATGATGCACGTAAACTGGAAGAGTTTAAAAAGAAAGCGTCGCAAAACCTGGCATTAGATGGTGCCGGAAATCTGACTTATATTGCACCAACGCGGGTGAATCTTGACCTGACGATGGAACGCTGGCCAGAGATCGATTTCCGCTCCACACGCGAACATCTCTGATAGTTGAATAGCTATTGCCTGATTAAGGTTCGGTATTATATGATAATGATTCTCATTTATTTAACCCGTCAGGCAAGCTATGTCCGTTTTTCAGGAGTCAGAGCAACAAACGATATCTAATCTCTATCGTCAACATCATACTTGGCTGTTTCGTTGGTTACGTGGCAAAGTCGAATCCACCGAGTCTGCGGCCGACATTTCCCATGATATTTTTGTCACATTACTGGCCCGTGAAGAGCAACTCGTACTCACAGAACCTCGGGCTTTTTTGACAACATTGGCAAAGCGAAGTGTGGCTAATCACTGGCGACGTCAACAAGTAGAAAAAGCGTACCTGGAAGCCATTACCGATATGCCTGAAAGTCTCCAGCCTTCAGAAGAAGAACGTGCCATCATTGTCGAAACCATAGTGGATATAAACCGGCGCTTGCAGGGCTTACCATTGGATGTAAAGCGGGCTTTCCTCTACGCGCAATTGGATGGTATGAAGCAACAGGAAATAGCTGAAAAATTAGCGGTGTCGGTGTCCACTGTTAAGCGATACTTAACTCGCGCAGCAGCGCAATGTTATTTTGCAATCACCGTCAAATAATCCATGCCAGACGCAATACAGGTTGAACAAAAAATCGCATTAGAGGCTATTGAGTGGTATCTGGCGTTATCCGAACATACGGACGACAAGCTCTTGTATCAGCAATGGCAGTCGTGGTTGGCAGCCGATCCTCAGCATCAGTTAGCTTGGTCAAGAATTGAACAAGTCAATCATGGACTTAATACCTTACCTACGCCATTATCACGCGCTATTACGGAAAAAACGCTGTTCAAAACAGATAAAAGTCGGCGACATGTCTTACGCTCGCTGGTCGGCATAGCGGTTATGAGTGGTGGCAGCTGGGTTTATTTTAAGAATGAGACTTTCTTACTCCCGTTACTGGCTGATTACCGGACTGGAATTGGTGAAACCCGTTCGGTGACACTCTCAGATGGCACCCAAGTGGACATGAATGCCAATAGTGCCTTTTCTATTGCGTATTCAGAAAAACAACGACACCTGACCTTAATCAGCGGTGACATTATGATCACCACAGCGAAAGATACCAGACCTTTTTTATTGAAAACGGACTGGGCTGATCTCAAGCCAGTAGGCACGCGTTTTTATGTCAGGCAGCGAGACAACACGGCATTGTTGGCTGTTTATGAAGGTGCTGTCGATTTTATCCGGGGAAACAGTCTGCCACTGTTAAGAGTGAAGGCAGGGCAACAGATCAGCTTTAATGCCACTGAGTTGGGAAGCGTTATGTCCACACAGGAAAGCATGCTGGCTTGGCAACAATATATGCTAGTGGCTGATAACATGCCTCTAGCTGAGGTAGTGGCTCAGTTACAAAATTATCATTATGGCTGGTTACGCTGTGAGCCATCGATTTCTGACCGACGAGTTTCCGGAACGTACCCCTTAGACAATATAGATCAAGTTCTAAAGGCTTTAGCGGCAACACTTCAGCTTGAGTTGGTGTATAGAACACGCTATTGGATTACACTCAAACCACAGCAGAAAATTTAAATTTTCTGGTCTATTTTTCATTCTCACGTGACACAACAAATAGACACCTATTTGTTAATGGAAAGTGAGGACTCTCATGTTCAATAAACCCGCTTTATTAAGCGCAATGACGCTAACCACTGCTTTGCTCGCTACAGCTGGGGTGACCCTATTATCCACGACACCTGTGCTGGCTGCGGAACAGGCTTTGGCGCAGAGTGATAAAAAAATAACCTTTAACGTTTCTGCAGGTGATCTGGCCACGGCTCTGAATCAGTTTGGACGACAAGCTGGCATTTTACTCAGCTTTTCACCTGAACTTACGGCAGCTTATAAAACCTCAGGACTGAATGGTAAATACCCGATTAATGAAGGACTGCAAACCTTATTGCGAGGTACCCCCTTATCCGTCGTTAAGCAATCAGAAACAAGTTATCGACTGACTCAAAGCAATGATAAATCAGCAGATTTACCGGTCGTGACTGTCACTGGACAACAGACTTCATTTTCAGCGTATGACCCGATAGAAAGTTACAGTGCCGAGAGAAGCGCTAGTGCGACAAAAACGAATGCATCTATTTTTGATACCCCACAGTCCATTTCGGTGGTCACGCAGCAGCAGTTAGTTAATCGCGGAGTGAAAACCGTAACACAAGCCTTGCAATATACGCCAAGCTTGAGTGTGCCTTATGGCTATGACACACGTTACGACTGGTTTAGTTTACGTGGCTTTGATGCTAAATCGCAGGTGTACCGTGATGGCCTTTTAATACCAACGAGTACCTATGGTTTGCCGAGAGCCGATAGTTATGCACTGGAGCGAGTTGAAGTTATTCGTGGCCCGAGTTCAGTCACCTATGGTCAAGCTCAACCTGGAGGCTTGGTCAATCTAGTCAGTAAACGTCCGACAGAAGAAACCTTACGTGAACTCCGTTTCTCTGCAGGTAGTGATGATTTCTTTGAGTTAGCCGGTGATTTTAGCGGCAAAGTAGATGATGAAGGCAAGCTTCTTTACCGATTAACCTTTGTTGGTAATGATGCCAATTCAGAAGTTGATTATAACGATTCTGAACGGAAGATGGTGGCACCTTCATTAACCTGGAATATTGATGATGACACACAACTGACAGTACTGGCTGTTGAGCAGCACGATGAACAAACCTATAGTTTCAATACGCATTTTACTTCCCATGTTTTGAATTACTTTAGTGATCTTTTTGGTGGGGCAGAAGTGTTTGATCGTGAGTTCGGTTTTTTTGATGGTGAAGAAGACTTTAATAATTTTGATCGTGATTACCGATCAGTCGGATATGAGTTTTCGCATGCATTTAATGACACCTGGTCTTTCAAACAAAACCTTCGTTACGACGAAGTAGAACTCGATCTCAAAACATTAAATTCAGCACTCGCTGGAACTAATTTGGTGGCAGGGACGCTAGGTAGAAGTGCCACACGAATACGTGAGGAGCTTCATGCTGTTGCTGTCGATAACCAGCTATTATCACACTTCAATACTGGTTCGATTTCTCACGATGTGCTGATTGGGTTGGATTGGCGTTATTCGCAAGCCGACGAAGAAAATTACACTGGAACTGCTTCAACAATAAGTTATATCAACCCTGAATATGGCTCTTCAGTTGGTAGTCTATCTCTTAGCCGTGATAGGGATATTTATTCGCGTCAAACGGGGATCTACATTCAAGATCAACTCGCTTATAAAAATTGGCGTTTGTTGATTGGTGGACGTTATGACTGGGTGAAGAATGATGTTGATGTGAATTTCACCAATAGTACTGATGTTGATGCTGATAAGTCAGCGGAGGATTTTTCAGGGCGAGTTGGTCTGGTTTATAAGTTTGATAATGGTGTTTCACCTTATGTTAGCTACAGTGAATCATTTAATTTAGTCACAACTACAGATGTGAATGGCAACTTATTTGACCCAGAAAAAGCTAAGCAATATGAAGTGGGCGTGAAGTATGAACCCCAAAATATGGATGGCTTTATCAGTCTTGCTGTATTTGATTTGACCAAAGATGATTATGTGATTACAGAATATGATGCATTCAATTCTAATGGTGTGTCTCGTCAGGTAGGTGAGGTTAATTCGACAGGAGTTGAGATTGAAGCTGGCTTAGAGTTGTCAGAACAACTAAAACTCTCAGCCGCATATAGCTATGTCGATGCCCGAATTACTGAGAGCCCCAATAGCTGGGAAAAAGATAGCCTTATTCCAAATCAGCCTCGGCAAACAGCAAGCTTATGGTTGGATTACACACAAACAACGGGTGTATTGAAAGGTTTAGGAATGGGGGCTGGTGTTCGTTATGTAGGAGAGAGTACGTATATAGGTACAGATAGTTTGAGCACATCTACGGTGGATATTGAAACTGGTGGTTACACATTAACAGATGCCAGTATCCGCTATGACTTTGATGATGTCAGGCTGGCGCTGAATGTCAGTAATTTATTTGATCGCGAATACACAACAACCTGTACCGACTTAGTCTGCTACTTTGGTGATGGCCGTCGCGTAATAGCTTCAGCGACCTACAACTGGTAGTTTTCAACGGGTGGCATGACTTATCGTGCCATCCTTTTTTCTTATTTGTTGCCAAACACTTACTGACTCAAGCAGAATAGTCCTGAGCACTTCAGAGAAGAGGGGCAGGACCATGAAAGTCAGATCGATTACCAAAAATAAAGGTAAACCTGTCATTGGCTTATCGCCAACAGATAGCTTGAATAAAGCGGTGGCGATGTGAATGGAGCACCGAATCGGTTCATTAATCATCACTGAGCTAACAGGTGCGATGGTGGGCATTTTATCTGAGCGGGACATTCTTAAAATACTGGACACTCATCCAGAACAATGGAGTCAGATGTTGGTGAGTGATGCCATGACCCCAAATCCCTATACC
>ENA-ORCW01000528-ORCW01000528.1-marine-metagenome-genome-assembly--contig:-NODE-528-length-20336-cov-3.435461_pt1 | contig 20336 bp, 13 predicted proteins | sample MGYA00237784_ERZ508517 | MGnify/ENA primary metagenome ERZ508517 (study PRJEB26187, sample SAMN06268979) | marine metagenome | isolation source: Tt ae E1 feedstock associated aerobic enrichment on... | reverse complement strand
GCGTAGGACAACAACTCATGAAGGGCTGCCTCTTTCCTTTCACCCAGCATGACGATCAATGAGGCAGTACCCACAAGCAGCAGAAAGAAGCCTACCAGAATTAAACCGGGTAATGACTTTGACATCTCAGTATCAGCATTGAGTTATGTTGATTGGCGAAAGTATTGGGACAGTCGATTCGAGGGTCCATCTAAAAAGCCGATTTGGGCGGGGAAAAAACCTGCCAGCTGGTCTTGAGGATTATATAAACATCCAGCCCGAGAGTCCAAGTGACGATATAGCGGATATCCCGCTCCACGCGACCGATAATGGCAGCTTCTTCCCGGACCTCTCCCCGGTAGCCGGAAACCTGAGCCAGACCTGTAATTCCAGGCTTGACGTAATGTCGGGAACGATACCGCTCAAAGTATTGTTCAAATTCATCATCATGGATGGTCAAATGAGGCCGTGGCCCCACGACAGACATCTCGCCTCTCAGGACATTCAGGAACTGGGGAAACTCGTCCAGAGAGGTTTTACGGAGGAACTTGCCGAAAGCGAAGACCCGCGAATCATGCCGGGTGGCCTGCTTGGCCTCGTCGCTCTCTTTTTGAAGGTTCATGGTTCGGAACTTGAGGATGGTGAAGGGCCGTCGGTTAATCCCGTAGCGGGTCTGCTGAAACAAAAGTGGCCCGGGTGATTGTATCTGCTGGGCCAGCCAGATCAGGAGGGCCAGTGGCGGCAGGACAAACAGAACCATGGGCAGGGCCACCATAATGTCCAAAACTCGTTTCAGGAATTGATTCAGTGGGTTCTGCAGGGGTTCATCAAAGAAGGTGAGGAAGATCATATCGGAATCAGTCTCCACCCGGACCGGTTCGTGGAAGAGGCTGCTGAAGTCTGAATAAAGGTGGACGCGGGCACCTCTTCGCGTGCAGTGGTCAATCCCCTTCCTGAACTTGTCCATGCATTGCGGTTTATTGCAGAAGGCATAGACCAACTCAATTCGGAGGCGCTTCCTATTACCCTCGTAATCCAGCAGGTTGTCTGTGGTTCCCAGCCATTCAATGTCGGGCAGATGAAGTTGTTCGTCGGCATAATAACCCAGGAAATTGATTCCCACTCCTGACACCCGCTTGATATAGTAGCGCAGTTGAACAGGCAGTTGCCCGAAGCCAAAGATCACCGCCCCCATCTGGGCGCTTTTCTTGAAGAAAACCGTCGAAATGAGGGTCGGCAGCGTATAGATTAGAACCAGGTTGAGGATCAGGCACAGGGAGAGGTATCCCAGGAGGAAGGCGCGGCTCAGGCTCACGTCTTTTAGCAGGAAGTAAATCCCGAAAATGGTGAAGGACTGCAGGATAAAGATCCGGAAGCTGGCGACACCGCTCTTCCACAGGCTCGGCGTGAAGGCAAGGCGTACGTTCTCCCGCAACGTGGACCGGCTGAACAATATGGAAATCGGGACGGCAAGCAGATACGCCAGCGTCGTTCGGTCCGCAAGGGAACTGTAAAGGCCAAACTGCCGCTCGGCCAGGTAGTATGCCATGAACAGCAGGAAATTTGAAAGCCCCAGAATGAAGGCAAAGGTCTCGAGGCATCCTTTTATCCGTTGGTCCAGCATGGTTTTAAGGGAAATTAATGGATAAATTCCCTGCGATTCGGTGAGAATCAGCGTACCTCGAGCCACCTTCGACTCAATTTGCAGGGAAAAAATGGAAGAATGGGATAAATCTTGCTTAACGAGAATGCATTAGTCAATCTGAGGATTAATCCCTATAATATTGCATAGTCAATCTCTTCGTGGTCATCTTTACTCATTAATTCCAATCCATGATTTGTAAAAACAATTACTATCAGGCCTTTTCGGCCGAAATCTAAGGAATGAACACCATCCACAACCTAAAGCCAATCCACCGATCCGGAACCTCTGCGGTGCCTGGCAGTTAATCCTTCCCCATGGCACTCCCCAGGTACAACTGCTGCCTCTTGGCCAAATCACATCTCGAGCAGGTCCCCAAATTTTGGGGTCTGGCGGTCGGTTTCCTGTTTGCAGGCACATCCCCTGTTTACCCATTGTCAGACCTCGGTCCCGGAGGCTTGCTTCTCGATCTGAATGCCGAGGCGACTTATGATTCAAACATATTCAAAAACAGTGATGGAGTGGATGATTATATAGTCCGCTTCACGCCAACTCTGACCTACCAACAAGAAAGGGGCCTCCTCCATCTGTCAGCATTCGTCGCGACAAGCTTTTTCTCCTACTTGGAACGGGATGACCTGAGTGATTGGGACCCATCAGTTGGGTTGTCGCTTTCCGGCTTGCACAAGGAGCCCGCTCCGAGGCTCCAATTCGGGGTGGACACCGGGTGGCGCCGGCGGACATCGGCCAATTCTGAGGTAGGAGCACAAGTTCGTTCCGAGTTGACCTCTCTCAGTGGTGAAATGGACTTTCAACTGACCGAGAAGTCCGGAATCAATGGCAATGCCAGCTACAATGGAACCAGCTACGCGGGCGATGGTTATGCCGATAATGAGGAATACTCTGCCAGCCTGGCCTACGTGCTGATATCTTCCGAAAAGCTGAGCTATTATATTGGCGGTCGCTACCGTGTCATCGACTACAGCGACTATGACCTGGAAACAAGCACAGTCTATGTGGGGGCAGCCGGCGACCTGACTTCCAAGCTGACGGGATCCGCATATTTGGGAATCACCGATGCCAATGTATCGGACAAGGCAATGCTCTACTACAATCTGGATCTGCGATGGGCAATGGATTTGAACACCAGCATTTCCATGAGCGGGCAGAGAGATTACCAACCCTCGGCCCTGGGATCCAGTTCGACTACAACAAGCCTCAGTATCGGGCTGGAGCAGCGATTCACCGAGTCCCTGAACGGATCGGTGAGCGCATTCATAGGCCGGGATGAGTATGATTACGAAAATTCTCCAAACCGGAAGGATGACTACATTGGCGGAAGTGGCCGGCTTTCCCTTAATATAGGCGGATCCAGCAGGATTTACATTTCCGTCGACTATGAAGATCGCAGCTCAGAATTCCTGTTTTTCAACTATGATCGATGGCAGGTGAACCTGGGTGGAAGCACTCAATTTTGAAAGAATGACCGCTACCTTGAATTTTGTATCAGAAGGATTTGGATTGAATCGCTTTGCTCGGACTACCAACCGGGCTTCATTCTATGTTCCATGGGCTGTTGGATTGCTGTTGCTGACTGTGCTCGCTCCACTTGGTCGAGCACAAGGGATTGCCGATAAATCGTATCGCCTGCGTGCCTTGGACCAGATTTCGATTCAGGTCTACGGAGAGCCGGACTTGAGCAAAAATCCAAGGATTGATGGCAGCGGCCAGATACGCATGGGCCTGATTGGAACCGTTGGAATTGCCGGACTGACCATTGCCGAGGCAGAGGACAAATTGGAAAATATTTACATGAGACAGCGCTACCTGAGGGATCCACAGATCTCCATAGAGGTGCAACAGTATGCCGCCCTGTATGTGCACGTCTTCGGTCAAGTTCGCAGTCCCGGACGGGTTCAGCTTGAAGAGGAACAATTGGGCATTCCCATTCTGGATCTGATTTCCGCTGCGGGCGGATTTACCGGTCTGGCCAAATCGGACAGCGTCCGCGTGACCCGGACCAACAACGCGGGAACGGAGCAGATCATAGTCATTAATGTGGAGGACCTGATCCGGGGCAAATCCATCAATGTCCCGGACGAATTCCGGGAATTGATCCCCGGGGACGTGGTCTTTGTACCGGAAAAACTCTTTTAACAACCAACACCTTTAGAACCCGATGGACAACCATAGCGCCCACAACGGCGAGCGCCCGTCAATGAACGGGAACCACTCGTCCGGTCACCGGCCTCAGGAGCTGAAGAATCCGGGGTTAACCTCCGGCTACGACCCCTTCAATGGACCCAGCAAGCTGGATCTGGAACAAGTCTTTATCGTCTTCAGGATCATTCGTGAACGCTTTTGGTGGGGCCTGCTGGCAGGAGTGGTTCTGGCCGGGATTTACGCCGCCTTTGCCTTGAGCACGGACCCCGTCTACGCCACCGAGGCCTATCTGCTCATTGAAGCCCAGGCGGAAAGGGTCATTGATGTGGAACGGGTGGTGGACACTTCCCTAACCACAGGAGCCGAGTCCGAGTTGGAAAACCACCTGCGCAAGATGAGAAGCCGGAAGTTCCTGATGACCGTGGTTAAATCCTTCGGCGAGGAGGAGACAAACCGGATATTGCGCCCCTATCAGGCAGGGGATGAAGCACCCAGCCTGGCTGCGGTGGTCAGTAGCTGTGTCAACATCAGGCGGGAGGACCAACTATTCACCATATCCGCCCAGCACCGGGATCCGGAGATGGCCGCGCTGCTGGCCAACCGGTATGCGGCCCAGTACATCAGCGACACCCTGGCCCGCTCCTGGACCGGGAACGAGTCCGCCCGGGCCTTCCTCGAACAGCAGGCCGACGAGCTGAAGGCCCGCATTGCCGAAACGGAGAAAAAGCTGACCGATTACCGCTCCGAGAACAACCTGATCTCGCTGGAGGAGAACCAGAACATTATTGTATCCCGCCTGAATTCGATAGACGCCCGGAAAACGGCTGCCCGGATGGAGCAATTGGACCTGGAAGCGGCAGTGGAACAGGTGGAGCAGGACCAGGCTTCCGGCGGTGGCCTGACTGAGATTTCCTACATTACCAAATACGGCAATGTCCAGCAACTTCTTGTCACCCGGAAGAACCTGGAAACCGAGCTGGCCGCCTTGAGCCTGAAATACCTCGAGCGCCATCCGTCCGTGGTCGAGGCCACCGAGCGCCTCGAGCAGACTTCCGAGCAGTTGGACAGGGAAGTGGAACGAGCGGTCAAGGATCTGTACAACCGCAAACAGGAAGTCGACCTGCGCATGGCCCGCCTGACCGATGAATTGAAGCAGGCGGAGGCGGAAGCCCTGGCCCTGGGCCGAAAGTCTGTGGAATACAATGTCATGCGCCGCGAACTGGAGTCGGATCGCGCGACCTTCGATACCATCATTGCCCGCCTCAACGAGACCAACCTCTCCGGCAAACTGGATACGACCAATCTGAGGATCCTGGATGAAGCCTTGGTGCCGGTCTATCCGGTCAGCCCGAACGCCAAGAAGGTGGCCGTGGTTGCGGTGCTCCTCATCCTGGTGGGCCTTGCCGGTCTTCCCCTTCTCCTGGAAGCCATCGACAACCGGCTCCGCTCCAGCCAGGATGTGGAGCAGTTCATCGGAAAGCCGGTCCTGGCCAGCCTGCCCTACCTCAAGAAGGTGGTCACTCGGGAATGGAATCCCAACGTGGTCCTCAATGAAAACGATGAGAGCCTCTCGGAGCGTTTCCGGGTAGCCTACTCTTCCCTTAATTTACAGAGCCGGATCAACCTGCCCAAGGTCATCATGGTAACGTCTACCCTTCCCTCCGAGGGCAAGTCATTCATTACAGCCAATCTTGCCGCCTGCATGGCGAACCACGGCCTGCGTTGTCTTCTTATTGATGCCGACTTCCGGCGACCTACCTTGCACCGGCACTTCGAACTGCGAAACGATCGTGGAATCATGCCTTGGATCGAAGCTTATGAAGCCAGCCAGGTCAGTTTGCGGGACCTCCGGACCAGGGACAATTCCATAGGCCCCCCGGTGGACCGTTTTCTGGACATTACGCGGATCTCTTACGGGTTTGATTTTCTTCGTTCCGGCGGGTCCACGCGTCAGGCCACCGAGTTGATCGAATCGACCGAATTCGACCAGTTACTCAGGACCCTCAAGGGCCAGTACGACGTCATATTCCTCGATACCCCTCCAGCAGCCGTATTCACGGATGCCCAGTTTCTGGCTGACCTTGCTGACGAGATTATTTATGTGGCCCGATTCAAGCAGGTCAGCCGCCAGAAGGCGCGGAAATTCATCCAAAAGCTGGACCATCCCATGGGCAAAGTTGTCGGCTTGATTGTCAATGGGCACACTTCCAACCAGGGTGATCTCGACCAATACGAGGACTACTACAAGCACTTCAAGGATTATGTCTACGACGCGGTGGAGAGCGAGGATTCACCATCCAAATTCCGGCCCCATTCCCGTCGATCTCTTTCATCGAACGACCACCGACAAGAGAAACCCGTATCCAATTCATGAGAGGACCCCTTAGTTCTTTCTGGTTTCTTGTCTTCATTCTGATCCACAACGATCTTTCGATCGCGCGAAGTGGTTCATGAACAAAAAGTCTATATGATTTATGGAATTGGTTTGTTCCGAATTGCCGGGACCGCGACCAAGGGCGGCAGCGTCGCCTCCGGACGCTCCGGAATAGGCAGATTCGCAGTTCATTTCAGCTCAATCACTCAACTCCGGAAAAACGTCACCGGGAATGAGATCCGTTGAGATCGGGGCGGCGCGATCAAATTTCTTGGAGTCTACACACACTGTAAAGAGTGGAGGGACCGCAAAACCGACAGCAAAGTATGGCAAAACGAAACTTCCAGCACATTAACCAATTCCTGCAATGGCTGTAATGTTACCTAACGGCGGGATTGGGATGACGCCTGAGCGGTGTCATGGACTTTTCCGAGTACTTTACGGAGATAATTATTGGGCCCATGTCTTCGGTCCAACCGGGATGGTAACTATTGGAAAAAGAATATTTGGGATGTTAACGGGAATGGACAAGATTCACCAAGTTGCCGCGAACTTAAGTTTCAATGCCAATTCGGAGCACTCCATTTCGTGTTCCCCGTTACAGGCCTTCTGCCCCACAGAACTTAGCGCGATCACCAGTACAGGCATGGCCGGAATGCTATTTTCAGGCAGTAGCGTTGAGAGTCTCCTGAACAATCCTTGGAAATCAGAAAACAATTTCGACACCTTCAATAGGACTATTGAATCCCATCCACACACTAAGTCGCATAACTAAATTTGGAAAGCTTGGGTTGGTTGTCGGCATAACCCAGGTGGTAGCGCAACTCATAGCTACAATATCAGGGATTATCGTAATCCGGCTTCTTCCGTCCAATGAATATGCCTTTTACACAATCGCAAATACCATGCTGGGTGCGATGACTATAATCGCGGATGGAGGAATTGCCAGCGGTGTATGGGCGGAAGGAGGTAGATTCTGGAAGGATAAATATAAACTTGGTGCAATAATTTCTACCGGAATGGAGCTAAGGAAAAAGTTCGCCACTTTGAGTTTTCTTTTTCTTGCGCCGGCAATTTTCTTCCTCCTTCAAAAACATGGCGCATCCGTTTTAACCTCCACTCTGCTGGTATTGTCTATTTTGCCATCATTTATCAATTCACTGAGTATAGGCCTGCTTGTTGTTGCCCCGTCCTTAAATCAGGATGTTTCGCCCCTCCAGAGGAAGAAAATTGAAAGCAACATTCTGCGCCTCGCGTTCACCTGCCTTCTTTTATTTATATTTCCTGTGGCTTTTGTTGCCATAACCGCATCCGGCATAGCCCAAATGGTATATAATTTCCGATTGCGGCCAATTTGCTACAAGTACGCCCAACGCAAAATGGAATCGGATCAAGCTACCAGGAAGAAAATCATTGATGTGGTAAAAAGATCGATGCCGATGGCGGTTTATTCAATTTTCGCAGATCAGATAAATGTCTGGCTGTTATCCCTGTTTTCCAGCACTGAGGCGGTAGCCCAAATTGGAGCACTAACAAGATTGGCCATGTTTCTAAGCATCTTAAAGGCCGTCTTCTATACTTTGGCAACCCCCAGGTTTTCAAGATTGCCAAACATAAAGCGGTTGCTGATTTCCAGATTTCTTGTGACGGAGGCCGCCCTGATTCTAATTTCTGTAGCGGTTGTCACAGCTGTCGCGGTTCTCCAGAACCAATTACTATGGATTCTTGGAAACCAATACAGCGATTTAAACGAGGAACTGATTCTAATGGCCACTGTGAGTTGTCTTGTATTTTGCAACAGCATACTGCATTCAATGAATTCTGCGCGGGCCTACATTTTCAATCCCTGGATACTAATTCCCCTTACTACCGTGATATTGGTTGTTTCGTATCTGATATTCCCTCCCTACAACGTTAGAAATGCACTACTCGCTTCCTTGATCGCATGTTGCGCCGGGCCCATCATTCAGAACTTCAATTTTGCTCTGCATATAAGATCGGCTAGCAAGCAATAAAGTCTTCCTCGAACTAAAAGAGACCTTACCGGTCCCGTACTCGGACAACAGGCGCCTTCCATATCATATGCCCGGCTATTGATGCAGAATTTGAAGGTTGTATTTATTTGCGGCTCTCTGGAACCAGGAAAGAATGGTGTTGGGGATTACTCGTCACGCCTCTCCTCAGCTTTAGCGAAGGCCAATCAGCGTTCATTTTTGTTAGCTATTAATGATCCTTTCATTTCCTCAAACGTTGGCTCTTCAGATCCGAATCAGTCAAAAACTTCAGGCACCCCAAGCCTCAGGCTTTCAAGCAGGACTCCTTGGCGTGACCGTAGACTGCCAATTCGGAAATTCCTGAAAAGTGCCAATCCAGATTGGATCAGCCTGCAGTTCGTCCCTTACTCGTTCAGTAAGAAAGGGTTACCTGTGACGCTACCTTCACGCCTGTTGGATTTAAGTAAAATCAATCCCTCCAAATGGCACATAATGTTTCATGAGTTGAGCATAGATCATGGGCTCCCCATGAATGCCAAATCCAGAGTAATCTCATTGCTGCAAAAGTGGATAATACGGAAATTGACGCATACATTACACGCCAAGCTGATCACAACTCACTCAACTGAGTACATGAAACGATTACTGGAGTTGACGAATCAACCTGTGTTTCAATTGCCCCTGTTTTCAAATATCCCTATCAGTACCGAGCGTAGTGGAACAGCACTCAGTCTGTTGGGCATCAATCAGGAATGCAGGGACCAGTACCTTTTAGGTGTCCTTTTTGGAAATATCGTCAAGGATTCCATGAATGAGAATGCGATTTCCAAGTTTGATAGGATTGCGAGTGAGCACAAAAAGTCACCTTTCCTGGTACATATCGGTCTAATGAGTCCAGCAGCGCAAAATGAATGGGACTGCATATGCAAAAGACTACCCGGATCCTACAAGTATCGTCGTTTGGGAGTGCTTGATTCGACTCGCATTTCATCGATCCTTCATGAATCAGACTTTGGTATCACCACCACGCCTTATGTTCTGACTGAAAAAAGTGGATCAGTTGCAGCCTTTCTCGAAGCAAAGAAGCATGTTTGGGCAGTGAATGATTCCGTACCGGGGGTTAATCCAAAACTTAAAGGCGTATCGCTCGACCTTCGGAAATGTCTGAATCAGTCGGCCATTCAACCCTATACCGTAGAGACAGTGGCCGAACAGTATTTAACCCTGTTGAACTCCCAGTCCCGGAACACAACCTTCGAATAGTATTCGTCACCGTATTTTGGTGAACAGGGGTTTCCAGGATCGTCTCGTCAGCGGTAGCATTCAAGAAAACATCTTCATTTTGAATTGATGATATTGTTTAGTCATCCGACTGGAAACGAGAATGTCCGCAACGCTCTAGCGGCTCTATATCGGTATCAATTGTTGGATAGGTTTGTGACCAGCATTGCGGCTTTTAATGATAATATCTGGGGGAAGGCAGGCAATACAAAGTGGGGAAACCAGTTAAACCGGAGGCGCTTCAGTGAAGATTTGTGTTCACTGACGGTACAGAGCCCGCTTAATGAATTCATTCGATTACTGTCCTTGAAGTTTGGGTTAAGCTCATTGACCAGCCATGGAAGAGGCAAATTTTGTGTGGATCGCATATATGAGCATGTGGACCGAATTACAGCAAACCTGGTCAGAAGACGTTCCGCTGAATTGAGAGGGGTATATGCTTATGAAGATGGTGCGTTGCACACTTTCAAGGCGGCAAAGGATTTCCAGCTGAGCTGCCTTTATGACCTGCCCATAGGTTACTGGCGTACGGCAAGGCGCATTCAAAGCGAAGAAGCTGAAGTACATCCTGAGTGGGCATGCACACTACCGGCACTAGATGACAGCGAAGAGAAACTTCAACGCAAGGACCAAGAGATTAAACTTGCCGACCATATATTTGTAGCGAGCGAATTTACCCGTAAAACCCTCGATTCCGTCCCCTTCCCCATTCCGGAAATTTCGGTCATCCCATATGGCAGTCCGCAGGCAATATCCAAAAAGGAACTCGACAAATCACTCAAGGAGGCATCAAGGCGGAATAAACTAAAAGTTCTATTTGTCGGCGGCCTGAGCCAAAGGAAAGGACTCAGTTACCTGCTTGAAGCTATCGAAGCAACGACCACCATTAGCGAACTAACGCTGATTGGCCGTAAACCCAAGGGAGTATGCAGGCCCTTGGAATCTGCCTTGCTGAAGCACCGCTGGATAGATAGCCTGCCCCACGAGAAAGTCCTGGAGGAAATGCGACAACAAGACGTCCTCGTATTCCCTTCCTTGTTCGAGGGATTTGGCCTTGTCGTTACCGAAGCGCTTTCCCAGGGAATACCCGTAATAACGACCCCGAATACCTGTGGGCCGGATGTGCTAACCGAAGGAAAGGACGGCTTCATTGTGCCAATCCGGGATGCTGAGGCAATCGCCGAGAAACTAGTACTCCTAAACAATGATCGGGACCGTTTGATCTCGATGCGTGAAAATGCCGTACACAAGGCAATTGGCTCGAACTGGAATCGCTACCAGGAGCGGCTGGCAAGCAAGATTACTAAATTGATTTGAAGCATTCCGGGTATGATCAGACTGAAGGAACTGAGCCTAGGATGCCCGAAAGAAATCCTGCCTGGTGGATGACGGCAATGTTAACTTAAAATCATTAGACAGGCCCGCGCCCCGCACTCGGCTTCTCACCACTCAAAACTCCGACTTGCGAATCGGCCATCATCGATAACCCGCAGGTACACTCCAGAAAAATCCACAATTAGAATACCTTAACGTGCCCATTAGTAATTCCAGCACTATTATACTCATCGGCAACTATTTGAAGGATCGTCAAGAGAGCATGGAGCGTTTTGCCCGCATGTTGGAACATGGCTTTTCCCGGGTGGGATATCGTGTGGAAATCTGGCAACCAGTTACAGTTTTTGGATCACTATTTGACAATACATGTGCCGGAATAAGGAAATGGTTCGGCTATATAGACAAATGGGTTCTTTTTCCGATGGTCCTGCGTTGGAGGGTGTTTCGAATATCACAAGGAATCCCCGGGGGACACCAGGCCAGATACCACATCTGCGACCACTCCAATGCGCCTTACCTACCCCACCTGCCTGCTGGAGGGACGAGTATAACCTGTCACGATGTGCTGGCCATCCGCGGCGCACTTGGGGACAATTCGGTCTACTGCCCTGCTTCCCGAACGGGGGTAATCCTGCAACAGTGGATACTCAAACACCTGGTTCAAAGCCGTAGTCTGGCAGCCGTGACCCAATCAACAATTACGGATTTGCGAACCCTGGCCAATCGAGAGGAGTCCGGAGCTGACTGGAGAGTCATTCCCAATGGCTTTAACAATGAATTCCGTCGGATGGAAAGCGAAGAAGCATGGGATCGATTGGCAGGTTTTCGTCTATCGAGGAACCAACCCTACATACTGCATGTCGGATCAAGCCATCCGCGGAAAAACCGAGGTATGCTCGTGGAGATGGTCGCCGTGCTGGGCAAAAGCTGGACTGGTCAGATCTGCTTCGCCGGAATGGGACTTGATCCAAAAGAGATCGATAGAATCAAAGCATTGGGCCTTGAGGACCGCGTGGTGAGTATGATCAAACCGGACCATGAGACGCTCGTCGCCCTTTACAGCAGTTGCTTCGCCTTCATCTTTCCTTCCCACTCTGAAGGATTCGGTTGGCCAGTGATTGAGGCACAGGCCTGCGGTGCACCTGTGATCGCCAGTAACCGGTCACCTATGCCAGAGGTTAGCGGGGGAAAGGCCCTGCACGCGAATCCAGACGATCCGAAGGACTTCGCGGGGAAATTGTTGGTGCTGCAGGATCCTGAAACCCGGCAAAAACTGGTCCATCAAGGTTTGGAAAATTGTCAACGGTACGAGACAGGAACCATGATCAATGCCTACCTTGACCTCTTTGGCCTGAAGCCAATACCACAGGCTTGATAAATCAGGATTCCTCCACTGCTATGTTAAAAAAAAACTGGCGAACAGAGTACGTCCAATTGCTGATTTTGTAGTGAAAATCCTCCGCCTCATTTCTTCAATGAATCCGGCAATGGGGGGTCCCTGCCAGGGCATTCGGTATATGGCCCCGATGATGAACGACAAAGGGATCCAGAACACCGTAGCCTGCCTTGATGATCCGAAAGCTAGCTTCCTGGGGGAGGACCCCTTTCCAATCCATGCACTTGGCCCGGCCAAATCAAGTTGGGCCTACAGCGCTATGTTGAAGCCTTGGCTATTAAAGAACTTGGGAGACTTTGACGCAGTGATCCAGCATGGGCTGTGGCAGTATCCAGGCTACGCTCTCTACAAAGTAATGCACTCCTTGCGAAAATCAGGAAGACCAGACCCGCATTGGTATATTTATCCGCACGGAATGCTGGATCCCTGGTTCCAGAATGCCGCTAGTCGCAGACTGAAGGCCATGCGGAACTGGTTCTACTGGAAAATCATCGAGAACCGTGTCATCAGAAGCGCCGACGGCCTGCTCTTCACCTGCGAGGAGGAGCTTCGTTTGGCCGCAACTACCTTTAGACCTTATCGACCAAAGATGGTATACAATACCGGATACGGGATTCCTGAACCACCAGGGGAACCAGAGCAGCAGACAGAAAATTTCTTCAAGACTTTCCAGCACCTGCGCGGGAGAAATTTCTTGCTGTTCCTATCCCGCATACATCCCAAGAAAGGGGTTGATTTACTTATAAAAGCCTACGGCGAGCTCAAGAGACAAGGCATTTTTGAACTTCCACACTTGGTCATCTCGGGCCCATGTGCCGACCCAAGATACTGGGGGCACCTCCAATCTCTTGCCGTTTCCCTCAAGCTCCAAAACGCCCCAATAAGGTATCAGGATTTTCAAGGAAATTCGCCCCGTTCCCTATCCAATTCGTCCGACTTGACTTGGACCGGGATGGTCGAAGGTGATACAAAATGGGGTGCTCTTCGATCGGCTTCGGTCTTCATTCTCCCCTCTCATCAGGAAAATTTTGGTATCGCAGTGGTCGAGGCTTTGGCATGCGGCACTCCCGTGATGATTTCCAACAAGGTCAATATCTGGCGGGAAATTGAATCGGATGGCGCAGGGATAGTATTTCCAGATACCCTGCAAGGATTGCTTCCCGTATTGGAGGAATATTGTCTAAATCGTACTATCAAGGAGAATAAAGAGGGGAAAGCCCCAAGAGAAGCGTTCAATGCTCGCTACACACTGGAATCGGCTTACAGCGAGTTATATAATATTCTCATGTGACTTATCGGAATACAGACCTTCTATTCGATTACATCAACCAGCGGATATATCACATCCATCTGCGACCATCTAGAAATGATTCTCTGCCCATTCTCCAGACATCCATGACGAAGACAAATAATGACACTTACACTGGCCCAAGCTTTTCCCTTTCCAACAGATTATCCCGTCTGGTGTGGAATGTAACATATTGTCTTTTGTTCCGCCTTACACCGAACATCATGCACTCATGGCGTGCCTTCCTCCTTCGTATGTTTGGCGCCAGGATTGCCCCCGGGGCCCATGTATATCCAGGAGTGAAAATATGGGCTCCATGGAATCTGGAGATTGGAGAGGAGGCCGGTATTGCCAATGGGGCAATTCTCTATTCCCAGGGGAAAATTTCCATCGGAAAGAGAGTCGTCATCTCTCAGGGTGCTCACTTGTGCGCTGGAACTCATGACTTCGATCAGCCAGGATTCCCCCTGGTTACGGGTCCAATCACCATTGGTGATCATGCATGGGTCGCGGCGGAAGTGTTTATCCATCCAAATGTGACCATCGGCGAGGGTTGTGTGGTCGGTGCTCGATCAGTCGTGATCATGGACCTGCCGGAATGGACCGTTTGCAGCGGGTTTCCCGCTAAAGTATTGAAAGCAAGGAGAAGACTTTGATTTTCCCATGTATTCCACTGTCATACTGACAAGGAACGAGGAGGCGGATATTCAAGCATGTATCGACTCCTTGGGTCAATGCGATGACATCCATGTGCTGGATTCCGGGAGTACGGACCGGACAGTTCACTTGGCACTAGCGGCAGGAGCTCAGGTAATTGTCAATCCATTCGAGAGTTTTGGCCAGCAACGAAATTGGGCACTCGACAACCTTCCCATTAAACATGAGTGGATACTTTTTCTGGATGCCGATGAGAGGATGACGCCAAATTTTTCGAGTAATCTTTCAATCTGCCTGGAAAGTGCAACCAGTGAATTTGCAGGATTTTTCTGCTGTTGGAAACTCATATTGGAAGATACATGGCTGCGCCGTTCAGACAACTTTCCAAAGTGGCAAATGAGGGTTTGTAGAATGGGCAGAATACGCTTCACCGACTTTGGCCATGGACAAAAGGAAGACCAGGCACAAGGGAAACTCGGTTATATACGTGAACCTTACCTGCATTATGGATTCAGCAAGGGATGGACACACTGGTTGGATCGCCATAACCGCTATGCCACTGCGGAAGCGAAGGAACGACTAGTCTCCCAAGTGCCGTTCAAACAGATCTTCTCCCGCAATGGATCCAAGCGAAATCCAGCTTTGAAAGTCTGGCTCACAAGACTCCCCGGCTGGCCGGTCTTGCGATTCGTCTACAGCTATATTCTCCGGATGGGTATTTTGGAGGGAGTTCCCGGCTACATATACTGCAAAAATATGGCATACTTCGAATTCCTCATTAAAATCAAGATGAGAGAAATGAGAAACAAATAGGACTACATATTCGATAAAAACGTAGCATAAATAACAAAACTCAAAAGTACTTTGGATATCATTAATACGCAAATTCACACTTCCCGAGGCCATTACGCATGAAACAAAGAATCCTCGGCATCGAGTTCTCTGATTTACCATTGGAAGAATTGGTAGATCAGGCTCTCAAGGGCGGATTGACGGTTGTCCCGTCCGGACCCGGATTGGCAGTCGACCTTCGACACAACGAGGAATACCAGAAAGCTTTGGCGACAGCCGATACTGTCATCGCCGACAGTGGGGCCATGGCCTTATTCTGGAGACTTTTCCGCGGGAGGCGGATTCGTCGGATTTCCGGATTGCGCTTCCTAAGTTCCCTACTGCAACAGTCTGCCTTGCACGATCCGGGAGCTACGTTCTGGGTTCACCCTTCCGAGTGCCAACAATTGAAGAATCGGAAATGGTTGCTTGACCAGGGACTTCCGCTGGCGGACGAGGATAACTACGTGGCACCGATGTATCCAGAGTATCGCCTGAGCGACAAGAAACTTTGGGATCAACTCAGTCAACGTAATCCAAAGGCAATTATCCTCTGCATCGGTGGCGGCGTTCAGGAACGCCTTGGTTGGTGGATCCGAGAACAGTATCGGGTGAATAAGCGGAACTGCCCCGCAATTATCTGCACCGGAGCTGCTATTGGATTTCTATCAGGAAACCAGGTGCACATCCCAGCTTGGGCTGATCGCATGTACCTGGGTTGGCTGATCCGATGTCTCAGTGAACCGCGAAGATACCTTCCCCGCTATTGGAGTGCTGTTCCATTAGCGTACAGAATTTTCAGGTATAAAGCCGAGCACCCAAATTCCTGGTAAAGCGCAATTTGCTTATCCGTGATGCTGTTTTTGCTGCTTGATCAGTGGCAAGGTGCCCGGACAATCCAACTGAAGCAGTGCAAAAGCAGACCTAATAATCGTCAAAAGAAACATTTATCGATTGACGCCGGAAAAATGAACGATTAACCCTAGTATTCGCTTTAGGGGAGGGACGGATTTCGTGTTGTTGATTCGCTTTTACGCTTTGTCCAGCTTTAAGAGTCGTGTGCGGACCAAGTTGCACGCCAGAAGCCTTCCTGTTGCAATCTTTGTCCAGCCGATCCTGCCAGGCGTAACTAGCCGGGACGGATTCACCAAAGCGGACTCAGCTGTCCAGGGCTTCAGATCGCCTGAGGTGCTTCTTGAAAACACAGTGGATTCCGCCACAGCAATTCAGATTGGCTGGATTAAAGGAAAGGCCCCCATGGCTTCTCACATTTAACTTAGTCTTTCGTCTCATGATGACTCAACTGTCCAAAAATCCACTTTTGCAGGCTTTTTTCGTGGCGGTGATTAAAATTAATTGCCGCCCAGGATCGCTCCGAAAAATAACTGCTGCAGCTAGTTCAAGCATCTTGGCCTTTCTGGGCTGCAGCCAATTGGCGAATGCGGAACCCGGCCTGGACGCGCCCGTTCCATTCCTGCCTTACAACGGAGGGGTATTTCCCAGCGTGGAACCAGGGGCCACGGTTGGTGGAAACTGGGCCGTGGAGAATGCGTTTCCCAATCTGACATTCGTGGAGCCTGTTCGGATCGTCGAGCACCCAACCGAGGATAAGTTGGTAGTCGTATCCAAGACGGGATTGATCAACCTGATTGACGACGACCCGTCCGCGACCCAGAAGACCCTGCTACTCGATCTGACCGGCAAGACCAATTACCCTCTGGTCGGCGAGGGGGGGATGTCGGGAATTGCCTTTCATCCCGAATTTGGTGACCCGCAATCCCCGAACCGGGGATATATCTATGTCGCATATCGCTACACTCCCGGAGTATCCGGTGTCACCGATCATCTTACCACTGGATACAATCGAATTTCGAGATTCACAGTTCCCGACGGAGCCTCCACTGCGGATCCTTCGACCGAACTTGTCCTTATCGATCAATATGATCGTCAGCAGTGGCATATCGGAGGCGACATGTTTTTCGGTTCTGATGGGTATCTCTACATTGCCCTTGGCGATGAGGGGAATTATTGGTCTCGGACTGATTCCACACAGCGAGTCGACGGAGGATTGTGGAGTGGAATTCTACGAATTGACGTGGATAATGATCCGTCCAGGAGTACACCGATTCTCAGGCAGCCCCGCGAACCCTCTGAGATTCTATCCGCCGCGAATTCCGACGATGCAGCTCGACCCTCAGAGTGGCACCATTCCTTCACCCAAGGTTATTCAATTCCGCTGGACAACCCATTTCTCGATCCAAATGCGGGACTGCAAAGTGCTTACCTCGAAGAATTCTATGCCATTGGCTTCAGGCATCCTTGGACAATCTCCCAGGATCCAATAACCAAGCAGATTTGGTATGCAGATGTTGGAGAGAATTCACGGGAGGAGGTCGGCATGGTGTTGAAGGGGGGGAATCACCAATGGGCGTACCTCGAGGGTACGAGTCAGCCTGGCCCCATTTCAATGCCCGCGAATATTATCGGCCAGGAAAGTGCTCCAACGTTGGATTATTCGCACTCGGTCGGACAGGCAGTGATTGGTGCTGGCGTTTACCGTGGCGAGGTATTTCCCGAATTGTACGGCAAATATTTGTTTTCCGATTTCCTGGAAGGCCAATTGTGGGCGTTGGACGTGAACGCGCAGGGGCCTCTCGAGATTTCCACGGCAGATCCTGCGGATTTGCCGGAGGGAGTTGAATTCATAATGACTTTGCCAAAAGGTTTCAGCGGCGGAATAAACTCGTTCTGTCTGACAGGCGACGGTCGTGTATTGCTCGCCAAATCGAATGGTGGTTCGTTGGATGGCGGACTAATCCTCAAGCTGGTTCGATTTGGTCAGCCCACGGCGCAACCGCCCGCATTGCTGTCACAGACCGGCTTATTCACAGACTTGGCAAGTTTCCAATTAATCGATGCGTTCATTCCTTACTCGCTGAATGCACCGTTTTGGTCTGACGGGGCGATAAAATCGCGTTGGGTTGCCGTTCCGAACGATGGCACCCATGATTCGCTTGCCGAGCAAATCCTGCTGAAGCCGGACGGCGATTTCGTATTTCCTCCCGGGACCGTCATGATCAAACATTTCGAATTGGTCACCGACTGGAACCAACCCATGATCCGCAAACGTCTTGAGACGCGTGTGGGAGTGAAAACACAGAGCGGCGGGTGGTATGGCGTAACCTATCGTTGGAATGAAGCGGGAACGGATGCTGATCTATTGTTTGCCGGGGAAACGGAAGACTACGACATCATCGACGATCAAGGGCAATTATTTTCCCAGACTTGGCATTATCCGGGTCGCCTTGACTGCCTAACCTGTCACAACAGCGTGGCGAACGGATCCTTGGGGCTTTCAACTCATCAGTTGAACAAGGATCAATATTATCCGGCAACTCAGCGAACTTCCAACGAACTCGCTACCTTTAACCATCTGGGAATGTTTGCAGAGCCGTTGGTTGATTCTGAAATTCCCAACATGGGGAAGTCTGCTGCCGTGGATGACTCAAGTGCCGACCTTGATCTTCGTGCGCGTTCATATCTTGATGCAAATTGCGCATATTGTCACCAGCCTGGCGGTGTCAGGGCGAACTTTGATGCCAGATTCACTACTCCTCTGGAAAGCACTGGCTTACTCTTTGGTGAGTTGAATGAGCCGTTAGGTTCGGCTGGACAGGAGGCTGTGATTGTTCCGGGAGACCTTGAACATTCAATTGCCTACGTAAGGGCGAATTCTGTCGGAGAAACGTATTCCATGCCCCCGCTTGCCAAGGAACTGATCGATGAGGCAGGAGTGGATGTTCTGGGGAGTTGGATCCTATCAGATCTTGCCCCACAATTGGGTAACGATACTGAACTGGGAGGTTCGTTCATTGATGCTCATGGTCCAAGTTTGTGGGTCAATGAAACAGACACCTATACGAATACCACGGATGAGCCAATTACTTTGACCGCAACTTATTTTGACTTCTACGCTCAGAGACTGGGAAATCCCCTCACCCCCATAATTGTCAAAGTAAATGGAGACAATGATTTCACCGTGCTTGCGATTGGTACAACGCGGACCCAGTCGGAATACGCTGTCGGACAGAACCGGTTCTATTTTGATGAGGATTACGTTGTGGTTCTTATTCTTCAGCCGGGGGAAACCATGGCACCCGGTATTCTGGATAGTTACCCTGATGGTAGCGGCTGGGGTGATTTGACGGTAATTCCCGCTGAATCAAACGGAGGAGCCGACCAGGATGAGGTTTGGGGGTTGCTCCCAAATCCACTGGTGCTTGCCGGAGGCGGTTATGATTCAGCTGTAGATACTCCAAGCATCCTCGAAGATGAAAATCCGCTGGTAACAAACCAAGGAAAAAGCCTGGTCCAGTATACAGGGTTGATGAGGAGTTATCGGTTCTCAATTCAGCTTCAGCGGGGAAACGGATTTGAAATCACTCCAGACGCAATCCCGGATTCGGGAGTCCTCGGTAACGACGCCTCAGAGACTGGCACCAATGTGGATACGTGGGTGAGCAATCTCTACGTGAACATGAGTGACGTATTAGCCAACTCAACGGAAGATGCAGTCGAGGTACAGATAGATGCGTTTAATTTTCATGCGGCCATACTGTCGGATCCAGTGACCCCCTTCATCGTCAGAATGAACGGTGGAAATAGTTTCACGGTGCTGGCGGTGGGCAGCACGCGGACCAACGGGGCTTACAACATGGGTGAGAACAACTTTGCCTTTTCCGATGACATAGCTCCGATCATTACACTTCAGCCCGGAGAGGTGATAGCCACTGGGTTCCTCGATGCATTTGCGAGTGGCAGCGGCGGCATTGCTGGGGGACCGATTCCCAATACTCCGGGGGGGGATTTAATGTGGTTTAGCGGGGGTCCACTTACCGGGGACTCCGCCTCGGTATCGGTGGGCAGTTCGATTAATCCAGGCTCGCAGTCCCTCAATCTCAATCGCAACTATTCATACAATATCCAGTACTCTGTAGTTGGATTGGCTGTGGACACCGATGGCGATGGGATTTCGGATTCACAGGACGCCTTCCCGAACGATCCGACCGAGTGGGCAGACACGGACGGCGACGGGGTCGGCGACAATGCAGACGCCTTCCCTGATGATCCGACCGAGACCGTCGATTCGGACGGCGACGGCATCGGGGACAACTCTGATCCCTACCCCAACGATCCCACCAACGGGGACACCGATGGGGATGGTGTGCCGGATACAGAGGACGCCTTCCCGAATGACCCGACGGAATGGGCCGATACGGATGGAGACGGTGTCGGCGACAATGCAGACGCTTTCCCGAACGATCCCACGGAATGGGCAGACTCGGACGGCGACGGCATTGGGGACAATTCCGATCCCTACCCCAACGACCCGAACA
>ENA-ORCW01000527-ORCW01000527.1-marine-metagenome-genome-assembly--contig:-NODE-527-length-20399-cov-2.814536_pt1 | contig 20399 bp, 14 predicted proteins | sample MGYA00237784_ERZ508517 | MGnify/ENA primary metagenome ERZ508517 (study PRJEB26187, sample SAMN06268979) | marine metagenome | isolation source: Tt ae E1 feedstock associated aerobic enrichment on... | reverse complement strand
GCGGCAAAGTGGTTGTCCGGTCGCTCATGCAGGGTGTAGAGGCCCCAGTAAAGGCCGTTCAGGAAGAGGTGCACATGCTGGCTGTGGACGCTCTTCACGCCCAACTCCTGCTCCAGGTCGGTCAGGACGGCGTCCCGCGCATAATCGCCGAACTGGCGCTGCTCGAAGTTCTGGGACTGGTTCCAGACATTGTTCAGGCGGGCGTCGAGGACGAGGCGATCGTAGGTCCCGACCGCTTCGTCGCCTAACACCACGCTGTCGAGGTCCTGCCAGAAATTGAAGCGGAAGGAGAGCTTGTCGGTCTTCCAGCGCTTCTCGGTACTGGATCCGCCAAAGACCAGAGCCACCCCGCGTCCGTGCTCGGCCGGGGACAGGGCCGGATCGGTCTTGTCGGCACCGGGGTTGATCAGCTCAAAGGAGGCCTCCTTGGGAATCCCTTCCCCCGCGATATAGATTCCGGGACCACTGACACCGAAGAGGTCCGCCCATTCCATGACCAGGGAGACGGTGGGAATGCGGTAGAAATCTTCCGGGACGGCCTTGTCCTCGGGATTGGCGTTGCCGGTCACACGCGGATCCATGGCCCAGTCCGGCCCACTGTGGCCCCAGGTGGCAAAAGGCTGGTCCACATAGGAGGCATCCTGCTCCAGGACATCGGCGGCAAACAGGTAGGTGTGGGTATCAATGTTGGTCGCTCCAAGGCCTTCCCTGATCGCCCGGGCCCGGACCACCGTGGTGGTCGTGACCGGGATCGTCGCCACCGGGGCCACCAGCTCGCTGGCCGCCGGGACCTGCGTGCCGTTGGTTCCGGTAGGCTCGCTCCCGTCGAGGGTGTAGAGGATCGTGGCCCCGGGGGTGGCGCTCGTGATATGCAGGGTGAAGGGGGCCGAATAATAGCCCCGGGTCACATCGAAGTCCGTGTCCTTGACGAAGTCCTGCACGACGAGCGGATCGTTGACCGCGCCCGGAGTCGGGTCCTGCAGAAATCCCGGGATTCCGGCCGGGTTGGAAGCGGCATACCCGTAGCTGATTCCCGGCCGTTGGCCCGGGTAGGCCTGAATGCTGTGGACCACTGTGAAGCCGCCGAATCCGTCGGGCTGGCTCAGAAGGACGTCCCCGCCGTCCGAATCCAGCTTGAAACTGGTGTGCAATTGCAGGCCGGGAATCTGCCAGTTCTTCCCGGAGGCGAAGACCAGCAAATTCTGGCCGGCGGCAATGCTGACGTTGGGGAAAACCCACTTGCCGGGATCGGCCGGATCATCGCTGAGGGCCCAGCCGTTCAGGTTGACGCTGGAGCCGCCGTTGTTGCGAAGCTCTATCCAGTCCGGCTGGTTTTCGTCGGCGTCCTCGATGATGCCGCTGTTGATGGCGTCAAATTCGGAAATGAAGACGGCTCCGGAGAGGGAGGCGGCAGCGGGCAGGAAGCACAGGGCAAAAAGGGCAAAAAGGGTCGAACGGAAAGGCATGCAGTCTGAAATTAGGGATGAAAAACAGGGATCAACTGCCTGGGCAGTGTTACTTTTCTGAAACTTTATGCAGGAATAAACTGGAAGCCTTACGAAACAAGGATATTCCCTTTCAGCTGAAATATTAATGAAGTTAGGACCTGCCCCAAATATTTTTCATGAAGCGGACCACCGAATTTCCCGGTACGAGATGAAGTACGTGGTGGATGTCCGCCTCAGGGAGGCGATCCGGAATTTCATTCTCAATTTCTGCACCCGGGATCCCCATCTGGACCCGGTGACCGGGGAATACACCGTCTCCACCCTCTTCTTCGACACCTGGCGCCGCGACTGTTACCTGATGAACGAGACCAAGGCGGTGAACCGCTTCAAGCTGCGCGCCCGATGCTATGGTCCGCCGGACGAATCCCCGCTTTTCCTTGAGGTCAAGCGGCGGATCGGGGAAGTCGTCGACAAAAGCCGGGCCGCCATCGCCCCCGGTTGGGGGAAAGTGGAGAACATTGTCCTTGGTTCCCGGCTGCCGGATGGGCTTGCGCCCTCCCAAAGAGTCGCCTTCTCCGAATTCGAACGCGCCTTCCGCTTGATCAATGCCCGTCCGGTCCTGCGCATCCGCTACGAGCGGGAAAGTTTCATGGGGGAAAACGACGCCTATGCGCGAGTCACCTTCGACCGCCGGATCCGTTACCAGGCCGCCCGCGACTGGACGCTGCCGGGATCCGGCCGCTGGCGAAGCATGGATGGCGCCATTGCCACGGGTCGCGACTACCCTTCCTTCATCCTCGAGTTGAAGTGCACCGCCGACCAGCCGGCCTGGATGGCCGAGTTGATGGAACGCTTCAACCTTGTCCGGACCGACTTCTGCAAGTTTGCCACCGCCACCCGCCTGGAACTCCTCCATCGCGGCTTCGCCTTTTCCGACGCCTCGGAGAACTGTACCTTCTAATCCCCCTCTTTCATGCAGCCTATATTCGACTCCTTTGGCCCGGCCCGCTCCCTGAACGGACTGCAGGTGCTTTTGTGCCTGATCTTCGCCTTCCTGTCCTCCAGCCTGCTGGCGGTCGTCTACCGGCGGACCCATACCGGCTTCTCCTACTCCCGGTCGTATCTGCAGACCATCGTCCTGGCCTCGGTCGTCTCCTGCATCATGATCATCGCCATCGGGAACAACCTGGCCCGCGGGCTGGGAATCCTCGGGGCCCTGGCCCTGATTCGATTCCGGACCCCGATCCGCGACCCGCGGGACATCATATTCCTCTTCGCCAGTCTGGCTGTAGGGATCGCCGCCGGTGCCCAGGTCTTCATGGTCTGCATTGTCGGCACCGCCTTTTTCTCCCTGACCGCCTACTACCTGCACTGGTCCCCGTTTTCCTCCCGCCGTTCCTTCGAGGGACTGCTGCGGTTCACCGCTCCCAGTGGCAACCGCATCGAGCATGACTTAAAGGATATCTTCCAGCAATTCACCCAGTCGGCGGAGCTGGTCTCCCTGCGCGAAGGTCCGCAGGGGGAATTCCTGGAATACGCCTACCAGGTCCGCCTGATTGATCCCACCTTCAAGACCGACCTGGTCAGTTCGGTTGAATCCATGGAGCTGCTTTCCGAGGTCAGCCTGATCATGCAACGCTCAACCGTGGAAATCTGATGTCGAGTGAGCAGAACATCACCCCTGTCCGCCGGATGCACCGAGTCTGGTGGCGCCGCATGGTCCGCCGCTGGCCGGTCCTGGTCTGGCTGATCCTGGCCGTTGTCGCGGTCTGGCTCTACAACCATGGCGGCGAATACATGCGCATCAACGGCATGGTCGAGGTGGTCACGGAATCCGTCGGTCCCCTGGAGGACGGCTACCTCAAGCAGGTCCTGGTCCGGCCCGGCGAAGAGGTCCAGGCCGGCCAGGTGGTCGCCGAGTTGGACACAGTCCTCATTGACCAGGAAATTGCGGCCCTGAAGGAATCCCTGATGAGCCGGCAGGCCGAGGATATCCGCCAGTTCCGCGGAGCTTCCCAGCGCCTTGAGGAAGAGCTCCGGCAACTGCGCCTGGATGAAGCGGAGGACCGGACGGAGCTGGAAGTCTACCAGGAGGAGCTCAGCCAAATGGAAGCGTTGGTCGCGGACGGCTTCGCCACCCGTGAGGACTTTGTCGAGATACGCGCCCGCGTGGCCGTCCTCCGGCAACGTCTGGACTACTATCCGCAGTTTGAGAGGGAGGTGAGACGCGACCTGGCGGAACTGGAACACCTTCGAGAAACGGTTTTGCCTCCCGAGGGACGGGATCTCAACCAGTCCGGCCGCCTGCAGGTAATGAACCAGCGCCGGGCCGCCCACTTCCTGAAAGCCGGCAATGCCGGTATCGTCTCGGAGATCCGCAGGCAACCGGGCGAGGTGGTGGAGACCGGGCAAACCGTGGTCCAGATCATCACCCGGCAACCCGCCCGCATCCTGGCCTTCATGAACGAATCCGACACCCGGCCCATCGCCGTCGGGGATGTCGTGGAAATGGAACCGGCGATCGGGGGCGAACGGATCGAGGCCCGGATTGTCTCCATCTCGCCCAATGTCCAGGCCCTGGCCGACCGGGCTAGCCCCATCCCCAACCGGGTGGTCCGGGGACGTCGCCTGGAGCTGGTCCCGGTTGAGGACTTCGACCTGCCCCCGGGTTCCAGTGTCGTGGTCTACCTGCCCCGCAAGGAAATGCTCTGGAATTCGCTTTTCGGAGGCTGGAAACCGTGAACTACCGCTGGCACATCCTGCTGGCCGTCATTTTCCTGCCCCTTTTCGGTCAGTCGGCTGAATCACGCCGCCTGACCCTCGAGGAATGGCTGGTCGAGGCCACGCCCCACCACCCCGCCCTGCTGCGTGCCGAGGCGGATGTCGAGGCCCGCAGGCTTCGGTCGGAGGAGCGTGTGGTCTGGGAAGACCCGGAACTGCGGATCGGTAATGATGAGCGGCCCGGCACCCGCGACCAGACCTTTGTCTCACTGCGCTTTCCCATCCCCAATTTGTTCGAGGAAGACGCCCGTTCCGACGAATCCGCGGCCCGTCTGGACCTGGCCCGGGCGGAGCACCGGGCGGCTCGGCGTATTGTCCGCGAAGACCTGGGACGCCTTTACCTGGAGGCGGTCTCCGGGCAGGCGCTGCTGCGTCATGCCCGCCAGCGCAAGGAGGCCATGGAGGCGGAACTGGCCCGGGCCCGGGAAATGCTCAAGCGCCAGCGGATGACCCGGCAGGATGTGCTGGAGATGCAGATCGACCTGGCCGATGCCGTGGTTGAACTGGCCGAGCTGGAAGACGCGGCCAGCGCCGCCGAGAGCCGGATGCGCGAGTACCTGCCCGACCTGCCACCGGACACGGAACTGGAGTTGCTCCCGGCAGTCGTCAACTTTGAGGGAGATCCGCCCCCAGTCGCCGGGATGAGCCGCCGGATCCAGGCCTCTGATCCTGAATTGTCCGCCCGCCTGGCGGCTGTCCGCGCCGCCACCGCGGCGGTCTCCACGGAGCGGGCCAGGCGGATTCCCTTTCCCACCTTCGCTCAGGGCACCTGGACCCGCGACCACAACCGCGACCAGGATGAATGGGAGTTCCGGGTCGGCATTTCCGTCCCGCTCTTTACCTGGATCCGCGGCACCGATCCACGGGAACGGGCGGAGTTGCTCATTGCGCAAAGCGATGCCGGGCTGCGCCGCAGGGAAGTGGCCGGCCTGGCGGAGCGGATCTACCGCGATTACGCGTCCTCGCTTAACCAGCGGCAAGCCCTTGAGGAGCTCCTTTCCCCGGTCCTGGACCAGATCCGGCAATCCCTCGATGAACCGGGCCGCCAGCCGCGCCCCGACCAGCGGCTGGAGCTGGCCGACGACCGCTACCGCCTGCAACGCGACCTCCTCCGGGCGGAGCTGGATTACCAGCTGGCCGCCTGGGCCCTGCACACCCTGGTCTGGAACTGGGAGCCGGCGGGCGAGGAATAAGCCTTGCGCAGACTGTAGCTAAAAGACCCCTACATCCCGGTGTTGCTGACGAAGGCGATCTTCGAGCCGTCCGGCGACCAGCTGGGGACGTTGATCGTGCCCTGCCCCCCGTAGAGATAGGCGATGACCCGGGAGGCCCCGCCCTCCGCCGGCATCAGCTTGAGGTAGACCTGCTTGTAGAACGGATGGTCGGAGGGGTCGATGTCCTCAGGAAAGGAAATGTAGACCAGCCACTTCCCGTCCGGCGAGAGGTGGGGGAACCAGTTGTTGCGGTCATCGAAGGTCAGCTGCTCGGGCTCGCTCCCGTCCGGCCGCATGCGCCAGAGCTGCATGGTCCCGGTGCGAACCGAATTAAAGTAGATCCACTTTCCGTCCGGGCTGTATTCCGAACCGTCGTCCAGGGTCGGGAGATCGGTCAACTGGGTCTCCTTCCCGCTCTCGAGGTCCACCGACCAGATGTCGAACTGGCCGTCACGCTGTCCCGTAAAGATCAACTTCCCGGCATCCGGCGACCATCCGTGGAGGAAGGAATGGCCCTTGGCCGGGTCGGTGATTTGTCGCGGCTTGTCACTACCAGCGACCGGAAGGGTGTAGATCACAGAAGTGCATTCGTCCCCGACATGATGGCTGATCCCGAGCTGCTCCCCGTCGAAGGAGAGGACATGGTCGTTGTTGTTGTGGTCGGCAAAGCCGGTGTTGAGGACCGTGATGGACCCGTCCTGCAAGGCGTAGCGGTAAAGCAGTCCGTCCGCATTGTAGATCAGGAACTTGTTGTCCGGGGTCCAGTTCGGGGCCTGCAGGGAGCGGTTCTCCGAATGGAGGATTTTCCGTTTTCCGGTGACCACCTCCATGACCTCCAGGTTGCTGCCGAGATAGTCCCGGTAGGGAACCAGGTCCGCCGGGGCCGGCTTGACCAGCCGCACGTTGCTGAAAACCGCCTGCTCCATGACATCCTCCCGGTGCGAGCAGATGAAGAGGCCCGTGTAGACCTCCGCAGGCAGCCCCATTTCCTTGCGGACAGACCTGTATTCCGCGCCCGGAGTGGCAGCCGAAAAGATAAAGACGTCCCCTCTGCGCTCCATTTGGATTTCCGTTGGCAGGGCGCCAATCTCCATCCCCACTTCCTCCGTGTCCGCGCCGGTTTCGGTCCGGTACTGGAGGGAAGTCAGGCCGTCCCCGTGGACACAGGCATCCGCGTAGGCTGAATCCGCTTCCAGGCTTTCCCGGACCATGACCCCGATCTTTCGGTGCGGGTCCACGCCCTCACCGACAAAGCGTATGGTCGCCCGGAGGATGAAATCCCCCTCGACCTGCTTCCATGCGAAGTGAAACTCGTCCCGGCCAAACCACATGTTCTTTCCGGCCCCGGAAAGGGTGTAGGCCTGTTCCGCCTCGTCGTAATGGGCATTGCCCTCGATGGCGGGCCCGCCGATATCCTGGCTCTGCTCGAACATTCCGACCGGGACCGTGGCCCCGGCGGGAATGGCAGCCAGGGAGACGGGAACTAACATCAGGAGGCGAAGGTTTACAGGGACGAAACGGAAGCGGGGTATTTCTGCCATGGGTATTGAGGATTAACTACGTTTGTGCGAACCTGCCCAGACTGGCAGGTCCGCCAAACAAATGCAATCCCCCATGGAGCAGCGGCCGATGAGGAGGTCAGCCGGACTGCTTACAGAATCTCGAAGGCCACGGTGACCCCGGCCACCGCGATGGAGACCATGGTCATCAGCTTGATGAGGATGTTCAGGCTGGGACCGGAGGTATCCTTGAAGGGATCGCCGACGGTGTCGCCGATGACCCCGGCCTTGTGGGCGTCGGAGCCCTTGCCGCCAAAGTTGCCTTCCTCGATGTACTTCTTGGCATTGTCCCAGGCCCCGCCCGCGTTGGCCATGTAGATGGCCAGGACAAAGCCCGTTCCAAGCGCTCCGGATAGCAGGCCGATGACTCCGGCCGGGCCGAAGAGGATACCGATCAGGACCGGCACCAGGACCGCGATCAGGGAGGGAATCAGCATTTCCTTCTGCGCGCCGCGGGTGGAAATTTCCACGCACAGGGCGTAATCCGGATCATCCGTCCCGTCGACGATCCCCGGATTGTTGCTGAACTGCCGGCGCACTTCGTTGACCATGGCCTGGGCGGCCCGGCCAACGGCATTCATGGTCAGGCCACAGAAGAGGAAAGCCATCAGGGACCCGGTAAAGAACCCGACCAGGACCAGCGGGTTGACCAGGTTGAGCTGGAAGGAGTCGATCAGCTGAAGCAGCGTTGCATCCTGGGCGGGTATCGTAATGCCACCCGAGAGCTCGATCGAGGCCCCGTTGCTGACCAGGGTCTCCTGCAGTTTGGAGACGTAGGAGGCCAGCAGGGCCAGGGCGGTCAGGGCGGCCGACCCGATGGCAAAGCCCTTGCCGATGGCGGCGGTGGTGTTGCCGAGGGAATCGAGAGCGTCGGTGCGCTGCCGCACTTCCTTGCCCAGCCCGCTCATTTCGGCGTTGCCACCTGCGTTGTCCGCGATGGGGCCATAGGCGTCGGTGGCCAGGGTTACCCCGAGGGTGGAGAGCATGCCGACCGCGGCAAAGCCGATGCCGTAGAGGCCCATCGGCAGTTTGTCGAGGCTGAGCCCGCCGGCTGAGAGGGCGAAGGCGCCCAGGATCCCGACCATGACCGCCACGACCGGAATGGTGGCGGAAATCTTGCCCAGGCCGATGCCGGAGATGATGACCGTGGCCGGACCGGTCTCCGCGCTTTTGGCCACCTGCTGGGTCGGTTTGTGGTCGGCGGAGGTGTAGTACTCGGTCGACTTGCCGATGACGATACCCGTGATCAGGCCGAGGACGATGGCGCCCCAGAGCCCGAGGTAGTTTTCAAAACCCATGAAATAAACGACGCCCAATGCGGCGATGACCACCAGGACGGAAGCGGAATTGATGCCCCGGTCGAGGGCCTTGAGCAGGCCGGCCTGGGTTTCGCCGGGCTTGAGCCGGACCAGGAAGACGCCCACCACCGAGAGCAGCGCCCCCAGGGCGGCGACCAGAATCGGAGCCGTGGCGGCCTTGAGCTGCATCTGGGGATCGGCTCCGGCAAAGGCGGCCACACCGAGGGCGGCGGTGGCAATGATGGAACCGCAATAGGATTCAAAAAGGTCGGCGCCCATGCCGGCCACGTCGCCCACGAAGTCCCCCACATTATCGGCAATGGTGGCCGGGTTGCGCGGGTCGTCCTCGGGCATTCCGGCCTCAACCTTGCCCACCAGGTCGGCACCGACATCGGCCGCCTTGGTGTAGATGCCCCCACCGACGCGGGCGAAGAGGGCCTGCAGGGAGGCACCCATGCCGAAGGAAAGGAGAATGCCGGTCTTGGCCCCGAGGTCTGTCATGATCGTCCCCAATCCAAGGAACCAGAGGGTGATGGCCAACAGGCCCAGCCCGACCACGGAAAGCCCCATAACGGCGCCGCTGCGGAAAGCCACCCGCAGGCCCTTGTCGAGGGATTCACTGGCCGCCTGGGCGGTCCGTGAGGCGGCGGCGGTGGCGGTCCGCATGCCGAAATAGCCGGCCAGGCCGGAGACCAGGCCGCCGGTGACAAAGGCCAGGGGCGCCCACGGGCTTTGCAGGTGCAGTCCAAAAGCCATGAAGGCGAACAGCAGGGTGATGACCACAAAGACAATGGCCACAATCTTGTATTGCTGGTTCAGGTAGGCCTTGGCGCCGGCGGTCACGTGGCCGGCAATGGTCTGCATGCGTTCGTTGCCCGGATTTTCCTGCAGGGTACGGGAATAGAAAAACCAGGCAAATGCCAGAACCAGGACAGAAGCTGCCAACGGCAGCGCAAGTAGCTGAAACATAGAAGGTTCCTTGTTTGGAGTTACTGGGAGAGGTGAAAGCGTATTATTAGCATTGAGGTAAGCCAAAGGCAAGGGGCTGCCAACTTTAAAATCCCCAATGTCGCCCGGGCCCGCTACCGGAAGCGCCGGGCCACCCGCAGGAAGAGCCAGTACGGCATCAACCGGAGCAGCTTGACCAGATATGCGAACCGCTTCGGGAAGCAGATCTCGAAGCCGCCCCCTTGCAGGCCGTCGGCGATCCGCCGGGCCGCCTCCTCCGGCTCCATCAGCATGGGCATCGGAAAGTCGTTCTGCCGGGTGATCCGGGTGTCGACAAAGCCGGAGTTGATGACCTTGACGTCGACTTTCCCCTCCAACTCGACCCGCATGCTCTCGGCATAGCTGATGACCCCGGCCTTGGTGGCGCAATAGGGCTGGCCGTGGGGGAGGCCCCGGTAACCGGCCACGCTGGCATAGAGGGCGAGAAAGCTTCCCGGACGATCCGCCAGGCGCTCCCGCACAGCCTGGGTCAGGTGGATGGCCCCGGTCAGGTTGACGGTCACTACCTGGTCAATAATGGAGGGAGGCATCTTCTCCTTACCCTTGTCCGGGTTGTAGGCTGCCGCCAGGTAGACCACGCCGTCCAGTTCGGAAATGCTTTGCGCGGCCGCTTCAATTGCCGCCTGGTCCGTCACGTCCAGAGGCAGCACCCGGGCGCCCTCCCCGATTTCCCCGGCCAGTTCTTCCAGTTTGTCGACCGAACGCGCCGAGACGGTCAGTCGCGCTCCCCGGCCGGCCAACTCCCGGGCCAGGGCCCTTCCGATCCCGGTACTCGCGCCAACCAGCCAGACACGCTTCCCATGAAGATCCCTGTGCATCACCCACACATTGCCGCATTACCGGTATCGCACAACAAACATCGACCAGTAACCACTAACCAGTAACCTACTCCTCCAGCGCATTCAGGACCGCACCCCGCAGCTCCTCGGTGTCCGGCTTGGTACCGGGCTTGAAGCGGGCGATGATGTGCCCCTCGCGGTCGATGAGGAACTTGCCGAAGTTCCATCCGACATCGCCGGGGAATGGGGATTCCGGACCGGAGAGCAGGGCATACAGGGGATGCTGGTGCTCTCCCTTGACGTGCAGTTTCTCGAACAGCGGAAAGGTCACCCCGTAATTCATGGAGCAGAATTGCTGGATCTCCTCCGCGGTGCCGGGCTCCTGGTTGCCGAAGTCGTTGCAGGGAAAGCCGAGGACCACCAGCCCGTCGTCCTTCTTCTCCTGATACAGGGCTTCCAGACCCGCGTACTGGGGGGTGTTGCCGCACTTGGAGGCCACGTTGACGATCAGCAGGACCTTGCCCTTGTATTCCGCCAGGGAGGTCGGCTGGCCGTCGAGGGTCTTCAGGGGAATGTCGTAGAGGCCGGTCCCGGCAAAGGCAGGCAACGCAAGCAAGGTAATCAACAGAAGCATCCAATATTTCATGGCGTCATTCCTATTCCTTGCCGGGAGAAAGGACCAGCTAATATTCCTTCCAGCACGGGTCAGCGGCAGGTTGGAATGATACCCGAATGCGGGACGCCGGCCGGCCTGGACGACACGGGCGGAACTGGCTCCGGCCACAAGGCTGGGGAGAATGGCCTTGGCCTGATTGGGGAATTGTGCGATAACTTGCCTCCGGCGCGCACATTACTCTCTCAATCCCCCGCCAGTAGCGGCCCGGCATTCGCAGAGCGGATTCCCTGAAACACAGGCGGGAGCAACCCATTACCGAGGAACAGATCAACATGCCCGGAATCCCAGTCAATCCGACCGTCCTCAAGGAGCTTCAAAGGCAGCTGAACCAGGAACTCTCTGCCAGCCATGATTATCTCTCCCTGGCCGTCTGGTGCGCGAACGCCAACCTGAAAGGCTTCGCGCGATTTTTCAAACAGCAGGCTGCCGAGGAGCGCGAACATGCGGACAAGTTCATGGATCACCTGCTGAGCCGTGGCCAGTTGCCCGAGATCGGAGCCGTCAAGGCCCCGCGCGGGGAATTCAACAGCATACAGGAAGCGGCGAAGCATGCCCAAGCCATGGAACAAAAAAACACGGTCGGCGTAAATTCAGCATATGAGGCAGCGGTTCGTGAAAACGACCTCCCCGCCCAGGTCATGCTCCAGTGGTTCATCAGCGAACAGGTTGAGGAAGAGGACTGGGCCGACGAAATGGTCGACCGGGTCCAACACGCCCAGTCTCCGGGTGGTCTTGCCCAGCTGGATCGCCACATCGAACGCATCCTCAGGGAGGAGGATAACTGAGGATCGCCGCAGGCGGGACCAGCGTCGGTGGCTGGATTCCTCCGCTCACCCTTCCAGCCGTCATCCCCAGACGGAAGGCGATCCTTTTCGTAACGCAACGGATTGGCTACCGGAAAGGCAGCCTCATCTGCGGATAGCCGCCATGGCCGACCGCGTATTCCACGAATTCATACTTCCGGTACAGCGACTGGGCGACATGGTTCATCGGATGAACCCCCAGCCGCAGGCCCTCTATCCGGTCTTTCAGGGCGGCGATAAAGGCCTGCATCAGGCAGGACCCGACTCCTGTTCCCTGGAATGCCTCCTCAACTCCAATACCGAGACAGGGATAGGGACAACCGAAGTCATCGAGCTGGTCGTACCGGTCCAGTCGCGACCAGATAGCCCCCACCCGCCGACCGTTGGCGGGATCGACTGCCACCAAACCGAAATCGTCCGGACGTCCCCAATCCTCAACCAGCCTGCGGATGACCGAATTGTCCAGGACGGTCCGCGGCCGCCTTTTCTCGTCCGGGGCATCCCACAGGGCCACATAGAGCATCTCCCAAAGGAATTCCTGGTCCTCCGCCGTCAACGGACGCGTCTCCCACTTGCTGCGCGCGCTGGTCTCAGTCATCTTCAATACCCCTCGTCGATGGGCGGGCGCTGGCGGTTTCAGTTGAAGATCAGATTGATGCTCCGGGCCCACTGCCAGTCCAGCAGGTAATCGGAAAGGACCAGCTGGTAAATGACGATGATCAGCCAGAAAACGACCTGGTACTTGAACTTCCGGATCTTGTGCCGGATGAGCCGCTGCATCAGGAAGGCGGCCGGCCAGCCGCCGAGAAATTCCAGCAGGTGCAGGGCCCGCTCGGAGATCCGGCGCTGCTCCTTCCGGGCCCGGTACTTGTCCAGCCAGTAGGCGGCTGCGGTGACGAGGGAAATCCCCAGCAACCAGGCCAGCACCGGGATGAAATTCCCCTCCCCGCTCACCTTGAGCAAGGCCAGCGTCGGGACGATGAGGAGGAGGACCAGGATGACCAGCCACCAGGCCCAGGGTGGCCGTTTCCTGAGCCGGCCGGATTCGACGGATGTGTTCTCGGAATTCATACCTGCGTCGGTGTTTCAAATCCCCTTTGCCATTGGAATCGACAAAAAAGCGCCGGAACTGCCATGGTGAACCTTGAAAATTTTCAGAACGGCCGGCGGTTCCCGGCCTCCGGAGGTGTCCAGAACCCTCCTTCATGGGCAATGCCCTTGCCCTTCCAAAGCTTCATCCCATTCTAGAATGGGTCTTCCCGCAGCCACCGGAAAGGCGCTTTGAATATGCGGTCGATTGAATTGAACCAGAAGCGGCGGGCCCGTCCCCGTCACCTGAAAATGCTCGCCCGGGCAGCCCTGGCCGTGCTGGCCAGCCAGACGATGTTGGCCGGCGCCGAACCGCCACCCGGACTCCAGCCACCGCTCCCCCCGGTCCTCCCGGAAGGAATTCCCGCCTTCCCGGGCGCCTGGGGCGGCGGCATGTTCGCCACCGGCGGTCGCGGCGGCCAGGTCATTGAAGTCACTTCCCTGGAGGACAGCGGCCCCGGCAGTCTTCGGGAGGCCGTCTCGGTGCCCGGGCCACGAACGATTGTCTTCCGGGTAGCCGGCGTGATCCGGCTCAGGAGCGACCTTGATATTGAACATCCGGATATCACAATCGCCGGCCAGAGCGCTCCGGGGGACGGCATCTGCCTTGCCGATGCAACGCTCAACATCAACACCCACAACGTAATCCTGCGGCATATTCGCGTACGGCTGACGAAGAACAGGACAACCGAGCGCATCTTCATCGACTGCATTGGCGGCAATCCGGAGGGAAATGTCATTGTCGATCACTGCAGCGCGAGCTGGGGTACCGACGAAAGCCTCTCACTCTATCGCTACATGAAGCCGCGGCCGGACCTTCCTCCGGACCAGGATGGCAAGCCGCAAAGGACCAAGCTGCCGGCCCGGAATATCACGGTCCAGTGGTGCCTGATCAGCGAATCACTCCTTCCGGCGACACACGGGGCCACCTGGGGCGGGGTCGATTCCACCTTCCACCACAACCTTTTCGCCAGCAACGGGGGGCGCAATCCATCGATCGGCATGAGCGGTGAGTTTGATTACCGCAACAACGTCATCTTCAACTGGCAGTCCCGGACCATCGACGGCGGCGACGAGACCTCCCTGGTCAATGTCATCAACAACTACTTCAAGCCCGGCCCGGCCACCAGCGAGGGCACGCACGAGATGATCGCCCGCGTTGAACAGCGGGACATGTATTCGCCGGGCAATCGCTGGGAGAGCCAAAGCTGGTACCAGCCGGCCGGGAAAAGGCCCGGAAAATGGTACATCGCGGGTAATATCGTCGAGGGACACGACGAGGTGACCCTCGACAACTGGAAGGGCGTCCATGGTCCGGCCGGGCTGGCCCGCGTGGGCACCCCTTTTGAGGCGTGGCCCATTCGCCAGGCAGCCGGGGCCTACCTCTCCGTTCTGGAGCATTCCGGCGCCACCCTGCCCCGTCGCGACGCCATCGATACCCGCATCGTGGAGTCCGTACGCACCGGGAACACCGGCTCAGGCAGCGGCATCATCCGCCATCCGGATGAGGTCGGGGGACTGACAGGCTACAATTTCACCCCGGAGCATGTCTCATTGGATTCCGACCACGACGGCATGCCGGATTCATGGGAGATGCAGTACAACTTCGACCGGAAGGATCCCGCCGACCATGCCGCCGATGCGGATGGCGACGGCTACACCAACCTCGAGGAGTTCCTCAACGGCACGGATCCGCGCGAGTTCATCGATTACCGCAACTTCGACAACAACGTCGATACCGTCAGTTGAGCGGAAGAAGGATCGCAGGAGGTCCGGGGCCATCAATCCGCCCCGTGATTGTTCAATTTATTGTACAATTCAGTCGCCTCGGCCGGCGTGATGAGGAAGCCCGGACCAATGGAACGGTTGGGGCTGTCGTCGAGGATCCACCGGCCCCAATCCGCTGCGCGAGAATCATGGGGCAGGCTTTCCACCTTCCGACGGACATCATCAATGGTCGGGCCTCCGGGTGGAACCGGGACATAGTTTCCACTCCCGTCGATGATGCCTCCGGAGTAGAGAGTGGCCAGGTCAAGCAACCATTCCGGCACAGGATCGCTCCCTCCGTCCGGTGCAACCGGCCAAAGCCAGAAGTGGAAGCGAATCTCACTGGTATTGGCCGTTTCGGAACAGATGAAGCGCCCGTCCGGGCTGAATTCGCCACCGGGGACCCGGAAGTCATGCTTCATGGGCTCCGAAAGGGGCAAGCTCGATTGCGTGTCCAGGACCTGGACAGACTGCGCGGCATTGGTCGTGAGAAGATAGCGCCGGCTGTCCGGGCCGAAGGCTCCCGACCGGAAATCTTCGGTTATTGAAGCCGGCCGGCTGACCGGGGTGCCATTGTTTCCGTCCAGAATCCGTGCCTGACCGGAATGGTTCACCAGAAGATACCGGCCATCCGGGGAAAACCTGGCCTGACGGATCGGACCTTCAAGGGGAACCACCGGGCTGCAAGGTTCCCCCGTCAGCGTATTCCAGATGCGCAGGTTCCCGTCCATATCCCCCGCCACGAGGCGGGAGTCATCCCGACTGAATTCAATCGTGCGCACAGGTATGCTCTTCTCAAGTTCCCACCGGCGGATCAGGTTGCCGGTTGGCAGGTCCCAGAGATAGATGGAGCCATGAACGCTTCCCGCGGCCAACAGCCGTCCATCCCGGTTGAATGTCCAGGGCCAGGCACTGCTTCCCATGGGAATGCTGTCTTCCGAAACCTTAAGCGTGCAGACAACTTCACCGGAGGAGAGCCGCCAGACGCGCAGCGTTTTCCCTGTATTTCCCTCATCTCGATGACCGATTGCCAACAGGGTTCCATCGTGACTAAATTTAGACACGGAGTTGACCTCAAACGAATCCTGAAGCGGAAGGGGCGGCACGATCTGTCCGGCCTCGAGTACCCAGACCTGCCACAATCCCGCGACAATTCGTCCGACTATGGAATGCCCGTTCGGGTCGGCGGCGAGCCAAGTAAATTGGCCAGCCTCCGTTACTTCCGGCAATGGAACCTGTAATGAGAAGTCGGTCATCTGTCCCGTAGCGATATCGATGAAGCTGGCGCCATCATACCCGATCCAGAAAAGCCGGGCCGGCTGGTGAGGCAGGAACGGCGCAGGAATGGGATTCCATCGAGGCAACAGCAGCGGCTGAATCCCATCTCCGGATACCGTCAGGCGCCGAATAAAACCATTGCGCTGGGCAAGGAGCAGATAATGTCCATCTGGTGAGAGCACCACGTCAATGGCATCGCTCAGGTGGTCATCAAACGCCTCCGCCATCCGGCGACCGGTGGAAGCGTCCCACACTCTGATGGTATGATCGAATCCGATGGTTCTGAGCACCGTGCCGTCGCGGCTGAAGTCCACGGATCGCGCCGGCACGTTTCCTTCAGTGATGGCGTGATCCAGGGGGGTTCCGGTCAGAATGTCATGCCATTGCAACCTGGCATCGTCGGCAACCAGAACGCCCGAGCCACCGGGGGAGAATTTGCCGAGGACAGGGTTCCCATTTTGTTGCGGACATGGATAAAAGGGCCCCACTTTCTTCCCGTCGGCCGCCCGGTAGACCCTTGATCCCTCGAGGGTTGTGAGGGAAAAATACATTTTGTCCGGGCTGAAGTGAATTGCACTGGGGTAAAGGTAGGGGCTCTTTTCCAAGGCTTGCCGGGGTCCCCTGGGAACTCCTCCGGATACAGACCATACCTGTGTCTCGATCGGTTTCAGTACCGAGCGCGTCACCGCAATGAAGTAGTCGAGATCAGGACTTGGAACAATGAGAAGTTCGAGTGCGCGGGGTAATAGATGTTGAAGTGTAATATGATGCCGTTCCCTGCCTGCTTCGAGGTCCCAGATCCTGACCAAACCGGTACCCTCCCCGTCGAGGATCTCCGTCTGAACAAACCACCTGCTGCCGCCGGTAAAGCAAAATGCCTTGCCCTTCTCGATCGATGGCAGGGGACGAATCCTGCCGCTCAGGATATCGACCATGACCCAGGTCCCGTCCTGCAACTTGACCACCATTGCGAGGTCGTTTCGATCGGCCCACCTCGAGGCCAGCGGATGTGGCCTCAACGGATTCCCCCCGTCACGCAGACGGCTTTTGTACGACTGATAGGCATACGCGGGCGGCGAATTGTATCCGCTGCCCACGGCCCATTCCCCGGGACTGTCCAATTGAATGAACGCGGCAATCTGTCCGGTCCGGCAATCGATCGCACGGAGGACACCGTCCTGACACAAGCAAGCCAGCCAGCCATGACCGGCTCCGGGAAGTCCTTCCAGCACGGGAGGCGAAGGAAGCCTCGTCCTGGTCACTTCCCCGGATTTTATATCCTGAACCGCGATCGATCCGTCCACTCCAAGGGCCAGGATGCCGTTTCCGTCGGGGGTGAAAACAGTGGCATGTATCCCGGCGCCAAGGTCAAGCGGCTCCCCGGCCGGAACAAGGTAAGAACGCGATGCAAGCAGCGACAACAGGCGGGGCACGACCACGGGATTCGCCGGATCGATGCTGGCTGCGTGAACAAGCCTGGCCAGGGCTTCAGCGCTTTTGTCGTCCTCCAGCAGCCTCCCGGCCATCTGCACGCTGGTCATGCTGGACCGTTTGGCCTCGGCAGCCCGGGAAAGCTCAGCCTCCTTGCGCAGGCGGGATTCAGCCGCCTCGGCCGCGAGTGCGTGTTGCCGGGCAAGAGCTTCCCGTTCATAGGCGGCGCGTTCACGAACCAGCAGGATGGAGGATGCGATAAGCCCCGCAATGAGCGAGCACAGAATGGCCACCGTGGCGAAAACACTGAACATGTGACGCCGGATGAAGGTTCTGGTCCGGTAAATCCTGCCCGGTGGATGGGCTTCGATCGGCTCGTTCCGCAGGTGGCGGTCGATGTCCAGGGCCAGCCCGTTGGCCGTTGCATAGCGCCGCGAGGGTTCTTTTTCCAGGCAGTGCATGACAATGGAATCCAGATCGCCTCTCAGTTCGGAAAGAAGCCGCCCCGGATCGGTTCCATGCCGCCGGGCTATCCAGGCCAGGTCTTCCCGGGTCAACTTGCCCAGACGGGTTGAGGGACGCGGTGGATCTACCTCCCGGATTGTGTGGCGCATGGAATCAAAACTGGATTGGGCCAGCGCATCGGCATCAAATGGGGTCCGCCCGGTGATTAACTCGTAGAGGACCACGCCCAGGCTGTAGATGTCACTTCTGGTGTCCACATCCAGGCCATTCAATTCCATCTGCTCCGGGCTCGTGTAGGCGGGTGTGCCGACAAAGGACCGAAGCTGGGTCAATTGCGTCGTGTCGGTCAGGCGGCCCCGGGTCGCCTTGGCGACTCCAAAATCGATGATCTTCAGCACCGGCTCCCCGTCGTTAGGGGAAACAAGGATATTCGAGGGTTTCAAATCGCGGTGAATGATACCCTTCTGGTGGGCGTGCTGCACGGCCCGGCAAATGGCCGAGAAGAGCTGCAGGCGCTCCCTGGTCGGCAGACAATTATCATCGCAATATTCCATCAGGGGAACGCCTTCGAGCAGCTCCATGACGAAATATGGACGGCCGTCCGGGGTCGCGCCGGCGTCGAAGACACGTGCAATGTTGGGATGTTCCATCATGGCCAAGGCATGCCGTTCGACTTCAAACCGAGTGATCACCTCCTTGGTATCCATCCCGATCTTGATGACCTTGACAGCCACCATCCGGTCCAGTGCGGGCTGGCGCGCCGCATAGACAACTCCCATGCCTCCCCGGCCGATCTCCTCCAGCAGTTCATATTTCCCGAGCTGGCATGGAAGCGCCAATGGAGAGAACGGCCCGCCATCAGCCTGGTTCGGATCCAAAGTCAACACGTCCCGCAGCATGCAGGCCGGGCACAGCAAATATCCACTGCTGCGATCAAGTGGCGCGCCGCAATTCCTGCAGGTCTTGGTAGTCATGGACTAATCCGATTACTGATTATTTATAACACTTCTGTCGCCTAAGGTAACTCGCTGACCCTGGAGAGGAGGTAGCGGATCTCCTCTTCGGTATCCTCCGGCTTGAGGACCGTCTTTGCCACTTCGGCACGAACCCGTTCGCCGAATCGTCGCCGGAGCCTGTAAACCGCAACCTTGATCGCGCCTTCCGTCATCCCCAGGCGCTCCGCAATCTCCGCATAGCCAATCCGGCTGTCACCGCCCCACAGGAGGGCCTTCAGTTCGTCAAAGACCTCCGTATGGCCTCGCTTGCGGTATTCGTGCCGGACCAATTCCAGCGCCCGCGTGAGCACACTAAGGGCCCACCGCCGATCAAACCATTCCTCCGGAGAGTAGCCGTTTCCCGGCTCCGGCTGGAATTGCAGTTCCGCTTCCTTCAGGGATTCCAGCGACACGATAATCCTCCCGCCCCCGCGCTTCAGCCGGCTGGCTGCTGTCCGCAGACGGGAGTGGTGGTTCTTGAAGGAGGTCAGGAGAAAGGTCCGGAAACGGCCACGCTCGGCATCGGCGCGGGCGATGGCCCCGCGGGACAGCAAATCCTCGAAAAAGCTCTGGGTCAGGTCCTCGGCATCCGCCGGAGGGAGCCCAAGGTAGCGGGCGTAGCTGTAGAGCGGAGGCCAGTAAGAACGGCATAGTTCCTCCAGGGCCGCCGAAGCCTCGGTCGAATCCACCTCGCCAGCCTGCAATACGAGGGTCCAGTGGGTAGAATCAAACCATCGGGAGCCCTGGCCCGAGACAGGCCCTTTACCCATCTCCTGGTTCTCCTTTGTCATGAGAGAGTGCGTGGATTTTACCACCCGTCTCGCTCCGGGCAAGGCCAATAGCCCAATGTCACCGGCTGATTCCAGCTTTTTTTAGTCAGCGACCGGTAACCTTCGGTTCCAGAAGATTTATAGAGTTATGGTGGTCGTGCGCCGCACGGCGCGAACCCCTGGCAAAACTAACCCAAAAACTCTCCAATCATGAAAAAACAAATCAGATCGAGAGCGATCGTGCTGGTAACCGCTCTCGCCAGTTCGTTATTGCTCATTATCGGGTCTGCGAAGGCAGATCCGCCATGGCCGGGCCCCACCATGGTCGTGACCGCGACCGGTGACCCGGACATTGACACTGTTGCCCTGCAAAGCGCCTTCGACGCGCTGCCGGCCGGCGGAATCCTGCATCTTTCCGGATATTTCCGGACCCACCATGAAATCTACACCTACGGCTTCGACGGAACCGTCGAGGGCGATGGCATCGATGTCACGGTGATCGAGGCGGTTCGCGGTCCCAGCGGCTATTTTGAGCCGGTCTTCCATCTCCCGAACGGGCAGACCCGGACAGCGATATTCGCCTTCGAGCGCGTCGATGATCTGCTCGTCCTGGCCGGTGCCGAGGGTGGCGACGGCCAGCGCCTGGGTTTCGCCACGGGTGAACAGGGCGGAGCCGTGAGCGCGCGGCAGGATGCCGACCTCGGAGACGATCGGGCGGACCGTCTTGAGGTCGCGGCCATCGATGCGCGTGCCCTTGTCGAGGATGTCGTTGCGGACGATCGCCTTTTCGAGCTTCTTGAACATGTCGGCGATGAGCGTCGGCGACGGCGCATCCTCGGCACCCTCCGGTGCGATCGCCGCCGCGACCTTCGCCTTCACCGCTTCGATGGCGTCGTGACGCTCGGTCTTGCCGGTGATGGCATAGGCGTCGCGCAGGCCGGTCTCGGCCGCTGCCCCGGCCGGGTATTGCGGGCGCGGACGCGGCAACGGGATGTTGGCCGCCGGGCGGCTGCCCCCCGACACCGGATCGGCATCGCC
>ENA-ORCW01000526-ORCW01000526.1-marine-metagenome-genome-assembly--contig:-NODE-526-length-20420-cov-3.399646_pt1 | contig 20420 bp, 17 predicted proteins | sample MGYA00237784_ERZ508517 | MGnify/ENA primary metagenome ERZ508517 (study PRJEB26187, sample SAMN06268979) | marine metagenome | isolation source: Tt ae E1 feedstock associated aerobic enrichment on... | reverse complement strand
TGATGTTCAGAAGGACGGCCACATCGCAGTGCAGGCTCTTTACAAGGTCCAGCTGGTAGGAGCTGAGCTCCAGCACATAGATCGCATTCGCATGCAGGGCTGCAAGGTCCAGGACGCCGGTGCCGATGTTTCCGCCGATACGGGCGTCGCGGCCAGCCTGCTTCAGGATGTGACCGATCAAGGAAGTCGTGGTCGACTTGCCGTTCGTACCGGTGATGCCGATGATCTTCGGGCGTCCGCGCTCCGGCAGAGCCTGAACGGCACGGGCGAAGAGTTCCATGTCCCCGACAATCGGCACGCCCGTCATTTCCGCCATCCGCACGATGCGGTGCGGCTGCGGGAACTTGTAGGGAATACCCGGCGACAGGACGAGCGCGGCAAAGGTCTGCCAGTCGCGCTTGTTGATGTCGGACAGGGTCAGGCCCGCGGCTTCCGCCTTGCGGCGGGTCTCTTCATTGTCATCCCACGCGTGAACACGCGCGCCGCCGGCCTTCAGGGCCTTGGCAGCGGAAAGGCCGGTGCGGCCAAGGCCGAACACCGCAACATCCCTTCCTGCGTATTCCGTGATCGGGATCATGCGCGCTCGCTCACCTCAGCTTCAGGGTTGCAAGGCCCGCAAGGGCGAACAGGACGGACAGGATCCAGAAGCGGACGACGACACGGGTCTCCGGCCAGTTCTGCTTCTGGAAATGATGGTGAAGCGGCGCCATCAGGAAGATGCGTTTGCCGGTCAGCTTGAAGGAAGCGACCTGAATGATCACCGACAGGGCTTCCATGACGAACAGTCCGCCGATGATAACCATGACGATTTCGTGCTTCGTTGCGACCGCAACGGTGCCGACAAGGCCGCCGAGCGCCAGCGAACCGGTGTCGCCCATGAAGATCGCCGCCGGCGGCGCATTGAACCAGAGGAAACCGAGGCCCGCGCCGATCACGGCTCCCAGAATAACGGCGAGTTCGCCGGTTCCGGGCACGAAATGGATCTGCAGGTAATTGGCGAAGATCGCGTTACCGGAAAGATATGCGATGACCCCGAAGGAAGCCGCCGCCACCATCACCGGCACCGTGGCAAGCCCGTCGAGCCCGTCCGTCAGATTCACCGCATTGCCGGCCCCCACGATCACGAAGGCCGCGAAGGGCACGAAGAAAATGCCCAGATTGAGCAGAAGATCCTTGAAGAACGGAAAGGTGAGCGACGAGGAAAACGGCGCCTGCCCCGCGTGCATGATGGTCCAGGCGGCAAGCCCCGCGATCAGGAATTCCGCAGAAAGCCGCGCCTTGCCCGAAAAGCCCAGATGCGACTGTTTCGTCACCTTCAGATAGTCGTCGTAAAAGCCGATGGCGCCGAAGCTCACCGTCACCATCAGCACCACCCAGACATAGACGCTGGAAAGATTCGCCCAAAGCGCGCAGGAGCCCAGAATGCCCGACAGCATCATGAGCCCGCCCATGGTCGGCGTACCCGCCTTCTTGAAATGGGTCTGCGGCCCGTCGGCACGGATTGGCTGGCCCTTGCCCTGCCGCACCCTAAGCGAGGCGATGATCATCGGCCCGAACAGAAACACGATCAGCGCCGAGGTGATCAGTGCGCCGCCTGTGCGGAAGGTGATGTATCGAAATACGTTGAAGACCGAGACTTCGTCGGCCAGTTCAACGAGCATCATGAGCATGGATCAGTCCCCCGTCGCCGCGCCCGGATAGGTGTTGGTAAAGGCGTCGACCAGTTTGTTGAAGCCGATGCTCTTCGAAGATTTGATCATCACGGCATCGCCCGGCCTCACCGCCTTGATGACGAGCGGACGCAGATCCTCCGTCGCCTCGCGATACTCCACCGACAGCCCTGCGGGCAATGCTTCGGCGAGCGCCTTCATTTCCTTGCCGGCAAGGAAAACGAGTTCGGTGCCCGCATCGGTCACCAGGTCGGCAAGCCCCGCATGCAGTTTCTCGGCATGGCTGCCAAGTTCGGCCATATCGCCCAGTATCGCGATCCGCCGTCCGCCCTCGCCCACTTCTGTCCGCTTGAGCAGGTCGAATGCCGCCTCCATGGAGGCAGGATTGGCGTTGAAGCTCTCATCGATCAGCGTGAACGCACCGTCTTTGTGTTTCAGCCGAAGGCGCGCGCCACGTCCGGCTTCCGCGCCGAAGGATCCCAACGCCATCGCCGCCTTTTTCAGATCGGCGTCAGCCAGATACACTGCGCCCAGCGTCGCCAGCGCGTTTTGAACCATGTGCCGGCCCGGCGCGCCGAGACGCACTTCCGTCTCTTCCCCGTCGACCTTCACCGCGAAGGTGGAAGATTGCGATCCGTATTCGGCATGCATCAGCCGAAGATCCGAGCGCGCATTCTCGCCGAACCCGGCAATCGTCTTCACGCCCGCCTCCTCGGCCAGCGCAGTGAGCGTTTTCCAGCGCTTGTCGTCTCGGTTGACGAGTGCGGCGCCGCCCTTCACCACACCTTCGAAAATCTCGCCCTTGGCGCGAGCGATCTCCTCGACGCTTTTGAAGAAGCCAAGATGCGCCGCCGCGACCAGTGTCACCACGGCGATGTGCGGGCGCACCATCTTCACCAGCGGCCGGATTTCGTCCGGGTGGTTCATACCGATCTCGAAGATCGCATAGTCGCAGTCGGCCGGCATGCGGGCGAGCGTCAGCGGAACACCCCAGTGATTGTTGAAGGAGCGGTCGGCCGCATGCACGCTGCCGCAGGCGGAAAATGCTTGCCGCATCATGTTCTTGGTCGAGGTCTTGCCCACCGAACCGGTCACGGCGACAATCTTGGCGCGGCTGCGTAGCCGTGCCGCGCGTCCCAGATCTCCAAGGGCGGTCAGAACGTCGGGCACCACCACTTTCGGCACCGCAAGCCTTCCAAGCGCTGGCAGTTTCCCTTCCGAAACGACCAGCACAGAGGCGCCCGCAGCCATTGCAGAGGTCGCGAAATCGTGCCCGTCGAACCGCTCGCCCTGAATGGGGAAAAACGCATCGCCCGGCTGAAGCGTTCGCGTATCGATCGAAATCCCGGTAATGGCCGATGCCGGCTGACCGAGCGGCCTGCCGCCTGTCGCCTGAACCAGTGCATCATACGTCCAAAGCGCGCTCATCCGTCACGCTCCGCGAGTGCGGCCCGCACTTCTTCGTGATCGGAAAAATGATGCTTGCTGCCAGCGATCTCCTGCCCGGTCTCGTGCCCCTTGCCGGCCACGATCAGCGTGTCGCCTTCCTTCAGCATGGCAACGGCGGAGCGGATGGCCTCGTGCCGGTCGCCGATCTCGCGGGCGCCCACAGCCGCATTCATGATCGCCGCGCGGATCGCCGCCGGCTCCTCGGAGCGTGGATTGTCGTCGGTCACGATCACCACATCGGCCAGCCGCGAAGCGATCTCGCCCATGATCGGCCGTTTGCCCGTGTCGCGGTCGCCGCCGCAGCCGAACACCACGACGACCCGCCCCGTCGTGAAGGGACGGACCGATTGCAAAACATTCTCCAGACCGTCGGGCTTGTGCGCATAATCCACATAGACCTGAGCGCCATTCGCCGCCGTTCCGACAAGCTCCAGCCGGCCCGAAGCACCCTTCAACCTCTCCAGTGCGGCAAAAGCGGTCGCCACCGGCGTGCCGGTGCTGATCGCCAGCCCTGCTGCAACCAGAGCATTGGCCACCTGAAAATCGCCTGCCAACGGCAGATCCACTTCATAGATCACGCCGTCTACATCCACTTCGGCACGCTGGCGGTGCCGCTCGTGTTCGACGCGTTTCAAAGTCAGAAAATCGCCCTTGCGCCCCACCGTGCGCACGTCCAACCCCGCAGCGTTCGCGGCGGTAACGGTCGGTTCGGACCACGGATCGTCTGCAAACACCACTGCCGGTGCCGCCTGAGGCAAGAGCGTATCGAAGAGACGCAGCTTCGCCCGATGATACTCATCGACCGTGGGGTGATAATCCATATGATCGCGGCCGAGATTGGTGAAGCCGCCAGCCGCCAACCGCACGCCGTCAAGACGACGCTGGTCGAGACCGTGGCTCGAGGCCTCCATGGATGCATGGCTCACCCCGGCGCCAGCGAGCTCGTCAAGCAGCCTGTGCAGCGCAATCGGGTCCGGCGTCGTCAACTCGCCGTACTCGTCGCGCCCCGGCGCAACCACGCCGGTGGTGCCGATGCTTGCGGCAGGAAGACCCGCATGCTCCCAGATCTGGCGCGTAAAGGAGGCGACAGACGTCTTGCCGCTGGTGCCGGTGACCGCAACCATGATTTCCGGCTGGCGTGGAAACAGCCGTGCGGCGCACAGCGCCAACACACGTCGGGGATCGTCCGTTTCGATGACCGGAACACCCGGATCGGAAGAAAGCGCACCGGGCCGGGCGATGATCGCCGTAGCCCCCTTGCGGGCCGCCTCCTCGGCAAAAGACGCGCCATCCGCCTTCACGCCGGCCAGTGCGAAAAACAGTTCCCCGGCCCCGACCTTTCGCGAATCCGCCGAAATCCCCGAGACCTCCGCTTTCGCGGGCAAAAGCCCCTGTTGAGGAAAAATGTCCGCAAATTCACTGAACTTCATGAGGCCCCGGTGTTCTCAATTATCAATTTTTCGCTCGGCGCATGGCCGACTCACTGTTGTGAAACCAGCAAAGCATCACTTTCTTGACCGAATTCGGGCTTTACGCCAAGCAGCGGTGCCGAGCGGCGGATGATATTGCGCACCATGGGCGCGGCATTCAGGCCGGCGGTGGCGCCGATGCCTTCACGTTCCGGTTTCGGTTCATCGACGAAAACCAGCACCACATACTCTGGATCGTCAGCCGGGAAACCGGCGATGAATGCGTTGAAGCGCACACTGTTGGAATAGCGGCCATCGACCACTTTTTCGGCCGTGCCCGTCTTGCCGCCCACATAGTAGCCGTCGACCTCGGCACGCCGACCCGACCCCTTTTCCGAGTTGAGACGGAACAGATACCGCATCTGGGCGCTGGTGTTGGGCGAAATCACCTGCTCGGCAATCTCGTTTGCTTCAACCTCGGAACGCGGCAGGAACGTGGGTGGAATTAGCTTGCCGCCATTCAGCATGGCGGCAGCCGCCATCGCCGTCTGCAAAGGCGTTGTCGCCACGCCGTGACCGTAGGAAATGGTGATCGAGTTGATCTTTTTCCATTCCTTGGGCTCGGTTGGGTGCGCCACTTCGGGCAGCTCCGTCGACATGCGGCCCAGCAGGCCGATCTTGTCCAGAAACGCGCGATGTCCCTCGATTCCCACCACGTCCGCCATTTTGGCGGTGCCGATGTTGGACGAATAGATGAAGATTTCGGGCACGCTCAGCACCCGGCGCTTGCCGTGAAAATCGTTGATCGTAAAGCCGCCGATGCGGATCGGACGCGTCGCGTCGAAACTGTCGTCGAGGCTCACGAGCCCGGAATCGAGCGCCATGGCCGTCGTGAATATCTTGAAGGTCGAGCCCATCTCGAACACGCCTGCCGACATGCGATTCAATCGATCCTTGTCCAGCGCGTTGACCGGATTGTTCGGATCGTAATCGGGCACGGAGGCCATTCCCACCACTTCACCGGTGTTCGCTTTCAGGACCACCGCGCCGGCGGCGATCGCCTTGTAACGTTCGAGCGCCTGCACGAGTTCGTCGCGGATGATATGCTGCACGCGCAGATCGACAGAAAGTTTTACCGGTTCAAGGTGCCCCTCGACGGCAAGCCCTGTCGCCTGCAAATCGGCAAGCCCCTGATCGTCGACGAATTTTTCGATACCCGCGATGCCCTTGTTGTCGATGTTTACCAGACCGAGAATGTGCGAGGCCGTTGCGCCCCCAGGATAAAAGCGCCGCTTCTCCGTTCGAAAACCGAGTCCGGGCACGCCGAGCGCCAGAATGTCGGCCTGCTGACGTGGCGAAAGCTGACGGCGAAGCCAGACGAAACCGGCGTCGCTGTCGAGCCGGCGATAGGTCTGTTGATAGTTCAGATCGGGCAAAACCGTGGACAGCTTCTCGATGGCTTCGTCGATGTCGACGATGCGCCGCGGTTCGGCGAAAAGCGAAGCTGTCTTGATGTCGGTCGCCAGAACCTCGCCATTGCGGTCCACAAGATCGGGTCGCGACGCGGTCACGCGGGCTGCCGGCACACTTGCCTCCGGCTCTTCCTGCATGGCGAGATGAACAAGGCGACCGCCTAAAGCGGCATAAATGCCGAACATGACGGCCATCGCCATCACGACACGGTTCTGAGCCCGTCCACCGCGGGCTTTTCCCGCACCGTCCATTACGATCGTCGCAGCCCCCCGGCGCACGGCGGAAGAAGCTGCATCATCCATATATCCGCTCGCTCCAGTCATGGCCGCACCGCCCCGGTTGTCGTCTGATCGGGCACGCTGCCGGCATCCGCCATGTCGTTGACGAGCCCCTCGATGGTCAAAGGCTTCTTCGGAAGATCCGAGAACTCGGCGATGCGCGGTGCCTCCACGGGCTCGAGTCCCAGCTCGTCCTTGTAGGTTTCCGCCAACCGCTGCAGGCGTGCGGGCTGGGTGAGAAGGCTCCAGTCCGCCTTGAGAATATCGATCGAGTCCTCTTCAAGCTCGGCCTGGCGCTCGATCTTTCGCAATTCCTCGTATTTGGCTTCGGCATCGTGCTTGGTCTTGTAGGTGAATGCGGCCGCCGCCAGCATGACCGTGATCAGCACAACATCGCTCGTGCGAAACATCTTTGCCTTACCTCTCACCAGCACGCGTCGGTCGCGGGAACCGCGAGAGACCGACAATATCGAAATCCACCGCTCCCGCCGGCGCCGCGCTCCGCACGGCCGAACGCAGCCGCGCAGACCGCGCCCGCGGGTTCTGGTCCGTCTCCTCGCGCGAAGGCGAGACGGGCTTGGCCGGTTTCAGGAAGGTGGGGGCCGCACCGTGCACCTCCGGCAGATGGCGCGATCCGCCCTGCCCGCCGGCACGCTCGACCATGAAACGCTTGACCATCCGGTCTTCCAGAGAATGGAACGTCACCACTGCCAGCCGACCCTCGGGTTTTAAAACCCGCTCCGCCGCGAAGAGCGCGCGTGCCAGTTCGCCGAGTTCGTCATTGACGAAGATACGCAAGCCTTGAAACACGCGCGTGGCAGGATGAATCTTCTCCTGCGGGCGACGTCCGACGATCCTCTCGACCGCATTGGCGAGATCCAGCGTGGTCTCGAACGGTTTGTCGTTGCGGATTTTTTCCAGCCCGCGCGCGATGCGGCCGGCCTGGCGCTCCTCGCCCAGAATGCCGAAGATGCGGATGAGATCGCCCACTTTCATCGTGTTGACCACATCGGCGGCGCTAAGTCCCGAGCGTGCCATGCGCATATCGAGCGGGCCGTCTTTCTGGAAAGAAAAACCGCGCACCGCCTGATCGATCTGCATGGAAGACACGCCTATGTCGAGCACCACACCGTCGACCGGCCCGTCGACAATCTCATCGAGGCTGGAAAAGCGGCTCTCCACCAACCGCAGGCGCCCGTTCCATTTTTCGACCAGAGCCTGTCCAGCCGCGATCGCAGTCGGGTCGCGGTCGATGGCGGTGACCGATGCGCCCGCGTCCAGAAGCGCATCCGTGTAACCGCCGGCGCCGAATGTACCGTCGATGAAATGCCGACCGTCCAAAGGCTGAAGGGCTTGGAGAATTTCGCGCAAAAGAACCGGAATGTGGCGGGCCAGTCCGCCCCCGGCCGGGCTCTCGCCGCCGGGGCCCGCCATCATTCCGACTGTCCGGCAGTTCGGCTCGAAGCCGCCGCTTGCCGAAGTTTCAGAAGTCGTTCGCGCACCGCCTGCCCGTGGGCCTTCAGCCGCTCCGGCTCCCAGATCTGAAAGAAATGCCCACGACCAACGAAGGCCACATCCTTCGTGATGCCTGTGTGCTCGCGAATGAAATCCGTCACCGTGATGCGCCCGTCTTGATCGAGTTTCAGGAAGGCGCCGTCGCCATGCACGAAAAAGGACATGTCGTCCGCAGTCTGCAGAAAAGGATCTTCCTGCGCGATCCGCTCCTCGTAGCGGTCGAGCAGGTCGAGACCGCCCACATCCATGGCCGGGATGTCGAGTGCACGGAGCCCATACAGTTCCGTAAAACCACGCTTTTGAACGACAGAGCGAAAATGCGCCGGCACCGAGACCCGACCCTTGGAGTCGATCTTGTTTACTGCATTCGACAGAAACCGGTCCATGACGCGTCGCGGCCAAAAGGCCTATGCCCCTCTGCATCTCATCAGCCGCCGACAAGCACGGCTTTTCGAACATTTGCCCGCCCCCCTGCAAGGGTGAATCCCCACTGCCACGCCGCCCCGACGAAGAGGCCGACATGGGAGGAACCCGTACTCCAACTGCAACGAAACGCTGATTTGACTTATGGGGTACCATGGGCCGTTATGGGCGTCAACGGGATTAAGCTTCACTTATGCTGGCATGACCGGGAATTCGGGCATGCATCGGGCCAGGGTCATTTATCGTGCATTAAGGCTAACAAAAGGTTAGGAAGGGCATCGGGCCGTCCGGCCCGCAACAGCCCATCACGTCCGCGAGGAGCCTCATGTCCGACAGCCAGAACGCCCGTGCTGCAAGCCTTTCACACCTCCACGCAAACGGGCTTGCAAAGGGCGATCCGCTCTCCACACCCATTGTCATGAGCTCGGTGTTTCACCTGCCCGGGGATCCGGCAGGCAGCCGACAATATGGCCGGTTCGACAATCCCACCTGGGAAGCGGTCGAAGCCGCCCTCGCGCATCTGGAAGAGGCCGAGACCGTTGCCTTTCCCTCCGGCATGGCGGCGATCTCATCGGTCTTTCTGGCTCTGCTTTCGGCCGGCGATCGCGTGCTCTTGCCCTCCGACGGCTACTACACACCCCGCGTCCTGCTCGAAAAGCACCTCGCCCGGCTCGGCATCTCCTACGACACACGCCCGACGGCCTCATTCCTCGAAGGCGGTTTTTCCGGTTACCGCATGGTGCTCGTCGAAACGCCGTCCAATCCGGGGCTCGACGTTTGCGATATCAAGGCGGTAACGAAAGCGGCGCATGCGCAAGGCGCGATCGTCGTTGCCGACAACACGACCATGACTCCCTACGGCCAACGCCCGCTGGATCTGGGCGTCGACATTGTACTTGCCGCCGACACAAAAGCGCCCAACGGGCATTCGGACGTGCTGTTCGGCCATGTCGCAAGCCGCAACACGGCCATGATCGAGACCATCCGCGAATGGCGTAAACTCGCCGGCGCGATCCCCGGGCCTTTCGAGGCATGGCTCGTACAGCGCGGCCTGGAAACGCTCGAACTGCGCTTCGATCGTATGTGTGCTTCCGCCGAAACGATTGCAGCACGGCTTGCAGACCATCCAGCGGTCCGATCGGTGCGCTATCCCGGTCTCAAAGGCGATCCCTCACATGCGCTCGCCAAAACGCAGATGCTGCGCTTCGGTTCGCTCATCGGACTGACTCTCGATTCGAACGAAAAGGCCGAAACCTTCATCGACACCTGCCCGCTCATCGAGGCGGCAACCTCGTTCGGCGGCGTCCACACCTCCGCCGAACGGCGCGCGCGATGGGGTGACGATGTGACAGAAGGGTTCATTCGTCTCTCGGTCGGATGCGAGCCGACCGAGACACTCTGGCAGGCGATCGACGCCGCATTGAAAACGGCGTAAAACTGCCCGGAATTTCCGAAAACGGAGCCGGAATCCCTCGAATTCCGGGAAAATCGGCAAATTCCGGAAAAATGTGCCAGCCGGTCTGTAAGCCGGGTTCTGTATGGCCGCACCGCCCGAAAGCGATGCAACGTGACGGCCATTCCTCTGGGACCGATGTTGCCATCGGCCTCAAGCAACCTACCCGAACGGCTGGACCGGAAAACGCCCTGAGGGTTTCCCCTCGCGCCATTCCTATTCGGTTTTGCTCCCGGTGGGGTTTACCCTGCCGTCTTGGTTACCCTCGACGCGGTGGGCTCTTACCCCACCCTTTCACCCTGACCCCGCCAGCATTTCGGTTCCCGGCAAAAGCCTGAAAAAGAACCGAAAAACAGGCGGGGCGGTCTGCTTTCTGTGGCACTGTCCCTGGGGTTTCCCCCGCCGGATGTTATCCGGCACCGTTTTTCCGTGGAGCCCGGACTTTCCTCGCGAACAGCCTTTCGGCTCCCGTCCGCGCGGCCGTCCGACCGGCTGGCAGGACGTATAAAGGGTTTCGCACGGCAAAACGCAACTCAAAACAGACACGTTTGCGCACGAAACCCCTCATTCCCGGACTTAATGCCCGAGAATCCGCTTCACTTTCGAGCAATAGCGCGACGAAATCGGGTTCATGCTCTTTGCGCCGTGGCCGGCATTGTATTTGAGAATCGTGCCGCAGGTCGTGCCGCCGCCAAGCTGATGCGCCTTGGCGAGATACTTCATGCCGTATTTGATGTTGGTGTCGGGGTTGTAGAGGCCCTTGGCCGAACCGCGATACCCCATCATGCGCGCCGTGGCCGGCTTGATCTGCATAAGACCGATCTCGCCTGCCGCGCCCAATGCGTTGACCCGGTAGTTGCTCTCGATGCGCACAACGGCATTGGCAAGCGAAACCGGCACACCATACGCCGATGCATATTGCGCGATAATGGTCTGGTACGAGCCGCCCTTGCCGCTCGTGCGCACTGTGGTCTTGACGACGGTTTTCTTCTTTTTCTTCGCGGCCGTTTTCTTGGAAGCCTTTTTGGACGCTTTCTTGGAGGCTTTGCCGGTTGCCTTTTCAGGCTTGATGGACCCGGTGCTCGTCATGTCCACCTTGCTCGCCTGGGAACCTTTTCCGCCACGAATGATTGTACGAAGCAGGTTGGGTGTATCTTCGCCCTTTTTCGCTTTCTCAGCACTCTTCTTGGCAGAATGAGCGGCAATCATCTGTCCATAGTTGGTCTTTTCGTCTGCATGCGACAAAGACGTTGCGGCGCCGACAGCGACCGCTGCCACGAGTAAGGTTTTGATGTTCATTTCGACCCGTAAATCTGTGCCGCGACGTCGGTGCGCGGCAGGTTTTGCTTTATACGAAGCCGGGACACGGTCCCACGGCCTCAACACGGGTCGGTGTGTTGCAGGTGAAGAGGAAACAAAAAAGGCGCTTCAATTCAATTAATGTGAATTGATGAAATTTTGCGCCAGTCTTGGGAGTGAGTGATCGTCAGGGAGAAGAATCAATCACGGATTTATTATACAACAATTTGCGCAAAGTCGTACATGTTGCCACGTCAGCCAGGCCATCAACCTCTAAGGGCCTGAAATGTCTCTGGAATTCCTGCACAACTATTTGTGTAAGCTTGTCGTAAATCCCAGTAATAGCGATCCCGTATCCATAGCGCGCAAGCAACCTCTGAAGCGCGACCACAGCCGGTCCGTCATCATCGGGACCAAGACGCCGGCCGCCTGAAACGGGCGTTGTTGCGACAAAATGGCCGAGTCCGTCCGCAGCCAATCGTTCCCATGGGAACTTTTCGCCAGGATCCACCTTGCGCCCCGGAGCGATATCGGAATGGCCCAGAACCCGTTTTCCGGGAATGCCATGACGCTTGCAAATATCCCGCCCCAATTCGAGAACCGCCTGGATCTGGATGTCGGGAAAGTCCGGCAGACCTTGCAGATGACCGGGATTGGCGATCTCGATACCGATCGAATAGGAATTCACATCGTCCCGGCCCTGCCAGGAGCCGCGACCGGCATGCCAGGCGCGGTCCGCCTCCCGCACCATCTGAACGATACGCCCGTCCTCGTGGACGAGATAATGGCTCGAGACTTCACTTTCGCGCGCACAAAGCCAATCCTGCGCACCCTGGCCGGTCTCCATTCCGGTGTAGTGAAGGATGAGGGTATCCGGCACTTCTCCGCCGCGCCTTTCGCCGAAATTCGGCGACGGACAAACCTGCGCACCGGCAAAATCGGGATCGAACATGGCTGCTGAGCGATCGATCACGCTCACGCGCGCACCTGCGCTTTCTCGATGCTTTCATAAGCCGTATTGATGGCTGCAAGCCGAGTGTTGGCGATGGCCAGAAACTCTTCGGGAACACCGCGTGCAATAAGCTTGTCTGGATGGTTTTCGGCCACCAGCCGGCGGTAACGGCGCCTGATCTCGTCGAACGGCGTGCCCTGTTCCACGCCGAGCACCGAATACGGGTTACCCTCTCCCTGAATCGCATGGCGCGACAGTATCTGCTCGAAATGATCTTCGCGAATTTCAAAGATCTCCGCGACCCGTTGCAGAAATGCCATTTCGCGCTCGTGGATCACACCATCGGCCTTGGCGATGTGAAACAATGCATCGAGAATGTCTTCGAGCACCATGCAATTGGGACCGCCATACCCGCACAGATTTGCCATCTGATGCGCATAGGCTTCGAAACCCGCCACATCCTGCTGGGCAAGATTGTAGAGGCGGGAAACATTGGCCTGCTCGTTGCGGGGTACCGAAAAAATTTCGTGAAAAGCCTGCACTTCGTCCAGAGTGACGACACCGTCGGCCTTGGCCATCTTCGCCGACAAAGCAATGATGGCGATGGAAAAGGCGACGCGCCGGCGTAGTTGCGGGTCGCCTTCGAATACGGTGCGGATGGCCTCGACCATCGCTGCCAGCGCGCTGCCGGGTGCGCGCGAGATAAAGTCTGTAATACGATCCCAAAACGTCATGTCGGTTTTGTAACCGTAAACGCCGGGGATTTCGAGGCGCAGTTTGGCGCAAGCAAAAACCGGATGGATCTTTCGATCCATCCGGTTTCTCAACTGTCAGGCATCTTTTACGACGCCCGTCGCTGCGACACCTTACTGGCTGGTCGTGCCCTGATCCTGCATCGGATCGGATTCCGGGGCAGCCGCCGGCGGATCCATCGGAGTCGCATCCTGCTGCTCAGGCTCGACGCTCTGGGTGGTCGTGTTGTCGCCCTCGCTGCACGCGGCAAGTCCAAGAAGGGCCAAACCCGAAACGGTTGCGGCTAGAAACTTTTTCATTTCCACTCTCCATACAAAGCGCATCTTAAGGGCGCGTCGCCGCGCGCCCACAGCCAGAAAATGCACCAGCGCGTCTGGAGTTTCGTAACGTTGAGTGACCGTTCGTAACGATGCGGGATTGGAAAGAGCTACCCCTGGGCTGGAAATCCGGACGCCCTAGAGGCTCGTGGCGCTGCGCGCGGCCTGGTCGTACTGCCCGGAAAGAGCGTGCATAACCGCCGCGATACCCGACAAGGCTTCTTCATCCAGCTTCAGGCGTTTGGTGCTGGCGATGAGAAGCGCTTCGCGAACCTCGTGATAGCGGTCGCAGGCCGCTGTCCCTTCCGTGGTGGCTTTCACGGTTTTCTCCTTGCCGCGACGCCCGGTCTTAACCAGTCCGAGAGCCGCGAGCTTCTTGATCGCATAGGAAGCGACGTGAACGTCTTCGATGTTGAACATCATACACAGTTCCGAAAGCGTCTTCTCCCGGTTTCTATGGTTGACCGCGTGCAGAATCTGCACGGCGGTGGGCTGCAGGCCCGGAACACCGGCAGCCGCCATGCAGCGCACCATCCAACGATCGAAGGAATGGTTCATCACCGTCATTGCAAACTCGATTTCCGACAGCGCCGGCATGGCGCCGGCAGCCAGATGGGCCGCGGACACGACCGGTCCAACCTTCCGTTCGGCGTTCGACATCTTCACCTCGCGAGCATTGTTTGCGGCAGCCATAGCGCCAGTTGCGGGAACAGGACGATCAACGCCACGGCGACGATCATCATGAGGAAGAACGGCAGGGTCATGCCGGCAACCTTGAGAATGTTATGACCGGTCAGCCCCTGAATGACGAACAGGTTGAAGCCGACCGGCGGGGTGATCTGGCTCATCTCGACCACGATGACGAGATAGATGCCGAACCAGATGATGTCGAGCCCCGCAGCCTCGACCATGGGCAGAATAACCGATGCGGTGAGGACGACGATGGAGATTCCGTCCAGAAAGCAACCGAGAACGACAAAGAACAGGGTCAGCACAGCCAGAAGCGCATAAGGCGAATAGCCCTGTTCGGCGATAAACTGCGCCAGTGCCCGCGGGATACCGGTATAGCCCATCGCCACGGTCAACACCGACGCTCCGGCCAGAATGAGCACGATCATGCAGGAGGTGCGCGACGCGTTGCGCAGCGCATCGACGAACGTGGCGCGGCTCAGCGTGCCCGTGAACCAGGAGAGCACAAGAGACAGAACCACGCCGACGACGGCCGCCTCCGTGGGCGAGGCGAACCCGCCATAGATCGAGCCGATGACGCCGACGATCAGCGCCAGGATCGGAAACAGGCGGCGCGTCTGCCAGATGCGTTGCAGATAGGGAATGCGCGGGTCGGCCTCGGGCATGCGCTTGCGGTTGATCATCGACCAGACCGCAGTGTAGCCCATGAAGAGCGCGGCCAGCATCATGCCGGGAATGACACCGGCAATGAAGAGACGGGCGATCGACTGCTCGGTGGCCGCCCCATAAACGATCAGGATGATCGATGGCGGAATAAGCAGGCCGAGCGTGCCGGATCCGGCAAGCGAGCCAATGGCCATGCGCTCGTCATAACCGCGCTTCCGCAGCTCGGGCAGCGACATGCGGCCGATGGTGGCGGTGGTTGCAGCGGACGAACCGGACACGGCGGCGAAGATGGCGCAGCCCAGAATGTTGACGTGCAGGAGCCGGCCCGGCAGCCGGCGCATCCACGGCGCGAGACCTGCAAACATGTCTTCGGCCAACCGCGTGCGAAACAGGATTTCGCCCATCCAGATAAACATGGGAAGGGCGGCGAGGTCCCAGGAATTGATGGAGCCCCACACGGTGGTGGCCATCACCGCGCCAGGCGGCACGGGGACCATGAGGAAGATGGCTGCAAGACCGGCCACCATGAGCGCCAGCGCCACCCACAGGCCGGCGGCCAGCAGAACCAGCAACAGGCCGCCAAGCGTCAGCGAAATGGTCAGCAGATCCATCACAGTTCCTCCGCTGCGCCGTCTTCATTGGCCAGATAGGACGCGGGGCGTCCCCTCAGCGCAGCGACCAGATCATCCAGAAGCGCAATCGCGAAAATGCCCAGCCCCAAAGCCATGAACGCCTGCGGGATCCACAAGGGTATGGCGACGATGCCGTAGGACAATTCGTTGAAACGGTGACTGTCGAGGGAGAGTTTTGCAGCATAATAAAAGAAAAACCCGGCCAGTGCCGCGCCGACCACGAGCACAAACACTTCAGCCACCCGACGCATGCCCTCCGGCATAGCGGCCAACCCCAGCGTGACACGGATCTGCGCACCGCCGCGCAGGGAACCGGCAAGCGCCATGAAAGATGCGCCGACCAGAAGAAAGCCGGCGATCTCCGCCAGCGACGGCACGAGAAAGCCGTAGGGCGGCAAGCCAAACAGAGCAAACACGGTATCCACCACACGCCCGAGAACCTGGGCGAACACAAGAATTGCGATCACGCAGAGAGCTGCCATGGCCAGCCATTCGGCCGCGCCATAAAGCCCATCCAATATTTTCCTCATTGTCGTCTCCGCTTCGACGGTCTTTGATAGGTCGCCCGTGGCGGCGAGACAACGGGTCGCCGGAAAACCGTCAACCCGCAGCCCTGTGTCAAAGCGGTCAGTTCTTGTAGGCGTCGAGGACGGCCTTGCCTTCGTCGCCGGCCTTTTCAGCCCACTCGGCAGACATTTCCGCACCGATCGCGGCAAGCCCCTCCTTAAGCTCGGCGCTCGGCGCGCTCACGGTGATGCCATTGTCTTTCAGGATCTGGGTCTTCTCCATCGTTTCCTTGACGGAAGCTTCCCAGCCACGCGTCTCGGCGCTGGCCGCGGCATCGAGCACCGCACCGCGCTGATCTTCCGGCAAGGCATCGAACGCGGCCTTGTTGACGAAGACCATATTGCGCGGCAGCCAAGCCTGCGCGTCGGAATAATGCGAGAGGAAATCCCAGACCTTGGAATTCGCACCGGTGGAAGGCGACGTGATCATGGCCTCGACGCGACCCGTCGCAAAGGCGGTGGGCAGATCCGGCACCTCCACCTGGGTGGGCAGCGCGCCCGCAAGCTGTGCCAGACGCTCGGTGGCGGCATTATAGGCACGCATCTTCAGGCCCTTGAGATCATCGACCGAGGAGATTTCCTTCTTGGTGTAGATGCCCTGGGGCGGCCACGGCACGGAGAAGAGAAGCTGAAGTCCCTGCTCCTGAAGCTTGGCTGCGAGCTGGTCTTTCGATGCGTCATAGAGCTTTTTCGCATCGTCGTAGCTGGTGGCGAGGAAGGGAATCGAATCCACTTCGTAGATCGGGTCTTCATTGGACAGACGCGATCCTAAAATTTCACCGATCTGCGCCAAGCCCTGGCGTACGGCGTTCTTGATGTCGGGATGCTTGAACAGCGAACCGTTGGAATGGACGGTGATTTCCAGCCCGCCATCGGTGGCCGTTTCCACGTCTTCTGCGAACTGGACGATGTTCTGCGTGTGAAAGTTGGTGTCGCCATACGGCACCGGCATGTCCCATTTGGTCTGCGCCGACGCCGATGTGGCAAAGCCGAGCGCAGCCGCGGCGAGAACGAACTTTACGGAATGATGCATATCTGAACTCCCATTTAAATGACGCAACGGAGGCGTTCCCTCACCTTCCTCGCTGCAAGAAGCAGCGCTCATATCCAGATAATATGTCAATAAATTATTGACGTTTTATCCGAGACATGTTTCTCCTTTCGCCAAGGATAATGCGAAGGAGCCGACGATGACAGCAGGCAAATGGGATTTTTGGATCGACCGTGGCGGCACTTTCACCGATGTCATTGGCCGCAATCCGGATGGGGAGCTCTTCGCGCGCAAGCTGCTGTCGGAGAATCCGGAAGCCTACGCCGACGCCGGCATTCAGGGAATCCGCGATCATCTCGGTGTTGAAAAGGGCGAGGCCATGCCCTCGCATCTGATCGGCGACGTCAAGATGGGCACGACGGTGGCCACAAACGCGCTTCTGGAGCGTAAGGGCGACCGTGTGGCGCTGGTCATTACCAAGGGCTTCCGCGACGCGCTGAAAATCGCCTACCAGGCGCGGCCCGACATCTTCGCCAAGGAAATCATCCTGCCCGAGCAACTCTATGAGCGCGTGATCGAGGTGCCGGAGCGCCGGCGCGTGGACGGCGCGGTGGAGACGGAACTGGATCTCGACGCCGTGAAGGGCGAGATCGAGGCGGCGAAGGCCGACGGTATCGATGCGGTGGCGATCGTCTTCATGCATGCGTGGAAATATCCCGAGCATGAAAAAGCCGCCGCAAGCCTTTGCCGCGACTCCGGTTTCACGCAGGTGTCCGTGAGCCACGAGACTTCGCCGCTCATCAAGCTGGTGGGACGTGGCGACACCACGGTGGTGGATGCCTATCTCTCGCCGATCCTGTCGCGGTATGTGAGCCGCGTGGCCGCCGAACTGGGCGTCGACGAGAACGGCGAAGGGCCTGGTCTCAAATTCATGATGTCGTCGGGCGGCCTGACGGCAGCCGACAAGTTTCAGGGCAAGGACGCGATCCTGTCGGGTCCTGCCGGCGGCGTGGTCGGCATGGTGGAGACGGCGCGGCTTGCCGGCTTCGACAAGGTGATCGGCTTCGACATGGGCGGCACCTCGACGGACGTCGCCCATTATGACGGCGACTATGAACGCGCCTTCGACACGGAAGTGGCGGGCGTGCGCATCCGCGCGCCGATGATGCGCATCCACACCGTGGCCGCCGGCGGCGGCTCGATCCTGCATTATGAGGACAGCCGGCTGAAGGCCGGTCCCGATTCGGCTGGTGCCAACCCCGGCCCCGCATGCTACCGCCGCGGCGGGCCGCTGGCCGTGACCGATGCAAATGTGATGCTGGGCAAGTTGCAGCCGGATTTCTTCCCGGCCATCTTCGGCCCGCAGCAGAACGAGCCACTCGATGTGGACGCCGTGCGCGCCCGCTTCGCCGAGCTTGCCGGCCAGATTGGCGACGGACGCCCAGCGGAAGCCGTGGCGGAAGGATTCATCACCATTGCGGTCGAAAACATGGCCAATGCAGTGAAGAAGATTTCCGTGCAGCGCGGCTATGACGTGACCGGCTATCTCCTGAACTGTTTTGGCGGCGCGGGCGGCCAGCATGCCTGCCTCGTGGCCGACGCGCTGGGCATGGAAGCGGTGCTGATCCACCCGATGTCGGGCCTGCTCTCGGCCTATGGCATCGGGCTTGCGACCGTTTTCGCATCGCGCCAGCAGGCGCTTTTGAAGCCCTTCGCGGAAAGTTCTCTGGATGCGATCGATACGCTTTCGGCGTCGCTGCGCGAAGAGGTGCGCGAGGAACTCGCCGATCAGGGCATCACAGGCGACAAAGTGGCCTGGGCCACCAAGCTGGAAATCCGCTACGAGGGCACCGACACCACGCTGCCCATCGCCTTCGACGGTACGCTTGAAACCGCAAAAGCGGCATTCGAGGCAGCGCACAAGGCGCAGTTCGGTTTCGTCTACGACGACAAGCCGATGGTGGTGGAAGCTGTCAGCGTCGAGGGGCTGGACGCCGGCGACGGCCGCCCGGTGGAGCAGAAACAGGCAACGAACGACGCCACCCCTGCACCCGGCGAAACGCGACCGATCTTCTGCGATGGGGCATGGCACGATGCCGGCATCTTTAGGCGCGAGGCACTCTCGCGCGGCGCGAAAGTCAACGGCCCCGCCCTCATCATCGAGGCCAACCAGACGGTCGTCGTAGAGCCCGGCTGGCAGGCTGAGATCACAGCGCTCGACCACATTTTGATGCGGCGCGTGGAAAAGAAGGCCCGCATGGCCGCGCTCGGCACCGAGGCCGATCCGGTGATGCTCGAGGTCTTCAACAACCTCTTCATGTCGATCGCCGAACAGATGGGTGTGACGCTACAGAACACCGCCTATTCGGTGAACATCAAGGAGCGGCTCGACTTCTCCTGCGCGGTCTTCGACCAGAACGGCGCGCTGGTGGCCAACGCCCCGCACATGCCGGTGCATCTGGGCTCCATGGACCGTTCGGTGGAAACCGTCATCCGGCTGAACAAGGGCAATATCCGCCCCGGCGACGTGTTCGCACTGAATGCGCCCTATAATGGCGGGACCCACCTGCCCGACATCACGGTCGTCCCGCCCGTGTTCGACGACGAAGGCGAGAACATCCTGTTCTACACCGCCTCGCGTGGCCACCATGCCGATGTCGGCGGCACCGCGCCCGGATCCATGACGCCGCTGGCAACCACGGTGGACGAGGAAGGCGTTCTGTTCGACAATTTCCGTCTTGTCGAAGGCGGAAAGTTCCGCGAGCAGGAACTGCACACGCTTCTGACTGATCACCCCTATCCGGCACGCAACCCGCACCAGAACATCGCCGACCTGAAGGCGCAGATCGCCGCCAACGAAAAGGGCGTGGCGGAACTGCGCAAGATGATCGACCAGTTCCGTCTCGACGTGGTGCAGGCCTATATGGGCCATGTGCAGGACAATGCGGCGGAAGCCGTGCGCCGTGTGCTCGAACGCCTGCCGGACGCGTCGGAATACGAATATCCGACCGACACCGGCCAGATGATCAGGGTGAAGATCACCGTCGACCGCGAGAAGCGCGAGGCGACCGTCGACTTCACCGGCACGTCGAACGTTCAGAAGAACAATTTCAACGCGCCCGAACCGGTGACCCGCGCAGCCGTGCTCTATGCCTTTCGCGTGATGGTGGAAGGGCAGATCCCGATGAATGCGGGCTGCCTCAGGCCGATCAACATCGTGATCCCGGAAGATTGCATGCTGCGCCCCTCCTATCCGGCCGCGGTCGTGGCCGGCAATGTGGAGACCTCCCAGCACGTTACCAACGCGCTGTTCGGCGCGATGAAGGCCATCGCCAACAGCCAGGGCACGATGAACAATCTGACCTTCGGCAACCAGGAATATCAGTATTACGAGACCATCTGCTCCGGCTCGCCCGCAGGCCGCATGAACGACGGTCGCGGCTTCGGCGGCGCGTCGGGCGTTCACGTCCACATGACCAATTCGCGCCTGACGGACCCGGAAATCCTCGAACTCCGCTTCCCGGTTCTGCTCGAGGATTTTCACATCCGCGAGGGTTCGGGCGGCAGGGGCAAGTGGTCGGCCGGTGACGGCACGCGCCGCACCATCCGCTTCCTGGAAACCATGGAATGCGCCATCCTCTCCTCCCACCGAACCCTACCACCGCGCGGCGTGGAAGGCGGCGACGATGGCGAGATGGGCAAGACCGAAGTGCGCCGCAAGGGCGGGCATGTCGAAACGCTCAAGGGCTGCGACCAGACGGTAATCGAGGCCGGCGAAGCGGTGATCGTAACCACGCCCACCGCCGGAGGTTTCGGCAAGGCGTGACGCAGGCGCGGTTCGTTAACCGGCGCCCGGCGTCGGGCCATCAAGCATGGATCCCCGG
>ENA-ORCW01000525-ORCW01000525.1-marine-metagenome-genome-assembly--contig:-NODE-525-length-20577-cov-2.912341_pt1 | contig 20577 bp, 11 predicted proteins | sample MGYA00237784_ERZ508517 | MGnify/ENA primary metagenome ERZ508517 (study PRJEB26187, sample SAMN06268979) | marine metagenome | isolation source: Tt ae E1 feedstock associated aerobic enrichment on... | reverse complement strand
CAGGTCGCCAAAAATGAGATCCTCATGGATGACCGGCGGCTCATCCGTAACCGCGGTCAACCCCTTGCCACCGAGCAACTCCCAGGCCGGGCTGGCGGCGACGGCGGCCATGAACATGCCGGGCTGGTCGATCCAGCCGCCCTCCTCCTCGAGGGATCCGGCCCCGATGAAGACCGGACGCGGCGCGCAGAGGGCGATCAGTTCATGGGCATCCACCGGCAGGTCGTCCCAGCCCAGCGGACCGGCGTACTTCATGAAGTTCCCCGCCATCCAGTGGAACAGACCGCTGCTGGCCAGGTTCTCCACCGTCTCCCCGAAGTCCCGGCGGAGGATCTTGGCCCCGCCGGCGCCGGAGGATCCCACCAGGACCAGGGAAAAGCGCCCGTCGAAGGCCATGGCCACGAGGACCGCCTTGCCGTAGCGCGAGAGCCCCTCCAGCCCTACCCGGGAGCCGTCGAAAGCCGGATCCGCTTCAAGGTAATCAAGGGCCCGGCTGGCTCCCCAGGCCCAGGCCCGCAGCGCTCCCCAGTCCTCCGGGTCGCGCGGCTGGCCGTCGTTGGCCAGGCCGATCACCCCCGCAGTCAGTCCGGCGCCGTTATCGGCCTGGACGCTGGTCGGGAGGATGTTGGCAGCGGCCCAGCCGCGGGCCACCACCTGCTCCTGCCAGGTCGGACCGGGCGGCTGCGGGAACCGCGCCAGCACCTCCGGCGGCCAGCCAAAATGCAGCACCACGGGCACCGTACCCATGGCATCAACCGGCCGGGTCACGGTCAGGTCGATGGCCACTTCCAGTTCCGGGCACTCGCTGTTGTCCAGCCGGCCCTTGAGGAGGCGTGTCTGGCAGGGAATCCCGCCCAGCGTCTCCTCCTTCACCTCCATCACTTCCCAATAAGCATCCGGCGCCTCATCCGGCACCCGGCCATAGATTTCGCGGGCAAAGAGCTCCTTCAGCTCCGGTCGGCGGACATTAATCCACTGTTCCGGCGTATTCACCGGGCTACCGTCCTCCATCACCATCAGCGGCGGCAGGTCGGGATAGGGGTTGGCCATTGCCTCGTCGTAATTGGGCGGATTAGCAGTGTCCTTGTCCCAGCCGTTCTTGCCCGGACGGAGGTGGTCGATTCCGAGCCGTTCCATCATCCGGGAATGCTCCCCCTCAGCAGTCGCGGCCTGCAGGGCGCCATTGTCCGGAAGCCAGGAAAAGGTGCAGAGAAAAACGATAAGGGGTAGCCGCAGACTCATAAGGCCAGCATGACAGGAATCGCCTGCCAACTGCAAGCAGCAGTCATTTCCAATTTTCGGAGGCCGGCCTCAAGGGAATCCTCCCGTGCCAATATCTACTGGGTGGGAATTGTCAGGGTCGGCATCTGCTCAAGACCTCCCTGGTCGGCGAGGGTAAATAGGAAGAGGATGGATGAGAAGGTCCTTTTGGATATAAAATCATCCTCCGCGATCCAGAACCATTCCCCCTCGTACTCCACTTTGACGAATGCGTTGCCCGGTTCCTCCAGACCGCTTTGCACCACCAGCCGTGTCCGCTGCTCGGGATACATCAGGCCCGTCCCCCCTTCAATGCCCCTTTTCCGATGGGATTCCGGGATAACAACCCCGGATGAGAGGGCAACCAGCACCTGGTAGAGGGATCGCGTTTCCACCCCGAGGGTTCCTTTCGAACTCGCGATGGATGAATAAACCAGATAGAACCGATACTGGTCCTGGTCGACCCCAAGAATTTCCCGAAGTCTCTCAATGTTGCTGATCGTGGACTCCGAGAGGTTCTCATGGCGAAAGAATATCACCATATCCGGACTTCCGATGGACCCTTTCTCGACGGACATGGTCAGGGCGCCCGCAAGCTGGATATCCCGGAGCAGCCTGGCGGCCTCCATGAATTCCGGATCAGCTGGCGCAAGTGACAAAATAGAAGCCGGCTGGTTCTTTAAGCCATTGAACGAGTTGCAGCACAACTCGAGAAGGAAATCCGCCGGATAACCGGACTGGATCAGCTTGAAGACGCTGGAGGGTTTAATCGGTTGCAGCATGCCTTCGAGGAAACTTTCCCCGGTCTTGGGAATGTAGGTGATCGTGGGCCGGTCGATGAACCGTCCGCCACCCCCGAGGGAACCCAGGCGCTCCGTTGCATCTCCGGAGGTACCGATCGATCCCGTGAGGTTGACGCTGGTCTCCAGGGAATATCCGCTGACGATCTGCCCCACCTCGACAAATACCGGCAGGTCGGCGTAGCGCACACGGACAATGTTCAAAAGCATCTGGTTTTTCCAGGACCTGGACAGGGCTTCGCTGTAATCCACCCGGTCCACCGACATGGTCCGCGGCCCAATTGAGCGGCAACCGGCCAAAAGAATCGCGGCAAGGGCAAGTGCAAGGGCGCTTCTGGTTTTCATGAATGGGGGAGAGAAATTTTGCAGTCGGTCCGGCAAAGCGAACTCTACCGGGGCGCATGATGAGGACTATCCCCCGCGCGCGCAATTCTTAACTTTCCCGCCATCCTGGATCAAGCGGGGAGCCTCCCGGATCCAAGCCGGGGCAAGCGAGCCTGTGCCATTCTCCTTCAGGTCGGGATTGCATCCGGGCAAATAACGTTTACTTACGGCTTCCATACGCCTAACTCTACAGGAAATTGGCAACTGATTCACTCAATTCCCCGTAGAATGAAATACATTACCCTGCTTTTTTTGACCTGCCTTGGAACCTTGATCGCCCCCGCCTCCACCCTCGACCAGTTAATGCCGACACCCCGGCAGGTGGAGGCTGTTGACGGTGCTTACCGGCTTGATCCCGGCTTTACGGTCGGCTTCGAGGGTCCGGAATCCGAGCGCCTGCAGCGCTACGCCACGCGCTTCCTCCGCCGGCTGGACAAGCGGACCGGGCTCTTCTTTTCCCAGGGCCACCTCGGGCCGGAGGATGCGATCAAGGAGGACACCGCCCTGCGGATCGTGATCAACCGGGTGGGCAAGGTCCGCCTCAACGAGGACGAGAGCTATGCGTTGTCCATCGGGGAAGGAAGTGTTCTCCTCGAGGCTGAGACCGACATCGGAGCCTTGCGCGGATTGGAGACCCTCCTACAGCTGCTGGATGCGGATGCGGACGGTTATTTCTTTCCGGGCGCCACCATCGCCGACCATCCCCGCTTCCCCTGGCGCGGCCTGATGATCGACTCCTGCCGTCACTTCATGCCGCTGGACATGATCAAGCGGAACCTCGACGGGATGGCGGCGGTGAAGCTGAATGTCCTGCACTGGCACCTGAGCGAGGACCAGGGTTTCCGGGTGGAGTGCAAGACCTGGCCGCGGCTGCACGAGATGGGCTCGGACGGGGATTATTATACCCACGAGCAGAGAAAGGAGATCATCGCCTACGCCAACGACCGCGGGATCCGGGTCATGCCGGAGTTCGACATGCCGGGCCATGCCACCAGCTGGCTGGTCGGCTATCCGGAGCTGGGCAGCGCCCCGGGACCCTACGAGATTGAGCGCGACTTTGGCATTTTCAAGCCGACCATGGACCCGACCAGGAACTCCACCTACGAGTTCCTGGACAAGTTCTACCAGGAGATGTGCGCCCTTTTCCCGGACGAGTACATGCACATCGGTGGCGACGAGAACACCGGCGAGCACTGGGACGCCAACCCCGACATCCAGGCCTTCATGCGGAAGAACGACATTCCCGACAACCACGCCCTGCAGAGCTATTTCAACCAGCGGCTGCTGGAAATACTGACCCGCTACGGGAAGAAAATGATCGGCTGGGACGAAATCCTCCAGCCGGACATGCCGAAGAACATCGTCATTCATTCCTGGCGGGGCCGGGAATCGATGGTCTCCGCGGCAAAGCAAGGCTACCGGAGCATCCTTTCCAACGGCTACTATATCGACCTCATGCAGCCGGCCAGCTTCCATTACCTCAATGATCCCCTTCCGGAGGACATCGGCCTGACCGAGGAGGAGAAGGCCCGGGTCCTCGGCGGCGAGGCCACCATGTGGGCGGAGCTGGTCAGCCCGGAAACGGTCGACTCGCGGATCTGGCCGCGCACGGCCGCCATCGCCGAGCGGCTCTGGTCCAGCGGTTCGGTCAGGGATGTCGACGACATGTACGACCGGATGAACCGGATCAACCGGCTTCTGGAGGAGCACGGGCTGACCCACATCAAGAACCGCGACATGCTGATGCGCAATCTCGCCGGCGGCTACGATTACCGGGCCCTGGAAGTGCTGGCCAATGTGGTGGAGCCGCTGGAGCGGTACCAGCGCAACGCCGACGCGAAGTACGACCAGTTCTCGCCGCTGACCATGCTTCCCGACATCGCCCTGGCCGACGCCCCGGACGTGCGGCCTTTCGAGCAGGCCGTTGATTTGTATTTAAAGAGTGATGACGGCATGGCCCGGCGCATGGTGACGATCCTGATGCGGATCTGGTCCGGCAACCATGACGCCTTCCTCGACCTGGCCCGGCGCTCCCCCGCCCTGCAGGAGGCGCTCCTCCTCTCGGCCAGCCTGCAGGAGGTGTCCAACCTGGGACTGATGGCCCTCGACGGGGAGCTGAATCCCGAGGAGACCGCCCGGTATGCGGAAATCCTCAATGCCGCCCGCCAACCGGTGGCCCGGGTCGAACTCAAGGTGGTCGACGCCATCGAGCGGCTGGTCGAGCAGGCCCTCGGAACGGAACTCAACTGACCGGGTGGAGAAAAAATCATGGCCCTGACCACGACTGACTGGCTGATCATCCTGGCCTTCTTTGCGGTATCCCTCCTGGTCGGCCTCTGGGTCACCCGGCGGGCCGGCAGGAGCGTTTCCGAGTACTTCCTTTCCGGACGCAACATGCCCTGGTGGCTGCTGGGCGTCTCCATGGTGGCCACCACCTTCGCCATCGACACCCCGAACCTGGTCACCGGCATCGTGCGCCAGAACGGTGTCTCCGGGAACTGGGTCTGGTGGGCCTTCCTCCTGACCGGGATGCTGACCGTCTTCATCTATGCCCGGCTCTGGCGCCGCTCCAGCGTGACCACCGACCTCGAGTTCTACGAACTGCGGTACAGTGGCAAGCCGGCCGCCTTCCTGCGCGGCTTCCGGGCCGTCTACCTGGGCGTCTTCTTCAATATCATGATCATGGCCAACGTCTGCCTGGCCGCCGTCAAGCTGGGAGGCGTGGCGCTGGGGCTGTCCCCCGTCGAGACCCTCCTGCTGGCCTCCCTGGTGACCGTCGTCTACAGCAGCCTTGGGGGGCTGCGCGGGGTCATCATCACCGACTTCCTGCAATTCATCCTGGCCATGGCGGGTTCCATCTGGGCGACAACCTACGTTATCGGGTTGCCGGAGGTCGGGGGCCTCGGCGAGCTGCTGGCCCATCCCTCGGTATCGGGCAAGCTCTCCCTGCTGCCCGACTTCAACGACAAGGCGATGGTCCTCTCGGTGCTGATCATTCCCCTCGCCGTCCAGTGGTGGAGCGTCTGGTATCCCGGTGCGGAACCGGGCGGCGGCGGCTACATCGCCCAGCGCATGCTTTCCGCCAAAAACGAGCACCACGCAATCGGGGCCACCCTCCTTTTCAATTTCGCCCACTACGCGCTGCGCCCCTGGCCGTGGATCCTCATGGCCCTGGCCTCCCTGATCCTGTATCCCAACCTCGATTCGCTGGCCCAGGCCTTTCCCCATATTCCGGACTCGATGATCCGGGACGACCTGGCCTACCCGGCCATGCTGGCCTTCCTCCCGGCCAACCTCCTGGGGCTGCTCATCGCCTCCCTCATCGCGGCCTTCATGTCGACCATCTCCACGCATCTCAACTGGGGTTCCTCCTACGTAGTGAATGACTGCTACAAGCGGTTCATCCGCCCGGAGGCGCCGGAGAGGGAGCTGGTCCTGGTGGGACGCGTCTCCACCGTCACCCTGATGATCCTCGCCGGGGCCATGGCCCTCTACCTCGAGGACGCCATGCAGGCCTTCAACATCCTCCTCTCCATCGGCGCCGGCACCGGACTGATCTTCATCCTGCGCTGGTTCTGGTGGCGGATCAACGCGGCGACCGAGATCGCCGGCATGACCATCTCCTTCGTCATCGCGGTCTATTTCGAGTTCTTCCATCCCGGCGAGTTGGAAACCCACTACAAGTTGATCCTCAGCGTCGGCATCACCACCGCCGGCTGGCTCCTGGTGACCTACTTGACCCCGGCCACCGGCAGGGAGAAGCTGCAGGAATTCTACCGGGAAATCCGCCCGGCCGGACCGGGCTGGCAGCGGATCCGCCGCCAGTTGCGGGAGAACGGGGAAATCGTCCGCACCGACAGTCACTCCATCCCCCAGGGAATCCTCAACATGGTCGTTGGCAGCCTCGCGGTCTACAGCTTCCTCTTCGGGACCGGTTACGTCATTTACGGTTCGCTCGGGACCGGCCTTGGGCTGCTGGTCCTGGCCGGGGCCGGTATTGCCTTCCTGGTCTGGCAGATCATTCGCCGCTAATGCCTTAACTTTTGCAGCCCGCCCGCCGTGAGCCCCGTCAAGCCAGTCCCCAACCGCCTCATCTCCCTCGATGCCCTGCGCGGCTTCACCATCATCGGGATGATCATCGTCAACAGCCCGGGCTCATGGGGCGCCGTCTATGCCCCGCTCCTCCACGCCCCCTGGCACGGCGGAACCCCGACCGATCTTGTCTTCCCGTTCTTCCTCTTCATCATGGGGGTCTCCATTACCCTGGCTCTGGGAAGGCGACTCGAGGCGCCGGCCGGCCAGCATCTGCACCGGAAAATCCTCTTCCGTGCCCTGAAGATCTTCGCCATCGGGATCCTCCTCAACCTCTGGCCGTCCTTCGACTTTTCAGAAATCCGGGTCGCCGGGGTCCTGCAGCGGATCGCCATCGTCTACGCGGCCTGCGCCATCCTCTTCCTCCATACCAACTGGAAGCAGCAGGCCGGCGTCCTGCTCGGCATCCTGCTCGGCTACTGGGCCGTGATGACCTTCATCCCGGTCCCGGTGGACGCGGTCATCGCCGGCGCATTGCAGGACGGCACCCTCCTCCGCAGCCACGGCACCCTGGTCGAGGTGCATCCCCGGCTCATCTCGGATGGCTGGATCGCCGCCAACTACCAGCCGGGAATCAACTTCGCGGCCTGGCTCGACCGGCAGCTCCTGCCCGGACGGATGTATGAAACCACATGGGACCCGGAAGGGCTCCTGAGCACGCTGCCCTCCATCGCCACCGGGCTGATGGGCCTGCTGGCCGGAACCCTTCTCCACCGCATCAGGGATGGTTACCGGAAGACCACCTGGCTCTTCCTGGCCGGATTCGCCTGCTTCGTCGCCGGCATCGCCTGGAGCTGGCAGTTCCCGCTCAACAAGAACCTCTGGAGCAGCTCCTTCGTCCTCTGGAGCGGAGGATTGGCCATGCTCTTCCTCGCCGCCGCCATTCTTCTCGTCGATCTCTTTGGCTGGAGGAAAGGTGCCTGGCCGGGACAGGTCTTCGGCGCCAACGCCATCACCACCTACGCGCTCTCCGGAATGCTGATCCCGGTCTTCTACGGCAGCCTTTTCGGCCGTCCCGCCCTGAACACGTTCTTCATGGACCTCGCCACCGGTATCGGCCTGCCGGCCGAACTGGCTTCACTCCTCTATGCCCTGCTTTACACCGGGATCATCTTCCTGCCGGCCTGGTGGCTGTACCGGAAAAAGATCTTCATCCGGGTGTAGGCAGGAGCTCGTTCTAATGATATAAAGGATCACCGGTTGCCCTGCGGATGGCAGTGGCGACAATAGGTCCATCCGTTCACGACATCCCTACCCTGACCATGAAATCCCGGAACCACCTCCGACCGGTGCGCAGCTTCCTTCATGCGCTCCTTATCCCCATCCTTGCCATCATGAGCACTTCCCGATTACACGCCTCCACCCTTGAACTGAACGAACAGGACTACTTCGCCGCCGATGCCGTAAACGTCCTCGTTTTCTCCAGCTGGTATAACGGGCTATTCAGCGATTCCAAGATCAGCGGGGTGGAGCTCATTCACCACGGGGTACGAACCGCGACCAACGGTGACGTCCGCCTCAATCCGACCCCCGAGCAGTGGGATCCCATCCCGACCTTCGGGGGACGGCGGGTGCTCCGGGAAGAAAGCGCCATTGAAACCGACCTCTCCTATCCGGACCACAATTTCAGCTACACTATCCGGGCGGAGGCTGAGGGGGCTTCCGTTAACCTGAGCGTGATCCTTCCCAAGCCCCTGCCGGAGGAACTGGCCGGCAAGGCCGGCTTCCAGTTGGAATTCCTTCCCCCGGCTTATTTTGAAAAGACCTACCTGATGGACGGCACGCCCGGCATCTTCCCGCTCTACCCGGCCAGCGGCATGCGGATGCAGGACGACACAACCGAGGCGCGACCCCTGGCCGTCGGCAGGGAGCTGGTCCTGGCACCGGAGGACGGGGAGCGGCAAGTGAGGATTGCGGCCCTCAACGGCGAGCTGGAACTGCTCGACGGCCGGCACAAGGCCCAGAACGGCTGGTTCGTGGTGCGGACGCTGATCCCCTCGGGCCGGGACGGGGTTGTCGTGGAATGGCAACTACAGCCCCGGCAGTCCCCCGGATGGAGGCGCCAGCCGGTCATCGCCTATTCCCAGGTCGGCTACCATCCCGCCCAGCCCAAGGTGGCCACCATCGAGTTGGACGGGGAAGGGAGCTGGCTGCAGACCGCCCGGCTGCTGAAAGTCATGCCGGACGGCAGCGAGGGCAAGGCCTTTGAAGGACCCGCTGATAAATGGGGCCAGTATACCCGCTACCATTACCGGACCTTTGATTTTTCCTCCGTCAATGAGCCCGGTCTCTACCGGATCGAGTACAACGGGAAAAAGACGGCCGCCTTCCCGATCACGACTGATGTCTATTCAAAAGCCTGGCACCCCACCCTCGACATCTACCTGCCGGTCCAGATGGACCATATGCTGGTCAACGAGGCCTACCGCGTCTGGCACGGGGCGGCCCACCTCGACGACGCCCGCCAGGCACCGGTCAATCATGTCCACTTCGACCTTTACGCCCAGGGACCGACCACGGACACCCCCTACGAACCGGGCGACCACATTCCCGGCCTGAACATCGGGGGCTGGTTCGACGCCGGGGACTACGACATCCGCACCCAGACCCAGGTCTCCGTGGTCCTCCACCTGGTCAACACATGGGAGCGCTTCCGCCCGATGCGCGACCAGACCACCGTCGACCGGGAACGGAGGTACGTGGATCTGCATCGCCCCGACGGAGTTCCGGACATCCTCCAGCAGATCGAGCACGGGGCCCTCGCCCTGGTGGCCCAGCACCGGGCGGTCGGGCATGCCATTCCCGGGATCATCGTCCCGGATATTTCCCAGTACACCCACTTGGGCGATGCGCTGACCATGACCGACAACCTCATTTACGATCCCGCCATGGGAGCGGGCGAGAGCGACGGCCTCCGCAGCGGCAACCCGGACGACCGATGGGCCTTCACCAGTCGCTCCACCGCCCTCAACTACGCCTCCATCGCCGCCCTGGCCGCCTCCTCGCGGGCCCTGTCCGGATACAACGAGGAACTGGCCAAGGAGTGCCTCCAGACCGCGCTCGCCGCCTGGAACGAGGAATCGGGCAAGGAACCGGACCTCTTTCGTCACGGCAACACCACCGGCGGTCCGTTGGAGAACGAGAAACTCAAGGCCGCCCTGCAGCTCCTTCTCTGCACGGAGGATCCCGCCTACGCCAAAGCCATCGGCGAGCTCTGGCCGGCCATCGACGAGGCCTTTGCCTTCAACGCCCCCTACGCCGTCCAGGCCCTCCCCTACATGGACGATGCTTTCCGCTCCAGGCTGGAGTCCCGCACCCGTCGATGGGCACAGGAAATCGAGGAACTGAAGCAGGCCAATCCCTTCGGCGTCCCCATCTCCACCGGGGGCTGGGCCGGGAGCGGGCTGGTCATCGCCTTCTCCATCGCCAACGACCACCTTCACCGGGCCTTCCCGGACATCATCAGCAAGGACGACGTATACCGGGGACTTCACTACATATTTGGACGCCACCCCGGCCACAACCTATCCCTCGTCTCCGGCGTGGGTGTGGAATCCAAGAAGGTGGCCTACGGGATGAACCGGGCCGACTACTCCTTCATCGCCGGCGGGGTCGTCCCCGGCGTCCTCATCCTCCCCCCGGATTTCCCCGAGAACAAGGAGGACTGGCCCTTCCTCTGGGGCGAGAACGAATACGTCATCAACGTCGCCGCCGCCTACATCTACCTCACCCTAGCGGCGCAGGAGCTGGTCGAGGGGGAATGACAAGACGGCCGAAGGCCGGACTCCATATCAGCCCCGACCGCAGGTCGGGGTAAGGAGATGGAATTGAATTGAGAGGGCCAACGGCCCGACCACATTTCATAAACACTGAATGTGTCCCTGGGTGTTTCAAACGACTGGTTATGGGATCGGGCCGTTGGCCGTCCTAAGCCATCCCCCTCCCTCAATTGTTAGAACCGGCTCATAGTGGAGCAATTCGATGCACCGTTGCATTATAGGCGGCAAGTGTGTACCCGGTAACTTAGCCGATGACCTGTTTATCACGAATCCTCCTCCTCCGCTTCCTGTTAATTGCGCCTTTCCTGCTGGCAACCCCTCCCCTGCTGGCCGCCAACCTCCTTCCCAACGGGAATTTCGAGGACGGGACGGCCGGCTGGTGGACGAATGCCGGCGAAGGCGGGGCGGCGAGCTTCGCGGTGGACAGCGACGCGGTGGAGGGAAGCCAGTCGCTGAAGGTGGCGGTAAGCACGCTGGGGAGCAATTCCTGGAGCATCCAGGCCATCTCCAGCGACTGGGCGGCGCAGACCGACCGGGAGTACCAGATCACCTTCTGGGCCAAGGCGGCGGTGGCCGGCGGAAAGATCCAGGCCGTGATCCAGGACCAGTCCTATGGCAACCAGGCCACCAAGGACCAGGCATTGACTACGGAGTGGACCCGGTACAGCTGGATTGTCTCGCCGGGCAACACACCGATGGACTTCGTCATCCGATTCATCAGCACGGGGACCTTCTGGATCGACGACATCGTCATCGACGCGGAGATTCCTGCGGCCAGCCTGGTCCTCACCCCGGCCGAGCGCCACCAGACCATGATCGGCTTCGGCGGCGCCCTGACCTGGTACGCCGACCGGATCATGACCAGCCCGCACACGAAGGCCATCCAGCAGTTGATCTTTGAGGATCTGGGGATCGACATCATCCGCTTCCAGAACTGGTATTTCCCGAACAACTACCCGGACAACACGGATCCGGCCGGCATGCCGGATTCCTCGATCTGGGAAAACACGGCCGCCTTCTACAACCTGGCCAAGACGGCCAATCCGCAGGTGAAGATCCTCCTCAGCTCATGGGGCCCACCGGCCGCCCTGAAGAGCAACAACGACACCTCGGGTGGGACGCTGAAGAAGATCAACGGGGAGTTTGTCTATGACCAATACGCGCAGTACTGGGTCGACACCTTCGACCACCTGCCGTTTGTGCCCGATTACCTGAGCATCCAGAACGAGCCGGGCTACGTGGCCAGTTGGACGACCTGCGAGTGGCGTCCGAGCGAGACCGCAGAGTTACCCGGCTACGACAAAGCCATCGATGCGGTCCACAACGCCCTCCGGGACCGGCCCCGGCTGCCGGAATTCATCGGGGCGGAGGTGGAAAACATCGGCCCGGCCGACTGGAACGGCAGCCTGAACATGTTCCGTGAATTCACCACGCCACTGAAGTCGCGCGATTTCGTGGGTGGTTACGCCTACCACCTTTACAACATCTGGAGCCTGGGCCAGATCGACTCGGTCATCCCGAACCTGAACCTTATCCGGGACGAATTCGGGGAAAAGCCGAGCTTCATGACGGAATATTCCTCCACATTCGCCGGTTGGCTGGAGACGGCCCGGATCATCCAGAACACGCTGATCGAGGCCGACACCTCCGCCTACATCCACTGGAACATGGTCTGGGGTGTGCCCTCCGATCCCGGCGATGACAGCGCCATGATCACCGTCTCCTACGGCGGCGACTACGCGGTCCAGGAGAACTACTTCCTGATCAAGCACTTCTCGAAATTCATCAATGCCGGCTACATCCGGGTCGGCCTTTCCGGTTCCGACGAGAGCCTGCGCGTCTCCGCGTTTTTGCGTCCCGACGGCCGGCGCCTGGTCATCCAGGCGGTCAACGCAGCCGCCCTCGAGCGCAACCTCCAATGGGACCTCACCGCGATCGACATCAGCTCGGCCATCGCCATCCGCTCCACCGAGGGGAATTACTTCAACGAGCTGGGCTCAGTCGACCTGGCCGCCCAGACCAGCCTCCCGGCGGAGTCCATGACCACCTACGTGATCGATCTCGGAACCGCGCTCCTGCCGGAGCCGGAGCCATTACAGATCCGGGATATCCGGCTGGTCTCGCCCGGCGGCGAGGTCTCCGTCCACGTCAACACGGTCCCCGGGCTGGAATACGCCTTATGGCGCAGCAGCGACCTCTCCGGCAACTGGACCGAGGTCGCCGGAGCGGCCATCGACGTCGGCCCGGAGGAGACCATCCTGACCGATGCCACGGCGGTTGGCGGCCCCGTCTTCTACCAGGTGCGGGGGCAGTTCAGGTAGGCCGGATTACAAGCCCCCTCCCGCCCGGTAGCGGGCAATTAATCCTTGAAAACCGGAACCCCGGTGCCAATTTCAAGCCCTATGGAGCGCCCCACTCCCATCAGCCATTTTATCCCTGTCCTGCTGGCTTGCGGGCTGCTCCTGGTGCTGTCCGGATGCGGCAAATCGGTGGAGCCGGCGCGGGAGGAAATCCTCGCCGCCTTCCCGGAAGCGCCCGACAGCTCGGGGCTGACCCGGGAACTGGCCAATGCCTTCGCCGGGGCCTACAAACAGATCGAGACCGGCGAGAACCCCGTCGCGGGACTGGCCCGGCTGACCAGGATTTACCAGGCCAACGGCTACCTCAACGACGCCATCAAGGGGGAGGACCTGCTCCTCCGGCTGGATCCCGAGAATCCCCTCTGGCCGCACCTGCTGGCCTTCAACCTGGCGGGATACGGTCAGCTGGAACCGGCCATCGAGCTTTGGGAGAAGGTAATGGAGCTGGCCCCGGACTACCTGCCGGCGCACCTGCGCCGCGCGGAAGCCCTGCTCAAGCTGAACCGGCTGGACGATGCCCGGGACGCCTACCTTGTCGTCCTGATCAAGGACCCCGACAACGCCCACGCCAACCACGGCCTGGCCCGGATCGAGATCGACCACGGCGACTATGAATCCGCCCTCCCCTACCTGCAGAAGTCCATGGCCACATCAAAGGGCACGATTGGTATCCAGCTGATGGTGACTGTCCTGGACCGGATCGGCCAGTCGGAGAAGGCCGATTCAATCCGCGCCATGGCCCGGACCCTGGAGGGGCACACGGATATCATTGATCCCTGGTTCGACAGCCTGATCGACTATTGCTACGACCCATATCAACTGGTCACCGCCGCCGGCACCAAGGTCTTTGCCGGTGATGTCGAGGGAGGCATCGCCATCATGAACCGCGCCCTCAGTTATGATCCGGACTACGCCAGCGCCTACCATCAGCTGGGCATCATCTACCGCGATGCGGGACGTCCGCAGGAGGCGCTGCCGAACTTCGCCAGGGCGGCTGAACTGAATCCCAAGCTGCCAGACGCCTGGCTGTTCCAGGCACTGATCTACCTCGACAGGGGGATGACCGAGGAAGGCGAGAAGCTGCTCACCCTCGGCCTGGCCCACAATCCGGCTTCCCCTTCCCTGCACCGGGTCTGGGGGGAACAGTTGATGAAGAAGGGGCGCATCGACGACGCGGAAAAGGAATTCAAGCGCTCCATCGAGCTGAGACCGCAGGAACCGGAACCCTACCTCGCCCTGGCCCGGATCTACATGGATCAGGACAAGCTGGAGGAGGCCCGGGAAAAGGTCCTCGAGTCCCTCAATGCGGAGGCCGGCAATCCCATGGGCCTGACCATGATGGTGGTCCTGAACATCAACCTCGGAGACGAGGAGAAAGCGCTCGAATGGCTGCGCCGGGTCGACCTGCAACCCCGTATCACCGACGATGTGCGCGGCCAGCTGGTTGGTTTTTTCGAGCGGGCTTTCGGTCACAAGCCGCCCCGGAATCCCTGAGGCGGAACGAAGGGCCCAGGCTGCCGGACCGGATCCCCTTTCCTTCAGTCTTGAAGTTCGACCGGCAGGTACCACTGAAACCGGCCGCTGGTCTGCAGGAGGGCCAGGTAATAGAGCAGGCCGTCGTAGTAGCGGTAGTGACCGGCCGGGGGCGGCATATCCCAGAGCCACTCCAGGAACGGCTGGGCCAGTTCCCGGTCCGCCGCCAGGCCGGCCGTGGCGGCCATGGCGACCAGGCCCGGTGAGGTGGTTTCATCGAGCGGCTCACCGTCGAGGGCAAACTGGTTGGGCAGGTCCTCCCCGAATTTGGAAAGGAAGCGGAGAATGCGGTTGCTCTGTTCAACGGCCCGCGGATCGGCCCGCCACCAGGCCCAGTCGAGGGCCACGTTGGACATCACCCGCCAGGCATCGAAGCGGAAATCCTCGTGCCCGCGGACGGCATAGGGCTCCCCGTCGAAGGTGGCGTAGTCCGGCATCAGGCCGGTCTCCGGATGGGCGACGGTCATGAAATAATCACGACTGGCCTTCGCAGCCCGATCCCAGAGCCGGCCATAGACCGGATCAAAGCGCGCCCAAAGCTCATAGAAGGCCGGCAGATGATAGGAGGGATCGCTGACCTCGATCCAGTCGACATTGGGCACGAAGCGGATCATGGCCCGCTCCGGGTCGAACATGGAAATGTACAATTCATGCTCTTCCCGGACCGGCAGGGCGTGGAGGATCCTCAACGCCTCCGCCTTGTAGTTAAAAATCCCCTCACCATCGCCCCAGCGGGCGGAGGCAAACATCAGGGCGGTGGCGAACCATTCCTCGCCGTCGGAGGCCGGCCCCTCGGAGAGCCGGGTTCCGTCGGTGCTGCAGTGCCAGGCGAAGTAACCCTCCAGCGGGCCGGAGTCGTGCCGCATGTGGGTCACGGTCCACTTCCAGAGCCGGTCGAAGGCCTCCTTTCGGTCCATCTGGACGGCGATCATCATCCCGTAGGACATACCCTCGGAGCGGACGTCGTCGCTGGCCACGTCCCAGATGTAGGCCATGTCGTCCAAAACTTCGTAGTAGAGCCGCTGGCTCTCCGGGTCCCCTTCGAAGAAATGCTCCCAGGCGGTCTCCAGTCTGGCCTCGACTTTATCATTGGACAGGCCCAGCCATTCGGTGGCGAGATTGGGTGCGGAGCGCGGGACATCGACCACCGGGGAATCGTAAGGGGCGGTACAGGCGCCAAGCAGGCTGACCAGGGGCAGGAGAAGGAAAGCGGGTTTCATGGGGAACGGCATTATTGTGACGAATAAGTACCGCAACCATAGCCGGAAAGCCTCCTCCTTCAAGGGCTTCCGAATTCTAACAATCGAGGACCGGTGCCCTCAGCCATTCTGCTCCGGCTGGAGAGGCGCCGGCACGGCCGACACCCCGCGCAGGCGGGCGACGGTGTAGGCCGGGTCATCGGGCAGGACCTCGACATCGACGATGCTTCCGGCCTTTTCCATCATCCGCCGGCAGTCCGGGGATAGGTGGCGCAGGCGGAGCCGTTTGCCGGCCTTGCGGTAGCGCTCACCGAGCGCGTTCAGGGCCTCCAGTCCGGACATGTCGCAGACCCGGGCATGGCCGAAATCAATGACGATTTCCTTCACGTCCGAACGGGCCTGGAACTTGTCCATGAACTCCCGCACCGAGCCGAAATAGAGGAGCCCCTGCAGGGAATAGATCTTTTCCTCCGGGGTGTTCTTCTCAACGGTGACCAGGACATGCTTGGAGCTTTCCCAGGCGAAGACCAGGGCCGAGAGGATGATCCCGACGAAGACGGCGGTGGCCAGGTCGTGCAGGATGACCGTGGTCAGGGTCACCGCCACAATGACAATGATCTCCGAGAAGGGCACCTTGCCGAAGGTGCGCAGGGATGACCATTCGAAGGTCCCGATAACGACCATGAACATGACCCCGGTCAGGGCGGCGATGGGAATCTGGCCGATCACCGTTCCTCCGGCCATGATGTAAAAGGCCAGGGCCACGGCGGCAAAGATCCCCGAGGTTCTCCCCCGCCCGCCTGACTTGATGTTGATCAGCGACTGGCCGATCATGGCGCATCCGCCCATGCCGCCAAAGAGGCCGGAGAGGAAATTGGCCGTACCCTGGGCCATGCACTCGCGGTTTCCCTGCCCGCGCGTCTCGGTCATCTCGTCGATCAGCTGCAGGGTCATGAGGGACTCGATAATCCCCACCATGGCCACCACGAAGGCCGTCTTGAGCAGGAAGCCCCACTCGTTGAGCCAGTCAATGCCCACCGGCAGGGCCGGAAGCGGGAAGGAACCGGACAGGACGCCTTCCGGGTTGTCCGGGGACTGGGCCAGCACGTCGGAGACGGTGGCCGTGTCCTTGAAGAAAAAGAAGGCAATCAGGCCGACCGTGATAATGGCCGCCAATGAGGAGGGAACGGCCTTGGTCAGGTAGGGCAGGAACTGGATGATGAGCATTGTCAGGAGGACCAGTCCGGCCATGACCAGCAGGGGCTGTCCGCTGAGCCACTGCCCCGTCTCGAGATTCCGGAAGGAGGGGAACTGGGCCATCAGGATGACGATCGCCAGGCCGTTGACAAAGCCGATCATGACCGGATGCGGGACCAGGCGGATAAAGCGTCCCAGCCGGAGCACCCCGACCAGGACCTGGATGATCCCGGCCAGCATGATGACCGCGAAGAGGTACTGCATGCCCAGCCCGTCGCCGAGGGCATTGCCATGCTCGACGGCCTTCCCGGCCACCACCGCGATGGCCCCGGTGGCCCCGGAGATCATCCCCGGCCGGCCCCCCGCGGCGGAGGTGATGAAGCCCATGAAGACAGCCGCCCACAGGCCCACCAGGGGATCCACACCGGCCGCGAAGGAAAAGGCGATGGCCTCGGGGACCAGCGCCAGGGACACCGTCAGCCCGGACAGGATGTCGTCCTTGTACGAGCCGGTTTGCTTCCTGAATAAATCGAACATAATAAAAAGGCGCACGACGGGGGTGCGCCAAAAGCTTTGGGGGTAAACTAGGAATTCCCCCTTATGTAAACGATTAATTCCGTTAATCTTACTGTACGCCTCAGGGCGTTGGCTCGGTCTTGCCGGCCACATGCTCACGCAACAGGGCGGAGAGCCGCTCAACAACATCGGCGAATCGGGGATCACCGGCCAGGTTGAGGAGCTCATCCGGATCATTGAGGGGATCGGTCAGGAAAACCCCGGCCCCGGGACCGAAGAACTCGGCATACCGCCAGCGATCGGTGCGCACAACGGCGCCGGATATGCCCCGGTTTCGTTCACTCCAGACCGAGAAGGCCGGGCGGTCCCATTCGGCTCGGGGATTGTCCAGCAATGGCCGGAGACTGTCCCCTTCCAGGCCATCAGGCATGGGCAGCCCGCAAAGGTCGACCAGGGTCGGGTACAGGTCGATCAGCTCGACAATGCGCGGGCAGGCCGTGCCGTTGCCCTCCGCCCGGGGATCGTAGATCATCATCGGCACCCGGACGCCCTGCTCCCAGAGGGATCCCGCCTTGGACCATTTTCCCTTTTCGCCCAGCTGGTACCCGTGGTCGCTCCAGAGGACCAGGATGGTGGATTCCTTCAGCCCCAGTTCCTCGAGGGTGTCGAGGACCCGGCCGACGTTCCAGTCCACGTAGGAGGTGCAGGCCAGGTAGGCCCGGATGAATTCCCTGGCTTCTTCCGGGCTGGCTTCCCGGTCAATAAACAGGTCGGCATTGATGGCCCGGATGGATCCGGCCGGAAAGCCCTCCGGGACAGTCGGCTTGGAAGCGAAATCAACCGGAAGCTCGATCTCGTCGATATCATACAAATCGAAAAACTGCTTGGGGGCCACAAGCGGGGAATGCGGCTTGAAAAGGCCCAACCCAATGAAGAAAGGCGGATCACCGGGCTTCCGCTGCCGCAGGAACTCGATGGCCCGGTCCGTCACCCGGGTATCGCCCAGCTTGGCCTGCTCCTCCGGATCCTCCACGGCTTCCCAGCGGTCGGAGTGCGGAGCCTGCCGCCGGTCGGCCTGCACCATGCGGGCGATACGGGCCGCCTCTTCCTCCGGGGTAATGGGACGGTCGGCAACTATCGATTCCGGCTTGGGATCTTTGAATTCGTGCGGCACGCCGCCGATGGTCCAGGCCTTCCAGTCATCGATGACGTTCCCGTGGAATATCTTCCCGGAACGGACCGTGGTGTATCCGTGCTGCTTGAAATACTTGGGCAGGCTGACCCAGTCCGGGTACCAGGCATTGAACCAGTCCCGGTTGCCGTACAGTTCGCTGGTCCGCGGATAGCGTCCGGTCAACAGGGAGACCCGCGAGGGGTTGCAGAGGGGATACTGCGCATAGGCATGCTGGAACATCACTGCCTCCTCCGCCAGCCGGTCCATGCGCGGGGTCAGGGCCCGTTCAATCCCGTAGGCCCCCACTTCCACCCGCAGGTCGTCGATGGCCAGGAAGAGCACATTCATGGGCCGCTTACCCTGATCCGGCTCCGCAAAGAGGTTTGCCGACAGGCACAGAAGGAGGAGACAACCGAGGAGAGATTTCATACCCCGAGTTAATGCGTATAGTCCGGACTCGGCCAGCCGGATTTTCAATCCGCGTAAACCGGCAGGGAAAGCAGGTGCTCCACTCCCTTGACCACCCGGGCCAGGGCCACGAAATCGATCTTCTCCGGGGTGTCCTCCGGGGAATGGTAGGGATTCGGGATGCGGAAGTTGGCCGTGTCGGTGACCATCAGGCCGGGAATGCCGCGGGCCACGAAGGGCGCATGGTCGCTCCGCATGACATCGCCGACGAGTTCAGTGGGGATGGCAATGCCCTCCGAGGGAATCTCCGCCACTTCGCGGAAACTCCCGACACAGTGCCGGATCCAGTCCCGCGATCCGGAATCCCCGACAAAGGCGATGAAATTGCCGGTGGTCGGAGCGTAGCGGTTCAGAGGGAAAGGGGAAAGCTGGCTACCCTCCTCCTCGGAGAAGTTGCCGATGGTCTCCAGGACGATGACCCCCGCCGGAGACGGAATCCCGTGGACCGCTTCCGGATCCACCAGCCAGCCGGCAAAATGGTCGCTCCCGCTCGTCCCCACCCCGCCCAGCGGGTACTCCTCGTTGGTGAAGGCCACCAGGCAGACTGTCACCGAAGGGGGGTGCTCCCTCAGGTGCCGGGCCAGCTCCAGCAGCCCGGCCACCCCTGTGCCGTTGTCGTAGGCCCCGGGACTTCCCTCAACGGAGTCATAGTGGCCTCCGACCAGGATCATCGTATCCGGATCCTCACTACCCGGAATCACAACGTACAGATTGGTGAACTCCTGGCCGCCGCCCGTGTATTCGCCATAATGCCGGGAAGGCGGTCGCCTGGCGTTGCGGCCTTCGATGATGCCCCGGATCCGGCCGGCCGGCAGGGTGAATTTCTGTTCCTGTACTTCAAATCCAAGGTTCCGGAATTCCGCGGTAATGTAGTCGGCGGCGCGGACCAAGGTCTCCGGCTGGTAGAAGTTGCGTTCGAAGGCCAGGGCCTCCACGTCCTGCCGCAGGCGGCCGGCGCTTTCCATGATCTCCGGGTTCGGGGACGTGGCCGGCCCGGACCAGGATTCACCGGGCATGCCGACCACGGCATTCTCCATGTACAGGTGGGCCCCCAGCAGGAGCACCAGGGCCAGGGCCGCGAGCACCAGAAGCAGACGAATGGTCCAGAGCAGGAACTTTTTCATGGTCCTTGAGGATAATCAATCCGGTTCGCTTATGACCAATCCTATCTGCAATTGCAGGCAGACCATGGGTCGGACCCGGCCGGCTCAACCACAGGCTGGTCCACAGCCCTCGCCGGAGGGATCCATGCCCCCCTCGGTCCCTTGCAGACCGGTTTCCACCAGTTCCCGGCCGATCGAGACCAGCCGGTCGAACAATTCCTCCAGCGTCTCCCGCGTCACCTGCGTATTGGAAATGACCAGGCGCAGGACCAGCTTCTTCTCCACGTAGGCGATCGCCACCAGCCCTTGTCCGCGATGATAGAGGGCGTTCCGCAGCCGCCGGTTGAAGGCCTCGGCATTCCCTTCCGGAACCTTGTAGCGGAAGCAGAGGTTGAAGGAGGTCCGGGGCGCGACCAGCTCCAGCTCGGGGGTGGAACGGACCAGCTCCCCGGCGTAGGTGATCAGGTCAAGGTAATGCTCCACCCGCTTCCCGAATCCCTCCTTCCCGTAGAACTTCCAGTCCAGGAACATCTTCAGGCCGTCGACCCGGCGGGCGCACTGGAGGGAGACGGACCCGAGGTCCAGCACCTCGTTGTCGTCCGAGTCGCGGAAGAGGTAACTGGTGTCGCCGGCGGCCAGGGCTGTCCCCAGAGTGTGGGTACTGTTGTTGAGGAGGAGGATGTTGCAGATCAGGGCCGAGCCCAGCATCTTG
>ENA-ORCW01000524-ORCW01000524.1-marine-metagenome-genome-assembly--contig:-NODE-524-length-20588-cov-3.096436_pt1 | contig 20588 bp, 18 predicted proteins | sample MGYA00237784_ERZ508517 | MGnify/ENA primary metagenome ERZ508517 (study PRJEB26187, sample SAMN06268979) | marine metagenome | isolation source: Tt ae E1 feedstock associated aerobic enrichment on... | reverse complement strand
CCCCAGCCGGGCCGCCAGCTCGGCCAGCCATTGGCGGCAGGCCCCGCACGGGGTCAGGGGCGCTTCCTCGGCGTCGGAGCTGCGCCGGCGGGCCACCAGGACCAGGCAGCTGACCTGCCCGATACGGTTTTCCGTCTGGGCCCGGGCGATGGCCGTCCTTTCCGCGCAGAGGGTCAACCCATAGGAGGCGCTTTCGTAATTGATCCCGGTCAGGACCGTGCCGTCCTGCAAGACCAGGCCCGCCCCGACGCATAATCCCGAAAACGGGTTATAACTGCGCCCGAGAATGCCCTCGACATCCTCCAGCGCGGCTTGCTGTTGCCGCGTCAACTCCTTCCTGTGCACGTGCTTCATCTCGGGTGACCTTGCCTCCAGTCATAGAAACCGCATTCCCGGAATGGCAAGCGTGAACGCCGGGTCCCGGCCAATTGAGACCCTGTGGTTCTCCTTTACAGACTGGTATAAGAGCGTATTGTGAATCTCCTAATGAACGTTTTCCCTCCAGCATTCATCCAGGGCATCGGCGGCCCCGAGCTTCTGATTATCCTGGTCATCATCCTGCTCCTGTTCGGGGCCAAAAAGCTCCCCGAACTGGCTCGTGGCCTGGGCAAATCCATGAAGGAATTCAAAAAGGCGGCCCAGGAAGTCCAGGATGATTTCAATGAGGCCATGGAATCGGTGGAGCCCGAGAAAAAGAAGCCCGAGCAGCCGAAAGCCACCGCCCCCAAGGCCCAGGAGACCGAGACCGCCGCCAAGGATTCCTGAAGCAGCGGCCTTCAGCTGCGCGCTTCCGGAAGATACAGGTGGAAGGTCGTTCCGGAGCCTTCCTGTGACTCCAGGTCGATGAAACCGTTGGCCCGGGCGATGACCCCGAAGACCGTGGCCAGGCCGAGGCCGGTCCCCTTATCCTCCGATTTGGTGGTGTAGAAGGGATCGAAGATTTTCTCCTTCATGTCCGGGGAAATGCCGCAGCCGTCATCGCTGACGGACAGGCACACGTAGTGACCGGGGACGAGGCAACGCTGGCCCACACAGACCCGCATTTCCAGGTCATGGGTGCTGACCCGGACCCGGATGGTGCCCCCGGTGTTCACGGCATCCCGGGCGTTGACGAGGAGATTGAGTACCGCCCGGTGCAGTTGGTGGGGATCTATTTCCACCCGGGGCGCCGACGGCTGGTACAGGAATTCCAGATCAACGCTGTCCGGAAAGGTATCGCGGGCCATGGTTTCCAGCTCGTGCAGGAGATCGTTGACGTCGATCCGCTGGCATTGCTCGTTTTCCACTTCCTTGGCAAAGGTCAGGATTTCCTGGATCACCGACCGGGCCCGCCCGGTGCTGTTCTCGATGATTTCCACGTACCGGTCGAGGGCGGGATTCTCCAGTTTACGCCTCAACAGCTCGGTGGCCATGCGGATCGGGGCCAGCAGGTTGTTCAGGTCGTGGGCGATGCCGCCGGCCAGCCGGGTCATGTCCTCAAAGCGCTGGGCGTTCATCAGGAGGGCCTCCAGCTTCCTTTTGTCCTCACTGTCACGGACCGGGTCGTCGTTTTGGAAACCGCGTTCCCATTCCAGGAGGTGGGCCTTGGTCCGCAACCCCCAGCGGTAGCCTCCCAGTTCGCCGGAGGAGCGGAGCACCCGGTGGCAGGGAATCAGCCAGGCGATGGGGTTGGCGCCGACGGCTGTTCCGATCGCCCGGGCCCGGTTGCCGGATCCGAAGATCCGCCGGGCCAGTTCCCCGTAGCTCAGGGTGGTGCCGAAGGGGATTTGCATCAGGCCCTCCCACACTTGTCGCTGGAAGGGGGTTCCCAACGGCATCAGTTCAGGTCCCTCACCGCCGCGGGCGGCCGCGGCCAGCTCGTCCATGGAGAGCGGGCAGCGCTTGATTCGGCGGATGGAGCCTTTCCAGTAGCGGCTCAGCCCGGTTTCATCCAGCGGACCCAGTGAGAGCCAGCAGACCCGGCTCTGCCAGGTCCCCAGCCAGCCCTTCCCGGCCGGGGTCTCAATGGGTGCCAGCTCCAGGATGGCGTTCGTGCTGTCCATGGCCGGACTGGCCTCCAGTATTCTGACCGTTTCAACGGTCCTAGGAATTGAGATCATTCAACAGTTCTTCCAGTTTGGCCAGGCGGGCTTCCATCGCTTCCAGGCGTTCTTCGACCTGGTTCAGGCGGTCCCGGGTCCCGGGTACGGCCGGGCCCTGGCTGGCATTGTCGTTTGTCTCCTCCTCAACAAATTCTGGTATCGGGCTGAAGGTATGGGCGTAGCGCATTTCCTTGCTGCCCGCGGGCCGGCCGGCTTCCTGCACCAGCACGTGCGGTTCCTCCTCCCGCTCCCGCATCCCGCGCAGGCAGTCCACCACCTGGTGCAGCTCGCCGAAGGCATGCAGCCGCTCGGTGCGCTGCCGCAACTGGCCGGGTGTCTGGGGACCACGCAGGAAAAGCACCGCCAGCAGGGCGTATTCGGCGTGGCTCAGCTCCCACTTCGGGCCGGCGTTTTCCCGGAACTTGGCGGTTCGTGATCCGGCCATGTCCACCCGCACCGCGAGGCCCTGCTCCCTCAGCTCGTCCAACGCCGCCATGACCTCGTCCTCGTCGAGGTCGGTAACCGGATCCCGGCTGGTCTTCTGGTTGCAGGCCAGGACCAGGGAATTCAGGGTCAGCGGATACGACTCCGGAGTCGTCCGCGACTTCTCCATCAGGGAGCCCAGCACCCGGATGGCCTCTGCGCTCAGGTCCATGGATTGGCTCCTCCTCGTCCCCGCCCTTGGTATTGTAAATGTACCCCACGCCGTGAATGGTCTTGAAGGCGTCCAGGTTCAGGCCGTGGGCCTGGTACAGGCTGCGGACCTTGACGATATACTGGTCGAGGCTGCGGCTGCGGACGTCGGCATGGATCCCCCAGACCCCGTGGATCAGGGTCCGGCGCGTGATGACCGTGTCGGGATTGGCGTTCAGGAATGCCAGGATGCCCAGCTCCTTGCGGCCGATTTTCTCCATCTTGCCGTCCGGGAACTTGATTTCCATCCGCTCCGGATTGACCAGCGCTCCCTGGAAGTCGAACGGCTCCTCGGTGACGCTGGCATTCTTGGTCACCCTGGCGTCCTTGGAGGTCTCCGCGCGCCGCAGGACCGCGTTGATGCGGGCCACCAGCTCACTGAAGCTGAAGGGCTTGACGATGTAGTCATCGCCTCCCATCTCCAGCCCCCGGACCCGGTCCGTCTCGCTGTCGTTGCCGGTCAGGAAGATGATCGGCAGCTCGATGTTCTCCTTGCGGAGGACTTCCACCAGCGAGAAACCCGACTGGTCGGGCAGGTTGACGTCCAGCAGCATCAGGTTGGCGAAGTTGTTCTGCAGGTAGCGGGTAACGTTGGCTGCCCGGTGGTGGACCTGGGTCAGCATGCCGGATGATTCCAACTGGTCGGAAATCAGATTCGCCAGCTCGGGATCATCCTCGACGATAAGGATCAACGGTTTTGGATTAGCCATGTTTTATTCTCCAGTGGCTATTTCAAATGGATCGTCCCGCTCTTTACAATTGTAAAAACAACGTGAATGGGTAAAAATTTCCATTGTGGGGCAGGGAAGGAGGCGTTTTGCTGCCCTCCTTATGAAAGATTTTGAGAGTCTGTTCCGGGAATTGCAGGAAAAGGCGCGCGTCGGGGATCCCAATTCGGGTACCGTGAAGTTGCTGGCCAGGGGCAAGCATGCCATCGGCAAGAAACTGATCGAGGAGGCCGGGGAAGTCTGGATGGCTTCCCGCTACGAGACGCGGGAACAGGCCGCGGAGGAAATTTCCCAGCTCCTCTATCATGCCCAGGTCATGATGCTGGCCAACGACCTCGGGCTGGAAGACGTCTACCGGTATCTTTAATCAACAGTAATAGAACATGTTCAAGCTGGCCATTCCCAATAAAGGCGCCCTCTCGGAAGGCGCGGTCAAGATCCTCTCCGACGCGGGCTACCGCTGCAAACGCTACAGCCGCGAGCTGGTCGTCCGGGACGCGGAGCACCAGGTGGAATTCATTTTCCTTCGTCCGCGGGACATCGCGGTTTACGTGGGCTCGGGCCTGATCCATGCCGGCATCACCGGCCGGGACCTGGCCTTCGATTCCCAGGCCCGGGTGACCGAGCGGATGGGCCTCAATTTCGGACGCTCCCGCTTCTGCTATGCCGCCCCGGCCGGGCAGGGGCTGAGCCCGGACCGGCTTGGCGGCCTGCGCATCGCCACCAGCTACCCGAACATCGTCCGGGACGACCTCAGCCGGCGGGGTATCGAGGCCGAGGTGGTTCGCCTCGACGGGGCGGTGGAGATCTCCATCCAGCTGGGTGTGGCGGATGCCATCGCCGACGTCGTGGAATCCGGCCGCACCCTGGTCGAGGCCGGCCTGGAAATAATCGGCGATCCCATCATGAATTCGGAGGCCGTCGTCATCCAGCAAGGCGAGACCGGGATGGAGGAGGCATTTTCCCTCCTCGTGAAGCGCCTGGAGGGAATCCTGGTGGCCCGGGAATATGTCCTGCTGGAGTATGTCTGCCAGAAGGCGGTCCTGAAGGAAGCCTGCGCCATCACCCCCGGGGTCAAGAGCCCGACGGTCTCCCCGGTCAGTGAAGAGGACTGGGTGGCCGTGGCGGCCATGGTCCGGACCAAGGAGCTGAACCGCATTATCGACCAGCTGAGCGCCCTCGAGGCCAAGGGGATCATTGCCCAGGATATCCGCACCTGCCGTCTCTAGGAACGAGTCATGAAAGTCGCCCTCATAGACGGATTCAATATGGCCTTCCGGGCCTTCTACGGCATGCCCGAGCTGACCCGGGCGGACGGTTTCCCGACCGGAGCCATGCACGGCTGGGTGCGCACCCTGTGGTGGATCGAGGATAATGTCGGGGCCGATGCCCACTATGTCTTTTTCGACCTCGGGGGAGCCAGCCGCCAGCTGGCCATCCGGGAAGACTACAAGGCCAACCGGGCCGAGGCGCCGGAAGAGCTCCGGCAGCAGATCCCGGTGATCAAGGAATGGACCCGGGCGGCCGGTTACGCCGGGGTCGAACAGGACGGAATCGAGGCCGACGACCTCATCGCGGCCTACAGCCGGAAGCTCTCCGCCGACGGCCACGAGGTGCTGGTCGTCAGTGCCGACAAGGACCTGGCCCAGCTGGTCAGCGAAAAGGTGCACCAGCTGGTCCCGCCGCCCACCGCCAATCCGAAGCTCGGCTGGCGCGAGCTGGACCCTCAGGGGGTGGAGGAGAAATTCGGGGTCAAGCCGGCCCAGATTGCCGATTACCTGGCCCTGATCGGGGATACCTCGGACAACATTCCCGGCCTGCGGGGAGTTGGTCCCAAAACGGCCGCCAAGTGGCTCATCCAGTACGGCACCCTGGAGGAAATCATCGCCCATTGCGGTGAGCTGAATCCGAAACGGTTCCAGGGCCTGGTCCATGAGGAAGCGGAGAACATCCGGCAGAATCTCCTCATGACCCGACTCGACCACAGCCTTGACGTGGACGAGACCGCGCACGTTGCCCCTGATCCGGACAAGGCCGTGCAGATTCTCCGGGACATGGAGATGGAAAAATCCGCCGAGGCCCTCGTTGAGCGGCTGAATGCCTGATCTCCATTCAATCCCTAGCTCTAGCTCAATCTCTAGCTCTATCTTAATGAACCGGGGATGGGGAGGAGCTAGAGATTGAGCTAGAGCTAGAGCTAGAGCTAGAGATTGTTCAGGCCGGATCCCCGGCGGCGTTCTCCAGTAACTGACCGGGCGGATGGCCCTGTTCCCGGAGGGCGCGCAGGGCGAGTGACTTGTGGGTCTTGGACAGGCGCTGGCCGGTTTCCGGATCCTTGACCAGCGGGCAATGGTACCAGGCCGGCGGCCGGATCAGGAGGGCCTCGTAAATCAGGATCTGGCGGGCGGTGGACAGCAGCAGGTCCTCCCCGCGGACCACTTCCGTGATTTTCATGTCGTGGTCGTCGGTGACCACGGCCAGCTCGTAGGAAGGCCAGCCGTCCTTTTTCCAGATAATGAAGTCGCCGAAATCCCGGCCCGCCACGAAGCTCTTGAGTCCGGTCCGTCCGTCCCGGAAATGAAGGGCCCTGCCGTCCGGGACCCGGAATCGCCAGTTCACCGGCTGGCTGTCGGCCAGCCTCGAGTAGGCGGCCCGCCCGGGCCGCAGCTGGACCGGAAAGACCGGGTCCCCGTCGACCGGTGACCGCTTCGGGCGGCAATCCGCGATTTCCTTGCGCGAGTGCGGCGAGGGGTAAATGAGGCCGCGTTCGCGCAGCTCGGCAAAGACCTCCCGGTACAGGTGCCGGCGGGCACTTTGGGCATAGGGGGCGTGGGGGCCCCCGCAGTCGGGACCCTCGTCCCAGTCCAGTCCCCACCAGCGCAGGTCCTCCATGGCGCCGTCCGCATAATCCGCCCGGCACCGGTCCGGATCGATGTCCTCCGTCCGGTAGACCAGGGTTCCGCCGGCGGCCCGGGCGCGTTCCCAGGCGATGCGGAAGGTGGCGGCGTGGCCCATGTGCAGCCAGCCGGAAGGAGTCGGGGCCAGGCGGCCCCGGTACGGAGGTCCGGGCGGTGGTGGAGGGCGGTCGGGCATTCTGGGTCGGATCCGGCGGCAATCGGAGGAAGGCCTTATTCGTTCTTGAACCGCGATCAACTTGGGTGATAATGCCCCCACTTTCAATCGTTAACCACGAATGGACACGAATGCCCTTTGGCGGTTCTTCCTCATGGAAGGGCATCCCTGTAGGTTCGTGGTTAGCGGCCACCCGGTGTTCCGGGTTGAGAAAGGTTAATCACGAACAATATGGATAAAGAAAATATACCCGAAACGGCGGACGAGGTCGCGCCGATCAGTTTCAAGGACCTGGGCCTGGATGACACCATCCTCAGGGCCCTGGATGAAAAAGGATACGAAAAACCGACACCGATCCAGGTGGAGGCCATTCCCTACCTGCTCTCGGGCCGGGACCTGATCGGCGGTTCCCAGACCGGTACCGGCAAGACGGCGGCCTTTGCCCTTCCCATCCTCTCCAACATGGACGGCAACCAGCATGACCCCCGGGTCCTGATCGTGGAGCCGACCCGCGAGCTGGCCCAGCAGGTCATCGAGCAACTGGAGCTGTACGGCAAGCACCGCCCGGCCAAGTCGGTCCTCCTGCATGGCGGCGTCGGCTATGGAAAACAAAAGGACGCCCTCAAGAGCGGGGTGGACATTGTCGTGGCCACGCCGGGACGCCTGCTGGATCACATTTCGCAGAAGACCCTGACCCTCAAGAACGTCAAGGTCCTGATCCTCGACGAGGCGGACCGGATGCTGGACATGGGCTTCATGCCGGATGTCCGGAGAATCCTCAAACTCTGCCCGAAGAAACGCCAGAGCCTCCTCTTCTCGGCGACCATCCCGCCGGAAATCGAGCGGCTCAGCCAGTCCATGCTGCGCGATCCGGTCCAGATCAAGATCGGCGGCGGGCGCAAGCCGGCCGAGACCATCCAGCACAACATCTACCCGGTCGACGACCGGCAGAAGTTCGACCTGCTGGTGGCCCTCTTGGAGAAGCTGGACTACCACAGCGTCCTCATCTTCACCCGGACCAAGGTCGGGGCGGATACCATTTCCCGCTGGCTCGACGAGACCAATCATGGTCCGGTGGGAGTCCTCCATTCGGATCGCAAGCAGAAGGAACGGGACAAGTCCATGGCCGACTTCAAGTCCGGCAAGATCGAGATCCTGGTGGCGACCGACATCGTCGCCCGCGGCATCGACATCAGCGGGGTCAGCCACGTCATCAACTACGACATTCCCCTCCACCCGGAGGATTATGTGCACCGGATCGGGCGGACCGGCCGGGCCGAGCGGAGCGGGGACGCGGTGACCCTCCTTACCGCCGGCGAGATGCAGTACTTCCGGGCCATTGAGCGCTTTATCGAGCAGGAAATCCCCCTGCAAAAGCTGGAGTCTTTTGACTACAACTGGTCTCCGCTTTTCGCGAAGCTGGGCCAGCCCAAGAAGAAAAAGCGCAATCGAGGATATGTTCCGCAATCGCATTACTGATCCCGTTTTCCAGGATAAATATTTGCGACGGTTCTGGCCGGTCCTGTTGATCGCCGTCAGCGCGGTTCCCCTGCAGGCCCAGGTCACCTATGCCGAGGACCTGTTCCCGGAGTTGACCGACTTGATGTACCTGGCCGCCGACGAGGGACCGGAAGCCCAACTGGTGGAGCTCGGGGTCGAGGAAAAGGAGGGTGACCTGGATGTGGCCCGAAGCCAGCGGCGTCCGCGGATCAACATGTATGCCCGCCTGCTGGCCGCCTACGAGTGGCGCGAGGATATCGACGACCGCCTGCGGGGCCGCATCAACGCCAACCTCAGCATGACCCAGCCGCTCTATTACTGGGGAAACCTGAAGCGGCGGGAGGAAGTGGCCGAGGATCGCCTGGCCGCTCAAAAGCTGGATGCCCGCAACCGCGGCCTGCAATCCATCATGCGCCTCCGCCGTTCCTACCTGGAGTGGCTCCTGGTCCGGGAGCGCCGGGAAATCCTGCGCCAGTCCATCTCCCTCTCGGATTCCTATGTCGATGCCCGCCGTCAGCTGGTCGATGCCGGGCGCAGTTCGGAGCAGGACGTTCTGGAAATGGAAGCCCGGCTGCTGGAGAAAAGCGAGGCCCTGGCCCGGACCGAGAAACGCAGCATCGAGCTGGCCGCCATCCTGCGCCAGCTGGTGGGTCCTTCCCTGGACCTGAACCACCTGCAGGGAGCCTCCCTCTCAGACATCGAGCCGATGTCGGAGGATGCCTTCCGGGAACTGGAAAGCCGGGTCCGGGGCCAATCCGGTGAATATCTCAACCTGGACCAGGAACGTTGGGAACTCCTGGTCTCGGTGGAGGAGAAGAACATCGAGACCCTGGACAAGAATACCTGGCCCTCGGTTGATTTCGTGGCCGGATTCTATTCCGACCAGATCGACGGCATCAACCAGGCCGACCCCGTTTTCCGGGTCCAGGCTTTCGCCGGCCTGCAGATGAACTGGAACATTTTCGACGGCTGGCAGAATGACGGCTGGAAGCGCGGCGCCATGGCCCGCAAGCGCGGCTTCGAGCTCCAGGCGGACATGGCCGACGAGGATGCCCGTCGCCAGGCCGAGACCCTCCTCGCCGAACTACAGCTCAACCTCAAGCAGATCGAGGCCCGGGGGAAGCGCGAGTCCATCCTCAGCCGCCGGCTGGAGCTGCTCAACAACCAGATGGACCTGGCCACGGTCACCGGGGCCGACCTGATCGAGGCCGAAATCGATTACCTGCAGGCGCGCCAGGGGCTGATGGAAGCCCGCGTCGATTACCTGATGAACCTCATGGAGCTGGGAGCCCTCCTCGGGCTGGATCCAGCCTTACCCCCATACGCCAGCGAATCATGAAACCCTGGATCAAGTACGGCCTGCCGGCCCTGGTGGTGCTGGCGGCGATTTTCCTTCTCCGGCGGCAGTTCAATGTCACGGTTCTGGTGGCCCCGGCCACAACCGGCACCGCGGTCAACGCCGTCACCGGGACCGCCGAGGTCCTGGCCCACATCGATATCAAGGTCAAGGCCCAGAGCCGCGGGGAGATCACCAGGAACGTGGTCAAGGCCGGGGATGCCGTTGAGGCCGGCGATGTCATCGCCCTGCAGGATTCACAGCAGCTGGACCTGCAGATCGAACAGGTGCAGATCCGGCTCGAAGCGGCCCGGGCCCGGGCCAAGCTGGAAAGCACCAACAAGATTGACCTGGAATCCCTGGACGAGGAGCTGGAAGGCACGCGCCTCGCGGTGGAACTGAAACAGGCCCCGCAATCGAAGCTTTCCGACCTGGAACGCGGGCGCCGCAAGAAGGAGGTCTTCTGGGAGCTGGAGAAGATCCAGGAGGACGAAAACCTCAAGCTTCTGCAGAACCAGCTGGACCAGCTTCTGCTCCAGAAGGAACAGATGACCACCCTGGCCCCCTTTGCCGGGACCGTGGCCGAGATCCTCGCCTTCCGCGGGGACATCGTCAACGGCGGCCAGAACATGGTCCGCCTGATTTCCCATGGCCGCTGGGTCCGGATGGAGTTGACGGAAGAAGATTACTTCGGGGTCCGCAGCGACCAGGAAGTGACCCTGCGGCTGGCCAGCTATCCGGACCGCACTTTCATGGGCAAGGTCTTCCGGCTGGAGGACGTGGCCAATTCCGGCAGCAAGACCCGCAACCTGTTTGTCATTGTCGATGCCGAGGACAGCGTCCTGGTGCCGGGGCTGACCGGCGAAGGTTACCTGGTCAAGGCCGAGCGCTCCAACGCGGTCCTGATTCCGCGACGCGCCCTGATCGGGAACCTCGTTTACGTGGTCGCCGACGGCCGGGTCGAGGTCCGCCGGGTGAAGCCCGGGTTCCTGGGCCTGAACCAGGCGGAAATCCTCGAGGGGGTCGAGGCCGGGGAACTGGTCATCCTGGAGGACCAGAATCTCCTCAAGCCGGGCGACCGGGTCGAGGTCGACCAGCGCAACCAGGGATAGGCGGACCATGCGGCAGAACATCCTCATCGCCTGGCGGTTCCTGATCGCCAAGAAGCGGGCCATGCTGATGAGCCTGGCCGGGATTGTCTTCGGGGTCGCGTTTTTCATTTTCACCCAGGCCCAGACCACCGGCTTCGAGGATTTCTTCATCCGGACCATCCTCGGGACCAATGGTACGGTCCGGGTCCAGGACGAGTTCCAGAACACCATCACCAGCATGATGGTGACCAGCGAGGACCAGGACGGGCAGTTTGAAATTCCGCTCCGCGAGGGGCGCAGCTATGTCGCCGGGATCCGCAATCCCCAGCAGATCCTCCAGGCGGTCCGCAAGTTCTCCGATGTCGAGGGAGCGGCCCCGGTCCTGCGCGGCGACATTCAAATCTCCAGCGGTTTCCGCACCGAGGCCGGGCGGGCCATCGGCATTGTCCCGACCGAGTACATCGAGGTCTCAGACCTTGAATACCAGATCGTCCAGGGCGATCTCCGAGTTTTCGAGAATACCCCCGATGCCATCCTGGTCGGGAACCGGCTGGCGGAACGCCTGGCGATCATGCCCGGCCAGTTCATGCTGCTGAGCCACCTCGGCCAGACCCGGCGCTACGAGGTGACCGGCATTTTCGAGACCGGCATCGATATTTTCGACAAGACCCACGTCTTCATCCACCTCCAGGAGGCGCGCCGCCTGCTCAACCAGATGGAGCGGGTCAGTTACATCCAGGTCATGACCAAGAACCCGGAGAAGGCTCCCGCCCTGGCCCGGCAGATGGAGCATGCCCTCGGGCATTACGTGGCCAGCTGGCAGGAGCGGGAAAAATCATGGCTGGAGGTCTTCCGGGTGCTGCGCCTCTCCTCCGCCCTGTCCATGTCGACCATCATCCTCATTGCCGGCCTGGGCATGTTCAACACCCTGGCCATCATCGTCATGGAACGTTCGCGCGAGATCGCCATCCTGCGCTCGATCGGCTTCAGCCGGCACGATGTGCTGACCATTTTCCTCTTCCAGGGCCTCATTGTCTATGTCCTCGGGACCCTCGTCGGCTTTGTCCTCGCGGCCGGCCTGACCAAGGGCGTGGAGAGCCTGCCGATCCGCATCCGGGGAATTTTCTCCACCGACCACTTCGTCGTCACCTGGTCCCCCTGGCACTATGTCGCCGCCGCCGTGGTGGCCGGTATCGTGGTGATCATTGCGGCCCTCATCCCGGCCCGGCGGGCGGCCCGGGTCGAGCCGGGCGACGTCATCCGGGGGACGGGAGGCTGATGTCATGAATGATTCACTACAAGGTCCTGTCCTGGAAACCCGCGGACTGCACCGGACCCTCGGCGGGGGCGCCGACAAGGTCCATGTCCTGCGCGGCATCGACCTTGCCCTCGACCGCGGCCGGACCTATTCCATCGTCGGTCCCAGCGGTTGCGGCAAAAGCACCCTCCTGTACCTGCTGGGCCTCCTGGATCGTCCCGACAGCGGGGAGATCCACCTTGCCGGGGAGCGGGTCGACCTGGCCGGGGAAGCCGAGCGGACCCGCATCCGGGGGAACAAGATCGGCTTCGTCTTCCAGTTCCACTTTCTCCTCTCGGAATTCAGTTCCGCCGAGAACCTCATGTTGCCCATGCTCAAGCAGGGCCGGATGGACCGCGAGGAAGCCTACGGGCGGGCCTGCCACCTGCTCGAGCTGGTCGGCCTCGGGGACAAGACCGGACGCCGCGGGAACCAGCTTTCCGGGGGCGAGCGCCAGCGCGTGGCCGTGGCCCGGGCCCTGGCCAACGACCCGGAGCTGATCCTGGCCGACGAGCCCACCGGCAACCTCGATTTCCAGAATTCCCTCAGCCTCTTCGAGCAGCTCCAGGAATTGGCCCACGAGCTCAACCGGACCATCCTCGTGGTGACCCACAACCTCGAGCTGGCCAAGGCCTGCGACGCCACCTTCCACATGAAGGACGGGGTGTTTGAGGTCTGAGGACTAAGGACTAAGGTCTAAGGACTAAGGACTAAGGTCTAAGGTCGTAGGTCGGGGGACTACAGGCGTCCCGCCTGTACCCGGCCGCCTCTCTGCCTGGCTCTTCAACCGCCGATAGCCGGATTTCACCTTTGATCCATCGCCGAGGGTCCATTTTCCGCCGCGAGCTTTACAGGACCTGATCCTGTGCCTAGTTTGAATTTCTATGGAATTCGACGCCAGCAAGAGAAACTTCCCCCCCTTTTCATTGAAACGCCTCATGGAGACCTGCTTCGGCCAGGGCTCCGGAGAACGCCTCTGCATCCTGATCGACCTGCCCGACCCGGCGGAGATCAAGGACTTCGCCTTCCTCGATAATCCACGCCTTTCCATCCAGAATTATGGATACAAGGTCTTTTACCAGGGCTTCAGGAACGGCGGCCTGGAGGAGATGAACTACAAGGACGGCGACATCTACGCCTACCACGAGACCGGCGGCAGCAACCTCGACATGGAGGATGAATGCTACGATGTGCAGGGCAACAAGCTCAGCCTGGACAAGGATATCTACCCGAATTACCAGCTGATCCTGGTCGTCTCCACCTTCTCCGCCACGGCGCCCCTGACCGCCAAGGCCAAGGAGTTCGGTTTCCGCGGGGCCACCCTGCACGGGCTCAACCAGATCATTGTCGATACCGGGCTTAGCGTGAACTACCAGGAAGTCAGCTCCGACGCCGAGAAGCTGCGCCTCGGGCTGACCAAGGCCGACTGGTTTGAAATCGACTTCGAGGTGGAAGGGGTCAAGACCACCCTCCGCCTCCTGACCAACGGACAGGAAGCCCAGAAGAGCCATGGCCTCTGTCCCCCGGGCAAGCCCGATGTGGCCAACCTGCCGGCCGGGGAGGTCTACTTTGTCCCGGAGGGGGCCGACGGCAAATTTCCTTTCAAGTACGACGAGGAAACCCTCGGCCTGCTCACCGTGGAGGGCGGGAAGATTGTCAGCAGCCGTCTCATCTACGGCGATTACGACCTTATCGAGGAGCACAACACGAAGCTCAAGGACGATCCCATGACGGGGGCCATCGGCGAGCTCGGCTTCGGCACCCAGGTCCTGCCCTTCAGCGGGCGGGATATCCAGGACGAGAAAATCCTCGGCACCATCCACATCGCCACCGGCCGGGACGACCACCTCGGCGGCCACATCACCCCGGACCTCTTCAAGGAGCACCAGAACGCCTCCCACGACGACGTTCTCTACGCTCCCCACAAGACCCCGGAGGTGCGGGTTCCCGAGGTGCGCATGCACAAGGACGGCCAGACCAGGGTCATTATGGGCGGTTACCGGCCCGGCCGGTTTATGGTCGATCTCCTCGAGAATTGACCCGGACCGTTCGCGGAACTAGCTACGGGGTATGTCATCATTACCCAGCTTTACCGCGGACAACGGAAAGACCGTCACCTACCCCCTGGCCTACGGCCTGAGGACCTCGCGCCTGGCCTTGGGCTGCATGCATTTCGGCGGTACCTGGGAGGCGGAGGGCAGCATTCCTTCCGAGGCCCGGCAGCGGGCCCGCCAAGCCATGGAAACGGTCCTCGAGCTGGGCTGGAACTTCTTCGACCATGCGGATATCTACTGCCGAGGCCGCAGCGAACAGCTGTTCGGGGAACTGATGCGGGAAATGCAGGTGGACCGGGAGTCGGTCATCCTGCAGTCCAAGTGCGGGATCCGGTTTGCCGACGATCCGGAGCCGGGGCTGCCCCATCGGTTCGACTTTTCCCGGAAACACATCCTGGCCTCGGTTGAGGAGCGGCTGAGGCTGTTGCAGACCGACTATCTGGATATCCTGCTCCTGCACCGGCCGGATCTCCTGGCCGAGCCGGAAGAGATTGTGGGGGCCTTCACCGGGCTTCACGAAGCGGGCAAGGTGCGGCATTTCGGGGTCTCCAACTTCACTCCGCCATTGCTCGACCTTTACGACCAGGCCGGATTTTCCCCGGTGGCGAACCAGGTCGAGATCAATCTCTTCAAGACCTCGCTCCTGGACTCGACCCAGGTTGCGGTGGGGCGGGATCCCGCTCCGGGCCATCCGGGCGACGGCACCCTGGAGTGGCACCGGCGGAAGGGTGTCGTGACCCAGGCCTGGGCCCCCATGGCCTACGGTTACGCCTGCGGCCGCAAGCCGGACCGGGATCCTGAAAGGGCCGGGAAGGTTTCCGACCTCGTGGCCGGACTGGCCGCGGCGCACGGGGTGGAGCCGGAAGCGGTGGTCATCGGCTGGCTTCTGCGTCACCCGGCCGGCATCCAGCCGGTCATCGGCAGCCGCGATCCGGGGCGGCTCAAGGCCTGCCACCAGGCCCTCGACTTGCAGCTCAGCCGGGAGGAATGGTACACCCTCTACGTCACCGCCCGGGGAAACGCCCTGCCCTGATTCGGGGGGACAAAAGGGCCCTCCGGTGGGGTCTTCGGGAGGCAGATTCAGGGATATTTCCGAATTAATCCTTGCGGGCGGGAACGGATGGGGGCTTATTTCCTTTTTCAATGCCTAAGAGAACGGACATTGAAACTATCCTGATCATTGGATCCGGCCCGATTGTCATCGGGCAGGCTTGTGAATTTGATTACAGTGGCACCCAGGCCTGCAAGGCGCTCCGGGAGGAGGGCTACAAGGTGGTCCTGGTGAACAGCAATCCGGCGACCATCATGACTGACCCGGATTTTGCGGATGTCACTTATATCGAGCCACTTAACACCGAGATCCTCGAGAAGATCATTATTGCCGAGCGGCCGGACGCCCTGCTGCCGACCCTGGGAGGCCAGACGGCCCTGAACCTGGCGGTCGAGCTGCACGAGAAGGGAATCCTGGAAAAACACGGCGTGGATATGATCGGCGCCCGCTACGACGCCATCCAGAAAGGGGAGGACCGCGAGCTTTTCAAGGAGGCCATGGTGAAAATCGGCCTCGACGTGGCCACCAGCCACATCGTCCAGACCATCGAGGACGCCCGCAAGGCCATGGAGGACATCGGCGCCTTCCCGCTGATCATCCGTCCCAGCTTCACCCTAGGGGGAACCGGGGGCGGAGTGGCCTACAACCGGGAGGATTTCGAGGAAATCGCCCAGCGCGGCATGGATGCCTCCCCGACCCATGAGATCATGGTCGAGGAGTGCCTGATCGGCTGGAAGGAATATGAGATGGAGGTCATGCGCGACCACAAGGACCAGTGCGTGGTCATCTGTTCCATCGAGAATTTTGATCCCATGGGGGTCCACACCGGCGACTCCATCACCGTGGCCCCGGCCATGACCCTGACCGACAAGGAGTACCAGCTGATGCGGGACGCCTCCTTTGCCTGCATCCGCGAGGTGGGGGTGGAGACCGGCGGGTCCAATATCCAGTTCTCGGTCGATCCGAATACCGGGCGCATGGTGGTCATCGAGATGAATCCCCGGGTCAGCCGTTCCTCGGCCCTGGCCAGCAAGGCCACCGGATTCCCGATCGCCAAGATCGCCGCCAAGCTGGCTGTCGGCTACACCCTGGACGAGATCCAAAACGACATCACCCGGGAAACCCCGGCCTGTTTCGAGCCCACCATCGACTACGTGGTGACCAAGATCCCGCGTTTCACCTTTGAAAAATTCCCGAACACCGACGACACCCTGACCTCCTCCATGAAGTCCGTGGGCGAGGCCATGGCCATCGGGCGGACCTTCAAGGAATCCTTCCAGAAGGCCCTGCGCTCCCTCGAGGTCGGTTCCCTCGGCCTCGGCGGCGGCGGAAAGTTCGGCAAGGACGAGTATACCGACCTGGACCAGATCAAGAGCGGGCTTTCCCGCCCGACCTGCCTCCGTCCCTACTATATCCGTTACGCCTTCCGGGCCGGCATGACGATCGACGAGGTCTTCGGCCTCTGCGCCATCGACCGCTGGTTCCTGCAGCAGGTCAAGGAGATCGTCGACCTGGAAACCGAGCTGGAGGCGGCCGGCAAGTCGCTGGAGATGCCCATGCTGAAGCTGGCCAAGGAGTACGGCTTCACCGACCTGCAGATCTCCAACCTGACCGGAATCCCGCAGCCCGAGGTCAAGGAGATGCGGGAGAAGAACGGCGTCAAGACGGTCTACCGCCTGGTCGACACCTGCGCGGCCGAGTTCGAGGCCTTCACGCCCTATTACTATTCCAGTTACGGGGACGAGAACGAGATCATCCCCAGCGACCGGAAGAAGATCATGATCCTGGGCGGCGGTCCCAACCGGATCGGGCAGGGGATCGAGTTCGACTACTGCTGCGTCCACGCCAGCTTCGCCCTCAGCGAAGACGGCTGGGAAACGGTCATGGTCAACAGCAATCCGGAAACCGTCTCCACCGACTACGACACCTCCGACCGGCTCTACTTCGAGCCGCTGACCCTGGAGGATGTACTGGAAATTTACCGCCAGGAAAACTGCTCGGGGGCCATTGTCCAGTTCGGGGGGCAGACCCCGCTGAACCTGGCCACCCAGCTCAAGGAGGCCGGGGTCAACATTATCGGCACCGATCCTTCCATGATCGACGCCGCCGAGGACCGTGAAATCTTCAAGGACATCCTGACCCGGCTCGGGCTCAAGCAGCCGGTCAACGGCATTGCCTACGACGAGGCGGCCGCCTTCCGCGAGGCCGAGCGGATCGGGTTTCCGATCCTCCTGCGCCCCAGCTTTGTCCTGGGCGGACGCGGCATGTTCATCCTCTACAGCAACGAGGAGATGAAAAAGGTGGTCCGCGAGGTCTTTGACGTCGCCCCGGGCAAGCCGGTCCTGCTGGACAAGTTCCTCGAGGACGCCATCGAGCTGGACGTGGACGCCATCAGCGACGGCAAGACCACGGTCATCGGGGGAATGCTGGAGCACATCGAGTTTGCCGGGGTCCACTCCGGCGACGCGGCCATGGTCCTGCCGCCCCACACGCTCGGACGGCAGATGCTGCAACAAGTCCGGGAGGCCACCTACTCCCTGGCCAGGGAACTGAACGTGGTCGGCCTGATGAACATCCAGTATGCCATCAAGGACAACGACCTCTACATCCTCGAGGTCAATCCCCGGGCCAGCCGCACCGTACCCTTTGTCTCCAAGGCCATCGGGGTCCCCCTGGCCAAGTACGCCTCGCTGATCATGGCCGGCAAGACCCTGGATGAACTGGGCTTCACCAAGGAGATCATTCCCGAGTTCTGGGCCGTCAAGGAATCCGTCTTCCCCTTTGTCCGCTTCCCGGGCGCGCCCATCGCGCTGACTCCGGAAATGCGTTCCACCGGGGAAGTGATGGGGCTCGACGACGACCTTGGCATGGCCTTCGCCAAGACCCACATGGCGGTCGGCCCGGCCCTGCCGCGCAAGGGGAACATCTTCCTTTCCGTCAAGGATGCCGACAAGTCGCAGGCGGTTGACATCGCCCGCCGCTTTGTCGCCCTCGGGTTCAATATCGTCTCCACCAGCGGGACCCAGAAGTACCTCGAGGAGCAGGGAATCCCGGTCAAGATGGTCCACAAGATCAACGAGGGCCGGCCCAACGTGGTGGACATGATCAAGAACCGCGAGTTGCAGATGATCATCAACACCCCTTCCGGCATGATCCCGCGGCAGAACGAGAACGTGATCCGGACCCAGGCCATCAAGCACAGCATCCCGATCCTGACCACCCTCTCCGGGGCCAGGGCCGCCGTGCAGGCCCTGCAGTCGCTCAACAAGCACGACCTCAGCGTCTTCCCCCTGCAGCATTACCGGGACCGGATTCATTCCAACCGCGGCTAGCGCGGTCGTAGCGACACGCTCATGACAGTCGATACCCCAGCCCGGCCGACCCTCATCGCGCTCCTGCACGGTCCGGACCAGCCCGGCCTGGTGGCCCGCACCGCCAACTGGATCTATGACCGGGGAGGCAACATCCTGCATGCCGACCAGCACCGGGACGACGAGGCGGGGATCTTCTTCCAGCGCATCGAGTGGGAACCGGCCGACGCCGCCCAGGCCGATGCGGACGGGTTTTCCGCCTTCGTCCGCGGCCTTGGCATGGAAGTCTCCGTGGCGCAGTCAGACCGCTTGCCCCGGGTGGTCCTCTTTGTCTCGAAGATCGAGCACTGCTTTGTCGACCTCCTGGCCCGCTGGAAAATGGGCGAGCTGCCCTGCGAACTGGCGGGTGTTGTCTCCAACCATCCGGACCTGGCCTCGATAACGGAATTCTACGGGTTGCCCTTCCACCATGTGCCGGTTGGCAGGGAGGCCAAGGCCGAGGCCGAGCGGAAGCAGGTCGCGTTGCTCCGGAAGTACCAGGCCGACCTGGTGGTCATGGCCCGCTACATGCAGATCCTTTCGGAAAGTTTCCTTCTTGGCTGCGGCTGTCCGGTAATCAACATTCACCACAGCTTCCTGCCCGCCTTTGCCGGGGCCCGGCCCTACCACCAGGCCCATTCACGCGGGGTCAAGCTGATCGGGGCCACCGCCCACTACGCCACCGCCATCCTCGACGACGGCCCGATCATCCAGCAGGACGTGTCCCCGGTCAACCACCGCCACTCGGTGCGCGATCTGGTCCGCAAGGGCCGCGACCTCGAGAAGAGCGTCCTGGCCCAGGCGGTCCGCTGGCACCTCGAGCACCGGGTCCTGGTCTACGGCAACAAGACGGTGGTGTTTGATTAGGGATCTGCGACCCCTCAGGGGAATTTGCGGATCGTGGAACATTGCCGTGGAACAGTCTAATTTCTTCGATGTACCCTAATTTTAATGGGAATTATCCGTGGTGCATCTATATGTGGAACATGACTGTGGAACATTTGCATTGGGCAATTAGTTGAAGGCTGTAGACTGCCTGAATTCAGGTGAAAATCGTAATTGGCTCAGTTTCTTGAAACCTCCGGGATAGCTTCCCGAAACGATGGCAAATGAGAAGGCACATGTAGAAATTCAACTCGGAAGGATTGCGGATCGGATTTTCTGGGTCCGAGGGCACAAGGTCATTCTGGACCGGGACCTGGCTGTCCTCTACGGAATTGAAACCCGGGTTTTGAAGCAGGCAGTGAGAAGAAACAAAGAGAGGTTTCCACAAGACTTTCTGTTTGTACTTTCGGTCGGGGAACAAGAGGAACTGGTATCACAAAATGTGATACCATCAAAGCGGCACTTTGGAGGAGCCGCCCCAATGGTTTTCACGGAGCTGGGGGTTGCCATGCTGTCCAGTGTTTTGAATAGCCCCAAGGCCGTTCAGGTAAATATCGCCATCATGAGGACTTTCGTAGAGCTCAGGAGATTGATGGACGGCAACCGGGTATTAGCGGACAGAATCCATGCTCTGGAGGAGAAATATGATCAGCAATTTGAATTAGTTTTTGCCGCAATTAAGCAGCTCCTTGTCGATGAAAAGAAGAGGCTCAATAAATCAAAGCGCCGAGTGGGATTTCATCCCTGATGGCATTTTACCTTGCGCATCACAGCCTTCTCCCCGCCGCCTCGGCAAAGGGGGCTATGCGCTGCATGAGCTCCGTAAACTGCTCCGGGAAGAGGGACTGGGCGCCGTCTGAAAGCGCCTCCTTGGGATTGCAGTGGACCTCGACCAGGATGCCGTCGGCACCGGAAGCGGCTGCGGCATAGGCCATGGGGGCGACGTACTCCCGCACCCCCGTGCCGTGGCTGGGATCGACCACCACCGGGAGGTGGCTGAGCTTCTTGAACTGGCAGACCGCGGAGAGGTCGAGGGTGTTGCGGGTCCCGCCCTCGAAGGTGCGGATTCCCCGCTCGACGAAGACCACGTCCCGGTTCCCTTCGGAGACGATGTACTCGGCCGACATCAGGACGTCCTTGACCGTGGCGGCCATCCCGCGCTTGAGGAAGACCGGTTTGCCGGCCTGGCCGAGGGCGGTCAGGAGGCGGAAATTCTGCATGTTGCGGGCCCCCACCTGAAAGGCGTCGGCGTGTTCCTGGACCGCCTCAACGTCGGCCACCTCGACCACCTCGGTAATGACCGGGAGCCCCGTTTCCGCGCCCACCTGCTGGAGGATTTTCAGCCCTTCCAGACCGAGCCCCTGGAAGGAGTAGGGACTGGTCCGCGGCTTGAAGGCGCCCCCGCGGAGGCCGTGGGCGCCGGCGGCCTTGACCGCCTTGGCGGTGGCGG
>ENA-ORCW01000523-ORCW01000523.1-marine-metagenome-genome-assembly--contig:-NODE-523-length-20642-cov-3.497496_pt1 | contig 20642 bp, 20 predicted proteins | sample MGYA00237784_ERZ508517 | MGnify/ENA primary metagenome ERZ508517 (study PRJEB26187, sample SAMN06268979) | marine metagenome | isolation source: Tt ae E1 feedstock associated aerobic enrichment on... | reverse complement strand
GGGCGAGCGCGAAGGCGATTTTCCAGCAATGCGGGCTGAACGGTCGAGTTTTGTCCGTGCCTACGAGTTCATACAGAGTAATCGTCACACTTGGTCCTTTCGGTTCGAGGTGAGACCTGACAGAGTGCGCACGATTGCATATCCGATGCACATGACAATGCGCCAACGCAGGATTTTCTGCTCCAGCCTTCGGACTTCAGTTCATGAAACAACATTTCGAAATGTTCGCCTCTTACAATCTGTGGGCCAACGCCAGAATCTACGACGCCGCGGCAGTGCTTGACGCGGAAGCGCTCCATCGCGATGTGGGCATCTACTTCAAATCGGTTTTGGGCACGCTCAACCATCTCCTTGTAGCCGACCTCATCTGGATGAAGCGTTTTACCGGAGAGGGCGCCGCACCGAACCGCCTCGACACAATTCTGCATTCGGCGCTGCCCGCGTTGCGCATCGCTCGTGAGAACGAAGATCAACGTATCGTAACCTGGATCGAGAACCTTGAAGAAGAAGCTTTCGCGAGGCGCTTCACCTACGTAACCGTAACCGACGTACGAACTGTTTCTCAACGACTTGCCCCGGCATTGAGCCATCTTTTCAATCATCAGACACATCATCGTGGGCATGTCCATGCGGCACTGTCGATTCTCGGTGTGGAGCCGCCGTCGATCGACCTGATCTATTTTCAGAGGACGAAAACAGGTTCTCGCTTTGGTTGAAAAAGTCATGTTTTTTCTAAAATAGTAAGGGCTTAAAATAAAAAAATTTTATGTTATTTTTTACTACTTTTGTTTTCTTGGCTAAACCTTCACATCAACTTTGGCATTTAATAATAAAAAATCGCCCTATCATCCTCCTTGTCGACAAATACTTCGACCCTATCCAGGAGGAAGACCATGAGCAGAATGCATAGAAAAATTCTCGCCGGCGCGGCGAGCGGGGCTATTGCGCTCAGCATGGCAATGCCCGCAGCGGCTATAGATCTTGGCGGCGTCAGCGTCGGCGGCAATGACCGAGGCGGTCTCAGTGTTGGCGTGGGCGGTGTTTCCGCATCCGTTGGAACGAACAACGGGCTTTCGGCTGACGTGAACGCCGACCTCGGATCGACCTCGGCCAATGTTGGAGCCTCGGTCGGAGGCAACAGCCTTGCCGATGTCAATGCGGATGCGAATGTCGGTGGCGCCATCAGCGCGCGGAGCAACACCAGTGTCGGCGGAGGTGGCGGTAGTCTCCTCGACTCCGACACGACGGCATCCATCGGCGGCAGCGGCGGACTGAACGCCGGTGTCAGCGCAAATGTCGGAAGCGGCGGTATTGGGGCAGATATCAATCTCGGACTGGGCGCGACGGATGGCCCAGGCACGGGTGGTCCCGGCACCGGCGGCCCCGGTACAGGCGGTCCCGGTACGGGTGGTCCTGGAATCGGAGGCCCTGGCAGCGGCGGCGGCGGCATTATCGGTGGCGGCAATGGCGGCAGCAAAAATCTGGGCCGCCGTGCCATCAGCGGCATGAGCGAACAGCAGCTCGCCATCTATCGCAAACGTTGCGTCAACATTCTGCGCAACCCTGCCGCATGGGACTACGATCTGGTGCAGATGTGCAAGCTGCTGCGTCAGGCAGCCTCCCGCTGACGGAGTCAATCGGCAATGGTGTGGCCCAATTTATTTGGGCCACACCTGTTTGCTTTCGGCAACACAGGCAACCTTCCTTGAAAACTCGGCGCAAGCTTTGACGGCGGCGTCTTGCCAGAGTTGCGACGAGCGGTCAAAACGCCCGTCATGTTGACGATTTCGAATCTCTCGCTGCGCATCGCCGGACGTCTCCTGATCGATCAGGCGTCGCTCAGCCTTCCCGCTGGAACCAAGGCAGGCCTTGTTGGCCGCAACGGCACCGGCAAGACCACCCTCTTCCGTGCCATTACCGGAGATCTCGTTTCCGAAACCGGTTCTGTCGGTGTGCCGAAAGGCACGCGGATCGGTCAGGTCGCGCAAGAAGCGCCCGGTACAGACGAGCCCCTCATCGACATCGTGCTGCGAGCGGATACCGAGCGCGCAGCCCTGTTAAACGAAGCCAAGACGGCAACGGATCCACATCGCATTGCAGAGATCCAGACGCGGCTGACGGATATCGACGCACATTCTGCGGAGGCGCGCGCGGCGGCGATCCTTTCCGGCCTTGGGTTCGACGCCGAAGCGCAGAAACGCTCGGCCTCGTCGTTTTCCGGTGGCTGGCGCATGCGCGTGGCGCTGGCTGCGGTTCTCTTCACTCAGCCCGACCTCTTGCTGCTCGACGAACCCACCAACTATCTGGACCTCGAAGGCACGCTCTGGCTCGAAAATTACCTGTCGCGTTATCCGCACACGGTTCTTCTCATCAGCCACGACCGCGATCTTTTGAACCGGGCCGTCTCGTCGATCGTGCACCTGGAACGCAAGAAGCTGACATTCTGGCGCGGCGGCTACGACCAGTTCGCCAGGCAGTATGCCGAAAAAGCGGAACTGCAGGAGAAGATGCGCGTCAAGCAGGAAGCCCAGCGCAAGCATATGCAGTCCTTCGTGGACCGCTTCCGCTACAAGGCATCGAAGGCGCGCCAGGCACAGTCGCGCCTCAAGGCGCTGGAACGCATGTCGCCCATGGCTGCCGTGGTGAACGAGACGGTGCTGCCGTTCCGCTTTCCCAATCCGGAGAAGGCTGTTGCCTCGCCGATTATCGCATTAGACGGCGGTGCCGTCGGCTATACGCCCGGCAAGCCGGTTCTACGCGGGCTGACGCTGCGCATCGACAATGACGACCGCATCGCGCTTTTGGGTGCCAACGGCAACGGCAAGTCGACCTTCGCAAAGCTTATCGCCGACCGGCTGATGCTCGAAAAGGGTGCGAAAACGGTTGCGCCGGGACTGAAAGTGTCGATCTTCGCCCAGCATCAGCTCGACGACCTGCGACCGGATGAGGACGCCTACCAGCACCTGCGCCGGCTCATGCCGGATGCGCCCGAGGCGAAGGTGCGGGCGCGTGTTGCGCAATTCGGCCTGACCACGGAAAAGATGACGACGCCGGCACGCGACCTCTCCGGCGGCGAGAAGGCGCGTCTACTCATGGGCCTCGCGACTTTCGAGGCGCCGCATCTGCTCATTCTCGACGAACCGACCAATCATTTGGACATCGACAGCCGCGAAGCGCTGGTCGAGGCGCTCAACATGTTCGACGGTGCGGTAATCCTGATCAGCCACGACCGCCATCTGATCGAGGCAACGGCCGACCGGCTATGGATCGTCGGCGACGGTACCGTTGGCTCCTTCGATGGCGACATGGACGATTACCGTAACCGCATGACCGGCGGTGCCAGCCGTGCCAAGGAGAAGCGGGAGACGGAGAAGGCATCCAAGGCCGACAAGCGAAAGGAAGCTGCACGCAAGCGGGCTGCCCTCGAGCCGCTCGCGAAGGAAATCAAGGCCACCGAAGGACTGATAGAGCGCACGCGCAAGCGGATCGATGCTATAGAGGCAAGGCTCGCGGACACCAGTCTTTACGACAAGGAGCCCGAGAAAGTGTCATCTCTGGCCAAGGAACGCTCCGACCTCGCGTCGATGCTGGCACGGCACGAAGACCGATGGTTGATGCTTTCCAGCGAATATGAAGAAGGGATGACCTGATGGCACCCGCGCTCACGATCGGTTTCGATGCCGACGACACGCTCTGGCAAAACGAGCGCTTTTACCGCTTGACGGAAGCGCGTTTTGCCGAATTTCTGGCGGATTTCGCCGAAGCGGGGCATCTGTCGGAGCGTCTTCTGCAGGCAGAGAAACGCAATCTGGGCAAATACGGTTTCGGCATCAAAGGGTTCACCCTGTCGATGATCGAGACCGCGATCGACGTGACCGACGGGCGCGTGCCGGCAGCAACGATCCGCGACATTCTCGATGCCGGACGGGAAATGCTGGATCATCCGGTCGAAACCTTGCCCCATGCGCGCGAAACGCTGGAGAAGCTTTCCGGTCGCCACCGGCTCGTGCTGATCACGAAGGGCGACCTGTTCGACCAGGAACGCAAACTCGCGGCGTCCGGCCTGGGCGACCATTTCGATGCCGTCGAGATCGTCAGCGACAAGTCGCGCCAGACCTATGAGCGAATATTCGCAGCTCATGGCGACGGACCCGAGCATGGGATGATGATCGGCAATTCGCTCAAATCCGACGTGATCCCTGCCATCGAGGCGGGCGCGTGGGGCGTGTTCGTACCACACGACCTGACTTGGTTGCACGAACATGCGGAGATGCCGGAAAACATGCCACGATTTCGCAAAATCGCCGATTTGAGTGAAATCGAAGTGGTTTTGGCCGAAATCGGCTAGCGTTCTGCGGAAAAACGACGGCGTCAAATGCCTTCGCTACATCGGCGGTTTGCAAAGCATTCACGGAACGGCCCGGTGAGGTCGCTCGGGGAAAGCTCTTTGTGCTTACGCCTTCTTCTGCCAGCGTCTATCCGGCCCTTGTTGCCAATAGGTCACCGCATGACCGGCCGATTTCAGCGTTTTCCAGTGCCCGCGCGCCGTATCGAGTTGCGACGCATCGTGTCCGTCGAACATGACCACGGCCCGCTCATACCCCTCCACCCCGCCCGGATCGGCACCGTCTACAAAAAAACGGATCTGCGCGCCGTTCAGATTGGAAGAAGCTTCGGTCAAAAGCACGGGCTGGTGTTCGGGATGATCGTCCCGATCCGTACCATGCGCCAGGAAGGCTTCTTCACGCCATGTCCACAACCAGGTGTCGAGCGCATCACAGCGTTCGCGGCTGCCCGTCTGGATCGCCACTCTCCATCCTCTTTCGAGACTTTTCTCGACCAGAGGGGGCAGCGCTTCCTCCAGTGTCGATTCGGTGAGGTGATAGAAGAAAACGTCCATCGGTCTATTCGTAACTATCGGCCACCAGCCGATCGAGGAGGCGCACACCGAAACCGGAGCCCCAGGAACGGTTGATCTCACTAAGCGGCGCGCCCATGGCCGTACCGGCAACGTCGAGATGGGCCCAGGGCCCCTCCTTGACGAAACGTTTGAGGAACTGTGCCGCAGTAATGGAGCCCGCCATACGGCCTGCGGAGTTCTTCATGTCGGCATTCTTCGAATCGATCTGCTTGTCGTATTCCTCGCCCAACGGAAGGCGCCAGATTTTTTCGCCGGTCGTTTCGCCAGCCGAAGCCAGGCGCTCGGCCAGCGTGTCGTCATTGCAGAACAATCCGGCCCGGTGATGGCCGAGCGCCACCATGACAGCGCCGGTCAGCGTCGCGAGATCGACCATGAACTGCGGTTTGAACCGATCACGGCAGTACCAGAGAACGTCGGCCAGGACGAGCCGTCCCTCGGCGTCCGTGTTGATGACTTCGATGGTCTGGCCGGACATGGATGTAACGATGTCGCCAGGGCGCTGGGCATTGCCGTCCGGCATGTTTTCGACGAGGCCGATCATTCCAACGGCATTGACCTTCGCCTTGCGGGCGGCAAGCGCATGCATCAGCCCCACAACGGCAGCCGCGCCGCCCATATCGCCCTTCATGTCTTCCATGCCGCCGGACGGTTTGATGGAGATGCCGCCGGTGTCGAAGACCACGCCCTTGCCAACGAAAGCGACCGGCTTTTCCTTGGCCTTGCCGCCGTTCCATTGAATGACCGCAAGGCGCGGCGGACGCACCGAGCCCTGGGCGACACCAAGCAGCGCACCCATGCCGAGCTTCTTCATTTCCTTCTCGGTCAGAATCTCTACCTTCGCGCCCAGTTTTTCCAGTTCTTTTGCCTTGCCGGCGAACTCTACCGGACCGAGGACATTGGCCGGCTCATTGACCAGATCGCGTGCGAGAATGACGCCGGTCGCCACGGCTTCGGCACGAAGGAAGGCCTTTTTGGCTGCCGAGGGATCAGCGCACTGGATCGCAATCTTGAGCTTCTTGGCGGGTTTGTCGTTACCGTTCTCACGGTGAGTGGTCTTGTATTTGTCGAAACTGTAGGCGCGCAGAAGCATGCCAAGAGCAATGTTCGCCGCCGCCCCGGCGTCAATGTCGGCGCCATCGAGATCGGCCACGACGGTGATCTCGGAGGCCGATTTGCCCGCCGCAACCGCCGCGCCGCCGATTTTCAGAAGACTCTCCTCCGCAAGCTCGTCCGGCTTGCCGGCACCGATGGCGGTAAGCCGGTCGAGTTCCGAACCGGCGGGCGCCAAGACCTCGACACTTTTTGCCAATTTGCCCGAAAAACCCGACACCTCGAAAGCGCGCGCCAAAACGCCTTCCGGGTCGCACACCTTCGCATTCTCCCCAAGACCGCCGCCTTCGGACGCCAAAACGATGACGGTGCCCTTTTTGGGCATTGCAAACTTGGCAAAAGAGACGCTCGGCCTGTCGGTCATGATATTTCCCAGATTTCCGTGATTGCTCGTTGAGAGATGGTCGCGATCTTGGAGGTTTTATGCGAATTGGCAAGGCCCGTGCCCGGTCTAGCTCGGGTTTTTCATGGCAAAGTTCGGCACTCATGGACTCGTCATCGTTCCGTAAGGATGCTGTTAACCGCGTTTCTTTTGTATTTTCTAACCAATCCCACCCACAGTCTCATGCGGGACAAGAAATGGTGGGCCGCCCTTTAATGCCGGTAACTGAGCATTGTGCGCGTGGTCGCGGGCCGTTAGGTTCGCGCGCGCCTTTCAAGGGCTGTTCCAACGAAACGGATTGTCGATTTCCATGCGGGTAATCGAATTTTACATCATGCGTCGCACCTTCGCGCTTTTCGCGGCAGCGTTGCTATGGGTGCTCGCATTGGTGTGGACGACCCAGGTCCTGAACCGTATCGACCTGGTGACCGACAGCGGTCAATCCGCCGGCACCTTCTTTCTTGTTGCCGCCCTCGTTCTGCCCGCTGTCATTCCGATCGTGATTCCCTTCGCGCTCGGCATTGCCGTCGCTCAGACACTGGCGACGATGAACTCCGATTCCGAACTGGTGGTCATCAATGCTTCGGGCGCTCCGCGCGCCACCATCATCCGCCCGATCCTCATCATCGCCATCGGTGCGAGCGTTGCCTCTTTCCTGATCAACAACACGCTCGAGCCCGCTTCCCGCCAGGCTTTTCGCTCGCTGCTTGCCAATGCGCGCGCCGATCTGATCACGACCGTGCTTCAGGAAGGCTCCTTCCAGAAAGTCGATGACGGGCTCTTCGTCCAGGTATCGGAACGTCTTCCCAACGGCCTGCTGGGCGGTATTTTCGTGTCGGATTCGCGCGATGAGAATACCAAGCTCGTCTACCATGCGCGAACGGGTGCCGCAGTGGAGCGCGATGGCGGTTCGATCCTTGTGATGCAGGACGGAATGGTCCAGCGACAGTCCGTCAATGGCGACGTGTCGACCATCCGCTTCGATTCTTACGCGTTCGATCTTTCTCAGTTTTCCAGTGGCGGCGGCGGGGAGCCCACGCTCCACCCCAAGGATCGCTCGCTGGCATTTTTGATGAACCCGGACGTGAACGACAGATTCTATAAGAGTTCGCCACAGATATTACGTGCGGAACTGCATATGCGCTTTTCCGAATGGCTCTATCCTCTCGTTTTCGCGATGATCGGCCTTGCAGTGGCCGGTGATGCGCGCTCCTTCCGCGAAGCCCGCCTTCACCCGATGGTGACAACCATGGCAATCGCGTTGATCGTGCGCTGGGTAGGCTTCTACTCGGGAACGGAAGCTGAAAGCTCGCCCCTCTTCTCCTTTGTGCTTTATGCCGCTCCGCTTTTGATGATTGGCCTATGCACGATATTCATTGTCACAAATCGTGTGATGGAACTGCCGACGCATTGGGTAGAGAAACTGAACGCACGAACGCAACGGCTGATGGAGAGAATGGCGCATTGGCGCATCGGGCCGACACGCGGGCCGGCTGGGAGGCGCGGATGATTGGCCTCACCCTGGGTGGTTACTTCTTCCGCCGCTACGCATCGATCACAGCCTGGAACTTTTTCGGTATAGGCCTGCTTATCTTCATCGTGACCTTCGCCGAAGTATCGAGCCGTTCAGCGGGCCTACCCGGCTATACGCCGCAATGGGCCTTTTCGCTCGCGGCGCTGCAAACCCCGATTATCCTTCTCCAGGCAATTCCGTTTATCGGTCTGATCGCGGCGATGGCCACATTGATCAGCCTGAACCGTAAATACGAGCTTGTGGTGGCACGGGCAGCCGGCGTTTCCGCCTGGCAATTCCTCACACCGATCGCGTTCGGTTCCTTCCTTTTCGGCGCGCTCGCCGTGGCGGCGCTAAACCCACTCGCCGCCAATGGGTTCGCGCAGGCGCAAATCGTGGAAGCCGAGGTACGCGGCGCCAAAAGCAGCGCCAATTCCGAAGCCGAACAGTGGATCAAGCAACGCTCGGACGATGAAGAAACCATCATCGGATCGAATGCCGTTCTCAATGGCGGCCGCGTGCTCGTGCGCCCGACCTTTTTCCGAATCGATGCTGACGGACGCATATTCGAGCGTCTCGATGCCGAACGCGCCTTTCTGCGCGATGGATACTGGGACCTACAGGGCGTGGCACGTCGCCGCGGTACCGCAGCGGCAGAGAACGTCGGGAGCGTTCAGATCGAAACCAATCTTCAGCCGGAGTTTGTCGGCGAACAATTGACGCGCCCTGAGGCGACTTCGATTTACGCACTGCCCGGAAAGATCGAAGTCGCCCGATCCTTTGGACTCAAAGCAAACGCATTTGCCACGCATTTTCATTCACTTGTGGTGCTGCCTCTTCTGCTTGTCGCCATGACCCTGATTGCCGCTACGGTATCCATGAGATTTACCCGAATGGGACAGTCAGCAACGGTGATTCTGGGTGGAATCCTTGCCGGCTTTCTGCTTTATGTGGTTTCGGTCTTGGTCAAGGCGTTCGGCAGCGCTGGGGTTGTGCCTCCGGTGGTGGCTGCATGGACGCCTGTGGTCGTGGCAATGTTCTATGGGGTGACTTTCCTATTGTACAAGGAGGACGGTTAGTGGGGGTTGCGGCAAACAGAGCCGGCATGTCCACACGGTTGGCGCATTTGATGAGCGCAACCGCGTTGGCGACCTTGTGCACCTATACATTGCTTCCGCACACCCCTGCCCTGGCGCAGACCGGCGGGCTCGACGTTTCGGATCTGCCGCAGGATGCGCAGATGCTCCTGACGGCGGACAATCTCATTTACGATAACGACCTGAACACGATTACCGCCGCCGGCGGCGTGCAGATCGAGTATGCCGGCAACCGCCTGGTTGCCGATCGGGTGGTCTACGATCGCAAGACATCGCGCGTGGTGGCCCGCGGACGTGTGCAGATCGTCGAGAAAGACGGCAATCGCATCTTTGCGGACGAAATCGATGTTACTGACGATTTCCGTGACGGGTTCGTCAACGCATTGCGCATCGAAACCGTCGACAAGACCTATTTCGCTGCCGAGAGCGCTGAGCGTTCCGGCGGACAACTGACGACCTTCAACAATGGTGTCTACACGGCGTGCGAACCTTGTCGAGAAAAGCCCGGCAAGCCGCCCATTTGGCAGATTAAAGCGCAGAAGATTATCTGGAACGGTGAATCGAAAACCGTACGCTTCGAGCGTTCGCGATTCGAGTTCTTCGGTATGCCGATCGCCTATCTGCCTTTCTTCGAGGTCGCCGATCCGACCGTGAAGCGCAAATCGGGCTTTCTCATTCCCGGCGCGTCCTACAAGGAGGAATTGGGGTTTGGAGTCAGCGTTCCCTACTACTTCGCACTCTCTCCCACCTTCGACCTGACCGTTACGGGAACCTACTATTCCAACCAGGGATTTCTGGGCGAGGCCGAGTGGCGTCAGCGTTTCGACAACGGCCAATACAGTGTCAAGATTGCCGGTATCAAGCAGCAGGAGCCGGAAGCCTGGGCCGCATCTACGGTGAACGGAAACGAGACCGGCCGCGGGATGATCGGTTCCGAAGGTCAGTTCCGCATCAACCCGCGCTGGACGTTCGGCTGGGACGTGCTTGCGCAAACCGACAAGAATTTCTCGCGCACTTATAATATCGACGGTTTCTCCGACACCGTACAGACGTCTGAACTTTATCTGACCGGCCTCGACGATCGAAATTTCTTCGATCTAAGAGCTTATCATTTCGATATCCAGGAAGACGTTCTCGACTCCTCTACGAACGCACGCGACGACAAGCAGCCCTGGGTGTTGCCGAGTTTCGACTATTCCTACACACCCGACGAAGCCGTTGCTGGCGGCGAGTTGAATCTCGACGTCAACATGCAGGGAATCTACCGCAACACCCTGAGCGGACGCACCGTATCTGCGACCCCCGACGCTCCTTATGAGCGGATAGACGGCGTTGAAGGGATCGCCAGCCGCATGACGGCTGAGGCAGAGTGGAAGCGGTCCTTCGTGAGTGCGGGGGGCCTGGTGGTGACACCGATCCTGCAGGCGCGCGGCGACGCGATTTATACCGACTACGATGCAACAACCGTCAACGGCGTAACCAGCTTCGAGTTGAACGGAACGGCTGTCGGCAGCGACGTTCGCTCCTCCTACTATCGCTATATGGCGACCGCCGGGCTCGAAGCGCGGTGGCCGATCCTGTTTTCCACCTCCAGCGCAAGCCATGTTCTGGAACCCGTTGCGCAAGTCTTCCTGCGGCCTGATGCGCCATATCAGGACCGACTCGGCATTCCCAACGAGGACGCCCAGTCGCTTGTCTTCGATGCGACGAGCCTTTTCGAGCGTGACAAATTCTCGGGCTACGATCGTATCGAGGGCGGAACGCGCGCCAATGTCGGCATTCGCTACTCCGGCAGCTTCGCCAATGGCTGGACGACTCAAGGTCTGTTCGGACAGTCCTATCATCTGGCGGGCGCCAATCCGTATGCGCAGGCTGATCTCGTCCATGCGGGCGCCTATTCCGGCCTTGAGACCGATGTTTCCGATTTTGTCGGCATGATCGGTATCGCCAGCCCGAACGGTTTCGCCTTTTCCGCGGGCGCGCGCTTCGACGAGAAGTCGTTCGATCTGCGCCGGACGGACCTGAAAACGGCCGCCACGTTCGGCGGCCTTACCACCTCGCTGCAATATGCCTATATCGAAGCACAGCCCCTTTACGGTTTTGACGACGACCGCCAGGAAATCACCGGTGTCGCGAAGGTCCGCTTCGATGAAAACTGGAGCGGCTTTGCCTCCGGTACATATGACATCGAAAGCCAGACCGTCGTGAGAAACGATTACGGTTTCTCCTACGGCGATGAATGCTTCATCTATTCGATGACCTACTCCCGCAGCAAGAACCGGGATACGCAAGAGAGCAGCCAGTCCTTCGGATTCCGGATATCGCTCCGCACGATTGGCGATTTCGGCACAGGCAGCGGCGAACTTAACACGACTTTCTAAGACATTTCGAGCAAGGCCCGTTCGCTCGCTGCGCCTCTTTCATGCCGATTTTGAACCTGCCCCAGCGTCAAAGGTCATTTTTTCGCCCCACGCCGTGTCGATAAAACAGCTCAAGGGACTGTAGCTTCGGTGCATTTGCTGTTATCTCAAGCGCAATTGCGGGGTGCAAATATGAGAACGATGACGATGTTTAGCAATTGCAGGCGCTTCCTGCGCGCAGGCCTGATGACTCTGGCCATGGCAACGGCAATGCCTCTGCTCAACGGAGGCAGCGCGCTTGCGACCGAAATCCGTTACGTGGTGAACAATGCGCCGATCACCAGTTACGACATTGATCGTCGCGTAGCGTTTTTGAGGTTGCAGCGCGAAGGTGGCAATCTGCGCCAGAAGGCCACCGACCAGATGATCGAACAGACGATAAAACTGCAGGAGATGCAGCGGCGCAACGTCAATATTCCCGCCGAAATGGTGAACCAGGCCTATGCGCGTTTCGCCAACGGCAATCGGATGTCAACGAGCCAGTTGAACACCGTGCTCGCGCAAAGCGGCGTAACTGCCGAGCACTTCAAGGAGTTCATCCGCTCCCAGATCGGTTGGGGCCGTGTGATGCAGGCGCGCACCAGTTCGACAGGCCAGATGAGCGAGCAGGATGTGGTGGCAAAAATGCTCGAGCGTGGTGGCAACAAGCCGAGCGCGACCGAATACATGCTCCAGCAGGTGATCTTCGTCGTTCCCTCCGGCGAGCGCTCGCGCTTGCTCGGCAAGCGCAAGCGCGAAGCGCAGGCCATGCGCGATCGGTTCCGCGGATGCGACGGCACACACCAGTTCGCCAAGGGATTGATCGACGTGACGGTCCGCGATCTCGGTCGTGTTCTGGAACCGGAACTGCCGTCTGACTGGAAGGACCAGATCAAGAAGACCTCCCCTGGCAATGCCACCGGCGTGCGCGAAACCGACCGCGGTGTCGAGTTTATTGGTGTGTGCAGCACGCGCGAGGTTTCGGACGACCGGGTCGCGCAAATGGTGTTCCAGAACGAGAACACCGGGAACGATGCCATGGAAAAGCAATCCCAGGAGTATCTTGCCGAGCTGCGGAAGAACGCACGTATTAGCCAACGCTGATTTGTGGCAGGGCCACGGTCGGTCCGGGTTCGCTTCTCAGTGTGACAAGGTGTTTCTCCAGAACGAGGTGGCCTGTGCTTCCGCTGGCGCTTAGTATCGGCGATCCCTCCGGGATAGGTCCCGAGATCGTCCTTCGAGCTTGGCTTGAACGGGATAGGAAGCAGCTTCCGTCCTTCTATGTCCTGAGCGATCCGGCCCTACTTGCTGCACGCGCGCGGCATCTAGGGCTCGATGTTCCGCTCTCGCAAGCCGATCCCGAAGCCGCACCCATGGTTTTTTCCGATCGACTGCCCGTCTGTCCGCTTGAAAACAGACTGGTCGACAATGTCGGTCATCCCCAAACAGTGAACGCGGCCGGTATCATCGAAGCGATATCGCGGGCGGTGAAGGACACTACGGAAGGACGGGCGGCGGCATTGGTGACCGCCCCTATCTCCAAGAAAATCCTTTATGAAGCGGGCTTCCTTTTTCCCGGCCATACAGAATATCTAGGCCATCTCGCCGAGGAAATCACAGGACAGCCTGCAAATCCGGTCATGATGCTTGCCGGCCCGGATATGCGAACCGTGCCGGTAACAGTGCATCTGGCGTTGGGAGATGTTCCAGCCGCCCTGACAAGGACGCGTATTGAAGAAACGGCGCGAATTGCCTTGCGCGACCTGCGCCAACGCTTCGGCATCGCCGAGCCTCGCCTGGCGGTCGCCGGCCTCAACCCGCATGCGGGCGAAGCCGGCGCTATGGGTATCGAGGACCAAAACATCATCGCGCCGGCGGTTCATGCGCTTCAGGCGGAGGGCATCAACGCGTTCGGCCCCCTGCCCGCCGACACCATGTTCCACGCTCGCGCACGCCGGAACTACGATGCGGCTTTGTGCATGTATCACGACCAAGCACTGATACCGGTCAAAACCATTGCCTTCGACGAGGCCGTGAACGTCACGCTGGGCCTTCCCTTCATCCGTACGTCGCCTGACCACGGCACGGCCTTCGACATCGCCGGCAAGGGCATTGCACGAGCCGAGAGCCTCATTGCCGCGATTCGATTGGCGCGGACACTGGCAGACAATGCGGACGGCGCGCGATGACCGCTGACGGGCTTCCACCGCTGCGCGAGGTGATCGCCAGACACGGCCTCGCGGCAAAGAAGTCGCTCGGTCAGAACTTCCTCCTGGATTTGAATCTGACCGCCAAGGTCGCGCGTGCCGCCGGAAACCTCGACGGAGCGACGATTTTAGAGGTAGGGCCCGGCCCTGGAGGGCTGACACGTGCGCTGCTTATGGCAGGGGCCGCGCGAATCATCGCAGTCGAACGCGACGAGCGCTGTCTCGAAGCATTGGCGGAAATCGCAACGCATTATCCCGGTCAACTCGAGGTGGTGAATGGCGATGCGCTGGAGACCGATTTCGCCTCTCTGGCACCGCAAGCGTATGGCGCGGTACGGATCGTGGCCAACCTGCCCTACAACATCGGCACGGAGCTCCTGGTGCGCTGGCTGACACCTGAAAACTGGCCGCCCTTCTACGCCTCGATGACACTGATGTTCCAGCGCGAGGTCGCGCAACGCATCGTCGCTTGTCCCGGCGACAAGGCCTATGGCCGGCTCGGTGTTCTGGCCGGGTGGCGCACCAAAGCCAAGATTGCGTTCGACTTGCCGCCGCAAGCCTTCACGCCGCCGCCGAAAGTGACCTCATCCGTGGTTCACATCGTGCCACGCGCTGAGCCTCTTGCGGTCGATGGGAAAAGACTGACCGAAATTACCGAAGCGGCTTTCGGCCAACGCCGCAAAATGCTGCGCCAGAGCCTGAAATCGCTTGGCGGCGAGGCGTTACTCGCACGTGCCGGCATCGACGCGACCCGCCGCGCCGAAACTCTCTCGGTGGCTGAGTTCGTTGCACTCGCGAACGCGGCTTAGAATTCAGTTGGCCTCTTCGCCAAGCAGACCCGAGACAAAGTCGAAGAGGCCCGGACGGCGATCGCGCCGCAAACGCTCCGCTTCGACGATTGAGCGCACGGCCGAAAAGGCCCGGTCGAGCTGATCGTTGATCACCACGTAGTCGTAGTCGATCCATTTCTCGATTTCCGTACGGGCGTTCTTCAGACGCGTCTGGATGATCTCCGTCGTGTCCTCGGCGCGGCGCGTGAGTCTGCCAAGCAGCTCCTTCATGGTCGGCGGCAGGATGAAGATCGAGACAACATCGCCACGCATCTTCTCACGCAATTGCTCCGCCCCCTGCCAATCGATGTCGAAAAGCATGTCGCGCCCTTCGGTCAAAGCCTTTTCAACCGGCGCACGCGGTGTGCCATAGAAATTGCCGTGGACCTCCGCCCATTCAAGCAATTCGTCATTGTCGCGCATGATGTCGAATTCACGCTGCGACTTGAAATGGTAATGCACACCCTCGATTTCGCTTCCCCGTCGCGCGCGTGTGGTAACGCTGACCGAAAGCTCGAAACCCGGCACCTGGGCGAGAAGCGTGCGGGCGATGGTGGATTTACCGGCACCCGACGGCGAGGACAGAACCAGCATGAGACCGCGTCGCGCAACGTCGGTCGAAACAGCAGGAGACGTCTCAGAGGACATGGTCTACTCCAGATTTTGCACCTGCTCGCGAAACTGATCCACGACGGCCTTCAGTTCGAGGCCGATAGCGGTCACTGTCGCCGCGTTGGATTTTGAGCAAAGCGTGTTGGATTCGCGGTTGAATTCCTGGCCTATAAAATCGAGCTTTCGTCCGACAGGGCCACCGGAAGCGATCAGCGCCCGGGCGGCAGCGGTATGCGCATGCAGCCGGTCGATCTCTTCGCGGATATCCGCCTTGGTCGCAAGAATGGCGGCTTCCGCGTGAAGGCGGTCTTCATCGAAACCGGCGGTGGCGTCCGAGAGCCGTGCAACCTGTTCGCGCAGACGCTCGCCTATTGCTTCGGGAGTACGCGATCGATCTGTCTCCGCCTGGTCGGTCAGGGCCTCTATGCGGGATATCTGATCGAGCAGTATGATCTCCAGCGCAGTGCCTTCCTCGCGCCGCGCGTCTTCCAGACCGCCGAGCGCTTCCTCGAAAGCTGCGAATATGGCTTCATCCAGAGAGATACGCACGTCCTCGTCGGCGACGGGGTCGGCATAATCGATGACACCGCGCAATCCGAGCAGACCATCCGCGGTTGCCGGCGCGGTGTCGAACTGCTCCTGAAGCCGGCCGGCAAGTGCGGCAACTTCCTTCAGGAACGCTTCATCGACCACTGGACGGCGCAGTGCACCGTTCTGCGCAAAGGTGAGAGCAGCCTGTACATTGCCACGGGCAAAGCGCTTCTGCAGACGCTGCCGCGCCGCCTGTTCGATGCGCTCGAAGCCTGGTGGCAGACGAAAACGTGTTTCGAGGCCTCGCCCGTTCACAGACTTTATTTCCCAAGCGACACCGCCAGCGTCGTGGTCGCGCGCGGCTCGGGCGAAACCCGTCATGCTCTGGAGCCTGCTCATGCGTTCCTCATTTTACGCGTGATGTCACTGCTCAATCCGAGCCGCTGTCGCCGGCGCTTTCTTCCGTGGCTTTGCGCTCGCGCTCGATCCTGCGCCAGCGCGCAACATTCTCGTTGTGCTCCTTGAGCGTCTTGGCAAAAACATGTCCACCCGTTCCGTCGGCGACGAAGTAGAGTTCGTCGGTCTGCGACGGGTTGGCCACGGCCTCCATTGCAGCACGACCCGGATTGGCGATCGGTGAAGGCGGAAGACCGTCGATCAGATAAGTGTTATAGGGCGTCTTCTTGTCGAGGTCGGAACGATAGATCGGACGGTCGGAAGGTTTTCCCTGACCGCCGAACAGTCCGTAGATGATGGTCGGATCCGATTGCAGACGCATTCCATTGCGCAGACGGTTGATGAAGACGGCGGCGACGCGCGGACGCTCGTCTGCGATGCCGGTCTCCTTCTCGACGATTGACGCCAATGTCACGAACTCGTTCTTATCGCTGATCGGCAGATCCTCGTCGCGACGCTCCCAAATGCTATCGACCAGTTCCCGCTGGTCCTGAAGCAGCTTTTCCACGACCGCCCCCCGATCCATACCGCGTGTGAACCGCAACGTATCGGCCGCAAGGCTGCCCTCGGCCGGCATTTCATCGGGCAAGGTGCCGGAGAGCTCCTTGGTTTCCCGAATTCGCTCAAACACTTCGAAAACGGTCTGCCCTTCGGGAATGGTAAGCGAATAGAGCACGCTCTTCCCGCTTTGCAGGATTTCCATGATGTCGTGCATGGAGGATCCTGCGTCGATGGCGTACTCGCCAGCCTTCAGATCGGCATCCACGCCGTAGGCACGAACGCCAAGCGAGAAAATGCGCGCATCGCTGATGACCCCTTCACGCTCCAAGAGGCTAGCGATTTGGCGTACGCCCGTATTCGGCTTGATCATCACTGTTTCGGCCGTGCGCGCCGGGCCTGGCTGGTGAAATTCGCGTTTGCCGAAGTAGAAGGCGAAGCCTGCCAACACCACGAGAAATACGACAGAGGAAAACACGAAATTGAGGAAAACGACAAACTGGCTGCGCGCGCGTCTGGAGCGCCGGGGCGGCGGCGTGCCGGCCTCCGGCCGCAATGTCTGATTGGCCGATTTGAATTTGCGGCCACGTTCTTCGCCCGCCTGGCGCCCGAAGCTGGAATTGTCGTCGGAAGTCCCTGTCATGCCTCTTGGACCGCTCCCTTCAGAACGGCGCAAATGGTCGCCGGTCCTGTCCTATTCGTTGTTCGCGTCTTGAACGTTTACACCCGCTTCAGATGGCTTTGCCCCTGGAGTGTGTCGCTCACCATTTCGATTCGTGTCAAACAGACTGAATTGCGAAAATGGCAAAACTGCAAGCCCCGTTATTGGAAAGCTTCAAGCGTCATAACGCTTAAAAACGAGGGAAGCATTGGTTCCACCGAAGCCGAACGAGTTGGACAACGCCACGTCAATCTGCCGCTCACGCGGTTTGTTCGGCACCAGATCGATGGGCGTTTCCGCTTGTGGATTGTCGAGATTGATGGTCGGCGGCGCGATGTTATCGCGGATGGCGAGAATGGAGAAAATTGCCTCAGCCGCGCCTGCAGCACCAAGCAGATGCCCGATCGACGACTTGGTAGACGACATCGAAACCTTGTCTACGGCATTTCCCAACAGGCGCTCCACCGCACCCAGTTCTATGGTGTCCGCCATGGTCGAGGTGCCATGCGCATTGATGTAATCCACATCGGCAGCGGAAAGTCCGGCACGTTTCAGCGCCGCCTTCATGCAGCGATAAGCGCCGTCTCCGTCTTCCGCTGGAGCCGTGATATGATAAGCGTCACCGGTTAGGCCATAGCCCACCACTTCAGCGTAAATCTTGGCGCCGCGGGCTTTGGCATGCTCGAGTTCTTCCAGAACGACCACGCCGGCGCCCTCGCCCATGACGAAGCCGTCACGGTCGCGATCGTAAGGCCGGGAGGCCTTTTCCGGCGTGTCATTGAAATTCGTCGACAGTGCCTTGCAGGCCGCGAAGCCCGCAATGGAAAGGCGGGTGATCGGTGCTTCCGCACCGCCCGCCAGCATCACCTCGGCATCGCCCAGCATGATGAGACGCGCCGCGTCGCCAATGGCATGCGCACCCGTCGAACAGGCGGTCACCACCGCATGGTTCGGTCCCTTCAGCCCGTGGCGAATCGACACCTGCCCAGAGACCAGGTTGATGATGTTGCCTGGAATGAAGAAAGGGCTGATGCGGCGCGGGCCGCGCTCAGCGAGCGTCAAGGCATTCTCAGCAATGCCTTCGATGCCGCCGATGCCCGAGCCGATAAGAACGCCGGTGGCGTATTTCTCATCGTCGGTTTCCGGCGTCCACCCAGAATCCTCAAGCGCCTGGTCCGCCGCGGCAATGCCGTAAGTGATGAATTCACCGATCTTACGCTGCTCGCGTGGTTCCAGAAAAGCATCCGGGTCGAATGCCCCCTCACCTTCACGCGGAATCGAGTTGGCAATCTTGCAAGCCAGATCATCGACCTCGAAGCGATCAATGCGGCTGGCCGCGCTTTTGCCCGAAAGCAGGCTCTTCCACCCATGTTCAACACCGAGGCCGAAGGGTGAAAGAAGCCCCATACCGGTGACGACAACGCGTCTCATATGCTGATTATCCGCCTTGACTACGTTTCGTAGCGAAAACGCCAGACGGCGTCAGGCGGTCGCCTTGTCGATATACTTCACTGCGTCGCCGACCGTGAGGATCGTCTCGGCAGCATCGTCCGGGATCTCAACGCCGAACTCTTCTTCAAACGCCATGACCAACTCGACGGTATCGAGGCTGTCTGCGCCAAGATCATCAATGAAGCTTGCGCCCTCGGTCACCTTGTCGCCTTCGACGCCCAGATGTTCGACAACGATTTTCTTAACGCGTTCTGCAGTATCGCTCATGAGAGAACCCTCGACTTTCTGAATTTCCGATCTTCGTTAGCCGCACGATTGCCGCTAATCAAGCGAAATGACAACTAAAGCGCTGACACAATCAACGCTCAGTCTGTTTTGCTCCGGCGTCGACACACACAGTGCGTTCGGTTTGCGGAACGGCTTCGGGCGGGCGCTTATCACGATTTTGTTGCGCTCGCCAAGCGTTATTCCGTGCCCACTCGCCTCAACGATCCTCACCATCAGCCTCCGGCTCCAAAGCGCCAGTCGACACTTCGAAACCGCCAAATAACAGGCTGTGCATGCGCATTGTTTCCTTTGTTTTCCGGGCCTGCGGTTGTTTCAAGGCATGCGCCGAGGAAAGAAGCGAGCCGCGCCGCCCGATGGTTTTCGTCTGTCGTCTCGCCAAATATCTCCCGGAGCCCGAGCGTGGAGAAACCGAAATCGAGCAGGCCGCGCGTGATTTCCACCGCACTGCCGTAGCGTCCCCACAGATCAGCCGAAAGCTCTATGCCCAATTCACCATTGCCCTGTGGACAATTCGCAGTGCGAAGGCCCGCGCAGCCGACCAGATGGCCGGATTTGCGCTCAATGACCGCAAACTGATAGTTTCGGCGCGGTCGTTCCTGTGCCCATTTGCGAAAGAGCGTCACGAGTTCGGCAGGATCGCCGGCGTCCTGCCCGGCACTTTCCCGGGCGGACACGAAGCGCGGGTCGGACTGGTAGGCGGTGAGAGCCGACACATCAGCGCGCTCGAAATCGCGCATCACGAAGCGCCTTGTAACCAACCCGTCCATCATCCTCCCTGATCAACCTGCTGTCAGATCATTGCCATGCCACCATTCACGTGCACAGTCTGGCCCGTCACGTAAGACGCTTCATTGGAGGCGAGATATGCCACGGATGAAGCAACCTCGGCAGCGCTTCCCATTCGTTTCATGGGAATGGCACCCATGATCGCGTCGCGCTGCTTGTCGTTCAGTTTGTCGGTCATGGCCGATTCAATGAAACCGGGCGCGATGCAATTGACTGTGATCGACCGGCTGGCGATTTCCTGCGCCAGTGACTTGGAGAAGCCGATAAGACCCGCCTTCGAAGCGCAATAATTGGCTTGGCCGGGATTACCGGTGACCCCGACCACGGAGGTGATGTTGATGATGCGGCCGAACCGCCGGCGCATCATCGGATGGGTCAACTCGCGCGTCAGCCTGAAAACCGACCCCAGATTGACCTCCAAGACCGAATCCCAATCCTCGTCGCTCATGCGAACGAACAAACCGTCCCGGGTAATGCCGGCATTGTTGACCAGGATGTCGACGCCCTCGAGTTCCGATTCCGCCTTCTCGGCCAACGTCTTGATTTCGCTGCGATCCGACAGATTGGCAGGGAGAAGCTTGACGCGGTCTCCAAGATCGGCCGCCAGCGTCTCAAGCTTTTCGACCCGCGTGCCGTGCAGACCGACGACGGCACCCTGTGCATGTAGCACACGCGCGATGGCCTCGCCGATGCCACCGGATGCTCCTGTCACCAGCGCTTTGCGGCCGCTCAGATCAAACATGGATCAAACTCCGATTTCTTTTATTGACTTGCAAGTTCCGCAATGTCCTGCGGTGTGTGGACGGGCTTCGCCGTCATGTCCGGCGCAATGCGGCGCGCCAATCCGGTCAAGACTTTGCCGGCGCCGACCTCGAAAATTTCGGTTACGCCATTGGCGT
>ENA-ORCW01000517-ORCW01000517.1-marine-metagenome-genome-assembly--contig:-NODE-517-length-20844-cov-3.505995_pt1 | contig 20844 bp, 23 predicted proteins | sample MGYA00237784_ERZ508517 | MGnify/ENA primary metagenome ERZ508517 (study PRJEB26187, sample SAMN06268979) | marine metagenome | isolation source: Tt ae E1 feedstock associated aerobic enrichment on... | reverse complement strand
CACGGCGACACTTCTGGCCTATGCGCTGGGCACGCTATTCGGCATTCGCGCTGCGTGGCAGCGCGGCAGCCGGTTCGATAGTTTCGTGTCGCCCATGGCGCTGGCGCTGCAATCCATTCCGCCTGTGGTGGTGGCAATCACAGCACTGTTCGTCTTTGCTGTGACACTCAACTGGCTGCCAGCCGGCTATGCGTTCGATCCCTCGCTTTCGCCTTCATTCAGCGGACCATTCCTGTCATCCGTGTTTCTCCACGCATTGATGCCGGTTCTGTCGCTCGGCGTGGTTCTGGTGGGCGGATATCTCATCACCATGCGCAACAACATGATCGGTCAGCTAGGCGAGGACTATGTTCATCTCGCAGAGGCGAAAGGGCTGTCGGACGCCCGTGTGCGCTACAACTATGCGGCCCGCAACGCCTTCCTGCCATCCATCACGGCCTTCGCAATAAGCCTTGGCGCTGTGTTCGGCGGATCGCTCATCACCGAGGTCGTGTTCAACTATCCGGGCCTTGGAAACCTGCTCTACATGGGCGTGATCGCGCGTGATTTCCCTCTCATTCAGGGCCAACTTCTCATCATGACGCTTGCCATGCTGAGTGCAAATTTCGTCGTCGATATCGCCTATGTGGCGCTCGACCCGCGCTTGAGGAGGGCGTGATGCTCAACCTCCTGAAGATTTTCGTCCGCAACCGCAAGGCAGCCTTCGGTGTCTTCATCGTGGCGTTCTATGTGGTGGTGGCGCTCGCAGCACCCATCGTTACCGACCACGATCCCAACAAGCGCGTGAGCCGCCCGCATCAGCCGCCAAGCGCTGAGTATGTGATGGGCACCACTCGCATGGGACGCGACGTCTACACCCAACTCGTGTGGGGCACGCGCACCTCGCTCATGGTGGGCATTCTCGCCGGGCTTATCGTTACACTGATCGGCACCGTGGTGGGGCTCACCGCTGCCTACTACGGGGGCGCAACCGACGAGGTGTTGAACTTCGCCACCAATGTCGTTCTGGTCCTGCCGCAATTGCCGCTGCTCTTGGTGCTGGCGGCGTTTCTCGGGCAGGTGGGACCGCTCTCCATCGCCATCATCATTGGCCTTACGTCATGGGCGTGGGGCGCGCGCGTGACCCGCGCCCAGGCCATGACCCTCAAGAACCGAGAATTTATCCAGGCCTCGCAGCTCTTCGGCGAGCCGGTCTGGCGCATGATCCTCGTGGAGATGCTGCCGAACCTCCTGTCGATCATCGGTTTCAATTTCATCGGAAGCGTGATCTTCACCGTCATCACCCAGGCCACGCTGGAGTTTCTCGGGCTCGGCGATCCGCTCTCGGTTTCCTGGGGCACGATGCTTTACAACGCCAAGAACGCCTCGGCGATCACCGTGGGCGCGTGGTGGGAGATGGCCGCGCCCTGTGTCGCCATCGTCATTATCGGCATCGGCCTATCGCTGCTCAATTTCGGCGTCGACGAAATTTCGAACCCGAGGCTGCGCACGCTGGGTGCCATCGGCAAGGCCATGAAGCTGCAGAAGAAGCTCGACCGCGCGCGTCTTGCGGAGAAGGAGGCATGAGCATGGAGACCGCAAAGCGGCTTCTCTCGGTGCAGAACCTGTGCGTCGACTACCTGACGCCCACCGGCATTTTCCACGCTGTGCGCAATGTCTCGCTTGATATAGGGCAGAACGAAATTCTGGGCCTTGCCGGCGAAAGCGGGTGTGGCAAGAGCACCATCGCCTTTTCGATCCTGCGGATGCATCGGCCGCCGGCCTTCATCAGCGACGGCAAGATACTGTTTGAGGGCGAGGACGTGCTGGCCTTTTCGCGCCGCCGCTTGGAAGCCTGGCGCTGGAGCGAGGCGTCCATGGTGTTCCAGAGCGCGATGAACTCACTCAACCCGGTGCTGACGGTCTTCGAACAATTCCGCGACATGCTCGCCCGCCACGAGAAGTTGGGGCGCGATGCCGCCCGCGCCAAGGCCGGCGAAATGCTGGCCATGGTCGGCATTTCCGAAGATCGGCTCGATTCATTCCCGCATCAGCTTTCCGGCGGCATGCGCCAGCGCGTCGTACTCGCTATGGCGCTGACGCTCAGACCCCGTCTTATCGTCATGGATGAGCCCACCACCGCGCTCGATGTGGTGGTCCAGCGCGAGATTCTGCAGGAGATTGTGGCACTGCGCAAAACGCTTGGCTTCTCGGTGTTGTTCATCACGCACGATCTTGCGCTGATGGCGCAGTTCGCCGACCGTATCGCGATCATGCTGGAAGGGCGCATCGTGGAGGAAGGCGAGGCGCGCAGCCTGGTGGCCGAACCGCAGCACGAATACACGCGCAAGCTTTGGGCGGCCATGCCGCGCATCGAGGGAGCCGCCGCATGACCGCCCCGCTTCTGTCGCTCGAAGGCGTTTCGAAGACCTTTCATGTACGCCCGGTTCTGGGTGCGGTGCGCCGCGTGGATGCGCTGCGTAACATTACCTTCGCAATCGAGCCCGGTACGGCGCTGGCCCTGGTGGGTGAAAGCGGATCCGGCAAGAGCACCTGCGGGCGCGCCGTGATCCGCCATTTCGAGCCGAGCGCCGGTACGGTCCGGTTTCGCGGCGAGAACATCTTCGAAAACCGCACCCGCAGCGGCGACCGCGCCTATCTGCGCGCGGTGCAGATGGTGTTTCAGGATCCATTTTCATCGCTCAACCCCACCCACACCATCCGCCATCATCTCGAACGTCCATTGCGGCTGCACGGCGGCGGGGCGAATATCGAGGCGCGGCTCAGGCAGACGCTTTCGGACGTGGAACTCGATCCCGACACCACGCTGGAGAAGTTCCCGCACCAGCTTTCCGGCGGCCAGCGCCAGCGTGTGAGCTTCGCCCGTGCGCTCGCGGTTGGCGCGGAATTGATCGTTGCCGATGAGCCCACCTCCATGCTCGACGTGTCGATCCGCAAATCGGTGCTCGACCTGATGCGGCGGTTGAAGGAAGAGCGCAACATCGCTTTCCTCTATATAACCCACGACATCGCGACGGCCCATTATATCGCCGAGGAAACGGCGGTGATGTATGCCGGCCAGGTGATGGAGCGGGGCCCGTCCGATGCCGTCATCCGCAATCCGCATCACCCTTATTCGCGCCTTCTTATCTCAGCCGTGCCCGACCCGTCGAAGCGTTTTGACGCGAATGAGGACGATGCGCTGGCCTTCACGCGGCAGGCAGAAGCCGTACGCGCCGGCGCGACTCAGCCGATTGCAGGCTATCGCGAGGTTGCGCCGGGCCATTTCGTGGCCTATGCGGAGTCGGACAATGACTGACATGCTCGTCCCCCTCTACAGGCTCCCACAGGCCCGCCGGCCGGCCGAAGGCATCGTCATCCGGCGCGCCATCGCGCCGGAAATGCATGTGGTGTGCGATTTCGCGGAGAAGCATTTCAGCCGCAACTGGGCCAGCGAATGCGCCGTCGCCATGGCGGCGCAACCGGCCAATGTTCTGGTCGCGGTGGAAGATGGCGTGCTTCTGGGCTTTGCCTGCTACGATGCCACGGCGAAGGGCTTCTTCGGCCCTACAGGGGTTGCCGAGGCCGCGCGCGGTCGCGGCGTCGGGGCCGCCCTTCTCATGGCCACGCTGCATGCGATGCGGGATGCGGGCTATGTCTATGGCGTGATCGGCGGGGCCGGTCCGGTCGATTTCTACAAGCGCCAGTGCGGGGCGATCGAGATTCCCGATTCCACTCCCGGCATCTATGAAGGCATGCTGCGCTGATAGGCCTCTCGCGCTGGGGCTATGCCTCGCACGAAAATCATTTATACGTGGCGCCGAAACGCATGCTTTGAACTGGTGGGTGAAGATGTCGAACCGCGTTGCCTGGCACGAACTGTCGAAACTGTCCGCAGATGAGCGCAAGACGCTGCTTACGCGAACGGAAGACGACCTCACCCATTTCCTCGAAAATGTAACGCCCATCATCGAGGCGGTGCGCGACGAGGGGGATGTGGCCCTGTCCCGGTTTGCGCGCATGTTCGACAAGGCGCAGGTCGGACCGGACGAGATCGCGGCGACGGAAGAGGATTTCGAGGCCGCCTTCAAGGCGCTCGATCCGGAAATGATCGAGACGCTGGAGTTCTGCGCCGACAACATCCGCCGTTTCCACGAGGCACAGCGCCCCGAGGAAATGTGGATGAAGGAAATCCGCCCCGGCGTGCTGGTGGGCGAGCGTGTCACGCCTATCGACAGTGTCGCGCTCTATTCTCCGCGCGGCAAGGGCACTTTCCCTTCCATGACGCTCATGACGGCGATCCCCGCGGTGGTGGCCGGTGTGCCGATGCCCATCGTGCTCACCCCGCCTGGACCCGACGGCAAGGTGGATGCGGCGACGCTGGTTGCGGCGCACATCGCCGGCGTGAAGCATGTTTACAAGGCCGGTGGCGGTCAGGCCGTCGCCGCTGCCGCGTTCGGCACGGACACCGTGCCGCGCTGTGCGAAGTTCGAGGGACCGGGCAGTCCCTGGATTGCGGCTGCAAAGCGCTTGCTTCAAGGCCAGATTGCCTCACGGTTGCCTGCCGGGCCCACCGAGAGCATCGTTTTGGCCGACGAAACCGCCGATCCCGAGATTGCCGCGCTCGATTTGTTGGTCGAAGCCGAGCACGGCAGCGACAGCTCCAACTTCCTCGTCACCTGGTCGCGCGATTTGGCCAAAGGGGTAGAGGCGGCCCTGCCAAAATATTGGGCCGAAATGAATGCGGAACGCGTGCGTTACTCTTCCGACGTTCTGGGCGGCACCAGCGGTGGTATCGTGCTGGCCGACACGCCCGAGGCGGCATTCGACTTCGTCAACGACTATGCACCGGAGCATCTGCAGATTCTTTCCAAGACACCCTTCGAGTATCTGTCCCGGGTGCGCAACGCCTCGGAGATTCTTCTTGGCGAATATGCGGCAGGCTCCATGGCCAATTACGCGTTGGGTCCGAATGCGGTCTTGCCGACCTCCGGTATGGCCCGCGCCCATTCGCCACTCGGTGTGCACGATTTCATGAAGACTTCATCCATCGGTCATGTGACGGCGCAGGGTTACGCCGAGTTCGCCCCTCACACGCTTCGCTTTGCGCGCTATGAGGGTTTCGACGCGCACGGAAATTCAGTAACTCGGCTCAGGAACAACCATGTGGTGAAGGGCGGCTAGGGGAATGGCAAACAGGCTGGCACCGGTTCGACGGGCAGCCTGGCGTGTGCTGGAGGCGTTGACAATGCCAGTGCTCTGAAGCATTCGGAGCGCCCAACGTTCTCCACGGTGTTTTCCATGCTGCCCCTGGCTTCTCTCGGCGAGCGCATCGTTATTCTCGGCCCGTCCAATGCCGGAAAGTCTACGCTGGCCGTGGCTTTGTCCGAAACGCTCGATTTCCCGGCTGTCCATCTCGATCAACTGCAGCACTTGCCTAACACCGATTGGAAAGCCCGCCCCGAAGAGGAATTCACGGCGCTGCACGACGCAGCCATCGGACAGGAGCGTTGGATAATGGAGGGGAATTATTCGCGCCTTATGCCCGCGCGGCTGTCCCGCGCCACCGGCGCGATCCTCGTCACATCCAGCCCCTGGTTGCGGTTTTCGCGCTATCTCAGACGCACGCTCGTCAATCGCTCCGATCGTGCCGGACACCTTGAGGGCGCGCAGGACAGCATAAAGTGGGAAATGATCCTTTGGATTCTTGTCAGGACCCGCAACAGCGACGCCAAGTATGCAGAAACTCTGCGCAGATCAGGCCTGCCCAGAATCGAATGCCATACCGCGCGGGCGCTCAACGATCTTTATCGGGTCTGGAACCTGACTGTGCCGATCGGTGCGCGCTGATCTCGACTATGCCATTCAGGCGGAACGGGACGCATGGCAGGCCCAACCCCTGAAGCTGAAACCTGCATAAAAGAGCTCGATGTCGCTGAACCCCGCTTCCGCGAGAAGTTCTTCATCCTCGCGCGGGGTGAGAGCCGGAAGATTTTTCCGCATGGCGTCAATCTGCGCCATGGCCTCGCCCGGCGCCCTTCCTTCTGCCCCATGGAACGCAGCATTGCGCGCTAACCAGCGCTCTCCCGACCGGTCGTGGATCGAAAAGCTGTGGGGGGCCACGACGAGAGGCGCACCGGCCGTAAGACGGCGATGCAACTCCCTTAGCGTGTCGAGTCGCGCTTTGCGCGGCAGGAAATGCAGTGTCAGAAGACAGGTTGCGCCGTCGAAGAGGATTCTCGGCATCTCCTCTATATAGGCTTGGTGAAAGGCAACGCGACCTTGCAGGTCGCCCAGATTGGCACGGGCAAGCGCGAGCATGTCGGCAGACGGGTCAACACCATCGAACCGCCAATCGGGACGCATTTGCGCAAAGGCGCGCAGTTCAAGCCCCCCGCCAGCACCAAGCACCAGAACCCTTCCACTTGGCGGGACGCGCTCTGCCAGAAGAATCCCAGCCATCCGATGCAGATCGCGCAGGCCGGGGACCTGCCGCGCGACCCGAGCTTCATAGCCTTCCGACTGCGTGGTGGTGATGGCATCGGAGCGCGGCATATTCAAACTTCGCTCTACGACCAGACCAGCGATCGGTGGACCTGTGTCCCAGCCATCGCTCCATCCGCCACGGCGAGCGAGACGGAGTGTGGAGAAAGGGCGGTATCGCCACATGCGAAAACACCGGACACGCTCGTTTCTTTGGTCGTGTCGGTTTGGACCTGGGTGCCCATCGGCGTTTCTTGAATGGAGCAACCCAGCTCCAATGGCAGGGTGCTTGCAGGTTCGACCCTGGGCGCGACGAAAAGCCCGGAGAAGGAAAGAACCCGACCGTCTGAGAGCAGAACGTCCGCTTCGTTGACGATGCTCTCGATACCTGCCTCTTCGATTGAAGCACCGCGCTCAAGCAGGCGCTCGTGGGTCTGCGGATCGAGTTCGAGCGTATCGTTGGGCAGGAAGGTGACGTTTCCCCACTCGGTCAGGAGTTCGGCTTGATGGGACGACAAAGGACCGCTCCCGACGACGCCGATTGCGCCCTTATCCAATTCATAGCCATGGCAATAGGGGCAATGGAAAATGCTGCGGCCCCAGCGTTCCGCCATGCCCTCGATGGCGGGCAGATGGTCGCGCACCCCGGATGCAAAGATCACGCGTCGCCCCGCATAATGAACTCCATCCGCACATTCGACAACAAAGCGATCACGTTCACCGGTTAAGGCGGTGGCGTTACCATCGACCCAGGTTACGGTGGAATAGGCTTCGAGTTGCTTGCGCGCCTGTAAGGCCATCTCTGCAGGATCCGCCCCATCCTGAGTCAGAAAGCCGTGGGAATGGCTTGCGGAGCGATTGCGCCTCTCGCCGGCATCCACGATCAGCAGCTTTCGACGTGCCCTTGCAAGTTGAAGCGCGGCCGCCATACCGGCATAGCTGCCACCAATGATGATAACATCCTGATCCATTCATTGCGTCCTTTGCTTGCGCTGTGCCGCGTGCCGGCGCGAGAAATCCGCGGCGAGATCGGCTAGGGTGATTTCGGAAAAGCGTTCGAGAAGAAGATCTTCCGCCTTGATAAACGTCTCGTCGAGCGCGGCGTTGACTGCTTGTTCGACCAGGCACTCAGGCGTTTCGTTTCGATTGCCGATCGCAAAGAAGGCCGGCTCGCCAAGGGCTGCATGCAATTGGCGCAGTGTGACCTCGTTCAGATCAGCCGTGATGCGCCAGCCACCGGCAGGCCCGCGGTCCGAAGTAACGATCCTGGCCTTGCGTAGCAGTCCCATCGTGCGGCGCACCACCACTGGATTGGTGCCAAGGCATTTGGCAAGCGTTTCGGATGTTTGGGGCCCATCTCGCTCGGCCATGTGGAGCAGGGCGTGGAGGACGGAGGAAAGGCGGCTGTCTCGCTTCATGTAACTTATGTAGTTACGATTCTGGGCGAATGTCAAGAGAGCAAGGTAACATCCCTTGAGGAGATCCATCGGCAGGATGTCGGTGGGGTGGAAGAAACAGATTCCAGGTTCGCGTCCGCGTCATCTTTAAAACAACGCGGTCATAGGCGAGAGATTCTTGCGCTTAACTCTTCACTTCGCAACGTCCACAGTCGCCACGGATCTCTATCGTCGTTTTCGCAGCCTTGAAGCGATGGTTCCTGGCCCAGCCGTCGAGACGGTCCTTGACCACTTGATCGGAAAATTCCTCCACTTTGCCGCAATTTTCGCAGATGGCGAAGGCGATGAGTTCCTGTTCGTGGCAGTTAGGATGCGCGCAGGCGACGAAGGCGTTCAGGCTCTCCAACCGGTGCACCAGCCCCATTTCGGTGAGCTTGTCGAGCGCGCGATAAACCTGAAGTGGCGCGCGCAGTCCGTCATCGCGTAGCCGATCCAGGATCGTATAGGCGCTGAGCGGTGCCCCGGCGCCGGAGAGTGTTTTCATCACCAGCGCCTGGTTGCGTGTCAGATCGGCACTCATGGCTTTGCCTCCGTTGCACGGTCATCATTGCCCACCAGGGGCGAGGGCATCAGGCTCAGAAGGAACAGGGCCAGTGCCGCCACCACGATGGACGGCCCGGACGGTGTATCGAACTGCAAGGACGCCGTCAGCCCTCCGATCACGGAAAGCGCGCCCACGACAGCCGCCAGAGCCGCCATGACTTCCGGTCCGCTCGCGAAGCGCCGTGCGGTGGCAGCGGGAATGATCAAGAGCGCGGTGATAAGCAGAATGCCCACCAGTTTCATGGCAATTGCGATCACCGCCGCCATGAGGAGCATGAAAATCAGCCGCGAACGCTCTGGTTTCAACCCTTCGGCCTGGGCGATGTCGGTGTTGACGGTGGCTGCCAAAAGCGGTCGCCAAAGCCAGATGAGCAGGGTGAGAACGGCTGCGCCGCCACAATAGACGACAGCGATGTCCAGCCTCGAGACTGCGAGGATATCGCCGAACAAAAAACCCATCAAATCAACGCGGACCCAAGTCATAAAGGCCACCATGACGAGGCCGAGTGCCAATGTCGAGTGGGATAGAATACCGAGCAATGCATCGGTGGAGAGCGCACGTCGTCGCTCCATGAAAACAAGGGCGAGCGAGGCGAGCGTGGCCACCAGGAAAACGCCGACCATCAGGTTGATCTCCATGATCAACGACAGGGCAACACCCAGAAGCGCGGAATGAGCCATGGTATCCCCGAAATAAGCCATACGCCGCCATACAACGAAGCAGCCAAGTGGCCCGGTTACCAGGGCGAGACCGACCCCCGCCAGAAGCGCGCGGGTGAAGAAATCATCGAGCATCGGACACTCCCTTGGCCTGCGCGTGTTCGACGCCCGCATTGTCGTGACGAGGGTGATGGCCGTCTTCGGGGTGACAATGTTCGGTGATGGTGCCGTCGGCGTGGCGCACACGCCCGTCGGCCAGATGTGTGTGATCGTGATGATGGCGATAGAGCGCCAACGCCTCGGCCGCACGGGTTCCGAACAGCTTCCGATATTCGGGGCTGTCCATCACGCTTTGCGGTTCGCCCCGGCAACACACATGGCCATTCAGGCAGATCACTGTGTCAGTGTCGGCCATGACGATGTGAAGATCATGCGAAATCATCAAGATCCCGCACCCGGTGCGGTCTCTGATGTCGCGGATGAGCTCGTAGAGCGCCACTTCGCCGGTGAAGTCGACACCTTGAACGGGTTCGTCGAGCACCAGAAGATCCGGCTTGCGTAGCATCGCGCGGGCCAGGAGCGCACGCTGGAACTCGCCACCGGAAAGTGCGGCCACCTGCCGGCCGGCGAGATGTGCCACGCCAGCCTCTTCCAAAGCGGTGGCAATCTCGTCGCGGCTGGCGGGTGCCGTCAATGTCATGAGACGCTCCACACTGAGCGGCAATGTCCAGTCGAGAGATACCTTTTGCGGAACGTAGCCCACCTTGAGGCGGGGCGCGCGATGCGCATGCCCCTCGCTCGGCTTTACAATGTCAATCGCCACCTTGGCCGTGGTGCTTTTGCCCGAGCCGTTTGGACCGATCAGTGTTACGATCTCTCCCCTTCGCACCAAAAGATCGACACCGCGCACGAGCCAGCGCCCATTGCGGCTGACACCGGCATTGTGCATTTCGACCAGCATCCCGTCTTTAGGTTCGGGTGAGTATCTTTGTTTTTTCAGCATATGATTTTTTCCGTCTTGCCAGCGGATATGGCACACGTTATAGCGTTACGCAAGGATATGTAATGTCATAACATTTGTTCTGGGAATCGAACGTTGTGACTGCATATTCGCTTGCCATTCAATGCCCATAGGAGCTTTCCATGAAGCCGTTTCGCCGCTTACTCGTCGCTGCCGCATCCTCCCTTGCATTGCTGGCGCCGGGGACACTGGCAGGGGCTTCGGCTGCCGAGCAGCAGGTCGTGACTTCCATCAAGCCGGTTCACTCTCTGGTGGCGGGCGTAATGGAGGGCGTGGGTGAGCCGGCGCTTATCCTGCAAGGCGCCGGCTCACCGCACACCTACTCGTTGCGTCCCTCCCAGGCACGCATGCTGGCGGAAGCGGACCTTGTTTTCTGGGTGGGCCCCAACATGGAGGTCTTTCTTGAAAAACCGCTCGGGACGCTGGCTGGCGATGCCACGCGTGTCGCATTGGCCGAAGTTGATGGAATGACCTTGCTCGATATGCGCGAGGGCGGGGCTTTCGAGGCCCATTCCCATGGCGATCACGGCGACGGGCACGCTCACGAGGCACATGAAGACGGTCACCACGGTCATGACCACGAAGAAACGCATGCTCATGACGATGGGCACGATCACCACGACCATGGCCCCGATGCACATATCTGGCTCGATCCGGAGAATGCGAAAATCATGGTCGATGCGATCGCCGAAGCGCTTGGCGCAGCCGATGCGGATAACGCTTCGGCTTACGCTGCCAATGCGGAGAAGCTCAATGAGCGCATCGATGCGTTGGCAGCGGAGGTCACCACCGAGCTGGAGCCGGTCAAGGATCGTCCCTTCATCGTTTTCCACGATGCCTATCAGTATTTCGAGAAGCGCTTCGGTTTGGAGGCCGCCGGTTCGATCACGGTCAGCCCGGAGGTGATTCCCGGCGCGCAGCGAGTGGATGAAATCCGCACCAAGGTGAGCGAACTGGATGCCGCCTGTGTTTTCGCCGAACCCCAGTTCGAGCCGCGTCTCGTGGAAGTCGTGACCGAAGGTACCGACGCGAAATCCGGCGTGCTCGACCCGCTCGGTGCCGAGATTGCCGATGGCAAGGATCTCTATTTCGAGCTCATCCGCGCGATGGCCGCTTCGCTAAAAAAATGCCTCGCCAAGCAAAGCTGAGGACCGAGCGTCTGCGCTGCCAAGTCACCTTGACGGAAGGCGCGGCAGCATTCGCAGGGGTCCATTCCCCAATGGCGACCGATTTTTCGCGGTTGCCTGCCGGAGCATTGCAAAATCTGTAAACGGCTTCCTGTGCCAAGTTAGTAATATTATAACATAAAGGAGAAGACGATGCTTCCTTCCAAAAACCTGTTGCGCGCAGGGCTTTTGACTGCGGGCACCGCGCTTGCGGTTACCCAGCCGGTGTTCGCCGAAGAGCATGAGGCGTGGCGCCTGTTCGTTGCCGACCACTCCGAGCCGGAACTGCGCGTACTCGATGCGGAGAAGGGCGAGACGCTGGAGACTTTCTCGCTCAAGGCTCCGGCGCGCATCTATGCGACGCAGAGCAGCGAAACCGTGTTCGCCGTACAGCGCGACGCCAACACGGTGACGGCGTTCTCTAGCGGCATCCACTTCGACGATCATGGCGATCATGCCGATATGGAGGTTAGCGAACCCAAGGCGCTGGATGGGGCCGTCGATGGCGAACGGCCTGTACATTTCGTCGCCCACTACGGCGAAATCGCGTTGTTTTTCGACGGTGAAGGCGTGGCGCGCGTGGTTTCGGAGAAGGATGTTTCCGAAGGCAATCCAGTGTTCCGCGAGCTAAAAACGTCCGCGCCGCACCATGGGGTAGCCATTCCCTATGGCGAGCACGCCATCATCACCGTTCCAAACAGCAAGGATCCCAGCGAGTTGCCCGAAGGTGTGCAGGTCGTCGATACCGATGGTGCGCCGGTGGGTGAGACCGTCGCCTGTCCGGGATTGCACGGCGAGGCAACCTCCGGCAACGTGACCGCGATCGCTTGCGACACGGGTCTGCTCCTGGTTTCGGGCGGTCGCAGTTCGGAACCGAAAATTCAACATCTTGCCTACGCGGACGCGCTACCAGACGATTTGAAGGTCTCGACGCTTGCCGGCGGCAAGGCATTGCAATTCTTCCTGGGTAATTTCGGTCGTTCGGCATTGGTGTTGATCGATCCGGAAGACGAGAACGCTTTCCGGCTGATCGAGCTGCCGGTGCGCAGTGTGCATTTCGTGGTCGATCCGGTGCGTCCGAAGTTCGCCTACGTTTTTACCGAGGATGGCAAGCTCAACCGCATAAACGTGCTTTCGGGAAAGATCGATCGGTCACTTGAGTTGACCGCGCCTTACTCGATGGACGGGCACTGGTCTGATCCTCGCCCGCGCATTGCCGTGGCTGGCGACGACATCATGGTCACCGATCCACTCAACGGTGTGATCCATGCCATCAATGCCGAAACTTTCGAAAAAGAGCGCGACATCGCCGTTGAGGGTATGCCTTACAATATCGTTGCGGTTGGCGGTTCGGGCGAACAGCACGAAAACCATTGATCTAGAGGCGCACCGCGCAAAACAAAGCCCCGCTTTTGGCGGGGCTTTTTAGGTCGTTTGATCACGTGACGGCTTGTTAATGGCGGGCAAGCCATTCGTCGATTTCGCGCTCGGCCTCTTCCTCGGCCTTGCCATAACGTTCCTGAAGTTTGCCCGCGAGCTCCTTGCGGTTGCCGCGGACCACATCAAGATCATCGTTGGTCAGCTTGCCCCATTGCTGCTGGAGCTTGCCTTTGAACTGTTCCCAATTGCCTTCGATCTGATTCCAATTCATGACGGTTCCTTCCGCATCGCTGCGGAGTGCACTCCGGTTTGTCATTCGGCCTAGGTGCCTCAACAATGCTCAATGTGCGAAAGGGTTCCCACTTTTCATGGGCGTGTCCAAAAATTGAAGCAGGGACCGTCAAGCCCTAGATTGAGCGGGAAAGGATGCGCTTATGGAAAGTCCGCCCGCCCCTTTCGTGCCCCCGGCTCCAAGGCCCCGCACGAACCCGCCTTCGACGCTCGAGATGATGCGGATCGTCTACCGCAATCCGCTCGAACTGTGGGGCGAACCTTCCTACAACGAACCATGGATATCGATCGACAATACGATTGGCGGGCCACTCGTCATCGCCAATGACCCAGGGCTCATCCGCCATGTGCTCGTGGACAATGCAAAAAACTACAAAATGGCCCGGGTGCGCCAGAAAATACTGCGGCCCATCCTTCGTGACGGACTGCTGACGGCGGAAGGCGCGGTGTGGCGGCGATCGCGCAAGGCCATGGCCCCTGTCTTCACACCGCGTCATATCGCCGGTTTTGCGAAGCCGATGCTGGAGCGCACTCGCATCTTCGCCGAGCGCTACGAGGATACGACCGCGCCGGTCGATGTCTCGCGTGATATGACGCTTCTGACATTCGACATATTGGCCGACACGCTTTTCTCCGGCGAGATAGCCGGGGAACCAGGCAGTTTCGCCAAACAGGTGGATCGGCTGTTCGAGACCATGGGGCGGGTCGATCCACTCGATCTTCTGGGCGCACCCGATTGGCTGCCACGCCTCACGCGACTTCTCGGTCGCAACTCGCTTACGTTTTTTCGCAGGATCGTGGCCGATACGATGGCTATGCGGAAAGCGAAGATGGCGAACGGCAACGAGGTTTCGGAAGATTTCCTCACACTTCTGTTGCGTGCCGAAGGACCGGACGGGCTAACGCGCGAAGAAATCGAGGACAACATCATCACCTTTATCGGTGCTGGCCACGAGACAACGGCGCGCGCGCTGGGGTGGACGATCTACTGTCTTGCCGAAGCACCATGGGAGCGTGAAAAGGTCGAGGCGGAGATCGACGCCGTTCTGGGGGGCGTGTCCGATCCGGTGAACTGGCTCGACGCCATGCCGTTCACGCGCGCAGCCTTCGAGGAAGCTCTGCGGCTTTATCCGCCGGCGCCGTCGCTCAATCGCGAAGCCATCCAGGAAGACCGCTATGAAGATCTGACCATCGTAAGAGGCGCGCAAGTGCTCGTCATGCCGTGGACGGTGCACCGCCATCGGGCACTATGGGACAGTCCGGAGGCGTTCATGCCGTCGCGGTTTTACCCTGGAAACCGGGATAAGCTCGATCGCTACCAGTATCTTCCTTTCGGTGCGGGGCCACGCGTATGTATCGGCGCGACCTTTGCCATGCAGGAGGCGGTCATCGCGCTCGCCGTTCTGCTTTCCCGCTTCCGCTTCGACACCCTACCGGAGACGAACCCCTGGCCGGTTCAAAAATTGACCACGCAGCCGCAAGGCGGACTGCCGATGCGGGTGACCCGACGCTGAGGAGCGTTTTCGATTTACACCACGCTCTTCGTTCCGACGATGGATGAGCCTGAACTCGTGGAGAAGGTTATCGGCCCTCGGGGTTCCGTGGAGCGAGGGCTAGCGACCATGAAACATATTCTCCACGTGCACCGGCCAACGGCGGGGTAGGATGGCGACGAGATCGAAGCGGAGCGAAATGCGCGAATAATCGGGCTGACGGCCAAGCCAAAGATCGGCGGTTCTTTCGATCCGGATCTGAGCACGATATCCGACCGCGTCCATCGCCTGTTCCAGCGTCGGGCGGGCCTTGACTTCGACGATGGCGACGGTATCGCCACGCCGGGCAACCAGGTCGATCTCGCCAAGTTTCGTGCGGTAGCGTCGTGCCAGGATGCGGTAGCCCTTCAGGCGCAATGCCATCGCCGCCAGCCATTCACCACGATGGCCGAGACGATAGGCTTTGCGTCGTGCCTCAGCCGGCATGATTCTCAGTCTTCAGTTTCAGAAGCCGTTGATAGAGTTCGGATTTTCGTTCACCTGTCATGCGCGCAGCTTCCCCCGCGGCTTTCGACGTCGACATCTCGGCGGAGAGCGATAGAAGCAGTCGATCCACATCCTCGGCACTGGCGCTTTCTTGGTCGAGTGGCGGTTCGACGCAAACAACGACCTCACCCTTGGGAGCACCGCTGTCGGCATAATGTGCGGCGAGATCGGCCAATGTGCCGCGACGCAATTCCTCGAAGGTCTTGGTCAGTTCGCGCGCAACGCAGGCCGAGCGTTCCCTTCCCAGCGCTGCCGCCATGCTCGCGAGGCTGTCGGCCAGCCGGCGGGGGGATTCGAAGAAAATCAGCGTTGCCGGTGTCTGGCGGAATGTTTCGAGCCGCGTACGACGCTGGCCTTCTTTGACAGGAAGGAAGCCGGCAAAAAGGAACGTGTCGGTTGGCAGAGCGGAGGCCGAAAGCGCGGTGAGAACCGCCGAAGGGCCGGGGATGGGAACGACGCGCAGCCCAATCTCTATGGCCTGATCGACGAGCCTGTAACCGGGGTCGGAAACGAGTGGTGTCCCGGCATCCGAAATTAGCGCGACGCTTTTGCCGTCTTCGATCGCCGATAGCAGGCGAGGGCCCGCCTCGCGCGCATTGTGTTCGTGATAGGCGGTGAGACTCTGCGCGATGCCATAGCGCGAAAGAAGGACGCGTGAGACGCGGGTGTCCTCGCAGGCGACGAGGTCGGCGCCCGCCAGAACCTCCAGCGCGCGCAGGGTAATGTCGCCGAGATTGCCGATCGGCGTGGCCACCAGATAGAGCGCGGGCTCCAGCGGGTTCGCGACGACGCGGGCGCTGCCGACAACGAAACTTTTGTCCTCGCGCGGGTTATCCATAACTCTTTGATCCTTATTCGCTCATCTCTTTGACATGCCGGCATGAGGGTTGCAAAGTCGCGCGCTGAATTTGGGACGGATGCGGTTATGAATTTATGGAGATCGACCGGCGGCAAGGCCGGATTTCTCGTCATAGGGCTTGTCGCTCTCGCGATGCTTGGCGGTTGCGTGGGCAACGACGTGCCCTATGGCATGCCGCAGTCGAACGGGCAAAACATCAACCGGCCACCGATAAAAGACCAGGCCCCGCGCCAGCCGGCCGTGGGTGAGGTGATCGGTTCTGGTGATACGCGGGTAGCGTTGCTTCTGCCGTTAACGGCCGAGGGCAATGCGAGCCGCATTGCAGCCGAACTCAAAAACGCCGCGCTGCTCGCTATGGACGACGCTGGCATGCAGACGCTGGAACTGGTCATCAAGGATACGGGGGGAACAACGGAAGGGGCCGCCGCCGCAGCGACACAGGCCGTGGCGGAAGGATCCTCCGCCGTTCTGGGGCCGCTCTTTTCCGCCAATGTGCGCGCCGCCGCACCGGCTCTGCGAACGACGCAGACACCGATGATTGCGTTCTCTTCGGACCGGGCAGCTGCATCGTCAGGCGTCTATCTCAACTCGTTCCTGCCACAGGCCGTCGTTAGGCGCACACTCAGTTATGCTGAGGACCAGGGTGTGCGTAGCGTGGTGGCGATCTTGCCGGAAGGCGCTGCTGGCGACGTCGCCGAAGCCGAGGCGCGCCGCACCATGCTGGAAACAGGCGGGGAACTGACTGCGGTTGCCCGTTACGCGTATGACAACATGTCGGTCTATGAGGCGGTGCAGAGCGTGGCGGATGCTCTGCGTACAGCCGATGCCGTTTTCGTGCCCGATGGCGGCAGCAGCCCGGCGACCATTGTGACCACCATGACGGAAACCGGCATCGACGTGTCGAGCAAGAAGATTCTCGGAACGGGGCAATGGACAAGCGCCAACCTGGCTGATCCCGCTCTTCAGGGCGGGTGGTTCGCCGATACGGATCAGGGGCGCGTCGATGCCTACAAGCAACGCTATCAGACGCGTTTCGGGACGGCGCCCGCGCTGACCTCGGCGCTTGCCTACGACACGGTGGTTCTGGTCGCCAACATTGCCAAGGGTGGCGGTGGCATCCCGCGTCACGCGCTCGAAACGCCGGTCGGTTTCAACGGGTATGCCGGGCTGTTCCGTTTTACGGGCGACGGCACGGCCGAGCGCGGCTACGCCATCTACGAGGTGCGAGAGGGTCGGCCGCAGATCATCGACGCGGCACCGACGCGGTTCGGTGGCGGGAGCTAGCGGCGACGGGCCCATTGGCTCTACCGTTTTGGTTCAACTCGCCAGATCGGCAACCACGGCATCGAGTACGATCATCCCGCGCGGAGTGGCCCGCAGGCGGGTGTTGCCAACCGGTTCCACAAGACCTTCTTCCTGAAGAACGGAAATGCGACGGTTCGACAGCGAACGGCCCGAAAGCGCCTCGTAGCGCGGTAGATCGATCCCCTCGACGAGACGCAGGCCCATCAGCAGGAACTCATCAGCTTCCTCATCATGCGTCAACACTTCGCCGCCGATGACGCCGTGGCCTTTGGCTTCCACATGTGCGAGCCAGGTTTCCGGCATCCTCTCCGTAAAGGTGACATGGCGGCGGCCATCCTCGATGAAGCGGCCATGGGCGCCGGGGCCGGCCCCAACATACTCACCATAGCGCCAGTAGACGAGATTATGCCGGCTTTCCGCACCCGGTCGGGCGTGGTTGGAAATCTCATAGGCCGGCAGGCCGCGCGCCGCCGTCACCGCCTGTGTGATCTCGTAGAGCCGTGCGGAATGATTGCCATCCGGCATGGCGAGCTTGCCGGCCTCGTGAAGAAGCTGAAAGCGCGTGCCTTCCTCGATGGTGAGCTGGTAGAGCGAGAGGTGATCTGCCGCGTGGCCAATGGCCTGTTCGAGCTCGCTGGCCCAGGCTTCCTCGCTCTGGTGCGGGCGGGCATAGATCAGGTCGAAAGAGAGACGTGGAAAAATCTCGCGGGCGAGTCCGATCGCCTTCAGTGCTTCGTCGACATTGTGCAGCCGTCCGAGAAATTTGAGATCGCGGTCGTTGAGCGCCTGAACCCCAAGCGACACACGGTTGATGCCGGCCGCGCGGTAACCGCGAAAACGGTTGGCCTCGACGGAGCTCGGATTGGCCTCCAACGTCACTTCGATCCCGTCGGGAACGTTCCAGTTGGCCGCAACGGCATCGAGCAGCGCACCGACTGTTTCGGGATCCATCAGCGAGGGCGTTCCGCCGCCGAGAAAAATGCTGGTGACGGTACGCGGGCCGGTTCGCGCACGCATGGTGGCGAGCTCGCGCTCAAAGGCGGCGGCAAAGCGGGCCTGATCCACCGGCTGGTGGCGCACATGGCTGTTGAAGTCGCAATAAGGGCATTTGGCCGCGCAGAACGGCCAGTGCAGATAGACGCCGAAACCCGGAGCCGTATCGAGTGGGGTGATCACGCGGCGCCCAGCCTGGCGCGGGCGAACTTCTGAAAGGCGCGGGCGCGGTGGGAGAGGGCGTGCGCGTCGCCCGGCTTCCATCCATGCTTTTCCTCCGCCGTCATCTGGCCGAAGGTGATCTCATAACCCTCGGGCTGAAACACCGGATCGTAGCCGAAACCGTCGGTGCCACGAGGCGGCCAAACCAGATGGCCTTCGGCTTCACCGCGATAATATTCGGTTTCGCCGTCGGGAAAACACAGGCATAGCGTCGCCACAAAACGGCCTGTGCGCTTTTCCGGTGTATCCGCGCCGGCTTCGGTAAGCAGTTTTTGCGTTTTCTCCATGGCCATCATGAAGTCGCGACTGCCGTCCTCCTTTGTTGCCCAGTCGGCGGTGTAGACACCGGGCGCGCCTTCGAGCGCGTCGACGCAAAGGCCGGAATCGTCCGACAGGGCCGGCAGACCGGTGGCCTCGGCTGCGGCCAGCGCCTTGATACGGGCGTTTTCCTCGAATGTTGTTCCGGTCTCCTCCGGCTCGGGCAGTCCAAGCTCGGCGGCGGAACGCACCGTGTAGCCGAACGAAGCCAGCAGGTTCGAAAACTCGCGGAGTTTGCCCTTGTTGTGGCTTGCGAGCACAAAGGTCTTGTTGTCGATCGGTCTCAAGTCAGTCCCCAGATGCGCGGTTCGGCGAATTCGAGCGAATTGCCGAAGGGATCACGGAAGTATATGGAGCGCCCGCCATTGGGCCATTCGAAATCCGCCTCGATGGCGATGCCTTTCGCTTCGAGGCGCGCCTTCCAACGGACGATCTCCTCGGCGGTTGCGGCGAAACAAAGATGCCCCGCGCCCATTGCGCCATGGGGCGGTACGGGCAGGCGGGCATCGGGTGCAGGCGGCTCGGCGGTCGCGGCGGGGTCGAACAGAAGGAGGACGGTCTCGCCACAGAGAAAAAACACATGCCTGCCCTCGACCTTCACAATCCGCTCCAGCCCGAGGGTTTCGCCATAGAAGCACTCGGCTTCGGCAAGGTCGCTCACATAAAGCGCGGTTTCGAGGATTGCCGAGGGTTGCATGGTCCGTTCTGCGTCAACTCAGGAAATGGCCATCTTCTGCATGTCCACAAGCTTGGTGATACCCTTGCGGGCAAGCCCCATCAAGGCCGCGAACTGTTCTTCGGAGAAGGGGTCGCCTTCGGCCGTTCCCTGGATCTCGACGATGCCGCCCTTGCCCGTCATGACGAAATTGGCGTCGGTCTCGGCTGCGGAGTCCTCCGCATAGTCGAGATCGAGAACGGGCGTGCCGTTATAGATGCCGCAGGAGATGGCGGCGACGTGGTCCTTGAGAACCTTGTCGCGGCTGGCCATCTGGCGCGCGTCCATCCATGAAAGGCAGTCCGAAAGGGCGATGAACCCGCCGGTGATAGCCGCCGTACGGGTGCCACCATCGGCCTGGATCACATCGCAGTCGACGGTGATCTGCTTTTCGCCAAGTGCCTGCAGATCGACGACTGAGCGCAGCGAGCGGCCGATCAGGCGCTGGATCTCCAGCGTGCGGCCACCCTGTTTCCCGGAAGAGGCTTCGCGGCGCATGCGATCGCCGGTGGAACGCGGCAGCATACCGTACTCCGCCGTCACCCAACCCTGGCCGGAATTGCGCAGCCATGGCGGAACGCGCTCCTCCAGGCTGGCCGTGCACAGCACATGCGTGTCGCCGAAGCGCACCAGACACGACCCCTCCGCGTGCTTGGAAAATCCCCGCTCGAAGCTGACGGCACGCATTTCATCGGGTTCGCGTTTTGAAGGGCGCATGGGCGTTTTTCTCCAGTGTCATTCGGTGTTGGCGGCTTGTAGCTTTGCGGGTGCGCGAACGCAAAGGAAATCCGGAAGCGACAAGAAAACCCAGTGTGCACCGGCATTCAACCCTGTTGTCATTGGAGGTGCGCCGCTTATATTCGGGATAACAGAGGTCGCGGATGACGAAACCGGTCTTGGACAGAGAATTTCAGGAACATGCGCTGCAATCGCTGGACGCCCGCTCCCGCGAGATTTTTCGGGTCATCGTCGAATCCTATCTAAGGGACGGCGATCCGTTAGGCTCGCGCAATCTTTCGCGTATTCTGTCGACCCAGCTTTCGCCGGCCACGATCCGCAATGTTATGAGCGATCTGGAGCATCTGGGGCTCATTTATGCGCCCCACATTTCGGCGGGGCGCATGCCGACACAGCAAGGGCTGCGCTTCTTCGTTGATGCTTTTATGGAAATCGGCGATTTAAGCGATGACGAGCGCCGCATCATCGAGACACAGGTGAAAGCGTCGAGCAGTGGGCATACGCTGGATCATATGCTGACGGAAGCGAGCCAGCTTCTGTCGGGCTTGTCTCGGGGTGCGGGTGTCGTTTTGGCAACCAAGTCCGAAGCGGCGTTGAAACACATCGAGTTCGTGCAATTGGAGCCGCGCAAGGGGCTGGCCGTTCTCGTTTCGCAGAACGGCGATGTTGAGAATC
>ENA-ORCW01000516-ORCW01000516.1-marine-metagenome-genome-assembly--contig:-NODE-516-length-20866-cov-3.496946_pt1 | contig 20866 bp, 25 predicted proteins | sample MGYA00237784_ERZ508517 | MGnify/ENA primary metagenome ERZ508517 (study PRJEB26187, sample SAMN06268979) | marine metagenome | isolation source: Tt ae E1 feedstock associated aerobic enrichment on... | reverse complement strand
AGGACGCTGAGCGTGTGGTTCTGCGCCTCCGGTAGGATAAGTTCTGTAAGGGTCAGCGTGTATTCGCGCATGCCGGTGAAGCTGTCGGCATCGCTCGCGGTTACGGTGAAGGTAAAATTGCCGGCTTCGGTCGGCGTTCCCGATAGCGTGCCGTCCGCTGTGAGAGACAGCCCGTCGGGCAGGCCGCCGGCCGTCACCGCGAAGCTGTGGGGCGCGATACCGCCTGAGGCGGTAAGGGTCGCCGGTCCATAGGCCTCCCCTCTCTTACCGTCCGGCAGGCTGTCGGGACCAAGGGTGATGTCCGGCGGTTCACGCGTCACGGTGATCGAAACCGTGTCTGCGACGGAATCCTCAAACCCGTCATTGACCAAAAGCTCGAAGGTCAAGGTCATCTCCAGCGTTCCGGCGGGAAGCACCGGCGTGGTAAAGCTGGGTGAAGCGGAGGCGCTGTCGGAGAGTGCTACAGTGGGACCTGTGGTCTGTGTCCAGGCATAGGTGAGGCTCTGCTCCGGATCATTTGCATCCGATGCCGTTCCGTCCAGGGTGACCAATGCGCCCGACATCACGTGCTGATCCGGTCCCGCATTGGCGATGGGAGGATTGTTCGGAATGCTTACCTGACTGCGCGAGTTAACGATCCTGGTCTGGGAGCTTCCCGAAAGACCCAGAACATACTCGTAAACATTGCCGTCAGTGTCCGACGTGCCCCGGAATCTGATCCCCATGAAGTCGTCGGTGTCGAAGGTTCCGTTGGCTCCATCGCTGGTGAAGTTCGAAATGTCGCTGATGCCACACTCGGATTCGACATCATCTTGAGTGATGTCTCCGCCCGGCCAAAAAGCGATGGTACCGTTGATCCAGTAATTTCCACCGGAAGACATGGTTCCGCCGCCCGAGATCATTGTGACCTGCGCTTCCTGCGATGCTGGATCAATAAAGGGATTGAACCGACAGTCATGCCCGGTGAGGCGTATGATTTCATCCTTTAAACCTCCACCAAGCGCCCAAACTTGTCCTGGCAGCGCCGTTACGGCAAGTACAAGGACCAAAGAAATGCCTGAAAGTCTGAACACTCTTCCGTCGCCCTCCGAGATTTCGGGTTTCACTGCGCCGGTGAGACACGTCCGCCGGCGAAGGGGGATCCGAATGCAAGTCCATCCGCTGCATATAGCTCTCCCGTCGGACAGGACGACTGGGCCAGCGCCGTGTCGACAAGGCCGACACCGGCCAACAGAACGGCGGGCAAGAGGACACACCGGGATATGGCCGGGTCCGCTCGCCAAACCCCTTTGCCAGCGGCGACAGCGCCTCGCGGCAATCCGCCAAGCGTCGCGCAAGCCCTTCGAAACCTCATACACTCCTCGCAGTGTCCCACCTGCCCGGCAGGCATCCATTTTCCATTCGATCCGGCGGGGAACATGAACCCCGGCTGCGAAACCGGCCATCTGCCTGAGCGCGGCATGGTTCCGATCCGCGGCAGCTCCTCCACCAAACAAAGCGCATGCCCAACAGGCCGGGCCAGCAATGCCCCAACCGTAACGAGCCGAATTTAGCCAAGGGTAAATAAGATCGGCTGTGCAGGGCGTCCAAAGTCAGTGCGCAGCGTCCAGCTTGCCGGATTTTTGCCCCTTGTCGCGCGATGTGCGTCCGTCGTCAGCGCTGGAAGAGGGCACGATACGCGCGGGGGGATTCCCGATGCGTCCGAAACGCGCGCGGAAAGGCAGAGGCATTGGCATAGCCGCCACGAAGGGCGACGAACTTGACCGGCATGTCGGCAAAGGCGACGAGCAGCGCTACGGCTTGCTCGAGTGATTGCGGTGGTGCAAAATTCGACCACGGTAGCGGCGGGATTGTTCTGTTGCGGGCGGCGTAAAAGTCGTCCACCTGGTCTGCCCCCTGAAAAGTTCTCTAATCGCATTGGTCAAGCTGGTTGATCGGACTTTGCGCACACGCCGGGTTCATGGTTCTCTCCGCAGTCGGTCTCGGTGGATCGCCGCATGTTGGCGTCAGATGGTCGGATCGACCGAAGTGGTCCTCGTGGTTGCCGAAGGCACCGCATTTTCAGGGACGGCCTGATCCGCGCCAAGCGTCCCGGCGGGGACGCATCCGTCAAAGTCAGTCTAGCGGTTATACAGCCTCCTCCTGGCTCCAACGGAATGGGGTGTTGGTCTTCCACATGGCGTGCAGGATCAAGGCCATCTTCCGGGCCACGGCGATCCTCGCCTTCTTGAACCCGGACGCCTTCGCCAGCTTCAGGCCCCAGGCCTTGAGCGTCGAGAATCGTAGGTTGCGTGTCAGAAGCGTCGTGGCCGCTTCATAGAGGTGCGTCCTAGTCATCATGCTCCCCTGCTTGGAGATGCGCCCGTTTCGGCTTGTCTCGCCGGACTCGTATCGTCGGGGTGTCAGGCCGAGATAGGCGCCGGCGCTCGATGACCGACTGAAGCGCGATGCATCGTCGAAGGAGGAGGCGACGGACAGGGCGGTGATAACGCCAACGCCGGGCACGGTCATGAATAGGCGCGCGGTCGGGCTTGCCCTCGCGACTGCCATCAGGCGACGATCCAGAACCCTGATCTGATCGAGAATCGAGGCTCTGGCCTTCATCAATGTCTCGGCGATGAGGCGCATCTCCGGGGACGCATCGAGTTCGCCGGCGATGATCTCGTCGGCCCGTCCGGTGAATCCGCCGACGCGCTTGCCGAACAGAACACCGAAGGTGCGCAGGAGACCACGGATCTCATTCTCGATCTTGACCCGGATCCGCACCAGCATCTCGCGGGCGACCAGAAGGGAGCGAACCTGGTAACTGTCGCGGCTTTTGATGCGCACTTGCTTAAACCAGCCGGTTCGCATGATCTGCGCCAAGCCAGCAGCGTCGTTGCGGTCCGTCTTCACCGGTCGCATCTTCAAAGCTGCGTTGGCATGACGGGCGTCGATGCACAGGACTGGAAGACGGCGCGCGGCGAGTTCGTTCCAAAGCCACACGGCCAATGGTCCTGTCTCGAGCCCGACCCGGATGAGGTCTGGTGCCTACCGATTCAAATATGCGGCGATCGCTTCGGGGCAGGATGCGAGCTTATTCTCAGCACGGATCCGACCGGCATCGTCGACGACGCAGATCGCTGTCGTCTCTTGGGAAACGTCCAAAGCTGCATAGGAAGGCATCATGGTTCTCCGTCACTTGTCGGCTGAGCCGATCGTTGCTGGATCGCCCGCTTGGGGGACCGCCTCGCTCTCTGCGAGGGTGCCACCTGCGATTACGCTAAGTGGTGGTCCTCCCTGAAGTAGGCTATTGAGCTGTAGAGAGGACGTTGGAATGCCCCAGAAGAAGTACAAGCCCGAAGAGATCGTCGCGAAGCGGTTCGCTCGATCGGGGTGACGCCGTTTACGTATTACCGCTGGCGCAGGGAGTTTGATGACCTGAATCGCGCTCGCGTAGCGGCATGGCCAGCGGTTCCATTCGTTTCGGCAATGCCATTACCTGTGAGGTAATCGCTTTGCCTCCCCAAACATTTTTACGTTCGGCCAACAGTCAAAGTTGGAGAATCAGAGCGATGAGGGATACGGCCGTGCTAGAGACCTACGTCATTACCTTCCACCTAAAGCCCGGCATGGAAGCGCGCTTTCGCGAACTGCTCGATCCGGTGCTGGACGCAATGCGCCATGAAAACACGTTCGTCTACGCCGCGCTGCACGTCAATCCAGAGCTGCCGGACGTGTTTCAGCTCCACCGGCCCTATCGCGCCAAATGGCACGCGGCATTGGATGACCTCCTCGCAAGGCCGCGTCAAATCGAAATCTGGAGAGCGCTACGGGCCGACGCACGAAAATCCGAGAAGCCCAATTTCGGCGACTAGGATCACAGCGGCTCGACGACGGCGAATAAACCGTTTCCGGGAGTAAGCGCGGGTCAGGACCTCTAAACAGGTCGAACCTCAACGGCAGCTTCCACCGGCAGCGGACGTTCGGAGAATCCGGGGCTAGGACCGAGTTGCGGACTAGGCGACCTTCTTGCCGATCATGTATCCCCACCAAAAACCGGCGTTCCATCGGGCTCATATCCGATAATCCCTGGCTCCCACCACCAGATCGGATTGGCCTTGAAGCTGTCACGTTGGTTGAGGCGGTTCAGGAGTGCGGCCACTTTTTCGTGCCTGCCTAGTTCTAGGTCAATACCGAGGGGCCTGGCCTGAACAAAGCGCACATGTGCGGCCAGGAAGATGTCCTGCATGGAAACGCAGCCCGGCTGGAACCCGCTTTCAGGATCGGCGAGTTGGGCGTCGAGCCAGCCAAGAATGTGGATCAGTTTCTGCGCCGCGCGCGCAAGATGATCGTTTCGGTCGATTGCGACCCCTGTCCACTTCATTTGCGAGATAGTGGTCGCGGCCGTTCCGAAGGTCTGGATGGTGGAGAAGATCAGCTTGTCCTGCCAAAGGGCATCGGGACGGAACGCATTCATGGAAAAGGGTGGATCAACCGACGGCCTTTTTGCATAGGTGGACATCAGGTACTCCGCGATAATGCCGCTTTCCCATAGCGTCAGGTCGCCATCCCAGAACGTCGGCACCTGCAATGTCGGGCTCGTGGCCGCGCGCTGCTCGGCAGTCGGCGTGCCGATCTCTTCGCGCCGCTCATAGTCGAGACCGATCTCGTCGAGAATTATGCGGACAGCGCGGGCGAAGGGGGATCCGGACGTGAAGAGCAATGCGCGCATGATGGGTCCTCGAAGCTTTTACAAGCGGGTTAACCAAAGAGTATAGTGTGCGTGATTCTGGCAGTGCAGGGCATTCGTTGAATGCCGCTGGCATGTTTCATCGGCGAAGGTGTCTGCTCCGACACCGGAGGGTAGAGCCCAACTACGCGCCACGTTCATCCCCGATGCGTCAGTGGTCCGCATGAATGCGACCGGGATTGATCGTCCCATCGGGTGACCGTCGATGTTCGTTGAAGGCTTCGACCCCGGCGATCACTATCCCACTGGGCAGGGCCTCGCCAATCAGCCAAAAGGCGGACCCGCACTTTGCACAGAAGCGCCTGTCCAGGCTTTTGCCGCTGCCGCACGCATGTCGATAGACAGTTGGCGTTCCCTTGGTGACGGGAAACCTGTCGGCCGCCCAGAGGAGTTGGAAGTTGACGCCTGAGCCCAGGGATTGTTGGCAGGAGCGGCAATGGCAGATGACCACGGCCCCGGGCTGCCCCACGGCCTCATAGCGAACCGCGCCACACAGGCACCCGCCCGAATGCGGACCCGATCCCTCTTTCACAGCGTGATTCAGAGTGTTGTGTTGGAACAATGCTCGATGGCGGGCGATCCGTCAGCGGGCTCACAATGCCCAGGAAGAGCCACCTTTGCCAGAGTAGCAGCCCTTGACCACGTGCCAAAGCAGTGTCCGTGTCGGGTCGACTCGACGCGGCCACCTGGTTCCACCCAGCGACCGCTTAGCATGTCATTTCGCCCCGTCCAGCAATCGCCCCTTCAATGCTGGGCCGAGACTGTAAACCAAGCGGCAATATCGGTGGAATCCACAGCTAGAAGGGGTGACCCAAATTGGGGTTCCACCAAATTGAAATGGCCAGGTTCAGACCTACCTTCGTCAGAAACCGCATTGCAGTTTGTTCCAGCACAAACAGAAACGCAGTGCGGAAGCGTAGGTTCTCCCCATCGACAACGATGGATCACAAAGGAGAACCGAGATGTTCACGCGTCGCCAGGCACTCATGGGAGCGGCGGCCGCCGCCATGCTGGCCGCGATACCCCCGATGGCCGCTTTCGCGAACGAGAACGAAGCAGAGATCGCAGCGCTACCGCGCGAGCGGGTCACGCTTGTCGCGCCGCCATTCGTGCATGCGCACGAACAGGTCGCGATCGGCGGACCGAAGGTGATCCAGTTCACGATGTCCATCGAGGAAAAGCCTGTCGTCATCGACGATGAGGGCACCGTCCTTCAGGGCATGACTTTCGATGGCTCGATCCCCGGCCCGATGATGGTCGTCCACGAGGGCGACTATGTGGAGCTTACTCTGGTGAACCCCGGCAGCAACGCGATGCCGCACAACATCGACTTCCACGCAGCGACAGGGGCGCTGGGCGGCGGGGCATTGACCCTCGTCAACCCCGGGGAACAGGTCAAGCTGCGTTTCAAGGCGACCCGCGCAGGCACCTTCGTCTATCACTGCGCGCCGGAAGGCCCGATGATCCCCTGGCACGTCGTGTCGGGCATGGCGGGCACCATCATGGTGCTGCCGCGTGACGGGTTGAAGAACGAGAAGGGCGAGCCGATCACCTACGACAAGGTTTTTTACATCGGCGAGAACGACTTCTACATCCCGCGTGACGAAGACGGGAACTTCAAGGCCTATGAGAGCCATGGCGACAGCTATGCCGACACTCTCGAGGTCATGAAGAGCCTCACCCCGACCCACGTGGTCTTCAACGGCGCCAAGGGCGCGCTGACCGGGGACAACGCCATGAGGGCGCGGGTGGGCGAGATGGTGTTGATCGTTCACAGCCAGGCCAACCGCGACACGCGGCCCCACCTGATCGGCGGGCACGGCGACTATGTCTGGGAAAAAGGCAAGTTCGCCAACCCGCCGGCCAAGGACCTCGAAACCTGGTTCATACGCGGTGGATCGGCGGGAGCGGCGCTCTACACTTTCCTGCAACCGGGCGTGTATGCCTACGTGAACCACAACCTCATCGAGGCGGTGGAACTCGGAGCGACCGCGCATTTCCTGGTCGAGGGCGAGTGGAACGACGACCTCATGAAACAGGTCGAGGCTCCCGGGCCGATTCCCACTCACTGACGCCTAAGGTGGTCCGGCATCGACCCGGGCCGCCACCCCCGCACCTGACCGAGAAACCGCCGTATGCATGGAGACCACGAAATGGGAAGTTACGTCCGCCGAGTTCCTTTCGACGCCAGGGACGTGCAGATTCGACAGGGTTCCGGGCTCGCCGAGGCAAGGCGCATGCGCGACGCGATCGCCATCGCGCTCGCCCTTCTCGACGAACTGGACGAGCTGATCCCGAACGAACCCGACGGGGCCGCGCTGCGGGAGATCGCCGACCTGTTCGAAGAGATTTTCGGCTTCGCGAAAGTCGGCGAGCAGGCGGCCCGAAAGGCTTTGGGAGGAGACCAATGAGCGCAGGGGCGGATCCAGCCGGGACCGACAGGTCGGTGCTTCGCACGCTGCGCAGGGCAGGCGATACATCACGCGACGGGCGGGGGCGCGTGACAGGCATGCCGCCGATCCTCCATTACGGGTTCAGGCCGTTCTTCTTCCTGGCCGCTCTCCATGCGGGCATCGCCATCCCGGTCTGGTTGTCGATCTATTTCTCGGGGCAGGCGCTGCCGGGGCCGTTCCCCGGTCTCCACTGGCATGCCCATGGAATGCTCTTCGGCTATCTGCAGGCAGTGGTCGCAGGGTTCGTCCTGACGGCGATCCCGAACTGGACGGGGCGGCTCCCACTGAGCGGCTGGCCATTGATCGGGCTGGTCTTCCTCTGGGTAGCCGGCCGTGTGGCCTGCGCCGCTTTAGCGGATCCCTTCGCGGCAATGGCCGTGGATGCCGCGTTTCCGGCCGTTCTGGCTTTCGCCGTCTGGCGGGAGGTCGTCGCTGGTCGCAACTGGAAAAACGCACCAGTGGCCCTGATGATCTCCCTTTTCGGAATGGCGAACGTGCTGGACCACGCCGTCAATGTCGAACTCGTCGCTCATGGCGTTGGCATCCGCCTGGCACTCGCCGCGATCGTCATGCTGCTGGCTCTCATCGGTGGCCGAATCGTTCCAAGCTTCACGCGCAATTGGCTGGTCAAGCGAGGCGGCTGCGTTCTGCCTGCGAGCTTCGGCCTGCTCGACAAGGCGGCGCTGGCCAGCACCATCGTGGCCTGCATGGCATGGATCGTCACGCCCGGCACCACCGTGACCGGGTTCATGCTGATCCTCTCGGGAGCGCTGCTGGGCGCGCGGCTGGCCCGCTGGCGCGGCCACAGAACGGCAACCGAGCCGATCGTGCTCATCCTTCATGTCGGATATGCCTGGCTTGCCGTCGCCCTGTTGCTGCTCGGACTGGCGTCCGCCGCGGGTGTCCCCGAGAGTGCCGCGCTGCATGCGCTGACCGCCGGAGCGATAGGCACGATGACGCTGGCCGTCATGACGCGCGCCAGTCTCGGCCATACCGGACGCGAGATCGTCGCGGACCGGTCGACCGTTGCGTCCTATGTCGCGGTCACCGCCGGGGCGATCCTTCGCGTTTCCGCGCCCTTCGCGGGAGGCTGGTATGCTTCGGTGCTGGTTGCGGGCGGCGCGCTGTGGAGCGCGGCCTTCCTGTTGTTCGCGATCCGGTACGCGCCGATCCTGTGGGGCCGCCGCCAGGGGGCATGAGCCTGGCGACCGGGAAGCCGGTTCGTCAGAGCACAGCGAAGATCGCCGCGCCCACCGCCACCGCCAAGGCGATCATGCTGGGTATCATCACCGCCGCGCCAGAGCCGAAAGCCAGCGCCGCCACCCAATCGAATTTCCTGTCCGTGTGTTCACGCATCATTCGCTCCGTGTCTTTGTCGTGTGGGTCCGCTGGCGATGGGGCTCGCCGTGCAGCGGCGCGTCGTCGGTTTCGTGCAGCAGCACTCTTTCGGCCGCGCCGTCCAGATCCTCCAACTGCCCGCTTCTCATCGACCACAAAAAGGCGAGGAGGCCGACCAGCCCCATGCCCAGCGCAACCGGGACAAGCCACGACAGCAAGCTCATGACGCCTCCGAAAGGCGGAGCGGCTTCCAGCCGGTTCTGCCACGCGACAGCGATGTGCGTCGACCCGCAAGCCGCAGCGCGTTGACGACGACGAGAATGGACGAGGTCGACATCGCCACCGCGGCGAGGAGTGGCGTCACGTATCCTGTGAGCGCAAGCGGCAGCGCCAGCGAGTTGTAGACGACCGACAGTCCGATGTTCTGCCTTACCAGCCGCTGCGCCCTGCGCGCGATCGTGATCGCCTCGGGCACGCTTTCGAGACTGGAGCCAAGAAAGACCAGATCGGCCGCATTGCGCCCGACATCGGCCGCCGAAGAGGGAGCCATGGACACATGGGCTGCCCCAAGTGCGGGCGCGTCGTTGAGCCCGTCGCCGACCATGAGGACCTTCCGGCCATCCGATGCGAGGCTTTCGAGGCGGGCGACCTTGGCGCGGGGAAGCATTTCTCCCGCCGCCCGATCGATCCCCACGGCCTTGGCCGTCGCGGTGACGGCATTCCTGTCGTCGCCCGACAGGATCTCGGCAGCCAGCCCGAGCCGATGAAGCCGGCCCACCGCCTCCGACGCGCCGGGGCGCAACGTGTCGGCCATTTCGAACCAGCCGAGCGTGCGGCCATCGACCGAGAGCCAGGTCGCGGCGGGTGCGCCGCCAGCGGTGTGAGGGCCGACCCATTCTTGGCGCCCCAGCCTGTAGATTCGGCCCGCGATCCTGCCCTCCATGCCGCTTCCAGGCGTCTCGCGCGCGTCCTCGACGATGAGGGAAGGCGCCGGCGCGAGCGCGGCCACCGCCCTCGATGCCGGGTGCCGGGACAGCCGGGCGAGCGCGATGGCCGCCTCGATATGAGGGTCCGGCACGGTGAACGACGTGACGCGGGCCATTCCCGCAGTGAGCGTGCCAGTCTTGTCGAGTGCGACATGATCGACCTCGGCCAGCCGTTCCAGCGCGGCCCCGTCCTTGAGCGTCACACCGAGCGAGAAGAGCCGCCGCGCCGCCACGGCCTGTACCATGGGAACGGCGAGCCCCAAAGCGCAGGGGCAGGTGACGATGAGGACGGCAATGGCCACCGTCAGCGATCTGTGAACATCCCCCGTGGCCCAGAGCCACGCAACGAAGGCCGCGAGGGCAACCACATGGACGACCGGGGAGTAGAGCGACGCGGCCCGGTCGGCGATGCGGCGATAGCGGGCCCTGCCGCTTTCTGCCGCATCCATGAGCCGCATCATGTCCGCCATGAACGAATCCTTCTGCGGCCGGTCCACCCTTACCGTCAGCGGCCCGTCGAGGTTGAGGGCTCCCGAAAGCACCTTGGAACCCTGTGCGACCTGTTCTGCGGTGGACTCGCCGGTCACCACCGACAGATCAAGCGAAGCGGCACCCGACACGACCGTCCCATCGACAGGCACCCGCTCTCCGGCGAGCACGAGAACGACCTCCCCGGATTCGATTTCCGAGGTCTCGCGATATTCGCGGTCGCCGTTGGGCGCGACAACCGTCGCCCCGCGCGGCATCATCCGGGCGAGCGACCGGACGGCGTCGCGCGCGCGTCCGCGCATCGCCAGGTCCGCAGTCCGGCCCGCGAGCAGGAAGAACAGCAGCGAGGTCACCGCGTCGAAATAGGCGTGCGGGCCTCCCGTCACGGTGTCGTAGAGGCTCAGAAGAAAGGCGAGCAGAACGCCGACGCTGATCGGCACGTCCATGTTGGCCCGTCCGGCCCGCAGGGCCCTCCATGCGGACAGGAAGAAGATCCGCCCCGAATAGGGGAGTGCGGGAAGCGCCAGCGCTGCGGAGATCAGATGAAAGGCCTGCCGCGTCTCGTCGTCCGCGCCGGACCAGACCGAGACCGACAAAAGCATGATGTTCATCGCCGCGAAGCCTGCCACCGCGGTGGCGCGCAGCAGCCGCGGCATCTCGGGATCGCCGGAACTCTCCCCGGCCTCCGTCAGGCTCGCGTCATATCCAGCGCCGTGCAGAGCATCCACCAGCGCGGGAACGCCGGTTTCCTGCCGCCATTTCACCGCGACACGTCTGGCGGTGAGATTGACCCGCGCGAAAACGACCCCGTCGAGCCCGGCCAGCGTTTCCTCGATTGTCCGGATGCATCCGGCGCAATGGGCAGCCGGAACCGACAGGTCGGTCTGCATGATGCCATCGCCGAGGTCGCGACTGGCGAGAACGATCTCGCGCTCGTCGATCGGGCGCGCAGGACCGACGTCAAGGGCCGCTTCGGTGCCTGGCGCGCAGCAGCTCACCGCTCATTCCTCCGGGCGCGCCACGGCCTTGTAGGCGTGCCATGTGGCGTGGCCGAGAAGCGGGAAGATGACGATCATGCCCACCAGTCCCGTCGCGACGCAGACCGTAAAGAGCGCGAGAACGATGGCTCCCCACGCGATCATCGTCGGCAGATTGTTCCAGATCAGCTTCATGCTCGTGCCCATGGCGGTCAGCGCGTCGACGTGGCGGTCGAGCAGCATGGGAACGGCGAAGACGCTGACCGCGAAAGCGAACGCGGCGAACAGGCCGCCAATGGCGGTGCCAATGACGAGCATCGCCCAGCCGGAGGGCGTGCCAAGCAGGATCCCGACGACGTGGTCCAGGCCCGGAAAGGCGGTGACCCCGAAGAACAGCGACCACAGCAGGACGGCGGCGCGCGTCCACACGAGCATCAGGAGACTGAGCAGGAGGCCGGTGAAGAACACCTGCGCGCCCGCCCTTGGCCTGACCCGCAGCATCGATCCGAGCGTGATCGACCTGCCCTCCTCGATCGCGCGGCTCTTCTCATAGAGCCCGATGGCGAGGAAGGGCGCGACGATCAGGAAGCCGGCCAATGCCGGGAACAGGATGTAATCCCGCCCGAAGCCGACGAGCGTCCAGACGAAGAGGACGGACAGAACGAAGACGCCAACGCCATATGCCAGGCTCGACCAGGCGCCGTTCCAGAAGTCGCGCCACCCGGCGGCAAGCCAGTGCCGCCCCTCGAGGAGGGGCAGGTTGCGCTGAAAAGCCGGGTCGCGCGTGTCGCCAATGCCAGATGTCTCGCTGAGCAGCCAGTATCCCTTGTCGGATTCGCCCATGGTTTCCTCCCTCAGCAGGCCGACTTGGCGGCGCGGTAGCCGCGATTATCGTCGGCGGACTTCAGATGTTCGACACAGTCCGGCTGGGACTGGAACGCGACGTAAAGGAGGTGTGCGTTCGCCCCGGCGAAAAGCAGGAGGCCAGCCGGTACCAGCACCCATGGCAGCCATCCGCCAGGGAGACACGCACGGCCTCTCATGGCTGCGCCGTCCCCAGATCGTGAACGTAGACAGCCAAGGTGCGGATTTCTGCCGTGTTCAGCCGCTCGTCCCAGCTCGGCATATGGCCCTGACGGCCGCCATGCACGGACGCGATGATCGTTTCGAGGTCGCCACCATAGACCCAGTGCGCATCGGTCAGGTTCGGCGCGCCGACTTCCATGTCTCCCTCCGCTGTCTCGCCGTGGCATGCGGCGCAGGTCGACGCGAAGACCTCTCGGCCCGCGTTGATGCGGTCGAGGTTCTCCGGCGTTGAATAGTCGGTGCGCGTCAGCGAGTAGACATAGGCGGAGACGCTGCGGACCTGCTCGCGGTCGAGCATCTGGTCGCGGCCGAAGGCCGGCATCTGGGCGATCCGGCTTTCGGGATGCGTCGTGTTGATGCCGACGCGCATCGTCTGCTCGATCAGCTCGGGGCCGCCGCCCCACAGCCAGTCATCGTCGGTGAGGTCGGGGTAGTTTGCACGACCCCTGCCGTCGCGACCGTGACAGGCCGCACAATTGTCGCCGAACAATTGCCGTCCGGTGTCGCGCACCGTCTGCATCAGCGCTTCATCGGAAAGGATCGCGTCGTAGGGTTCGCTCGCGAGCCGCTCGGTCCAGGGTGCGCGCTGTTGCTGGCCATCCTCGACCTGAGCCTCGACGGTCGTCCGCTGATCGATGCCCAGAAGGCCCTTCGTGTAGGTCACACCGAGCGGCCAGGTGGGAACCAAGAACCACCAGAAAATCGCCCAGACATGGGTGACGATCAGGAACATCAGCACGCCCCGGGGGATCGGTGTGTCGAGTTCCTTGATGCCGTTCCACTCGTGACCGGTCGTCTCACGCCCGGTGAAGGGATCGCGCTCTACTTCTGCCATGGCGTGTCGTCCCGTTCTAGGATGCTGTGCTTGGCTCGGTCGAACCGGTTCCGGTTTCTTGGCCAGAACGCATAGGCGCAGACGCAGAGGAAGAAGCCCATCATGTAGAACAGGCCCCAACTCTTGGAGAAGGCGACCAGCGTTTCGTAACTGAAATCCATGTCTGCCTCCTCAGCCTTCCGGGTCCGATGGCTGCTCGCTTGCCGCCGTCCCTCGATAGGCGGCGTCGGTCAGGCGGCCCAGCACCTGGAGATAGGCGACAAGCGCGTCCATCTCGGTGACCTGCGTCGCCACGCCGTCGAAGGCGCTGACGGTGGTCTCTTCGCCATAGCGTTCGGTCACGCCGGATGCGAAGTCGGTATCGGGGGTCGCCTGGCCGTAGGCGTCGCGCGCGGCGTTCTCGACCATCTCGTCGGTGTAGGGCACACCCAGCGATTGCTGCGCCGCCAGATGCTTGGGCAGGTCGTCCATCTTGAGCGGTGTGCGCCCCAGCCAGCGATAGGCGGGCATATTGGATTCGGGCACCACGTCGCGCGGGTTGTTGAGATGCGCGACATGCCAGAAGTCGGAATATTTGCCGCCTATGCGCGCGAGGTCCGGTCCCGTCCGTTTGGATCCCCACAACATGGGGCGGTCGTACTGGGACTCGACGGCCAGCGAATAGGGGCCGTAGCGCTCGACCTCGTCGCGCAGCGTCCTGATCATCTGGCTGTGGCAGGCGTAACAGCCCTCGCGGACATATATGTTGCGCCCGGCCAGTTCCAGCGGCGTGTACACCCGCATGTCGGGCGCTTCCTCCACGGTCTCGTCTATCGTAAAGAGCGGGGCGATCTCGACGATGCCGCCGACGCTCGCCGCCGCGATGATGGCGATGACGAAACCGATGGCCGAACGTTCTAGCTTGCGGTGGAAGAGTTCAGACATCGGTCATTCTCCCGGCACGGCTGCGGGTTGGACAGGCACGTCGGCACGCGTTGCGGCAAGAGGCGTCGCCCTGACCGTCATCCAGATGTTGTAACAGCCGATCACGGCTCCGATCAGGAACAGCAGGCCGCCGAAGGCGCGGGCGATATAGTAGGGGTACATGGCGACGAGGCTGTCGACGAAGGAATAGGCGAGAGCGCCTTCTTCCGTGTATGTCCGCCACATCAGCCCCTGGATGATGCCGGAGTTCCACATCGCGAAGACATAGATCAGCGTTCCGGCGATCGCGAGCCAGAAGTGGACTTCAACCAGGGTCGCCGAGTACATTCGCTCGCGCTTCCACAGACTTGGAACCAGGGTATAGAGCGAGCCGAAGGTGATGAGCGCCACCCATCCGAGAGCCCCCGCATGGACGTGGCCGACGGTCCAGTCCGTGTAGTGGCTGAGCGAGTTGACCGGCCGGATCGCCATAAACGATCCCTCGAAGGTCGAAAGCCCATAGAACACGGCCGCTGCCATCATGAAGCGCAGCGTCGCGTCATCGCGCACCCGATGCCATGCGCCGTTGAGGGTCAGCAGCGCATTGCCCGCCGAAGCCCAGGACGGCACCAGCAGCATCACCGAGAAGGTCATGCCGAGCGTCTGAACCCAATGCGGCAGGGCGGTGTAGTGCAGGTGGTGCGAGCCCGCCCACATATAGAAGAAGACGATGCCCCAGAAGCTGAGGATCGACAGGCGGTAGGAGAAGATCGGCCGCTGCGCCCGCACCGGGAGATAGTAGTAGAGCATGCCGAGAAAGCCTGCCGTCAGGAAGAAGGCGACGGCGTTGTGACCGTACCACCATTGCACCATAGCATCCTGGACGCCCGGCCAGATCGTGTAACTCTTGGCGTGGCCCAAGGAGATGGGGAGCGCGAGATTGTTGATGATGTGCAGGATCGCCACGACCAGGATGAAGGCCATGAAATACCAGTTGGCGACGTAGATGTGCGGCTCCTTGCGGCGCGCGATCGTCGCGATGTAGAGAATGAAATAGGTCACCCACACGATCACGAGCCAAAGGTCTGCGTACCATTCGGCTTCCGCGTATTCCTTCGACTGGGTTATCCCCAGCAGGTAGCCGGACACCGCCAGTACGCAAAACAGGTTGAAACCCAGCAGCACGAACCAGGGGCTCACCTGGCCCGCGAGCCGGGCGCGCGACGTCCGCTGGACGACGTGGAAGGAGGTGGCGATCAGTGCATTGCCGCCGAAGCCGAAGATCACGCCAGTCGTATGCGTCGGGCGAAGTCGCCCGAAGGAGGACCAGGCCGCGTCGAACGCAAGGTTGGGCCAGGCCAGTTGCGCCGCGACCCAGACCCCCATGAACATACCGAACACCGCCCAGACCATTGAGAGCACGATGCCGACCTTGATCGGGTCGTCGTAGTATGAGGCGGTCCGGTCATCCGTTGGCTCGGGACCGTAGAAGGACGTCATGACCACCCAGGCGATACCGCCGCCGAACAGCATGACGATCACGCCATGCACGCCGAGCACGTCGGACCGGCCCATGATCGCCATGGCGACACCAGCTAGAGCGACCGCACTGGCCAGAATCAAGGCATACTGCCGTTCCGAAGAGGTAAGGTTAGCGAGCATTCATTCCCCTCCTGGCCCCTCCCGGAGCAGATTCCGGGGGGCACCTGCCCCCGATGTCCTGTTTCGTTCAAGCAACTCGAGCAATTCTTGCCTGTTTCCAGCAATCTCCGCCAAGGTCACGCCATTGAAGACAGCGAGAAACGCGTCGAGCGCCCGTCCGACGACGCTCCTGAGCCGGCAAGAGGGCGTGATCGCGCAGGTGCCGCCGTCGCGCATGCACTCGGTGAGGTCGAACCCGTCTTCCATCTGGCGCACGACATCACCCAAGTTGATGTCCTCCGGCGGCTGCGCCAGCGCTATGCCTCCGGTCCGCCCGCGGGCGGTTGCCAGATAGCCGAGCCGCCCCAGCTTGAGCGCGACCTTCAGCAGGTGGTTGCGCGAGATGCCGTAATCCGCCGCGACGTCGGTGACCCGGCACGGCCTGTCGCGATGGATTGCAAGATACATCAGCATCCTGAGCGCGTAGTCCGTTTGAAGTGTCAGTCGCATGCGGGGCTTTCCCAGTTGGTAGGACAGCGGGCTCCGATACTAGACGATTAGCGGCCCGGAAGGCGAGTGCGGACGGCCGAGGGTAGTCATGGATGACCGCCTTGGGTGCCGTCCCAGCCAGAAGAACATCGTAAGCCAAAGGCTGCGTACGGCCCACGAGGGGATGCGCGAGCGGCTGCTCGAACCATGGACGGACGGAATCTTGGGCCGCAGGAATCATATCGTCACACATAAGTGGTATTTCATAAGCCACTTTTTACGAACCGGTTTCCCTGATTGCAAGTGCACTAATGTCGCGGCCAAGTGTGGAACGCCGTGGATCGACGCGTTGTTTGCGCCCGCGCAAAGCCCCGGACCCGTCCAGGTGGTTTCATGGTTTTCTTTGGAGATGCCCAAAGTGAAACCACCTCTGACGATCAACCCGGTCATGACGGTCGATGAGATCATGCGGCGATGGCCTGCCACGATCCGCGTGTTCATCCGCAACCGGATGCTGTGCATCGGCTGTCCTATCGGCATTTTCCACACCGTGAAGGATGCGTGCGACGCGCACCGGCTCGACGAAGAGATCTTTTCGCGGGAGCTTCTGGCGGTCATGAAGAGCGATGATCAGATCAGCGGGCCGTCTGCGTTCGAGACAACACGAACGGTGTGAGGCAGGTGCGACCGGGGCTGGAGCGGCCAGGCGGCGAAAGAAGCCTACTTCCTGCGGCGGTTCTCTGCCACGACCATCAGGCCGTGCGGATCCGTCACGACGACCCGCTGGCGCCCACCCTTCACGAATCCTTCGTCTTCCCAGGCGCTGAGGAGCCTGCTCACCGTGTGCAGGGTCGTTCCCGTCATTTCGGCGATGTCCTGTCTGGTGATCGGGAAGTCGATCTCGATGCCGTGTTCCGTCTTCCTGCCTGACTGGCTGACGATTCGCAGCAGGGCATGCGCGATGCGCTGTTCGACCTGCTGCGTCGACATTTCCATGACCTGTGCCTGCGTCTCTTGCAGCCGTGTACCGATCGTCTTGTAGGCGCTGGCGGCGAAGGACGGGACGCGGGCCTGCAGGTCCGGCCAGGCGGCGTTCGGCCATGTGAGAACGACGCAGTCGACCGCGGCGATCGCGGATGCGGGATATGTACTCCGCCCCATCGCCACGGCGATCCCGAACAGCTCACCCTCGTTGATGTAGCGCGCGATCACCTGATGGCCCTCGGGCGAGGTGCGTACAACCCTGATATGTCCGTCCAGCAGCAGAAAGAAGGAACCCGCTTCCGCGCCCTGCGAAAACATTTCGGAATCCTTCGGAACGCGAGACGACCGCGCCCTGGCCAGCACAGCGTCGAGTCCGGATATGTCGAGGCCCGCGAATACGGGCAGTCCGGCGATTAGGCTCCGGTCAAGCGTCATCCTGATTCCAACGGCCTCCTGAATTGTCCCCTTTGCCGATTCTAGCCGTTGTTTGCGCTGGCGCAAACAACCGATCGCTCCGGGAGGATATCACGGTTCCAACGGCCATCGCAGCCGGGTACCAAGAAAGGACAAGAAAATGAGACGGATCATCGCAACCCTGGCGCTCGGCGCCGCGGTCATCGTTGCAGGCGCGGCCGGTGCGGCTGAGTTCGAGGTCATGATGCTGAACAAGGGCGAAAAGGGCACCATGGTGTTCCAGCCCGACTACATCAAGGCGGTTCCGGGCGACACCATCCGTTTCGTACCCACCGACAAGGGACACAACGTCGAGACCATCAAGGGCATGCTCCCGGAAGGCGCGAAGGCCTTCAAGAGCAAATTCAACGAGACCTTTGAAGTCACGCTGACGGAGGAAGGGGTTTACGGCGTGAAGTGCACACCGCACTACGCGATGGGCATGGTGGCGCTCATCGAAGTGGGCGCGCCCGTTAACGTCGAAGACGCCAAGGTCGTCAAGCAGACGGGCAAAGCGAAGAAGGTGTTCGCAGAACTATTCGGACAGGTGGTCGCGGCCAAGTAGCCGTGTATGCTTGACCAACGTCCGGACGTCGAGGGGTTCGGGCCAGGAGGCGAACGATGACCAGATCGTATGGAATGGCGGCCCGCGCGAGCGGCCCAAGCGCGCAGAGGCACGACCCTAAGGTTCTGCGGGAGACGCCGCGACAGTACGAACACTACCATCCTGACGACACTTTCGCCGACTTGGTGCGCCGGTCTTCCTTCTCAAAGGAGGACCGGCGACTGTTTGAGGACTGGCTGGCCGCAACGGCTTTGGATATGGGGTTGACCGATGGCTGACGATTCCGTGCCCGTGAGTTTCGAGGACGGCGGGGCGACTGTAGAGGCCGTGTTGGTAGCGGACGGACTCCGGCTGCGCGCCGACGAAGTTCCGTCGATGCTCCGAGACGGATCGATCACCTGCTGCTTCGAGCGCGGCGCGGACAAGGATGAAGGGCGCTTCCGCCTGACGTTCTGGTACCAGAATCTGAGGTTCCAGTTGATCGTCGATGAAGCCGGGCGGGTGCTTCAGCGCCTGAAGCTGGACTATGGAAGGATGGGGTCGAGACAACTTACAAATCGTTAGTCCCCCCGATACCGCAACACCAGCGGCGGCACAGAAGCCACTTCTGTTCAGAGCAAAATTCTGTGACACTTGAACCTGACGCGCTTGGATTTCGCTATCGCTTCCGCAAACCGGTTTCAGCAGCAGCGAGCATTTTCCGGGCATCAGACGACGATCAGATTGACCTTAATCGTTGCCTCCCCTCGCCATGGGATGTGACGTAAAGGCGCACAATCCACGGATGGTTGTTTTAGTTTTTATTTCAATTATATAGAAGGCATGGATAGAGAATCGTTCCTTATATTTCGCTTCGGTGACCAGATGATGCATGTCATCGCCCGGGGCGGATCTATATAAGTGATGTAAATCTTATTAGTTCGGCTCCGGGTCGTTTTCTTGAAAAAGAAACCGTCTGTTCTGTTGCGCAATCGAGATTGTGTATTGGGAGTTCGAAATGTCCATGCGTTCCACCTTGTTGCTTTGCGATAGCTGTGCTGCGAGCCTTCCTCGTGCTGCAGTGCGGTGCCCCTGGTGCTCAGCACCCGTAAGTACCTTCTCTGGAGGTGTTCAGTTTGCCGATTACAAGGCGCGTCTGCGCGGTTTTGGGCACATGATGCAAGACGGCAAGGGTCGCCCGTCACGAGCCCTTCTGAAATAACCGTGGTCGGTCAGGAAACGACTACCGTCGAGGCGGTGCGATTTCAGCCTGGCCGTGTAGCTGCAGGAGCCAAGATGCCATGGCGTTCTTGATTTTGTCTCCGGCCACGCGAGTGTGCCTCCAAATCGGATCGTGACCCTGGTTCCGGTGGTTCCGGTGCCAGGGAGATCTTTCGCAAACTCAAAGATTTGGAGATCCGGAGAATCGATATGGCCAAGAGAAAAGGCGACCAGAAGCGCAAGCAGCCAAAAGGCAAGAAGAAAAAAGACATCAATCAGCCCGATGCCGTAGCTGACCAGCTGATCTCCGCAAAGCGGAAATAGTCTCGACAACTCAAGAAGCGGCGTCTGCCCGCGTCCCTTTGCCGTGATTGGTGGAAAGGTGAGGCGTGCCGTCGACGGTTGAAAACAGGGCCGTGGGGAGAGGCTCCCCGCGGCACAGTTGAATGCTGTTCTGCAGTCGCAGAGTCAGCTGTCTTTTCATCAAACGAAAGGAGGGCGTGCGATGATACCCGTTCGTGTTTCTTTCGCAGTCGACTTTGAATTTGATAGAACGTCCATCACCCGCAAGGCGGCTCTTTGGGCTCTGGCGGCGCAGATCGCGACGTTTCGGCCCGGTCTTAGCAAGATCGATATTGCCAGCGCGCTCTATGCGCGGGAAAGGCTGGGTACGACAGCCATCGGTGGTGGGGTTGCGCTGCCGCACACGGTGCTTTCGGGTCTGGAAGAGTCCATGATCGTGGTGCGCCGCCTCGAAACACCGGTGGAGTTCGAAGCTGCGGACGGTTTGGCGGTCGACACACTGGTAGCCCTGATGGGTGGCCGTCACGACATTAAGTGGCTTCGTGCTGCACTTCTGCGGCTCAACCGGCTGAGTCAGGACGCATCGCTCGCGCAACGATTGCTTGAGGCGACCACGCGATCAGAAGCGGTGGCCGCTATTATCGCACTTGGACTTGATACGCATGGCGCTCAAACAGGCGGTGCTCACTCGGCAAAGACAGGTGTGGTGCGCTCGCCGCAAGGCCCGCTGTCTCGGATCCATGGATTGCAGTAGAGATGCTGAAAGGTCCCCTGAGGCACTCACAGCATCTCGCGCCTACACGGCGCTATACAGGCGGCGGGTATCCCCTCGCTCTTAACCGGGGAGATGATTTATACGGCGGCGGGCCACGATATCCTCGACAGAGGGGAAGGCGCCGAGGACCTCGGCCGTGACATCGTCAGTGGCCGGGGCAGGGCCTTCGAAGCCGGCGTCGCTCGGCTTTCCCACGACGATCCGACCGACCATTGCCGCCATCTCGTGCGGGATACAGTAATAATCGTAGACACCCGGTACCTTGAGAACGATCTCGGCGCTCTCTCCCGGGAGTAGAAACCCCGTGTCCCAGGGAGCGGCATTGGCGGGGATGCGGCGCAGACGATCAAAATTCGCCGGGTGATAGGCTGTGGCGGTATGGCTGTTGCCTTTATCCCGATTGACGAAACGCAGCGTCGTGCCAGGCGAAACAGCAAGTCCGACAGGTGTGAACCAGATGCGCTCGCCGCGCGACGTGCCGCGCATTTCTATTGTCAAGGCAGGTGCAGCCTTGATCGAAGGCGAAAAGAGGAGTGCGGCGCCAAGGCCGCCTCCCATTGCAATGAATTGTCGACGCGGGGTGATCATTCTGCCAGACGTCCCTTGGCGTCAGCGTCATGGTAAAGAACGACATGCGCGTGTGGCTTGTCCACGCCC
>ENA-ORCW01000515-ORCW01000515.1-marine-metagenome-genome-assembly--contig:-NODE-515-length-20992-cov-3.272484_pt1 | contig 20992 bp, 16 predicted proteins | sample MGYA00237784_ERZ508517 | MGnify/ENA primary metagenome ERZ508517 (study PRJEB26187, sample SAMN06268979) | marine metagenome | isolation source: Tt ae E1 feedstock associated aerobic enrichment on... | reverse complement strand
CGCGAAATCGGTTGGCCCCGACAAGTTCGAGATCTTCACCCACGGCGGACGCAAGCCGACCGGCATCGACGCGGTGGAATGGTCCCAGCGCATGTGTGCGCTGGGCGCCGGCGAGATCCTGCTGACCTCCATGGACCGCGACGGCACCAAGGAAGGCTACAACCTGCCGCTGACCCGCGCGGTCTCCGACGCGGTGCCGGTGCCGGTGATCGCTTCGGGCGGCGTCGGCACGCTGGAGCACCTGGCCGAGGGCGTCATCGAAGGCCATGCCTCCGCCGTGCTCGCCGCCTCGATCTTCCACTTCGGCACCTATACGATCGGCGAGGCCAAGGATCATATGGCCGCCGCCGGCATCGCCGTGCGCCGCGACGCCTGACACCGGGGAACCGACATGACCGATTTCACTCTTGCCGACCTCGAAAAGATCGTCGCCGCGCGGGCTGCATCCGGCGACGCAAATTCCTGGACGGCGAAGCTTGTCTCCAGGGGCATCGACAAGGCGTCCAAGAAACTTGGCGAGGAAGCGGTCGAAACCGTGATCGCATCGCTCGGCGAAGATCGCGATGCGCTTGTCGGGGAAACCGCCGACCTGCTATACCATCTCCTGGTCGTCCTCCACATGCGCGGCGTGGCGCTGGAGGACGTGATGGCAGAACTGCACAGTCGCACGGCGCAGACTGGCCTGCAGGAAAAGGCTGCCCGCGGCGCGGAGTAGGCACAGGCGTTTTCATGGACCAGCCCGTCAAGCGTAAGGGCCCGTCGGCGCATTCCGATCCCCTCGATCAGCTCTCCGGCAGCGAGTTGTCGCCCTATCGGCGGTTTTCGGCCGCCAAGTGGGCGGAGTTTCGCGCCGACACGCCCCTGACGCTGACCGAGGACGAGGTCTTGCGGCTGCGTTCTCTCGACGATCCCATCGATCTCGACGAGGTCCGCCGCATCTACCTGTCGATGTCGCGCCTGCTTTACGCCCATGTCGAGGCGTCTCAGAGCCTGTTCGAGCAGCGCAAGAACTTCCTCAATGTCGATGGGGCGATCAAGACGCCCTTCATCATCGGCATCGCCGGTTCGGTCGCCGTGGGCAAGTCGACCACGGCGCGTGTTCTGCAGGAACTGCTCACCCGTTGGCCGTCGAGCCCTAAGGTCGATCTGGTCACGACCGACGGATTTCTCTATCCGAACGAGGTGTTGCGACGCGAGAACCTGATGGAGCGCAAGGGTTTTCCGGAAAGCTACGACGTCGGTTCGGTGTTGCGGTTTCTCTCGGCGATCAAGGCCGGTCTGCCGAATGTGCAGGCGCCGCTCTATTCGCATCTGACCTATGACGTCCTGTCGGGCGAGTTTCGCACCATCGACCGCCCGGACATCCTGATTTTCGAGGGCATCAATGTCCTGCAGACCCGCGATCTGCCGCAGGACGGAACGGCGGTTCCGGTGGTGTCGGACTTTTTCGATTTTTCGATCTATATCGATGCCCCGGAAGAGCTGATCCATCAATGGTACGTGGACCGCTTCATGCGGCTGCGCGAAACGGCGTTCCAGAATCCCGAATCCTTCTTCCACCGCTATGCGGCGCTCAAACCCAATGCCGCGCTCGCCATCGCCGAACAGCTTTGGGAAAACATCAATCTGAAGAATCTGCGCGAAAACATTCTGCCGACACGGCCGCGCGCCGATCTCATCCTGCGCAAGGGCGCAAACCATCTGACCGAGGAAGTCGCGCTCAGGAAGCTGTGACGCGACGGAGCGTGAGATTGATGCGCCCCGGCGCATTGAGCAGCGTCGAGGTGCCCGGATAGATGCGGTCGACGCCGTGAAAGGCCAGCCGCCCTGCCCCGCCCAGCACCACCACATCGCCGGACCGCAGTTTCACCGAAACGGTCTTGTCGCCGCGTTTCGTGCCGCCGACCCGAAAGAGGCACGTGTCGCCAAGCGAAACGGAAACCACAGGAGCTTCGAAGGCCTCCTCGTCGCGGTCCTGGTGCAGCCCCATTTTCGCTGCCTCGGCATAGTGATTGACCAGGCAGGCCTCGGGCGGTGCTGGAAAATCCGCCACTTCTTCCCAAAGGGCGAGGAGCCGATCGGGAATCGGCGGCCAGGCCTTTCCGGTGACAGGATGCGTGGCCTGATAGCGGTAGCCGCGTTCCTTGTCGGTGACCCAGCCGAGCGCGCCGCAATTGGTCATGCGCACGCTCATCTCCTTTCCGCTCCGCGGCATGGCCGGCACGAAAAGCGGCGCTTCGCGCACGATGGCGCGAATATCGTCCACAAGCGCTTCCTGCGCCGCGCGGTCGAGGCAATCCGGAAGATGGCGGACACCTTCGGTCAGGGTTGGCACGTCGGTCTCCCTGGGGTGAATGCGAGGCCAATGCTCATAAGATCGCACCCTAATCGGCACGAACGAAAACGGCGACCCGAAAGCCGCCGTCTCTTGTCAGATCGTGACAGATGCGATCACGCCTCGGCGAGATCGGGAATGCGCAGGACCTGGCCGGGGTAGATCTTGTCCGGATCGTCGAGCATCGGTTTGTTGGCCTCGAAGATCACGGTGTACTTCGCGCCCTTGCCCTTGCCGTAATTGGCTTCGGCGATCTTCCAGAGATTGTCGCCCTTCTGGACCGTGTAGAACACCGGCTCCTTGGCGTCGGTGGCGGCTACTTTCAGCTCGCCCGCTTCCACTTTGGAGATGCCGAGCGTGTTGCCCACGGCCACAACGGCCTTTTCGAAGGCCGACTGATCGGCGACCTCACCCTTGAGAACGACCTTGTCACCCTCAACGACCACATCGACCTTGTCGGTGCCGAGCTTGTGGGAATCGAGTTCTTTCTTCAGTTCGTTCGCTGCCGGCGGATCCTCGTCCACCACGCCGAGCTTCTTGCCGACGGATTTGACGAAATCGAAAATGCCCATGGATACGTCTCCAGTTAGAATTGCCCGATATTTGACGTGCAAAGGTCGAAGATTTCAACCGCAAAAGGCGCGCGGATACAAGTTACTGTAGCGCGACGGCCGCGTTCACGTTCCCCAAGTCAATCGAAGCTGACCTTTCCGCGCATCTTCTTGACGGAGGAGCGCCCGGCCTTGGCTTTCAGCCGGCGTTCGATGGCCGACCGGGAAGGCTTGGTTTTCTTGCGCGGTTTTGGCGGGGGCTCGGCGGCGCGGGCGAGCAGTTCGGTCAGCCGGTCGCGGGCGTCGGTGCGATTCATTTCCTGGGTACGAAAACGCCCGGCCTCGATGACGATTTCGCCGTCCTTGGTGGCGCGGCTGCCCGCGAGCGCAAGGGCTCGCTCGCGCACACGCTCGGGAAGGCCGCGCGCCGCCCTCGCATTGAAGCGCAGTTGCACCGCCGTCGCCACCTTGTTGACGTTCTGGCCACCGGGGCCGGAGGAACGGATAAACTGTTCCTGCAATTCGTCCGCGAAGACGGTGACGCCGTTTCTGATGTTGAGGTCGCCCTCGGTCATCGCTTTTGTCCGTTCATATGAAAAGGCCCGGTCGTTGAGACCGGGCCCGAACATGCGCATTCAGCCTTGGCGATGCAAGCGCCGGCGTTACTCGGCGGCTTCCGCCATTTGCGGTGCGGCTTCGCGAACGGAGGCGTCGACATGGGTTTCGAATTTTTCGAAATTGTCGATGAACATGCCGACGAGACGGCGCGCCTGCATGTCGTAGGCGGCTTTGTCGGCCCAGGTCGAGCGCGGGTCGAGCACGCTGGATGCGATGCCCGGCACGTCCACCGGCACGGCAAAGCCGAAATGCGGGTCGGTACGGAATTCCGCATCGTTCAGCTTGCCGCTCAGCGCCGCATTCAGCAGTCCGCGTGTGATCTTGATCGGCATGCGGTTGCCGATGCCATAGGCGCCGCCGGTCCAGCCGGTGTTCACCAGCCAGCAGTCGACACCGTGACGGGCGATCAGATCGCGCAGCAGATTTCCGTACTCGGATGGGTGACGCGGCATGAACGGCGCACCGAAGCAGGTGGAGAATGTGGCTTCCGGCTCGGTCACACCCTTTTCCGTGCCGGCCACCTTGGCGGTGTAGCCCGACAGGAAGTGGTACATGGCCTGTGCCGGGGTCAGCTTGGCGATCGGGGGCAGCACGCCGAAGGCGTCCGCTGTCAGCATGATGATGTTGTTCGGATGGCCGCTGCGGCCGGTCTCGCTCGCATTGGGGATGAAATGCAGCGGATAGGCGCAACGCGTGTTCTCGGTCAGGCTGCCGTCGTCGAAATCCGGGCGGCGCTCGGCATCCAGCACGACGTTCTCAAGGACCGTGCCGAAACGGCGCGTGGTGGCGAAGATTTCCGGCTCGGCATCCTCCGACAGGCGGATCGTCTTAGCGTAGCAGCCGCCTTCGAAGTTGAAGAGACCGGTCTCGCCCCAGCCATGCTCGTCATCGCCGATCAGCGTGCGCGACGGATCGGCCGAAAGCGTGGTCTTGCCGGTACCCGACAGGCCGAAGAAGACGGCTGCGTCGCCGTTCGGGCCGAGATTGGCGGAGCAATGCATCGGCATCACGCCCGTCCCCGGCAGGATGTAGTTCAGCGCGGTGAACACCGACTTCTTCATTTCGCCGGCATAGGAGGTGCCGCCGATCAGGACGATCTTGCGGGTCAGGTCAACGGCAATGACGGTTTCGCTGCGGCAGCCGTGGCGCTCGGGGTCGGCGCGGAACGACGGCAGGTCGATAATGGTCATCTCCGGCACGAAACCGACGAGTGCCTCGAGTTCGGGCCGCAGGAGCAGGTTGCGGATGAACAGCGAATGCCAGGCATATTCCGTGATGACGCGTACGGGCAGGCTGTTTTCGGGATCGGCCCCACCGACCAGATCCTGCACGAACAGGTCGCGGTCGGACGCCTGGTTCAGGAAATCGGTATAGAGCGCTTCGAAATGCTCCGGTGCCATGGGTTTGTTGTTGTCCCACCACACGGCATCCTCGGTGTCGGCGGTGCGCACGACGAATTTGTCTCTGGCGGAACGGCCGGTGTGTTGTCCGGTCTCGGCAACCAGGGCGCCATCGGCGGTTAGCCTGGCTTCGCCGCGCCGGATCGCCTCTTCGTAGAGCGCGGCGGGCTGAAAATTGTAATGGACGGTGCCCGTCGTTTTCAGACCATTGCTCTCGATCCCGCAAGCCGGGTTGCGCATGCCGGTTTCGTTCATCGTAACCACCAAAATCCCTTGAGATGCCTGTCCGCGCAGGCGATCCAAGCTGAAAACACAAATAATCGAGGGATTTCAAACCATTAATCGATTTAAAGTTTTTAAAATCGTTTAAATCGTTTAAAACAGCCCGGATTCCGGGTCATTTGCACAGCCGTGCGGTGTTCGCTGATGTCATGAGACTGCGTTGGTGTGACACAGGCTTCTTTATGTGCCACATTTTGTACCCAATTTGTCCTGCATCTGCGCAGCCGATCGATGCAGATAGGGACGACATGCCCATGAGGGAGCCGCTTGATATGGCAACAATCGCGCTTGTCGATGACGACCGCAACATTCTCACCTCCGTTTCCATAGCGCTGGAGTCGGAAGGATATCGGGTCGAAACCTACACCGACGGCGTTTCGGCGCTCGAGGGACTGGGTGCGCGCCCGCCGAATCTGGCCATCCTCGACATCAAGATGCCGCGCATGGACGGTATGGAACTGTTGCGCCGGCTGCGCCAGAAAAGCGACGTGCCGGTGATTTTCCTCACCTCCAAGGACGACGAAATCGACGAGCTTTTCGGCCTCAAGATGGGAGCCGACGATTTCGTCCGCAAGCCGTTCTCGCAACGACTTCTTGTTGAGCGTGTCCGCGCCGTCCTGCGCCGCGCCAGCACGCGCGAAATCGCGGTCAAGGCGCCCGGCAAGCAGTCGCAATCGCTCGAACGCGGCCAGCTCGTGATGGACCAGGAACGCCACACCTGCACCTGGAAAGGGCAGCCGGTGACCCTGACCGTGACGGAATTCCTCATTCTCCATTCGCTGGCGCAGCGGCCGGGTGTGGTGAAGAGCCGCGATGCGTTGATGGATTCGGCCTATGACGAGCAGGTCTATGTGGACGACCGCACCATCGACAGCCACATCAAGCGGTTGCGCAAGAAGTTCAAGGCGGTTGACGGCGAGTTCGACATGATCGAAACGCTCTATGGTGTGGGTTACCGCTTCCGCGAGATCTAGGTCCGGGTCGGGCGCGGCGGTTGCGGGGCGTGCGTCCGAGCAAGACAGTGGCGATGAGTGCAGAAACGAAAAAGACGGAGCAGCGGTCCGCGAAGACCGCGCGACCGGCAGGACAGGCCTTTCTCGGTCGGCTTGCGGTTCCGCTGCGCCGACTCTTCGGACACTATGTCTTTTCCAGTCTGACCCGGCGCATTCTGTTTCTCAACCTTGCCGGTCTGGGCGTTCTCGTGGTGGGCGTTCTCTACCTCAATGAGTTCCGTGAGGAGTTGATCAGCGCCCGTGTGGAAAGCCTGATGACGCAGGGCGAAATCATCGCCGGCGCCATTGCCAGTTCCGCCGAAGTGGAAACCGATTCGATCCTCGTCGACCCCGACAAGCTGCTCGAATTGCAAGCCGGGCAGAGCTTGCCGCCGCGCGGCGATCAACTGGAAAGTCTCGATTTCCCGATCAATCCGGAGCGCGTGGCCCCGCTCCTGCGACGACTCATACCGCAAACCCGTACCCGCGCCCGCATCTACGACCCCGATGCGAATCTGTTGCTCGATTCGCAATATCTCGGTCAGGTGCTGCGCTATGAGCTGCCATCGCTGGACGAACAGGAAGACGGCCTTTTCGAGAAGGGCTGGCACTGGCTGCGCGATTTCTTTCGTCGCAGGGATCTGCCCGTCTACAAGGAACAGCCGGGTGGAAGCGGGGTTGCGTATCCCGAGGTTATGAAAGCGCTGACGGGCACCACCAATTATGTGGTGCGCATCAGTGAACAGGGCGAGCAGATCGTCTCGGTGGCGGTGCCGGTACAGCGCTTCCGCGCCGTTCTCGGCGTGCTCCTGCTTTCGACGCAGGGTGGAGACATCGACAAGATCGTTGCCGCCGAGCGCAAGGCGATCCTGCGCGTGTTTGCCGTGGCCGCGCTGGTGACGGCAAGTCTTTCGCTGCTTCTCGCATCAACCATAGCCAATCCTCTGCGCCGGCTTTCGGCGGCTGCGGTTCGTGTGCGCCGTGGTGCGCGTTCGCGCGAGGAAATCCCCGACTTCTCGCACCGGCAGGATGAGATCGGCAATCTTTCCGCTGCGTTGCGCGACATGACCAAGGCGCTCTATGCACGCATCGATGCCATCGAAAGCTTTGCCGCCGACGTATCCCATGAATTGAAGAATCCCTTGACCTCTCTGGGAAGCGCGGTCGAGACCCTGCCGCTGGCCAAGGACGAGCGTTCGCGCGAGCGTCTCCTGGAAATCATCCAGCACGATGTGCGCCGTCTCGACCGGCTGATCACGGACATTTCCGATGCTTCGCGCCTTGATGCCGAGTTGTCGCGCGAGGATGCCGGGCGCGTGGAACTGAAGCAATTCGTCGCCGATCTGGTGAGTGCGACCCGTGAAGCCGGAGTGGCGAAGAAACCTGCTGAGATCACCTTTGCGGCGGAAGATCGCGAAGGCGCGGAGACGAGTTACTTCATTCAGGGGCACGATTTGCGGCTGGGTCAGGTGATCACCAATCTGATCGAGAATGCGCGTTCATTCGTGCCGGAAAAGAACGGGCGGATCGATGTGCGCCTGTCGCGCGCCGGAAAGCGCATCGTCTTGACCGTGGAGGACAATGGGCCGGGTATCCGCGTGGAGAACATCGACCGCATCTTCGAGCGGTTCTACACAGATCGCCCGGCGGGCGAGGCGTTCGGTCAGAATTCGGGCCTCGGTCTTTCCATCAGCCGGCAGATCGTCGAGGCTCATGGGGGAACGCTCACGGCGGAAAACGCCGCCGGGGCGAAACCGGGCGATATCAAGGGCGCGCGCTTCATCGTCGCGCTGCCCGCCGAGGGCTGATTGCCATGCACAACCGCCATGCCACCGCCATCGTCGTTGCCGGAAAAGGCATTCTCCTCGAGGGCGCGTCGGGTTGTGGCAAGACGATGTTGGCTTTCGAGGCCCTGGCCTTTTTCAGGGCCGCCGGTGTGTTCGCTTCATTCGTTTCGGACGATCAGGTTTTTCTTTCGGCCCGCAATGGCCGATTGATCGTACGCACGCCCGAGCCGATCGCCGGATTGGCGGAAGCACGCGGATTGGGGCCGGCCAGGCTCGAACATGTACCGGCCGCGGTGATCGACCTCGCCGTTCGCCTGGTCGATGAAGGAAAAGCCCCTCGCTTTTCCGAAGGAACGCAGATCATCCACGAAGGCATAGCGATCCCGTGCGTGGAATTGCCGCAACGGCAGGCACGCAGGGCGGTGCACGCCATCGCGGCGACCCTTCAATTGCCGCCTTTTGGGCGGGTCCGCGCCGCCGTTTGAACTTTATTTAGGCGAATCGCTACAGTTTTGGGCTTGTCAACGGCCCGTGCGTTGACAAGATAGCGCTCTTGCCGTGAGGCAGGCAAAGGCTGGGTTGCGAACGGTTTCCTTCCGAAAAGGGGTCGACCGCCGCACGCCGAGGCCTAAATGAGAATAACCGGATGTGTGGGTTCTCCCACAAAGCCAGTGATGGAGTAAACGCGTGACAGCCCCGAGCGCAGCCTCGAATGCAAAACCGAGCACTCGGATGATGTGCCGATGATCGGGCTCGTCTTGGTGACGCACGGCCAGTTGGCCGAGGAGTTCCGCCATGCCGTGGAGCATGTGGTGGGCCATCAGGAAAATCTCGAAACCGTATCCATCGGGGCCGAGGACGATATGGAGCAACGTCGCCGGGATATCGTCGATGCGGTGGCACAGGCGGATACCGGTGCCGGTGTGATTATCCTCACCGATATGTTTGGCGGAACCCCCTCGAACCTCGCCATTTCGGTGATGGATGCGGGGCGTGTCGAGGTTATTGCCGGCATGAACCTGCCCATGCTGATCAAACTTTCCTCCGCGCGGGCCAATGACGACATGGCCCAGGCGCTCGAAGAGGCCCAGGCCGCCGGCCGCAAATACATCAATGTGGCAAGCCAGGTGCTGAGCGGAAAATGAGCGACGTGCAGGTTAACGATATGTCCGCCGGAACGTCCGCCTCAGACTGGCTCAAACGCGAGTTCACCATCGTCAACCAGCGCGGGTTGCATGCCCGTGCCTCGGCCAAGTTCGTGCAGACGGTGGAAAACCACGATGCCGAAGTCGAGGTGGCGAAAGACGGGATTACGGTCGGCGGCACGTCTATCATGGGTCTCATGATGCTGGCGGCAAGCCCCGGATGCAGCATTCATGTCAGTGCCAGCGGCCGCGAGGCCGAAGCGCTTCTTGATGCGCTCGAGGCGTTGGTTGCCTCCCGCTTCGGCGAGGAATGTTGAGCGGCGGTCCGTCGCCACACATGCACGAATAAAGATTTCTTTATATCCATTGTGAGCGCCGGCGCGATCTGGTAGTCAAATGCCAGCATTCGCGCCCGGCTTGCCGCTTGTGGCGCCATATTCGTGACAATCGGAGAATACGCCAATGAGCGCTGACAAGGATTATGTGGTCGCCGACATCTCCCTGGCCGACTGGGGTCGTAAGGAAATCGAGATCGCCGAAACGGAAATGCCGGGCCTGATGGCCTGCCGCGAAGAATTCGGCAAGCAGAAGCCGCTCAAGGGCGCGCGCATCTCCGGTTCCCTGCACATGACGATCCAGACCGCCGTTCTGATCGAAACGTTGAAGGCGCTGGGTGCCGATGTGCGCTGGGCATCGTGCAACATCTTCTCCACGCAGGATCACGCAGCCGCAGCGATTGCCGAGAGCGGCACGCCGGTCTTCGCCGTCAAGGGCGAGACGCTCGAAGAGTACTGGACCTATACGGATCAGATCTTCCAGTGGACCGATGGCGAACCCTCCAACATGATCCTCGACGATGGCGGCGACGCCACCATGTACATCCTCATCGGTGCCCGCGCCGAGGCTGGCGAGGACGTTCTGTCCAATCCGGGCAGCGAGGAAGAGGAAGTTCTGTTCGCGCAGATCAAGAAGCGCATGGCCGAGACGCCGGGCTTCTTCACGCGTCAGAAGGAAGCCATCAAGGGCGTGACCGAGGAGACCACCACCGGTGTGAACCGTCTCTATCAGCTCCAGAAGAAGGGCCTCCTCCCCTTCCCGGCAATCAACGTCAACGATTCCGTGACCAAGTCGAAATTCGACAATAAGTATGGCTGCAAGGAATCGCTGGTCGACGGCATCCGCCGTGCCACCGACGTGATGATGGCCGGCAAGGTAGCCGTCGTCTGTGGCTACGGTGATGTCGGCAAGGGTTCGGCACAGTCGCTGGCCGGCGCCGGCGCGCGCGTTAAAGTGACGGAAGTCGATCCGATCTGCGCGCTGCAGGCCGCCATGGACGGTTTCGAGGTCGTGACGCTGGACGAGGCTGCGCCGAATGCCGACATTGTCATCACCACGACCGGCAATAAGGACGTCATCACCCTCGATCACATGCGCAAGATGAAGGACATGGCGATCGTCGGCAATATCGGCCATTTCGACAATGAGATTCAGGTTGCCGCTCTGCGCAATCTCAAATGGACGAACATCAAGCCGCAGGTGGACATGATCACCTTCCCGGACGACAAGCGGATGATCCTGCTTTCGGAAGGCCGCCTGCTCAACCTCGGCAATGCCACCGGGCATCCGAGCTTCGTTATGTCCGCTTCCTTCACCAATCAGGTGCTGGCGCAGATCGAGCTCTTCGTGCGTGGCGACGAATACCGCAATGAAGTCTATGTGCTGCCCAAGCACCTCGATGAAAAAGTGGCGCGGCTGCATCTCGACAAACTGGGTGCTTCGCTGACCACGCTGTCCGACGAACAGGCCTCTTATATCGGCGTGACGCCGCAGGGCCCGTTCAAGCCGGAACACTACCGGTATTAAGAGAAATTAACCAAGACACAAGATATTGATGCCGAGCCATTGACTTTTGGCTCGGCATTATTTTTGTCGCGCGTCCTTCTTCACGGCGATTCGCTCACGCGGTACAGTGCTGTGATTCGCGAGGCGGCTGACCTTCCGGGCTGTGGGCCTGGCGAAAGGAAGGGGCGGTCTTGCCAGATCATGCGGCGGAGAAGGAACAAGACATGCCGGGGCTGGACCCGCTAAGCGGCGGATCTATGGGCCCTAAGGGCCGACAGCGCAAAACGGGCATCACACGGGGATCGATGCGGTTTCTGGCGCTGACGACAAGCGTGGCCATGCCGTGCGCGGCGGCCGCGCAAACCACTGCGCAACTCGCTCCCGGACTTTCCGTCGACACGCTTGAGGTCATTCAGCTTGCCGTTTTCGTCGGCATTATGGGGGCGGCTTTTCTCTCGGCCATCTGGCTGATCCGCCAGCGGGCGCGGATCGCCGCCGAGAACCTGGAACTGCGTGCGCGGGTCGCTGAACTCAGCGGTGCGCTCGGCCGCTCCGACGCGCTTCTCAATCTCAAGGACCAACGCGCCGTCGTTTGGGGAGGAAGCGCCGAAAAGCCGGCGATCGTGGGTGATCTTCCACCCGGTTGCGGCGCACCCGACGAACGCTCGGCGTTTCTCGCATTCGGGCGCTGGATGATGCCGCGCTCGGCATCGGCGCTGGACCGGGCCCTTGCCACCTTGCGCGAGGAGAACGAGAATTTCGATCTGACGATCGAAACCCGTTCGGGCACCCTGCTCGAGGCGCAGGGAAGGAAGTCGGCTCAGCATGCGGTGCTGCGATTTGTTTCACTCTCGGGCCTGCGCGAGGAACATGCGCGCCTCAAGCTCGAACAGCAGAACCTTCTGTCGGAACGGACGACCGTCATGGGCCTGCTCGATGCGCTCGATATGCCGTTCTGGTTGCGCAACAAGGCCGGTCAGTTAGCTTGGGTAAACCGCGCGTACACCGGCGCGGTGGATGCACACGGCGCAGACGCGGTGCTGCGCGAGCAGCTCGAATTTCTGCCCATGGCCGCCCGTGAGGAGATCACCAGCCGTCATCGCGAGGCCAACGAAGTCTTCCGGCAGTCGCTTTCGGCCGTGGTTCACGGCGAAAGGCGGGTTTTCTCGATCACGGATCATGCGGGCGCGCACGGTTCAGCCGGCATTGCCAGCGATGTCAGCGAGGTGGAGACCATTCGCCGGGAGTTTGAGAGCACGGTTCAGAGCCATTCCGACACGCTCGACCAGCTTACCACCGCGGTCGCCATTTTCGACGAGAACCAGAAGCTGCGTTTCTTCAACCAGTCATTCCAGAAACTGTGGGATCTCGACACGCCATTCCTGGAAAGCATGCCCGACAACGCTTTGCTGCTCGACCGGTTGCGCAGCGAGGGCACCCTTGCCGAACAACCCGAATGGCGCCGTTGGAAGGAAGGTCTCCTTTCCGCCTATCGCAGCATGAAGCCGCAGGAACATTGGTGGCATCTGCCCGATGGGCGCACGATCCGCGTCATCGCCAACCCGCAGCCCAAGGGCGGGGTGACGTGGGTGTTCGAGAACCTGACGGAAAAGTTCGACCTGGAAAGCCGCTACAATGCGGCCATGCGCGTCCAGGGCGAAACGCTCGACAATCTGACCGAGGGCGTCGCCGTGTTCGGTCCGGATGGGCGCCTGCGTCTCGCCAATCCTGCGTTCCAGCGCATCTGGAACCTGCCGGATGTTCTGATCACGCCCAATGCCCATATCGCAGATATCCGTGCGGTGTGCGATCCCTTGTCCAAGGCCAGCCCGTGGCCCGGTTTCGTGGCATCCGTCACCGGTTTCGACGACGAGCGCCGCAGTCAGCACGGACAGGTCGAACTCACCAACGGATCGGTTTTGAGCCACGCCACCATTCCGCTGCCCAACGGCCAGGTGATGATCACTTTCGTGGACATGACCGACAGCGTGAATGTGGAACGGGCACTGAAGGAAAAGAACGACGCACTGCAGAAGGCCGATAAGCTCAAGAACGATTTCGTTCAGCACGTCTCCTACGAGTTGCGCTCGCCGCTGACCAACATCATCGGCTTCACCGAACTCCTGAACCTGCCGGAGACGGGGTCGCTGAACCGGAGACAGCGCGAGTATGTGGACCATATCGGTTCGTCGTCCTCGGTGCTTCTCACCGTGGTGAACGACATTCTCGATCTGGCGACCGTCGATGCCGGTATCATGGAACTGGAAATCGGCGAAGTGCGGGTCGGCGACATGGTGAAGGCCGCGGCCGGGCTCATATCCGAGCGGCTGCGCGAGCACCAGATCAACCTCGATCTACAGATCGGCCATGCGGCTCTGGTCTTCCATGCGGACGAGAACCGGGTGCGGCAGGTGATGTTCAATCTGCTCTCCAACGCGGCCAATTACGCCCCGGAGCAAAGCACGATCCGCCTGACAGCACGGCAATATGACGACGCGGTCGACTTCAGTGTGCATGACGACGGTCCGGGCATGGCACCCGACGTGTTGGAGACGATCTTCCGGCGTTTCGAACCGCATGTGAATGGCGGTCGCCGTCGCGGTGCGGGCCTCGGCCTCTCCATCGTCAAGAGTTTCGTCGAGCTGCATGGCGGCTCCGTTCACATCGACACGGGCGAAGGGCGTGGTACCACGGTGACCTGCCGTTTCCCCTCCGCGCCGACGCAGGCGCGGGTCGCCGCAGAGTAGCCAAACCGCATGACAGCACGCGTTCTGGAACGCTTCCTGCCGAATGAAGACGCAACGACGCTGTTCGGCGAAGACATTGCCGTGGCGCTGCGCCCAGGCGATGTGCTTGCCCTGAAGGGCGATCTGGGAGCGGGCAAGACGACGCTTGCCCGCTCTATCGTCCGGGCGCTTGCCGGAGACCCGGACATGGACGTTCCAAGCCCCACCTTCACGCTGGTGCAGAGCTACGATGCGCGCATTCCCGTACATCATTTCGATCTCTACCGGCTGGGCGATCCGGAGGAGCTTGAGGAACTCGGCCTGTCCGAAGCGGCGGAAGGCGGTGTCGCTCTCGTGGAGTGGCCGGAGCGCGCTGGCGTTGCACTGCAGGATGCGATCCGGCTCGAACTGCATGACGAGGGCGAAGGCCGATTGGCGGTGATCGGCGGGCCGGAAGACGCCATGCTGCGGTTGGAGCGCAGCTTCGTTATTCGCGATTTTCTGAACAGGGCCGGCGAGCTGCGGGCCCATCGCGCGTTTCTCCTGGGCGACGCCTCGCTTCGTGCCTATGAGACGGTGACGACGCGGCTTGGCGCACGTCGCATCCTCATGAACGCGCCGGAGCGGCGCGACGAGCCGCTCCTCGCCTGCGGGCGGCCCTATAGCCGGGTCGCACATCTTGCGCAGTCGGTTGCCGCATCGGTAGCGATGGCGAATGCGATCCGCGCGCGAGGTTTTTCCGCCTATGAAGTGTATGCGCAGGACCTCGAAACCGGACTGCTGCTCACCGAGCATCTGGGCGAGACGCCCTTTCTGTCGGCGGAAGGCGAGCCGGTGGCCGAGCGCTACGTGGAGGCGGCACGCCTTCTTGCCGCGCTTCATCGCGATGAATGGCCGATGCAAATGCCCGTCGATGCGCATCTCGTTCACGAATTGCCGCCATACGATCGTGAGGCGCTGGGCGTCGAGGTGAGCCTGCTTACCGATTGGTACATGCCGTTCATGGCGGGTCGCCCCGCCAGCGAAGACGAGCGCAGGGGCTATGCCGAGCGTTGGGACCGGCTGTTCGCGCGTCTTGAACAGGTCGAGCAGAACCTGGTGTTGCGCGATTTTCATTCGCCCAATCTGATCTGGCGCGCCGAGCGCGAAGGTTTCGAGCGGCTCGGACTGATCGATCTGCAGGATGCCGTGCGTGGCCCGGCAGCCTATGATGTGGCCTCGCTCGCCCTCGATGCGCGTGTGACGATGCCTGAAGCGCTGGAGCAGGCTGTGGTGGAAGCCTATTGCGCCGCACGCGCCGAACAGGGACGGTTCGACCGCGAGGCATTCGACGAGGCCTATGCGATCTGTGCGACGCAGCGCAACTCCAAGCTGCTCGGTACTTTCGTCCGGCTGGAACAACGCGACCATAAACCTTTTTACATTAAGCATTTGCCGCGCATCCGCGCTTATCTGCGCCGCGCCATGCGCCACCCGGCGCTGGATGAGCTGCGCCACTTCTACGAAGAAGCGGGCTTTCTGGGCGGAGACAAGGAATGAGCGCGGTGATGCCCGATAAAGCCATGGTGCTGGCTGCCGGGCTCGGCAAACGCATGCGGCCCATAACAGACACGCTGCCGAAGCCGTTGGTCGAGGTCGCAGGCCGTTCGCTGATCGACCGCGCACTGGATGTGCTGGAGCGCGCTCAAGTCGGTACGGCCGTCGTCAACGTTCATTATCTTGCAGACCAGATGGAGGCACATCTGGCTGGCCGCACCACGCCACGGATCGTTATTTCCGACGAGCGCGACCGGCTGATGGATTCGGCCGGCGGCATCATACGCGCGCTGCCGCATCTGGGCGAGGCACCGTTCTTCATTCTCAACGCCGACACGTTCTGGCTCGACGGGACGACCTCCAATCTCGAACGGCTGGCCCTTGCCTGGGACGACGCGACCATGGATATTCTCCTCATGGTTGCGGATACCGAACAGGCGACGGGCCATTCCGGCTCGACCGATTACAGGATGGAAGCGGATGGGCGTCTTACGCGTGACCGGGGTGTGGCGGGCGGCGTCATCTATGCCGGCGCAATCGTACTTGATCCGCGTATCTTCGCAGGCGCGGATGCAGAACCGAAATCGCTCAACGCCTATTTCGATGCCGCGGAGGCCGAAGGCCGGCTGTTCGGCATGAAGATGGACGGGGCATGGGTCACCGTCGGCACCCCCGACGCGATCGCGCCCGCCGAGGCGGTGGTGGCGGCGCACGGTGAGAAAAGCGATGCCGGCTAAAGAAGGGCCGCGCGTCTACTCGATACCGCCCGGCGTCGATTTTCTGAGGACGCTTGCCGAAACGCTGCTCGACGGGCGGCTCGTTCCCGGTTTCCGCCATGATGGCGATCCGCTGGCGCTGGCCGATGTCACCATCTATCTGCCGACCCGCCGTGCCGCCCGCGCGCTGCGCGATGTGCTGCTTGAAAAGCTGAGCGGACAATCGGCGATCCTGCCCGTCATCCGCCCCCTCGGCGAGTTCGATGAGGAAGCGGCACTCTTCGACACTGAAGGAGCCTCGGCACTCGATCTGGCACCGCCTGTCCAAGCTCTCGATCGTATCCTGCTTCTGGCGCCGCTCGTGCAGGCGTGGAAGTCGCGTTTGCCTGGCCATGTGGCCGCGCTCTTCGAGGAGGGCGTGGTGGTGCCGGCCTCCGCTTCCGATTCCATCTGGCTGGCGCGGGATCTGGCCGCGCTGATGGACGAGATCGAAACCGAGGAAGCGGACTGGACGAACCTTGCGAGCCTCGCGCCCGACGCGTTGGCGCACTGGTGGCAGGTGACGCTCGAGTTTTTGCAAATCGTCACGGCGCACTGGCCGAGCCTGCTTGACGCGCTGGACCGCTCAAACCCTGCCGCGCACCGCAACGCCATGCTGGCGGCCGAGGCGGCGCGTCTTAAGGTGCGTGCGCAAAAAGGCCCGGTTGTTGCGGCCGGTTCCACCGGCTCCATTCCAGCCACGGCGCGGCTTCTTGCGACGATTGCCGATCTGGAAAACGGCGCCGTGGTGTTGCCCGGTCTCGATACACGGCTCGATGCGCGCGCATGGGAGGCGGTCGGCGATGCGGCCGAACCATCCGCTTTCGGTCATCCGCAGACGGGGCTGAAGACACTGCTCGCGGCCATGGGTATCTCGCGCGCGGATGTGGTCGAACTCGGCGCTCCCGCTCCAGCGCTTGCTTTGCGGCGCAATCTGATCAGCGAAACGCTGCGCCCGGCCGAAACCACCGATGCTTGGCTCGAAAACCGGGGATTTGCGGAAAATGCGACGGACGGCGGCGCACTTGCCGGCGTAACGCTGGTTGAGACCGCCAATGAGCGCGAGGAAGCGCTGTCGATTGCCGTCGCGTTGCGCCTGGCGTTGACCGGGGAGAAAACGACGGCCGCGCTGGTAACGCCGGATCGCGGGCTGGCGCGGCGGGTGGCGGTGGAGTTGCGGCGTTTCGGAATCGAGGCGGACGATTCCGGCGGCACGCCGCTTGCCGACAGCCCCCCGGCAACGCTGGCGCGACTTGTGCTGGAGACGATCTTCCGTCCGGGCGAACCCGTTGCCATGGTGGCGTTGCTCAAGCACCCGCTCGTGCGGCTGGGACTCAAACGTGCAACCGTAAGACGCTCGGCCGAAACCATAGAGTTGGTGGCGCTGCGCGGCGGCACGGGTCGTCCCGACATCGCGACACTCGACGCGCTGTTCGAGACACGCTGGGCGGCGATTGAACGTGACACGCGCAAGCCGTTCTGGTTCGCGCGTGTCAACGATGCCGCGCTCGCAGAGGCTCGTGCCGTGTTGGAGGCGTTGTGCGCAGCTCTCGCGCCACTTGCCAATTTGCGTGGCGCGCGGGGTGTGGGCGTGTCCGAGATGGCGCGCTGCACGGTGGAGGTATTGGAGGCCTTCGGTCGCTCCGAGGATGGCAGCCTCACCAACTACTATGACGGCGAGCGCGGTCAGGCCATGGCCGCCTTCCTGCGCGGCCTGGTCGGTTCGGAAACGGCACTGCCCTTCGATGCCGGCGAATGGCCGGCGGTCTTCGCCGCGCTGATCGCCACCGAAGTGGTTAAGCCTTCAATGGGCGCCGACAAAAGGGTGTCGATCTGGGGCACGCTGGAGGCGCGGCTTCTCAACGTCGACACGTTGGTTCTGGGGGGCATGAACGAGGGCACCTGGCCCGCCATCCCCTCCTCCGACCGGTTCATGTCTCGGCTCATGAAGGCCGAGCTTTCGCTGGAGCCGCCGGAGCGCCGCATCGGCCAGGCGGCGCATGATTTCATGATGGCGATGGGCACGCAAAATGTGGTGCTGACCCGCGCGGCACGTGCCGGCGACGCACCTGCCGTCGCGTCGCGCTGGCTTCAGCGCATCACGGCATTTGCCGGCAAAGAAGCGACCGAGACGATGCGGGTGCGCGGCCGCGCGTTGATCGGCTGGGCGCGCCTTCTGGATGAAAGACCGGATGAGGATTTCGCGCCCCGACCGGAGCCCGCGCCTCCCGTCGATGCCCGTCCGACACGCTTCTCGATCACCGAGATCGAGACGCTGCGGCGCGATCCCTATGCGGTCTATGCCAGGCGCATTCTGGAACTGGTCGCGCTCGACCCGCTGATCCGCGATCCCGGCGCTGCCGAGCGCGGCAATCTCTTCCACGACATTCTGGAGCATTTCGTAAAGGACGTGGACGATCCGGGCCTGCCGGATGCTCCCGACCGGCTGCTTGCCATCGGGCGGCGGCTTTTTGCCGAAGCGGGTTTGCCGCAGGATGTCGCGGCCGTCTGGTGGCCGCGTTTCGAGCGCACGGCAGAGGCCGTGATCGAGTGGGAGCGGGGGCGCGCGAAAGGCATCGCCAGACGCCATGCCGAAATTCGCGCCTCGGCCATCGAAGTGGCGAGGCTCGGTCTCACCCTTTCAGGCCGCGCCGACCGCATAGATATTCGCGGCGATGGCAGCGCCGAGATTCTCGATTACAAGACGGGCGCGACGCCCTCGCGCCGTCAGGCGCACACGCTCCTGTCGCCGCAGCTTGCGCTGGAGGCGGCACTTCTCCAACGCGGCGCGTTTGCCGACGTGGGTCCCGCCGAACCTGCCGAACTCGCTTATGTGCGGCTCAAGGCGAATGGCGAGGTTTTTCCCGAATCCATCCTCAAGATGAAGGATAGTGACAAGACCGCGCCTGGCATGGCCGAGGAAGCGTGGGAGCGGTTGGCGCAGCTTCTCGCGCATTACCACAAGGCCGAGACCGGCTATCGTTCGCGCGTCCTGCCGTTCCGCGAGGGCGATGTGGATGGCGATTACGACCATCTGGCGCGCGTGCTGGAATGGTCGGCCGGCGGCGATGCGGGCGAAGGCGGAGAGGGCGAATGAAGAAACTCCCCTTCATCCCCGAAGACACGATCAGGGCGCAGGCCCTTGCCGCCGATCCGGCAAACTCCGCCTGGGTGTCGGCCAATGCCGGATCGGGCAAGACCCATGTGCTCGCCCAGCGCGTGATCCGTCTTCTGCTTCAGGGCGCCGATCCGTCGAAGATTCTCTGCCTGACCTACACCCGTGCCGCCGCCGCCAACATGGCCAACCGCGTGTTCCGCGATCTCGCGGACTGGAGCCTCCTGCCCGACGACGCGCTGTCCGGGGTTATCGCGGAAATGGAGGGCAAGGCGCCAGGCCGTGAAAAGCTCGCGCGGGCGCGGCGGCTTTTCGCCCGCGCGCTGGAAACGCCGGGCGGCCTGAAAATCCAGACCATCCACGCCTTCTGCGAGGCGATCCTGCACCAGTTCCCGCTGGAAGCGAACATCGCCGGTCATTTCGAGCTTCTGGATTCGCAGATGGAGGAGGCGCTGTTGGCCGAGGCACGGCGCGATCTCCTGTCGGGTGCCGCCGGCGGAGATGGCGTTCTGGCCGATGCCTTCGCTGAAGTGCTGGAGCGCGGTGGCGAAAGCGGCTTGCAGGATCTCCTGTCGGAAATCGTTTCCCGCCGCGACGGGCTGCGCGCCTTCATCGACGAGATCGGCAACGATCCGGAGCCTTACAGCGCACTGTTCGAGGAGTTCGATTTCGCGCCCGGCGACAGTGCCGAAACGATTGCCGCCTCCATCTGGCCGCTTCCCGGTTTCGATGCCGGCGCGTTTCGCGCGCTTGTGGCCGAGGCGGAAGCCGTGGACGCGAAAACGGTTTTGAAAAGCATCGTGCCCGACGCCACGCTCGCCTTCGAGGAGCGCGACCCGCTGCGCCGGCTGGAGCATCTGCGAAAGGGGTTTCTCAAGGCCGATGGCGGCATCTATGGCGAGAGCACGTTCAAGAAGGCGCTGCGCACCGCCCTGCCCGACATCGTGGAACGTTATGGCGAAGCGGCGGAAGCGATCCGCAGTGCGGTCGACCGCGTGGCCCTGTTCCGCATGCTGGAAGCCACGCGTTCGGCACTGGTCATCGCCGATGGCATGATCGCCCGCTACGAGCGGCTGAAGCGCGCGCGCGGCTTTCTCGATTTCAACGATCTCATCATGCGCACGATCCGGCTTCTGGCCCGCGCCGATGCCGGGCCATGGGTGCAGTACAAGCTCGACAAGGGCATCGACCATGTGCTGATCGACGAGGCGCAGGACACGAGCCCCGAGCAATGGCAGATCGTGCGGTTGCTCGCCGAAGACTTCTTCGCCGGCGAAAGTGCACGCGAGGGTCTCCTGCGCACCATCTTCGCGGTGGGCGACGAGAAACAGTCGATCTACTCGTTTCAGGGTGCGGAGCCGGCTGCCTTCGGCGAAAGCGGGCGCGCGTTCGAGAAGAAGGTGCGCGAGGTCGAGCGCCGTTTCGAGCGCTTGCGCCTGCGTTATTCGTTCCGCTCCACCGAGGATGTTCTGAAAGCGGCCGATCTGGTGTTTTCGAAGGCGGATGTGGCGCAGGGGCTGACCCACGATCCAGAGCCCATCGAGCATCTGGCGGTTCGCGCGGGCCAGCCCGGCTATGTGGAGGTCTGGTCGCCCATCGCGCCGGAGGTGGTGGAAGAGCCCGACGACTGGACCGAAGCCGTCGACCATGCTTCGGCCCCGGCCGTGCGGCTCGCCGAGACGATTGCCCAGACCGTCGAGGACTGGATCCGAAACGGCGAGACCATCGAAGGCACGGGCAAACGTCTGACGGCGGGTGACGTGCTGGTTTTGGTGCGCAAGCGCGATCGTTTCGTGCATGCCCTCTCGCGCAGCCTGAAAAACCGCCACATCGATGTGGCCGGTGCCGACCGTCTGCGCCTTACCTCGCATATCGCCGTGCAGGACTTGATCGCGCTTGGCCGTTTCC